>Ga0081539_10000777_pt1 | contig 62303 bp, 51 predicted proteins | sample TabmetS4T2R2_FD_71023 | JGI IMG/M metagenome (GOLD analysis project Ga0081539, IMG submission 71023) | Tabebuia heterophylla rhizosphere microbial communities from the University of Puerto Rico - S4T2R2 | ecosystem: Host-associated > Plants > Roots > Rhizosphere ...
ACGAGGGCGTGGCGCTGACGCTCGACCACGACCACCTCGACCCGTTCGGGCCCGACCTGGCCCGCCGCACCGACGACGTGGCGTCCACACTCGACCGGCTCGGGCTGTCGGCGGTCATCGAGACCGGCGCCCGCTACCTGCTCGACCCGTGGCACAAGCACGCGCCGACCCTGCTGCACGACGAGCCGGGCAAGCGGCTGGAGTTCCTGCGCCGGGCCGTGCGCGTCGGGGCCGACCTGGGCGCCGAGGCGGTCTCGTTCTGGTCCGGCGTCACTCCGCCCGGCGTGGCCGATCCGTGGGACCGCCTCGTGCGCGGCTGCGCCGAGGTCGTCGAGTTCGCCGCGGCGATCGGTGTGACGCTCGGCTTCGAGCCCGAGCCCGGCATGCTCGTCGAAGACATCGCCGGCTGGCGGCGGCTGCACGCCGACCTCGGCGCACCGCCCGGCTTCGGCATCACCCTCGACATCGGACACTGCCGGTGCCTGGAGGAGCTGTCCGTGCCCGAGTGCGTGGCCGCGGTGGCCGACCACCTGGTCAACGTGCAGATCGACGACATGCGCCGGGGCGTACACGAGCACCTCGAGTTCGGCACCGGCGAGATCGACTTCCCGCCGGTGCTCCGCGCGCTGTCCGGCGCCGGCTACCGCGGGCTCGTCGCCGTCGAGCTGCCCCGCCACTCCCACGCGGCGCCGACGGTCGCGGCACAGTCGATCGAGTTCCTCCGCAAGGCACAGGCCATCGGGGAGGCGGCATGACGACGACCCTTGACGAGCTGAAGGCGGCGGTACCCGCGCAGGGGTGGCTCGGCGAGGCGCTGGAGCGCGTCGCGGCGGATCCGGGCGCGATCGGGCGGCTCTTTCCCGCCGCCGGGCGGCGGGTCGGTCGCGACGCTCTCGCCGACGTGCCGGGCTGGAGCACCGACGAGGCGGCCCGCGCGCTGCTGCTCGCCGCGGTCCCGGCGGACCGGGTCGCGGCCGAGGCGGAAGGCCTGTACCGCTACGGCGACGCGGCCGAGAAACGGGCCGTGCTCAAGGCGCTGCCGCTGCTGCCCATTGCGGACCAGGGCGTGCCGCTGCTGCGGGACGCGATCCGCACCAACGACACGCGCCTCGTCGCCGCCGCGCTCGGGCCGTACGCGCGGCACCTCGACGACGCGGCCTGGCGCCAGGCGGTGCTCAAGTGCGTCTTCATGGGCGTGCCACTTTCCAGTGTGGACAGTCTCGACGAGCGGGCGGACGCCGAGCTCGCCACGATGCTCGCCGGCCTCGTCGAGGAGCGCCGGGCGGCGGGCCGCGACATGGCCCCCGACGCGCTCGCCCTGCTCGACCGGTTGAAGGGACTCTGATGCGCATCTTCGACCCGCACATCCACATGACCTCGCGGACCACCGACGACTACGAGCGGATGGCCGCCGCCGGCATCACCGTCATCGTGGAACCCGCGTTCTGGCTGGGCCAGCCGCGGACGAGCGCCGGCTCGTTCACCGACTACTTCGACTCGCTCGTCGGGTGGGAGCCGTTTCGGGCCAGCCAGTTCGGCGTGCGGCACCACGCCACCATCGCACTCAACCCCAAGGAGGCCAACGACCCCCGCTGCCGCGAGGTGCTCGACCTCCTCCCGCGCTACCTGGAGAAGGACGGCGTCGTCGCGGTCGGCGAGGTGGGCTACGACTCGATGACGCCGGAGGAGGACGAGGTCTTCGCCGCACAGCTCGCCCTCGCCGTGGAGCACGAGCTGCCCGCGCTGGTGCACACGCCACACCGGGACAAGGCGCGCGGCACCGAGCGGAGCCTGGCGGTCGTCGCCGAGTCGGGCATCGAGCCGGGGCGGGTCGTCATCGACCACCTCAACGAGGTCACCGTCGGCCTGGTCCGCGATACCGGGTGCTGGCTCGCCTTCTCCATCTACCCGGACACGAAGATGTCGCCGCCGCGCATGGTGAAGATCCTGCGGGAGTACGGGCTGGAGCGGATGCTCGTCAACTCCGCCGCCGACTGGGGCCGCTCCGACCCGCTGCTGACCCGTACCACCGCCGACGCCATGCTCGCCGCCGGCTTCAGCGAAGACGACGTCGACCTCGTGCTGTGGCGCAACCCGGTCGAGTTCTACGGCCAGTCCGGGCGCCTCGACCTGTCCGATGTGGAGGACAAGGAAGCCACCTTCGCCGGCAACTCGATCCTCCGGGGAGGCAGCTGATGCACCTGAGCTACTGCACCAACGTGCATCCGGCGGAAGACTTCGACGGGATCGTGCGGCAGTTCGACACGTACGCCGTCGCGATCCGCCGCCACCTCGACGCCGACGTGCTCGGGCTCGGGCTGTGGCTGGCCGCACCGCTCGCCGCCGAGCTGGCCGGCGACGCCTCGCTGCGCCAGCGCCTGCGCCGCGAGCTCGACACGCGCGGGCTGGAGGTGGTGACGCTCAACGGCTTCCCGTACGAGGCGTTTCAGGCGCCAGTGGTCAAGCTCGGCGTCTACTACCCGGATTGGACCGATCGCCGCCGGCTCGACTACACATTGGACCTCGCCCGCGTGCTCGTCGACCTCTTGCCGGAGCGGGCCGCGCGCGGTTCCATCTCCACGCTCCCGCTGGCCTGGCGGGAGCCCTGGGACGCCGGCCGCGCCGACCTGGCCGACCGCATGCTCGACGAGCTGGCCGCCGGCCTCGCCGCGATCGCCGAGCGGTCCGGCCGGCCGGTGCGGGTCGCGTTCGAGCCCGAGCCGGGTTGCATCGTGGAAAACACCACCCAGGCCGCCGCCGCGCTGTCCGGTGTGGACAAGGAGTGGCTCGGCGTCTGCCTCGACCTGGCCCACCTGGCCTGCGCCTGGGAGGAGCCGGCCGACGCGCTGGCCCGCCTCCGGGCCGCCGGCCTCGCGGTGGTGAAGGTGCAGGTCTCCGCCGCGCTGGAGGCCGCCGACCCGGTCGCCGCGGCGGACGTGCTGCGCGGGTACGTCGAGCCGCGCTTCCTGCACCAGACCCGCTCCGCGCACGGAGACGCCGCCGACGACCTCGACGAGGCGCTGGAGCGGGAGTTCAAGGGCCCGTGGCGGGTGCACTACCACGTGCCGCTACACGCCGAGCCGGCCGCGCCGCTCACCTCCACGGCGCCGGTGCTACGTGCCGCGATGCGCGAGCTGCTGGCGAGCGGGGAATGCGACCACTTCGACGTGGAGACGTACACCTGGGGTGTACTCCCGGAAGGGCAGCGGCCCCGCACGGACGCCGACGTGGCCGCGGGCATCGCGGCGGAGCTGGCCTACGCCCGTTCCCTGATGAATGAGGAGGCACGATGACCACGCCACTGGTCGTCATCGACGTGGTGGGGTTGACGCCCCGCCTGCTGGCGCACATGCCGCGGCTCAGAGCCGTCGCCGACGCCGGCTTCCATGCCTCGCTCGGCACCGTGCTGCCGGCGGTCACCTGCACGGTGCAGTCGACGTTCCTGACCGGGGAGACGCCCGCCGGGCACGGCATCGTGGGCAACGGCTGGTACTTCCGCGACGTCGGCGACGTCCTGCTGTGGCGCCAGCACAACGCGCTCGTCGGCGGCGAGAAGCTGTGGCACGCGGCCCGCAAGGCGCAGCCCGGCTACACCGTGGCCAACGTCTGCTGGTGGTACGCGATGGGTGCGGACGTCAACTGGACGGTCACCCCGCGACCCATCTACTACGCCGACGGGCGCAAGGAGCCCGACTGCTACACGGATCCGCCGGAGCTGCACGACGACCTCGTCGGCGCGCTGGGTGACTTCCCGCTCTTCACGTACTGGGGGCCGACCGCCGGCCTGCCCTCCTCGGCCTGGATCTGCAAGGCCGCCGAGAAGATCATGGCGGACCACAACCCCGACCTGACCCTCGTGTACGTGCCACACCTCGACTACGACCTGCAGCGCTTCGGGCCGTCCGCGCCGAAGGCGGCCGCCGCCGCGTCGGCGCTCGACCGGGTGCTCGGGCCGCTGCTCGACGCGGCTCTCGCCCGCGGCGCGACGGTGGTGGCCCTTTCCGAGTACGGCATCACCGACGCCCGCCGCCCGGTCGACGTCAACCGGATGCTGCGCGGCGAGGGCCTACTGCGGGTGTACACACAGGACGGTATGGAGTACCTGGACCCGTGGACCTCGCGGGCGTTCGCCGTCGCGGACCACCAGATCGCCCACGTGTACGTCAAGGACCCGGCCGACATCCCCACCGTCGCCAAGCTGTGCTCCACTTTGGACGGTGTAGCCGAGGTGCTCGACGAGGCGGGCAAGGCGGCGCAGGGCCTCGACCACGAGCGCTCAGGCGAGCTTGTGCTGGTGGCCGAGCCGGACGCCTGGTTCACCTACTACTACTGGCTCGACGACGAGCGCGCCCCCGACTTCGCCCGGCTGGTGGAGATCCACCGCAAGCCCGGATACGACCCGGCGGAGCTGTTCTTCGACCCGGCCAACCCGGGCGCGGCCAAGCGGCGGGCGGGTGCCGCGCTCGCGCGCAAGAAGCTCGGCATGCGCTACATGATGAGCGTGGTCGGCCTCGACGCCGGGGCGAAGGCCGTGCGCGGCAGCCATGGCCGCCTGCCGGCCCACCCCAACGACGCGCCCGTGCTCATCTGCTCGGACCGCTCGGCGGCCCGCCCGCACCTCGCGGCGACGGAGGTCAAGCGCTTCCTGCTCAGCCTGGCCGGGCTGAAGCAGTGAGCGAGCGCAGCGAGCGAACCGTCAGGCTCAGCCGACTTGGAGTCTCGCGGCCGCCCGCAGCGAAGCGAGGACGGCCGTGAGCGTGGAGGTCGCCCGGGAGTCGGAGTTGGACGACTTGCGCAGGCGTTTCGACGCCGAGCTCGCGGCGTTCATCGACCGGCAGGATCCGGAGTGGCCGGACGGCGCGCCGCGCGGGGTGCTGGCGACGCTGCGGCGGTTCGTGCTCGCGGGCGGCAAGCGGCTGCGGCCGATGTTCTGCTACTGGGGTTGGCGCGGCGCGGGCGGCCTCGACCGTCCCGAGGTGGTGGCGGCGGCCGCGGCGCTGGAGCTGTTTCACGCGTTCGCGCTCATCCACGACGACATCATGGACGGCAGCGACCGGCGCCGGGGCGAGCCATCGGTGCACAAGGTCTTCGCCGAGCTGCACACCAAGTCGATGTGGCGCGGTGACCCCGCGTCGTTCGGCCGCAACACCGCCCTGCTCTGCGGCGACCTCTGCGCGGCGTGGGCCGACCAGATGTTTCACGAGTGCGGCCTGCCGCCCGAGCAGATCCACCGCGGATACGGCGTCTTCGCGCACATGCGCACCGAGGTGATCGCCGGCCAGTACCTCGATCTCGTCTCCGGGGTCGGCGACGGCTCGGTGGCGAGCGCGCTGACGGTGATAAGGATGAAGGCGGCGCGGTACACGGTGACCCGGCCGCTGCAGATCGGCGCCGGGCTGGCCGGGGGAGGCCAGGAGCTGCACGCCGCGTACACCGCGTTCGGCGACCCGCTCGGCGACGCGTTCCAGCTCCGCGACGACGTGCTCGGCGTCTTCGGCGACCCCGCGCTCACCGGCAAGTCCATCCTGGACGACCTGCGCGAGGGCAAGCCGACCGTGATGATGGCGCTGGCGCGCAGCGGCGCCGACCGCGCGCAGGCCGCGCGGCTGCGAGACCTCTTCGGCAACCCCGATCTCGACGCCAGTGGCGCCGAGGACCTGCGCGCCATCATCGTCGACACCGGTGCCCTGGAGCGCATCGAGCAGATGATCCGAGTGCGCGCCGACGCGGCTGTCGCCGCGCTCACGGAGGCGCCGATCCCGGCCGACGCGCGCGAGGCGCTGGTGGCGCTGGCCGCATCGGCGATCAACAGGGAGCGCTGACCCGGATCTGTGGCAGACTCTGAGCCGTCCGTGACGGGACGGCTCGGGAGGTGACCATGGCGCTACAAGGGGTAGCGGCGTGGCCGGTGTCATGAACCGCCGTCCCACGGTCGACACGGTGCGGCGGGCCGTGCGCAGCACCCGCGCCTGGGCCCGCGCGGTGGCTCCGGGCGCGCTGCCCGACTTCCTCGTCATCGGCGGCCAGCGGTGCGGCACCACCTCGCTGCACCAGTACCTCGCCGAGCACCCGCAGGTGCGCGCCGCCACCGGCAAGGAGATCCAGTTCTTCAGCATCCACTATGGACGCGGAGAGCGCTGGTACCGGGGCCACTTCCCGGCGCCGATGGCCGGGCGGCTGAGCTTCGAGGCGAGTCCGTACTACCTCTTCCACCCCCGCGCGGCCGAGCGGGCGGCGGCCACGTTGCCGTACGGGCGGTACATCGCGCTGCTGCGCGACCCGGTCGAGCGGGCGTACTCGCACTACCTGCAAACCCGTTCGTACGGCGCGGAGCCGCTCACCTTCGCCGAGGCGATCGCGGCCGAGCACGACCGGCTGGCGTGGGCGCTGCGCGCCGGTCCGGACAACCGGGCCGCCCACACCGTGCTGCGCCGATACTCGTACGCGGCTCGCGGGCGGTACGCCGAGCAGCTGGAGCGGTGGTTTCGCCACGTGCCGCGTGACCGCATCATGGTCGTGCGGAGCGAAGACTTCTACGCCGACCCCGCGACCACCTACGCGGAGCTGCTCGAATTCCTCGACCTGGAGCCGTTCCTGCCGCCGCGGTTCGCCCAGCACACCCGGCGAGTGGAGCGGGGCGGGCCGCCCGCGGAGGTGGCTCGGGCGCTGCGCGACTACTTCGTGCCGTACAACGCGCGGCTTGCCGAGCTGCTGGGCTGGTCCGATCCATGGCCCGTTTCCGACTTGTCCGACTGATCCCCACTGCAACCGCGCACGGCCGCGGCCGCATCTCCGGGTTGAGGAGATGGGGAGGGTTACGTGCGCGGTGATGATGAGCGCGAGTACGTCGAATTCGTGACCGTACGACGGCCCGGCTGGCACCGCGCCGCGTACCTGATGTGTGGCGACCCGCACCGAGCCGACGACATCGTGCAGACCACGATGACGGCGCTTTACCGCAAGTGGCGCCGGGCGAAGGACGCGGACAACATCGACGCGTACGTGCACCGGATGCTCGTCCGGGCGTACCTGGCGGAGAAACGGCTCGGTTGGGCACGGGTGCGGCTGCTGGCCGACCCGCCCGAACGCGCCGCCATGCCGCCGCCCGGAGGTGTCGAGGAGCGAGACGCGCTGCGCGCGGCCCTCGCCCGGCTGCCGCAGGCCCAACGCACGGTGCTCGTGCTGCGGTTCGCCTGCGACATGTCGGTCGAGGACGTGGCGGCCGCGGTGCGCACCTCACCGGGAAACGTCAAGAGCCACACGAGCCGAGGTCTGGCCGCCCTGCGGGATTTCCTCGATGTCCAGCCCACCACACCGGGGAGGAAAAATGCACTGGGATGAGGAGCGTGCCGGCGAGACGCTGCGCACGCTGATGCGCGAGGCCGACCTGCCGCCGATCGGCTCCGACGTCGGGCGGGCCCGGCGCACCGGGCGCCGCCAGACGATAGGCCGCCGCACGGCGGTGGCCGCGGCGGTGACGGTGGTGGTGACCGGTGCGTCCGCCGTGACCGTCGTGACGTTGCGCCAGGACGACTCCATGGACCTCGTGGCGGACGACCGCGCCATGTCCTGCCAGATGGCGGAGAAGCTGCCGCTGCCGCCCGGGACCACGACCGGATGGGTGAGCGGTGTGGACAGCTCCGGCCGCTACGCCGTCGGGAAAGCCGCGGCCAACCAGCAGGACACGGCAGGCCCGAAGGTGCTCTGGAAGGACAAGGTCCCCACGGTGCTCGATGGCGCCCCGGCCGGGTACTCCGACACCATCGCGGTAAACAGCCGGGGCGACGTCATCGGCGGCCCGCAGGCCTTGTCGTCCCAGGATCCCGCACGAGACGCACCGGCGTGGCTGTACCGCGACGGCCGATACCAGAACCTGCGTGCACCCAAAGGGCTCCAGGACGCCTCGGCGAGCGCCATCAACGATCGCGGGGACATCGCCGGCTCGGCGCGGGAAGGCGACCGTTGGTACGCCATCGTGTGGCCGGCTGGCGCACCGGACAAGCCCCGCCGCCTCGAGGCTCCGGACGACGCGATCGCCTACGGGATCGGCGCCGACGGCACCGTGGTGGGCGAGATGCGGCCGGCGCTCGGCACTGTCAAGGGCATGTTCCAGCCCGGACGGCCGTGGGTCTGGACCAAGGAGGGCCGTGGCCGCGAGCTGGCCGTGCCGGCCGGCTGGGCCGGCGGTAGCGCGCTCAGTGTCAAGGACGGCTGGATCCTGGGGTACCTCGTCCGGGCCAAGACGGATAGGGGGTTTCAGACTCAGGAGATGGTGCCGGCGCGCTGGCGGCTGAAGGGTGGCGCCGCGCAGATCCTGGGTGAGCCGAGCGACATCGTGGAAATCGTCGGAAACACAGGATGGTTCGTAGCCCACACCGTGCCCACCGGATGGTCGCCGACGGTGCTGACATACCTCGACGGCCGGATCCGGCGAGGGCCGGAGCCGACCGCCGACCCGACGCGGGAAGGCCCTGGCGGCGAAAAGATTCCCCTGCCCGTCATCGGCGACGGCGGCACGATGTGGGTGCGGGAGACCGGGCGTGAGCTGACCGTGCTCGCCAACGGGTCACCGGAGGAGGCGGATCCGCCGAAGCCCACCATCTGGAAGTGCCAGATCTGACGCACAGCTCGCACGAGGGTCTCCGTGGGCCCGCCGACGCTCACGGAGACCCTCGCGAGCTTCTACCGGTTGAGCAGGTCGGCGCAGCCGGACTCGTCCGGCAGCAGCGGGCGGAGGATGACCGTCCACTTGCGACCGCCCGAGGTCCACGGCGTCGCCGCGTTGGCCTTGTCGGCAGCGGACAGCACCTTGGCGGTGTCCGCGCCGCTGACCGTCACGCAGCCGGCCTCCATGCCCTTGCCGAGCGACGTGCCGGGCAGAGCCGGACCGGGCCACGCGACCGCCGGCTGCTCCTTGCCGGCCGTGGCCGTGTCGGGCGCGACGTACGGCGTGGCGATGGCGGCCAGCGTGACCGGCACGTACGGCTGCTCCGAACCGGCCTTGATGCCGAGCGTCGTGGGCAGGTCGCTGACCGCCGTGAGCAGGTCGCGCAGCTTGGTGCGAGCCGCCACCTGGTCGGCGGTCAGGCCGTCGCCGTTGCTGGTCTCGCTCAACGCGTACACCTCGGTGACGACGGGACCGGCCTCGGAGTCGACGGTGAAGCGCGTGGACGGCGCGTCGGCGACGGGCGGCTGACCCAGGTCTTTGGCGGTCCCGACGCCGGCGCCGGTGGCCCGCTCGACGAGCTTGTCCACGTCCGCGCCGGAGATCTTGATCACCTGGAGGTTGGGCAGCGCCGGGCCCGGGTAGATCATCGTCTGCGGGCCCTGGACGATCGCCCGCCCGTCGCCGTAGATCGTCACGATCGGTAGCCGCGCCACGTTGTCACCCGGAGTGGTGAAGCCACCGGTGTGGTCGATCCGGAGCGCTACGGCGTCCGCGTCGCGCGGTGCCGGTGCGCCAGCCGGTAGCGTGCTGTCACCGCCATCCTGGGCACACGCGACCAGTAGAAACAGGGTTGCGGCGGCAGCCGCGCGAAAGCCGGGTGCGATGGTCATCTCCTTTTGACGGCACTCCGGCGTGTCCGGTTCCCGACTGCGATAACGTGTATGGATGTCCGACGCCGCGCCTACCCGCCGCGAGCGGGGTCGCCTGCGCGGACGTCTGGCTGTGGGCCTCGCCCTCTTGGGCGTGCTGGCCGTTCCCGGGTCCGCCCACGCGGCCGCCCCGCCCGAGGTGTCGACGCCGGTGAGCGTCTGCGTCGAGGTTGGAGTGTCCACAGAGATCGATGCGGCGGCCGTGGCCGAGGCCCCCGCCGCTCCCGCGCCCGAGGCCGCCGAGCCCCGGGCCGCGCAGGCGCCGGTGCCCGCCGAGCAGGTCATGGCGACGAGCGCCGACCGGTCGGCGACGGGCCAGCGCGCCCCGCCGCGGCCGGCTCGCTGACCCAGGCACAAGCCCCTCCTCCTGTTACCCCTCCGTCCTGTGGGTGAGGTGTATCCCGTGAAGATCGATTTCCATGGTTTCCTGCTGGACGTCCGTGGCGCCGCCCTGATCTGGCTGGCGCTCGTCGCCATCGGTGCGGCGCCGTTCGTGGCGATGGCCATCTCCGCGCGGCGCCGCTGGCGCCGGACCCGGCCGCGACCTGAGCGGCGGGTCAGGGCGCGGCGCGAGTCGCCCGCCGCCCGCGAGGCCGAGCTGCGCCGGTACGCGGAGGAGGTCGCCGTCGCGGCGAGCCGTGCCGCGGTCACGGCGGAGCGGCGGCGCTCCGAGTGGGCCGCGGTGTCCCGCACCCAGCAGGCGGCCTGGCGGGCGTACGACGACGCGGTCGAGGCGGCGCGACGGTCAATTCAGGCAGAGGCTTTCGGCGTTCCGGATACACCATCCACAGTGGATGAGTTGGCGGCACGCCGCCGCTACCTGGAGCGCGCCGCCGCGGCCGCCTATCGGCGTGGAGACCTTACGACAGAAGACTTTGGCGACGTGATCGCCGGCCGGCGCGGCTGGGATCCCCGACGCCACCCGTTCGAGCAGGAGACCCGGCTGCGTGTCGCCCGCCGCGAGCGCCTGCGCCGCGCGTGCGAAACACTGTCCGAAGTGGAACGCTCGGCCTGGCGTGCGGCCGAGGTGGCGGTGGCCGCCAAGCGGAGCCTCGACACCGAGGCGCTCTCCGCCGCGCTGCGCGTGCGTCAGGCGTCCAGCCCGAGCCGCACCCGCCCGGCCCGCCGCCCCGTGCGCAGCGTCCGCCCGATGCCCTCGTGGAACGCCGACACGGCACCGATCCCGCGCGTGGTGCTCACCTGAGCGACGGCTCAACGGCCGGCGTTGCGCGGGTGGCGCTTGGCGGTGCGCTCGTTGCCACGCCGGTACTGGCCGGTCCACCGAGCCATGACCTCCTGCGGGTCGTCGTGCTCGACCTCGGCCAGAAACTCCGCCGCCCGGCCGCCGCGCACGGTCGTGGCGGGTCGGCCCCGGTGGTGGATGAGCACGGAGCCGTCCGCGCGGACCGTGTATTCGAACCCCTCGGGACCAGGCATTCCCGCATGATCTCATCCGTGAGCGTCAGTCGTCGAGGCTGCCCATCGTGAGGTTGACGGTGGTGCCGGTCATCCCGCTCGCCCTGCCGGAGGCCAGGAAGACGGCCACGTGCGCCACCTCGTCGAGCGTCATGAGCCGCCGCGGGTGGGTCCTCGTCGCGACTGACCTGCTGTCGAAGGCGCGGGCCGGCGACGGCGAGGCTTTCCGGGCGCTGACCGAGCCGCACCGGCGAGAGCTTCATGTGCACTGCTACCGGATGCTCGGCTCCCTCGAGGACGCCGAAGACGCCCTGCAGGAAACGCTGCTGTCCGCCTGGCAGGGCCTGGCCGGGTTCGAGGGTCGCGCATCGATCCGCACCTGGCTCTACCGGATCGCCACCAACAGGTGCCTCAACGCGCACCGGTCGGCAAGCCGGCATCCCGCCCGCGAGTGGGACATGCCCGACGTCGCACCGCCGGAGCCGACCGGCCTCGGCGAGATCGTGTGGCTCGAACCGTTTCCCGACGCCCTCCTTGACGCGGCCCTGAGCGAGACGCCGCTCGGTCCCGAGGCACGGTACGAACAGAACGAGGCGATATCCCTGGCCTTCGTGACCGCGTTGCAGACGCTGCCCCCACGCCAGGTCGCGGTGCTCGTCCTGCGCGACGTGCTCGGCTTCCACGCGAGCGAAGTCGCCGGCATGCTCGACGCAACCGTCGAAGCTGTCAACAGTGCCCTTAAGCGGGCCCGCGCCAGCCTGCGGGGCCGCCTGCCGGGGCCGCCGCCCGCGCCCGGCTCGAGCGCGGAGCAAGCGCTGGTGGCGGAGTTCGTGCGCGCCTACGAGTCCGACGTGGACGCGCTGCTCACCCTCCTGACCGACGACGTCTTCGTCTCCATGCCGCCCATTCCCCTCGAATACCACGGCCGCGACGCCGTGGCCCGCCTGTTCGGCGGCATCCTCCACTCTGGACGGAGGGTCGACCTCGTCCCGACCCGCGCCAACGGGCAGCCGGCGTTTGGCGCCTATCTGCGCGCCCGCACCGGCATCCGCCACGGGTCCGGCCTATTCGTACTCACGCTTGGCGGTACACGGATCCGGGCCTTCACCCGCTTTGAAAGCGAAATGCTCCCGTGGTTTGGCCTCCCCCGCTCACTCCCCAGCCGGTAGCCGCCGTCGAACCTACGGCCGGTGGTGACTGGACACCCAGTTTCGAAGGCGCTGGCGAAGTGCGTCCGATACCTCGACCGTCTCGATGCGTTCGGCGAGGATCACTGGGTCGATCAACCGTTGCTCGACGAGTGCGTTGGCAAAGGCGTGATCCTTCTCCCGCCCGGCGACCAGCTTTGATACGACGCAGTCGTGCGGGTCAAGGAGGTATCCGCGGCCAGGAGCGGTGCTGGACGTCTCCACCAGGACCAGCCGGTCGCGCCACCCCGCGGGCAGGACCGCCGTAGATACGCTGACACCCTGGGCGTAGTAGCCGAAGGTTTCGTGAAACGCCGACAGCTCACCGATCGCACCATCGACCTGGTCGGCCTTGCGGTCGCCGGGATCCTCGAAGAAGGCGACATCGACCTCGACCGAGGCCGTCGCCGCTGGCGGAAGGCGTTCCTCGGGAATCGCTCCGAGGATCGACTGGCTACCGATGACAAGCACGTCCGGGTCGCCGGCGATCTGTGAAGCGGCCCGTAGCACGTGTTCCAGATGTTCGCGTCTCATGCCGCATGCTCGCTGCGCCAGTGATCGGCGAAAGCCACCAGCACGGCCTGACGCTCCGGCTCCGGCAGCACACCGGCGAACGGCGAATTTTGCCGTAGCTCGACCGCGTCGGGCGTGCGGGACACTAGCACGTCCAACACGGTCTCAAGGCCGGCGCTGAGAACTTTGCGCCAACGGTCGAGCCACATGGCGGCCATCCCGTCCGGATGGATGTCACGAAGCCGCTCCAGATTGGAGACCGCCTTTGCTAGCACCGCATCGGGATTTTGGACCAGCCGTCCAGCGACAGCACGATGCAACCACAGTGCCTTGAGCTGGTCGCGGGTCAGCTCGGGCCGCAGCAGCGCCTCGACATCAGCCCGGTGCAGTCGCCGGTGAGCCCCTACCTTGACGTACGGCAGCTGCCCGCGCTCGCACATGTCAACCACGTGCTGGCGAGACGAACGCAGCAGCATCGCTGCCTCGCTCGTCGTCAACAGCGCGGGTTCGTTGCTTTCCACGTTCCAAGCATGGCGACCAAACACCAAAAACGCAACCAGGCAGCCAGGTGGGGCCGAAGTGAGACGCAGACTGATGCCGGCGGTGACCGCGGCGCTGGTCGCCGTCGTGGTCGCGGTGTCCGGTGCCGCGAGCCCGGCACACGCGAGCTCCGGCTTCCCCACCGGCGATCCGCCGCCCGGCTATTCCACGACCCCGCCCGAGGGCTACTACTTCAGCTACCTGCGGACGGCTGACATCAACCTACGGCCTGCAGTCGACCGCCACGTGCGGTGACTCGTGGCTCGGCCACGGTCGGGCCGTCACGGCGTGGGGGGAGTACCACCTCGACTACTGAGGGTTTGGTGCCTCAGGGGCCGAGCCGGCCAGCGGGCTGTCGTCGGCGTACCTCACCTCGTAGACCCGCTCGGCGAATTTCCAGCCGTCCGGGGTGCGCTGGTAGCGGTCGTGGTAGATGGCGAAGTTGATGCCCTGGCGGCCGTCGAGGGTGCGCACGACCTCGTGCATGTAGGCGCGGCCGGTCGCCGTGTCGCCGTCGAGCTGGATCGTGCCGGGGTGCGTGTTCTGCACGAAGAAGTCCCACTGGGCCTGCAGACGCTCGCCCCCGGCACGGATCTCCTCGCGCCCGATCAGCTCGGCGGGGACGTTGGGCATCCGCAGCGCGCCGTCCGGTGTGAACAGCGACGCGAGGCGGGCACGGTCGCGCATCATCGCCGAGTCGGTGAACTCGCCGCGCAGCGCCTCGATCTCGACACGGTCCGCGATCGCCTGAAAGTCACTCATCGGTCTCCTCCTTGTTGGTCCTCACCGAGTACGACGTCGGCCTCACCAAGTACGACGTCATGGCCCGCTGGAGTGTGAGGCGACCCCGGAGAGTGACCAAGGGGCCACGTGACGATGGATCACCCCTGCGGGTACGGCGGGTTGTCGGTCCCGGTCGGTAGGGTTGGCGGCGCCATGACGGAGCAGCGGAAAGCCCAGTCGACGTTCGGTCTCGACGTCTTCGGCCTCGACGACCGGATGCGGCTCTTCGGATACGTGACGGCCGACAACAGGCTGGCCTACCTGTGGGTGTTGCGCGCCTTCGACGCGGCCCGGGCCAATTACCACGTGCTCCTGCACACGTCCGATGTCGGGGCGGCGCTGGCCGGCCTGCACGGAGCGCACGAGGAGTGTCCCGATCCAGACGACCTGGAGCTGCCCCGGCTGCTCGACGCGCTGGTGGAGTGGGGCGTGCTCGACCGCAGTCAAGACGGCACCCGGGCGACCACCCTGGCCGAATATCGCAATAGGCACTCGGTTTACCAGTTCACCGAGGCCGGCTTCCGGGCGCATCGGGCGGTCGAGAGCGTCCTGTCCGCGACGATGGACGACACGACGCTGTCCCGCCTGGTCTTCGCCGACCTGCTGGCCGATCTTGCGGCGCTCGCGTCGGCCAACACCGCGGGCGACGCGGAGGAGGTCTACCGCAAGCTCAACAGGCTCGACCGGGCTCTCGCCGACATCGCCGAGCGGGCCGCGCGGTTTTACCACATGCTCGGCGACCTGAGCCGCACCAATGACAGCCGCCCGGAGACATTTCTGGCGCACAAGGACGCGTTGCTCGCTCACCTGCGCGACTTCCACGACGAGCTGCAGCGTTACACACCTCGGCTGCGCGAGGCCGTGTTCGCGGTCGAAGAGACCGGGCTGGAGCGGATGATCGAGGCGGCCGCCGAGGCCGACGAGCGGATCTTCCGCGCGCCGGCCGAGCGGCTTGCCGACTGGCGGCGCCGCTGGGAGGGTTTGCGGTCCTGGCTGGCACCGCCGGGGATCGACCAGGTCAGCGAGGCCGACCGGCTGGCCGACGCCACGATCTCGGCGATCGGCGACGTGCTGGCATTGCTGCGGCGGGTGACCGAGGCACGCCGGGGCGGCGTCAGCCGCGAGTCCCAGCTTCGACACCTGGCCGCCTGGTTCACCGCGGTGGGCAGTCAGGAGGCGGCGCACGCCCTGTTCGATGCCACCTTCGGCCTGGGCGGCCCACGGCATGTCAGCGTCGCCCACGCTGATCCGGAGGCGATCCCGACCCGCCAGTCCTGGTGGGACGCGCCGGCGGTCGAGCTGTCCCGCACGCTCGTCGAGGCCGGCCGCGCACCCGGCCAGGGCAATGGCCGCCCGGCGCGGCTGGAGAGGTCGCCGGAGTCGCGGGCCCGCCTGCGTCAGGCCCAGCTCGCCCATGAGCGGCGGTCGGCGGAGGCGGCTTCCGGGTTGGTCGAGCTGGCGCTGGGCGAAGAGCCCCTCGACGAGGCGCAGACCACCGTGCTGCTCAGGCTGCTCGACATCGCCATGGCGGCCAGGGTGCCCGGGCGCGAGGGGATAGCGCTGGCCGCGGCCGCCTACGGCATCCGGCTCACCCTGACCCCGGCCGCCGGCCGGTTCACCGCGGTGCCGGTGGTGGGCGGCACGCTCTACCTCGACGGGTTCACGCTTTCGATCGACACGGCGGACCACACCGCGGCGCGCGAGCGGGAGCTCGTCGGCGTATGAACGAGGGCCGGTTCGCCAGGGACATCTCCGATCTCGAGCTCGGGGATTATCAACGGGCCGCGCGGCTCGTCCTCCGCCATCCGCTGATCACCGCGACCTGGCCGGACGACAAGGCCCTTTCGCGGGTACGCAGGTTCGGCGCGACGCTCCGGCAAGACTTCGCCGATGCCTTCGGATACCGGCTGGAGCTGCACGGGTCGACAGCCCGGCTGGTCCGCGCCCTGGACCGGATCGACGCCACGCACCATGCCGCTTCCCGCACCGACCGTCCCTTCGACCGCCAGCGATACGCCTACCTGGCGCTGTGCCTGGCGGTGCTCGGCCGCGCCGGCGTGCAGATCGCGTTGAGCGAGCTGGCCGAGTGGGTCGCCGCCGACGCCGGCCGGATCAACGGGCTCGGTCTGGATCCGGACCGCGGCGCCGACCGGCGCGCGTTCGTCGACGCGGTCGGCTGGCTGGAGGATCGGGGCGCGCTGCGCCTCGCCGACGGGTCCAGCGCCGCGTGGGCGAGCGATCCGGGAGCCGGCGAGGCGCTGTACGACGTGGCGCGAGACGTGGTGTTCGCGCTGTTTCGGCCCAGCCGCGTGCTGCAGCACGTCGACTCGGTGTCCGCCTTGTTGACGCGCTCGATCGCCAACAGCGGTAACGCCGAGCGGCGCGCCGCCGCCCAGGCCGCGCGCCGGGCCGTCGTGGAGCGCCCGGTCGTGTACTACTCCGATGTGGACGATGCGGTCGCCAACCATCTACGCGGCTCGGCGCTCGCCGCCGACGTGCAACGCCTGACCGGGCTGAGGGTGGAGCGCCGCGCCGAGGGCGTGTTGCTCGTCGACACCGCCAACCTCTCCGTCGAGAGGTTTCCCGGCACCGGCTCGGCGGCCCAGGCGGCGGTCCTGCTCGCGACGGAGATGGCCGACCGGGTTGTCGACCCCGACGGCCGGCGGATCAAGCGCATGACGCCGCCAGACCCGCGAGACCAGCAGCAGGCGATGATCGCCGAGATCGACGCGGGCCTGCCGACCGCCACGCTGGTACCCATCGAGGATGCTGAGCCACCGGTCGTGGCCGAGCCGGACGACGGCGAGGAAGACCCGGCGAAGCTGCCGTTCGTCACCGACAGCTTCCTCCGCACCGCCATCGCGGAGATCCTCCGCGAGTACGCTTCCGCCTTCGGGGCGCAGTGGCACGCCGACCCGGATCGGCTGCGCACCGAGGCGGTCGCGTTGCTGGCCCGCTTCGGGGCGGTCACGATCGTGCCGGGTGGCGTGCTGGTCCGCCCCTTGGTGGGGCGTTACCGCAACACCGTGGCGACGGTCAAGAAACGGTCCGCGCAGCAAACCCTTCTGTAGTCGAGGAACCCATGTCCGAACGTCGCTTCGCGCCCACTCGTGCCGGCATCGTCAACCTGTGGGACTACCGCGACGAGGAGTTCCTCTTCGTCGACGGCTGGCTGGTGCTGCGCGGGCCAAACGGCTCCGGGAAGACCAAGGCGCTCGAGGTGCTGTTTCCGTTTCTGCTGGACGGGCGCATCGAGCCGCGCCGGCTCAACCCGTTCGCCAGCGAAGACCGCACGATGAAGTCCAACCTGCTCTACCGGGGCCAGGAGGTCGCGCATTCGTACGTCTGGATGGAGTTCGGTCGCGGCCACCAGTACGTCACGATCGGCATCGGCCTGCGGGCGCACCGGCACGTCGACCGGGTCACCCGGTGGCATTTCGTCGCCGAGGGCCGCGTGGGCGTCGACATCTCCCTGCTCGACGCGGACGACCGGCCGCTGAGCCGCCGCGACCTGATCGCCCAGCTCGGCACCGACGCTGTGCGCGACTCGCCCGAGGAGTACCGCCACCTCGTCGACGCCCGGCTCTTCGGACTCGGGCCGGCCCGCTACGAGCAGATGCTCGACCTCGTGCTGACGCTGCGTAAGCCACAGCTCGCCAAGGACCTCAACCCGGTCGAGCTGTCCCGTACGCTGCAGCGCGGCCTGCGCCCCGTCGACGACCATCTGCTGGTGGAGGCGGCGGCCTCGTTCGACGACATGGAGGCGGTGGCCCGGACGCTTGAGGGTCTCGTCGCCGCGGACGCCGCGACCACCGCTTTCCTCTCGGTGTACTCGACGTACCTGCGCACGCACGCGCGAGCGGCGGCCGATGCCCTGAGCACGAGGCGCGCCACCGCGGAGGAGCGCCGCGCGGCGTCGGCGGGCGCCCGGGTCGGGCTGGCCGAGGCCGTCGCCGCCGAGGAGGTGGCCAGCACCCGGCTCCTTTCCGTCGACGGTGAGCCGGGCCGGCTCCGCGCCCATCTCGACAGCCTGAAGAGCTCGGCGGCGTACCGGTCGCACGAGCAGCTCGCCGACCTCGAGCGGCATCTACACGACCTGTCCGCCGCCGCCGAGCGTTCCACGGGCGTGGTCCGCGTGGAGCGGGCGGCGGTCGCACGGCGACACGACGAGTGGGAGCGCGCCGGGGCTGCCGCCCGTGACGCGGAGGCGGCGGTGCGGCGCCTCGCGGCCGATCTGCTCCTGGACGCCGAGGCCGCCGGCATCCCATGGTCCAGTGAGGACGGTCGAGGCGAGGGCTTGGCCGCGCGGATCAGCGCACGGGTCAGCGCCCGGCGCGACGACGTGCGAGTGGTGCGCGAACATGCCGCCCGGCTGCTGCAGGCCGAGCGCGACCACGTGCGCGCGGCGGAGGAGTCGGCTGCCGCCGCGGTGGCGGTGGAGGAAGCGGAGCGGGCCGAGCGGAGTGCCGAGGCCGCGGTCGACGAGGCACGCCGCCAGGTCGGCACCGGCCTGGAGCGGTGGGAAAGCGTGCACGCGAGCCTGCTCGCCGAGCTCGACCTGCCACACCTCACGCCGGCGCTGCGCGTGGGTGTCGACCAGGCCGGTGAGGCCGGCGCGCAGACCCTCAGGGAGGCGTACGTCGAGGGGGTCGCACCGGCTGTCACCGCACGCCGTGACGCGCTCGCGACACTGCGGTCGCGCCACGCGTCGTTGGGGGAGCGGCGGGTCGAGGTGGCGGCCGAGCGCGCGCGGATCGCCGCCGAGCACGACGATGCCCCGCCGGCCCCGCACACCCGGCCGGCGTCGCGCGAGGGCCGGGCCGGCGCCCCGCTGTGGCGGCTGGTCCGGTTCGCCGATGCCGTAGACGGCCCGGAGGCGGCCGCGATCGAGGCGGCGTTGCAGGCGGCGGGGCTGCTGGACGCCTGGGTGCACCCGGGCACGCAGGCCACCGCGGCCGCCCTGTCCGGCGGGGAGGAAGACGGCTACCTGATCGCATTGCCGGAGGGTGGCCGGCCCGCCGGCCCGACGCTCGCCGACGTACTGCTGCCCGAGGAGCAGGACGAGGTAAGTACTGACCGGATCCGGGAGGTGCTGGCGTCGATCGCGATCGCCGACACCATCACGCCCGGCGCGCCCGCGGCCACGACGATAGGACGGTCCGGCCAGTACTCACAGGACGTCACGCTTGGCGCGTACCGCAAGCCGGCGCCGGAGTTCATCGGAGCGACCGCGCGTGCCGCCCGCCGAGCGGCCCGGATCGCCGAGTGCGACCGCACACTGTCCACACTCGACGCTGAAATCGCCGACGTGGAGCGGCAGCGAGTCGCGCTCGACGGCGTGCTTTCCGCGATCGACGCCGCTGGCGGTGACCTGCCGCCCCTGGCTCCCATCCACACCGCGCTGCGAGAGCTGGACCGGGCCGCCGCGGCGTTCCGCACCCGCCAGGACGCCGCGGCCGCGGCCGCGCAACGCCTCGACCAGGCGCTCGCCGAGAAGGCCACGGCCGGCGCGGCGCTCCGGCGCACCACAGCCGACCGCTCGCTTCCGGCCGACCGCGTCGACGAGGTCAGCGACGCCATCGGCAGGTTCGAGAAGCTGGGCGTCCGCCTCGACGCGGCCGGGCCGGCCGCCGCACAGGCCGCGGACGCCGAGCGGGAGGCGAAGGCCCGGCACGAGGAGGCAGCCGACCGGCTCGCCGAGGCACAGGTCGCCCAGCACGAGGCGACCCTCCGGCACGAGGAGAAGAACGAGGCGTACCAGACGTTGCGCGCCACCATCGGGGCCGAGGCCGAGCGGGTCCTCGCCGAGGTGGCGCGGGTCCAGGGCGAGATCACCACGGCCGAGGCGACGCTCGCCCGCGCCCGCGAGGAGGTCGCCGCCGCGCGCGAGCGGTGCGCCGAGGCCCGCACCCGCGTGGAGCTGAGCGAGCAGGCGCTGGCCGATGCCGTCCAGGAAGCGCACCACGAGGCGCTGCGACTGCGGCCGTACTCGCATCCCGACCTGCTGGGCCTGCTGCGTTGCCCGACCGATCTGCGCTGGCCGGCGGAGGCGGGAGCGGCGGACGCGGCGCTCGACCCGCGGATCGTGGCGCTGCACGACGCGATCCTCGCCGCCACCCGCGAGCTGAGCCCGACCGAGACGTCACTGAAGCAGAGCGCGACCCGCCTGACCTCCGCTCTGTCCGACCTTCAGGCGCAGCTTCCGGCGTCCGGCCTCGACCACCGGCCGGAGTGGGACACCGACGACGGTGTGATCGTCGTGCGGGTCGCCGACGAGCAGGGGCTCAGCCCGGTCGCCCGCTTCGCCGAGCGGATCGGCCGCGAGCGCGCCGATCAGGAGCAGCTCCTCACCGACGCCGAGCAGCGAATCCTCGAAGACGCGCTACTGGGCCAGCTCGCCCGGCAGATCCACCGCCGCACCATCGAGGCTCGCGACCTTGTCGACGGCATGGATACCCAGATGCGGGCGCGGCGCATGTCGTCGGGGCTGACCGTGGGTGTCGGATGGCGGCTCTCCGACGACCTCGACCCGGAGCAGCGCGAGGTCTGCAAGCTGCTCGAGCGCGATCCGGCGCGTCTCGGGCCGACCCAGCTCACCACGCTTCGCCGGCACTTCGCGGCCCGTATCAAGGCCGCTCGGGCGACAGCACCCGAGCAGCCCTATCGGGACCTGCTGGCCGACGTCCTCGACTACCGGCGGTGGCGGATCTTCGCGTTCACACTCCACCGCCCCGGCGGCGGCGCCGAGGCGCTCACCCGGGCCCGCCACAGCCAGCTCTCCGGCGGCGAGCAGTCGGTATCCCTGCATCTGCCCCTCTTCGCGGCCGCGAACGCCCTGTTCGGCTCCGCCCGGCCGGACGCACCACGCCTGCTCGGGCTTGACGAGGCCTTCGCGGGCGTCGACGACAACGGCCGGGGCGAGCTCATGTCTCTGGCCAAGCAGTTCGACCTCGACCTCTTCATGACCGGGTACGACCTGTGGGCCGCACACCCGGCCGTGAGCGGGGCCGCGCACTACGACCTGTCGCACTCGGCGATCGAGCACGCGGTCTCCACCGTCCTGCTGGTGTGGGACGGCTCGGCGAACGTCGCCGACTTCGACGGCAGCCTCGCCCGCGCGCTCGGCTCGCCCGAGACCCGTCGGGCGCCGACCGCGGAGGTCGCGGACGCCGCGGTGCCGCAGCTAGCCCTTGACGGCATCGACGAATGACCGACCTGATCGACGACCCCGGCTGGGCGAGACTGCTCGCGGCGGCCCGGCGCAGCCTCGAGCGCAGCGGCGGCTCGCTCGACGGCGCCATCTCCGTGACCACCCCGACCGAGGCGGAGCGGCTGGTGGTCATCGGGGTTACCGGCGCACATCGTTCGGCTGCCGCCCAGCGATTGACCGTGCCCCTGTCAGACCTCGACGCGTTTCTCCGCGCCGCGCACGGCGCCGGACTGGCCGACGTCCTCTCGGTAGGCAAGCCGTTGCGCGACCGGCCCGGCGAGCTGAAGCGGGAGGCCCTCGCCCGGGACGCCCTGCTCTCGATCGCCCTGGATGGACGCCACGGCGCGGCCGGCTGGTACGAGCACTGGTTGGAGGGCATGCGCCGCGACGGCACGCTCACCCGCGTGATCCGCGCCGGACTCCCGTTCCAAGATGTCGTCAAGGTGCTGGACGCCCTGCCCGCGGCCGACGAACCCATGCCGGTCTTCGCCGAACGGGTCCTCGACGACACCAAGGCGCTCAGCGAAGGGCCGCTACGTGGCCTCGTCCTACGTGCGCTCGCCGCCTGGCAGGGTGTCCCGGCGCCGGCCAACACGGAGCAAGAGCGGGCGCTGTGGGAGTCGGCGGGTGTCGTGCCCGACGACCTCGCCAGCCAGATCCTCGTGCTCAACCTGCCGGCCTCCGGCGGCCTCGTCGGCTCCTGGCTCGCTCAGGCGCGTGACGCCGGCATTCCGGTGCGGGTCACGCTTCACCAGCTGCGACTCGCACCCCTGCGGCTGCGCTGCGACGAGATCTTCGTCTGCGAAAACCCGGCGGTGCTGAGGGCCGCGGCCACGACGCTCGGCGCGCGGGCTCGCCCCTTGGTCTGCACCGAGGGCACGCCCTCGGCCGCCGCACATCGACTTCTGGGGTACGCGCCGCACGCCAGAATCATGTGGCGCAACGACTTCGACTGGGCCGGTTTGCGGTTGACGGCCACGGCGCTGGCCCGCTATCCGCATGCGGTCCCGTGGCGCATGACCGGCGAGGAGTACCTGCGAGTGGCGGGCGGGGGACCGGCCCTGCTCGGCGCACGGGCGGAGAGCCCGTGGGATCCGTCGCTGGCGGAGGCGCTGAGCCACGTGGGCCGCGCGGTGATGGAAGAACGCCTACTGGACGATCTCCTGGCCGACCTCGCCTGACCTGGGCAGTCGATAGTGGCGCGGACCCGGGAAATCTTCTAGTCGGCCTGGATTGTGAAGACGTCGGCGCGACGGATCTGGGCGTCTTCGGGCGGCCCAGTGACGGTCAGCTGATAGGTGGCGACAAGCCGCAGCCGGTCGGTGGGTAGGTGCTGGCGGTCCGGATCGCCCAGGAGGACATCGGCGCCGCGGCCGACCGCGCGGGTGAGGAACGGGACGACTCGTTGCGCCATCGGCCCGTCGTACAGAGCGTCGCCGACGAGGACCACGTCCGCACCCTCGCCGTCGCCGTCCAGGAGATCGCCGACCGCGGGGGTCAGGACGACGCCGTTGGCCCGGGCGTTCGCGCTGATCGCGGCGATCGCGTAGGGATCGACGTCGTTGGCCGTGACCGCCCGGGCGCCGGCCATCGCGGCGGCGATCGCCACGAGGCCGGAACCGGAGGCGACGTCGAGCACCGTGCGCCCCGCTACGGAGGCTGGATGATCGAGGATGTAGCGGGCGAGTGCCTGCCCACCCGGCCACGCGGACGCCCAGAACGGCGCGGGTAGCGATCGGCCCGCGGCCGCCTCGAGCCGCGCCCACAGGATGATGGCGTCCGCTGCGAGAAACAGGCGTACTTCCGGCACCAACGGCACGTCGGCCAAATGGACCTGGTCAAGGCTTGGTACGCGAGGCGCGCCCATTAGGTCCAGCGTGCACTCTCCACGTAGGTGTGACCTGCGACACTCCGTGCTCGAACTGTCGAGCACGGCCGACCTGAGCTCGGGGCTCAGATCAGCCGGATGTTGGCCGCCTGCGGGCCCTTCTGGCCCTGCTGGATGTCGAACTCCACGCGCTGGTTTTCCTCGAGGCTGCGGTAACCGTCGGCCGCGATGGCGCTGTAGTGGGCGAACACGTCCGGCCCGTTGCCATCCTGCGTGATGAAGCCGAAACCCTTGTCGGCGTTGAACCACTTCACCGTGCCAGTAGCCATGACTCTCTTCTCCTCATCGAAGGCTGATGGAACCCACACCGTGTGGGTGCCGCGTCGCCGCGTTGATCAATCCTCGTCCGGAGAAAGTCCGGCGAAACAAAGAACGCCTGGTGACCTCGTTACCAGGCGTCGGCAAAGTCCGTGGAAGCCCAAAACTGCAACAGCGAAGAGGCTACCACGTCGGCTGAGGTGCCGCCGTCCGTTCGGAATTGTCGCGCGCCGGATAGGCCGCAGCCGACTACTCGTGTGCGACCGCTTGCCGCGCGTGCAGGGCGGCCCGGTCGGCGGCGGCCCGGCCCGAGGCCCAGCCCGCCCGGTTGTTGACGGCTGTCGCATGCTGTGTCCGGTCGGGAAACTGCTCTTCGAAGGCGGCGCGCACCGCGTCTTCGCGCGCGGCGAGCACGGGCAACAAGTTGGCGGCGCCCTCCGAGGCGGCCACCTCCCGGTCCACGTCTTCGGTGGTCGAGCTGAGCCGTTCACCGATCCGGGACGCGTACGCCGTCAGGAAGGACTGCCGGAACGAGCGGGTCGTGTTGCGCCCGCTCCTGTCGACGGCCGGCTTGGCCTGCGTCATCGCCCTCGTCGCCTGCACCAGCAGCGACGTGAACAGCAACTCGGTCGACTCCAGATCGGCCGGAAAGCCCACGATCGTGGTGAAGCCGAACCGCTTCATCCACACCGCCCGGCAGCTGTTGGCCTCCGCGACGACCTGAAGGAGCAGTGTCTTCGGCGCCTCGTACGGATTGTCGATGCTCACGCGGCGTGTCGCTGGCTTGTCGCGCTCGCCTGTCGTCGCGACGAGCAGGGTGTGGTCGATGCGATGGCGGGCCATCAACTCCTGTGCCTTCGCCGTGAAGGCGTCGGCCTCCTCGGGGAAATCGGTGGACTCCGCCTTGGCCAGCAACGCCCGGACCCGAGCGATCAACCGCTGGTCGAGGCCCTCGGGCCGTGCCGCCGCGGCCGAGGTCGCGGTGCCTGGCATCGGGCCAACCGGCTCGATCGGCGGCAACGTCGCGAGCAGATGAAGCACCTCGATGATGGCGGTGATCATCTCGGTGCGGTCGATGCCCTCGCGCTCACCACGGGCGGTCACGTAGTGGTCGTCGTGCTCCCACCAGACCCGCGCCTCGAGGGCGGTCAACTGCGCCTGCCACCGCTGGTCGACGGCCACGCTGGAATAGCTGCGCATCTGGGCGGCGATGGCGTCGACCACGAGCTGGCTGTGCCGCGCGGTGTACTCGCGGCGGGCCACCCGGGCCAGCTCGGCCGGCTGCCAGCCGCGCCGCCACGCGTGCTCGACATCTCGAAGGAGGGAGGCCAACAAGGCCCGGTTGACCACCTGGATGCCGACAGCGCCACCAGGGCCGGTGGTCAAGAGCGAGCGGCAGCGGTCGAGCTCGGCGGTCTCGTCGCGGTCCTGAGCGTGGATCGCCTCGTCGATGATCTGCTCGGCGATTCGACGCTGGGACGGGATGTGCGGTATGCCTTCGTCTGGCCCAGACTTTCCAGCTTCCCTTCGACGCTGAGCCGCCGTCGCGGCCTTCCGCTTTGCCTTGTGCCGTTCCCGGCTGTTCTTGCCCATCGCCCACTGCCCTGACTCGACGACGCGAAACCCACAAGACGCTACCCGTTCTGGGCCCCCTCAGACGGTCCGGCCGGCCGGCCGACCTGGCACCGGGGTAGCCCGCCGGCCACCGGACCTGGTGGTGGCCGGGTGGGGCGCAGCGCCGCTGGTCGTGCGCTCGACCCGGACGCCGTCAGGCTGGCGCGCTGGTCGGCCTCGCGGCGCTCAGCTGACCGGTTCGGTGGAGGTGAGGTGGGTGCGGATGGACGCTGTGGTGGTTTCCTCGTCGTCGGTCCGGTCGGCGCCGATGTCGGTGAGGATGTTCAGCGCGTGTTGCCAGTGTTTGCGGGCTTGTTCGTGCTGACCCCGGGCGTGGTGGGCGCGGGCCAGCCCGTCGTGGGCGCGGGCCTGATCGAGGGGTTGTCCCAGTTCGTCCGCCAGGGCGAGCGCCTTGTCGTGGTGGGCGACGGCCGCATCCGGATCGCCGGTGGCGTGCCGTAGTCGGCCCAGGCCCTGCAGGGCTTCGAACTCGTAGTTGCGGTTGCCGGCCGCCCGGGCCAGCTCGAGGAGCTGCTGGAAGTCGTGTGTGGCCTGCTCGTGCCGGCCCTGCCGCCGGTGGACCTGGCCGAGGCCGGTCAGCGCGGACAGCTCACCGACGCGTTGGCCGGTGGCCCGGGCGATCCGCAGCGCCTCCTGGAAGTGGTCGGCGGCCTGCGTGCACCGGTCTTGCCGCCGGTGGATCTGGCCGAGGCCGGTCAGGGCGTTCAGCTCACCAAGGCGGTGGGCGGTGGCGCGGGCGATCCGCAGCGCCTGCCCGAATTGGCTGGTGGCCTGCGCGTACTGGCCCCGCATCCAGTGCAGCCGGCCCAGGCCGGTCAGCGCCTCCATCTCGCCGGCGCGGTGGCCGGTGGCCTCGGCAATGTGCAGCGCCTCCTGGAAGTGGTCGGCGGCCTGCGGGTACCGGCCCTGCCGCCAGTGGATGTGGCCGAGTCCGGTCAGTGCCTCCGTCTCGCCGGCGTGGTGGCCGGTGGCGCGGGCGATCCGCAGCGCTTGTTCGAGGTGGTCGGCGGCCTGCGTGTACCGGCCCTGCAGCCGGTAGATCTGGCCGATGCTCGTCAGTGCGTCCAACTCGCCGGCGTGGTCGTCCGTGGCGCGGGCGGTGGTCAGGGCTTGACGGTGGAGGGTTTCGGCGTCGTGGTAGCGGCCGCGGGAGCGCAGGTGCCAGTGCAGGATGGCCGACAGGTGCAGGACGTGCTCGGTCTGGCTGTGCTCCGCGGTGTACCTGGTGGCGGCGAGCAGGTGGGGAAGCTCGCTGTCCAGCCAGCCGAGCGCCGTCGCCGGGTCGGGTAGGTCGGGGCAAGGGGTGCTGGCCGGTGGTACCTCGGGGCGGTGTTCGCGTTCGTAGGGGTAGGCGGCGTCCACGGCGAGCGCGGCGGTATGCCGGTAGTGGTCGAGTAGCCGGTTCAACGCCGTGCGCCGCGTGAGGGGGGTGTGGCCGCGGGCGGTGGTGTGCGCGGCGTGGGCGCGGGTCAGGTCGTGGAATCGGTAGCGGCCGGGCACGGGCTCTTGCAGCAGGTTGGCTTCGAGAAGCTGTTCGAGCATCCGCCGTGCGGCCGGCAGGGTGGAGTCGAGGAGCGCGGCGGTGGCGTAGACGTCGATGTCTGGGCCGAGGTGCAGGCCGAGCAGCCGGTAGGTGCGCTGCTGGTCGGGGGTCAGATGCTGGTAGGACAGGTCCAGGGTGGCGGTGACGCTGCGCTGCCCGGCCTCCAGCTCGGTGAGCCGGTGCTGGTGGTCGCGGAGCAGCTGCACCAGATGACGCAGGCTCCAGGCGGGGTGAGAGCCCAGCCGGGCGGCCGCGATGCGGATTGCCAGCGGCAGGCGGCCACACAGCTCGACGAGCTCGTCGACCAGGTCGGGTGGCTCGTCGCGCAGTCGGCTCTCGCCGGCGGTCTGGATGAACAGCCTGGCCGCGTCCGGAGCGGGCAGGCTGTCCAGTGACAGCGTGTGGGTGTGGTCGAGCCCGGCCAGCCGGCGCCGGCTGGTGATCAGCACCAGGCAGCCCGGGCTGCCGGGCAACAGCGGGGCCACCTGGGTTTCGGCGGCGGCGTCGTCCAGCAGGATCAGCATCTTCTGGTCGGCGAGTCGGGTGCGGTACAGCGCGGCCCGATCGTCCTGGCCTGCCGGGATCTGTTGCCCGGGAACACCGAGGGCGCGTAGCAGGTGGTCGAGCGCCTCGGCCGGCTCCCTGGGAGCCATGCCTGGTGTGTGGCCGTGCAGGTCGACGAACAGCTGCCCGTGTGGGTAGCGGTCGGCGATCCGGTGCGCCAGTTGGACGGCGAGGGCGGTCTTGCCGATCCCGGCCATCCCGTCGATCGCGCTGATCACCACGGTGGACGCGTCATGGATCTGGTCCAGTGTGGACATTTCGCGGGTGCGGCCGGTGAACATCGGTGGGGGCGCCGGCAGTTGCCGCGCCCGCCCGGGGGCTTGCGTGGTGGCGGCCGGTGACGGGATCAGGGCGGGGTCCGCAGCCAGGATCTGCTGGTGCAGCCGGTGCAGCGCCGGGCCGGGCTGGACCCCGAGCTCCTGGTCGAGTAGCCGGTAGACGCGTTGGTAGGCGTCGAGGGCGTCGGCCTGCCGTCCGGCGCGGTAGAGCGCGAGCATGAGGTGCGCCCAGAGCCGCTCACGCAACGGGTAGCGGGCGGTGAGCTCGGCCAGCTCGGCTGCGAGCACCGCTGGTTCGGCCAGGCCCAGCCGCGCCTCGATGCCGTCCTCCAGCACGATCATGTGCAGCTCTTCGAGCCGTTCGATCTCTGGTTGAAGCGCGGCGGGCATCGGCAGGTCTTCCAGCACCGGTCCGCGCCAGCGGGCGGAGGCCCGGGTCAGGTACTCGGCGGCGGCCGCGTGGCGTTGCTCTGCCAACGCCTGCCGGCCCTGGTCGGCGAGCTTTTCGAAGACCGTAGCGTCAAGTTCCCGCGGCGCGAGCCGAAGCAGGTAGCCGCCCGACTCCCGACGCAGGCGGGGCGGGTCGGACGGCTCGCCGGCGTGCAGCAGCCGCCGCAGATCACTGACGTAGGACTGCAGATTGGCCCGCGCCGACGACGGCGCCGCGTCAGCCCACAACAGCTCGAGCAGCCACTCGGTGGACACCGGCGTATTGGCACGCAGCAGCAACACAGCCAATAGCAGCCGCTGCTTACGCCGGGCCGGCGTCACCAGCCGCCCCGCGCCATCTCTGATCTCCAGGGTGCCGAGCACCCGAAACTCCATGACGCCCCGTCCTCGGTGGTGGGACAGCCGCCAGCTGGATGCTACCGCTCCGCCAGGGCGCTCGCCGGTTGTCGGATCTACACAGCGGCGTATGGCCGGTCGTGTACCACGCGAGGGCAGTGTCGTTCGTGTACAGCGGTGGCACATCGTCGCGATCGACATCATCGAACTTGTCGTTCGGGAGGAGTCATTTTCATGAATGAGGGCCTGCGGGTCCGCGATGCGCCAGGCAAGGGCACAGACGAGAGACGTGGTCTGGCGCTGACCGTCGGGCGACATCAGTTGGCGGGCTCGCCGAACCAGCGGGAGAGGCGGTCGTCCAGGTCCTGCTGATCGTCGCCGATCCACGCGACGTGGCCGTCGGGGCGCAGCAGGACGCATGGAGCGTCCAGCGCCGCAGTGGGATCCGCGACGTAGTCGACCCGGTCGGACCAGCCGCCGACGGCCAGTCGTTCGGTGCGGTCCAGCAGCAGGCCGCGGCCGCCATGCAGCAGACCGTAGAGGCGGCCCTGTTTCACGTCGATGTCGCGCAAGCGGCGGCCGAGCAGGTCAGGGCCTTCGCCGAAGTCGTAGCGGATGCCGATCGCGGTGATCTTCTCGATCAGATAGCGGTTTACGTCGTCGAAGTCCATCAGTTCGGTGAGCAGCGTGCGCACGGCCCGGGGGCCCGGTTCGGTGGACAGCAGTTCCATCTGGGCGCGGGTGTTTTCCAGCACGTCCTCGGCGACCGGATGGCGTTCGGCCTGGTAGGTGTCCAGCAGTGTTTCCGGAGCCCAGCCGCGGATCTGTGCGGCCAGTTTCCACCCGAGATTGAACGCATCCTGAACGCCCAGGTTGAGGCCCTGTCCGCCGATGGGTGGATGGATGTGTGCCGCGTCGCCGGCCAGCAGCACCCGCCCAACCCGGTAGCGTTCGGCCAGCCGTGTGGCATCCCCGAAGCGGGACAACCAGCGCGGCGAATGCACGCCGAAATCGGTGCCGGCGACGGTGCGCAGCTGTTGTTTGAAATCCTCGAGAGTGGGCTCTTCCGCACGATCGCTGACCCCCACGGCGGGGACAACCACCCGATAGAGCCCTTCGCCGAAGGGCCTGAGACTGAGACTCTTGTCGGTCTCGTGGATTTCGGCCAACTTGGCGGCGATCTCCTCCCGCGGCACACCCACTGCCATCTCGCCCATCAGCGTCTCGGTCCGCGCGGGCTCACCGGGGAAGCCGACACCGAGCAGTTTGCGCACGGTGCTGCGCGCGCCGTCACAGCCGACGAGATAGCGCGAACGCAGCCGTTCGCCGTTGGCCAGCTCGACGGTCACACCCTCGTCGTCCTGCGCGAAATCGGCCATCGCACAACCACGCCGGACCTGCGCACCCAGCTCGATCGCGTGCTCTTCGAGCAGGCGAACGACGACCGGCTGCGGGATGCCCAGCAGATAAGCGTGCGCCGTGTCCAGGCCCTGAGGCGCGGGTTTGTCGATGGCGGCGAAGAAACCGCCGGCCGGACGCTGTCTTCCGTGTTGGAGAATGCGCTCCAGCAGCCCGCGCATCGCCATCAGCTCGATACTGCGAATGTGCAGACCGACTATGCGGACGAACGACACGGGCTCGGTTTCCTTCTCCAGAACGAGTACCCGCACATCGTGCAGCCGCAGCTCGGCGGCCAGCATCGCACCGGTCGGCCCGCACCCGGCAATGATCACGTCGAACATGAGCATAGGTGTTGCCTTTCGGGAGTGCCTCGTTGGCGAGGAGCTCACGGCGACACCTACGTCAATCGCCCGACCGTGACGGGAAGGGGAGCACCCACATCGATACAGCGTTCATGGGTCTCACCTCCTCGGGCCGTGTCGCGATCAACCGCAAGCTACAAGCCTGGGCATCGTCCCGTCCAGTCCTTTCCCCAACCCTGGTTAGGTGTGGGCAACCTTCACCTCAGCCAAGCCAACAGCGAACCGCACCACGTCCGCCGGGTCTTCGCTCGAGCCAGACGCCGTGACCTGGGACAGTCCGGAGTCAGGGGTCAGCGTTTGCCGAGCAAGGCCCGTGCGACCTGTGCCGGGTCGCTCAGTTGCGGCCGGGCGACCATGCCGGCGGGGTCTGGCCGGCTAGGTGGTGGAGCGGCGTGGTGACGTTGCGGGATCTCGATGGCCGGGCTGCCGTCGGTGCGGAGTGCGGCCGGGGCGTGGCCGGCGGCGCGTAGTGCAGCCAAGGTTTCGGCCTGCGGTTTCGCGCTGGCGAGCACGGTCGGGGCGAGCCGGACCAGGTGCAGGGTCCGCAGTGAGCGGGTGTTGAGTATTTCGGTGAGCAGGGTTTCGTCGTCGCTGCGCAGGCAGCAGCCGGTCGGGTGCACTTGAACCCGGCCGTACCGGCGGGCGACATCGTCGATCAGGTAGACGAGTGTTTGGGGCACCCGGCCGTCTTCGGCCACCTCGGTGATGCGGGTGAGCAGGTCCGCTGCGTCGTTACCGGCGTCGAGTGCGGCGCGGATGCTGGCCGGTGAGAAACGCCAGGTCCAGGCGCCGCTGCGGGACTCTGGCGTGGCTGCGCTGTCCAGCAGGGCCAGGAGGGCGGCGGACGGGGTGCCGGTCACTACCGCGGTGAGGTCGTTCTGCAGTATGGCCGAGCTTCGGGTGCTGGGCAGTATCGCCTCGGCCTGCCGGTAGGCCGCGTCGAAGTCATCGATCACGAGATTGCGGCAGAGTCTGGTGGCGGTTCCGTGGGCGAGCAGGCCGAGCCGGTGCGCTTCCCGCCAGATGCCGGTGACGTATCGCCGCAGATCCTCGTCGACCGGTTCGGTCAGGACCGGGCTCTGCCAGGCCAGCCGGTCGGCGAGGGTGCCGGGGTCGGCGGCCTGCCCTTCGGGTACGGAGTCGGCGAGCATGCGCAAGGTCAGGGCACGCAGGCCGGTCAAGACGATCTCCTCCTCCTCGTCCCAGTAGAGGACACGGGCGGAGGTCGCGGTGGGGTCGGCCGGCGCGAGCGGGCACGCGGGCATCGTCAGCCAGGTCTCGATGATGTCGAGCAGTTGGGCTGCGGGTTCGGCCGCGGCGAAATCGTCGTAGTTCACCGAGGCGGCGAGACCGGCGTCCGAGGCATCGGTGAGGCCGCCGGCGGCGAGCAGTTCGATGGTCAAGCGGGTGCGGTCCTCGTCCTGGCCAGACGATTTGGTGATCCGGCGAACCTCGCGTACGCCGAGGCCGCCGGTCTTGAGCAGGGGCACCGGGCCGCTGCTTATGGTCTCGACGGTCGCGATGATCGCGGCGAGGGTCTCGACAGCGGCGGCCGCGGCCTCCCGTTCGGCGGCCTCCGGCTCGACCGGGGTGACAGACAGGGCGGGTGCCCGCGGGTCGAACGGAGCGGCGTAGTCCTTCCACAGCGCGAGAGCGACCTCGCGGGGCATCTCCTCGGCGCCCCAACCGGAAGCGACGACGAGACCGCGCTCGGCGGCCCACTGCAGCGCCATCCCGGGCGAGCCGAGCATGATCCCTCGCAGATCGAAGGGCGAGGCCGGGCGGCGGGCGAGCGTGTCGAGCCGAGCACGGACGTCGGCGGGGGCCTGCGCCACGAGGCGGCGCACGTTCTCCGGCTCGGCCAGCCAGCCGGCCAGCGCAGCGATCAACTCGTTCTTGCCGAGACCCGTTGCTGGAACGCCGTACACCTTCGCGAGCTTGCGCAGCTCGATCATGTTCTGCGTGGTAAGCAGCTCGGCGGCGCCGGGCCCGAGATCCAGCGGGTGCGGCCAGACCGCGCGCAGATGGGCCGCGGCAAAGCCGTCGGCGTGCGGCCAGATGAGGGCGAGATCGGTGAGCCGGCGCAGCGCCGCGGCCAGGTCCGGGTCGTCCGCTGGTACGCCCAACAGCGTCGCCAGCCGCGCGGTGGTGCACGCGTCGCCCAGCGCCGCGGCGGCTTCGCCCGCCTGTAGCTGCGGCAGGGTAAGCAACGCACAGGCGCCCGCCATCGACGAGGGATGCAGGAGACGCGCGGCGAGCTGGTCGGCGCTCTTCGGCGCGGGTTCGACCGTCACATCGCGACGGGTCGCGACAAGACTGGTGAGCTGCTCCAGGGTCAGGGTGCGAAGATGAGCGGCGAGGGACTGCACCCGGACAACCTACGACGCGCCGGTCCGGGCAGCAGACGGCGGTACGCCCTACGGGGGACCGTGCCGCACGACGCGGACCACCAACGCCCGCCCGCTACGTGACCGTGCGGCCGCGCCCCCTGTACCCCCTCCGTTTGGACATCCGTTTCGAGTGGGCCGGAGGCATCACCATGCGAACCGGGCAACCGTCGCCGGTGAGCCGCTTCCCCTACGTTTGACCAGGTCACGGCGCCGAGGCGGCAGGCGATGAGCAGCTACGACCTACTGCGGCACCTTGGCGATAATCTGATAATCAGATATAGTTGTGGCATGCGGACCATGACAGCTACCGAAGCATCCCGCCGCTTCTCTGATCTCCTTGACGCGATCGAGCGGGGCGAGAGCGTCACGGTCACACGCGGAAACCGGCCCATCGCCGAGATCCGGCCTGCCCGTCGCCGGACGGGAAAGGATCTTCGTGAGGTGCTCGCCGGGACCGTGCCGCCGGACGAGCGGTTTGAGACGGACATCGCCGAAGCAACGGCGCTGCTGACCTCCGACAGGACGGATCCGTGGGCCGACGCCTGATCCTCGATACCAACACCCTAATCGCCTACGAACGCGGCACCATCGATAGAGGAGCACTCGACAACGACGAACTGGCCGTGGCGGCGATCACCATCGCTGAGTACCGAGTCGGCATCGAACTTGCGGACACCGCAGAGCGCGCCGCCAACCGCGCACGAGCGCTTGTCGCGATCACTTCCGCAATCGACGTCCTCGACTACACCGAGGCCACCGCGGCACATCACGCTCGACTCATCGCCCACGTCCGGCGCTCGGGGAAGCCGCGCGGCGCCCACGACTTGATCATCGCGGCACATGCGACCGAAACTGACCGCGTCATCGTCAGCCGAGACGCGGCGGCCCGATTCGGCGACCTACCTGGAGTTGTTGCGGTGCCGGCCTGAGTACGGCCGAACGACCGCAAGTCGACCGACAGATCTTCGACCAGGTCCCCGCTTGCCCGCCCGATGGCCGCAGTAGACGACAACCGGACCGCCTGTGGCGCCGCTGACTGAGGGGACAGCGTCCCCCGCAGACCCCTCCGTTTAGGTGTCCGTCTCGGGTGGACCGTAGGTTCCAGCATACGAACCGCTTCGCCACGGCCGTGACCTGCGGTTTCTTGCTTCCTTTGGCCCGTGAACGGCGGATTTCGGTGTCGTCGGCGGCGGAAGCGTCACACTAGAAACTTACAAACATCGATGGGCTACTGCTCGCGCTCGTGATGGTGCTGCGGCGGGTTGAGCGCTTCGGGGGCTTCAGCGGTGCCGGTCGCCGCGCGTGTCTGCAGCCAGTCGCAGATCATGGTCGCCAGCGCGGCGACGGCTTGGTCGTGCTGCTCGACGGTCATCGGCACGACGTCCGGCTCGGTCACCGTCGGCTTCACCACACGACTGCCTGACCGGCGGCGATCACGCACTGACGTACGCGAGCCGGCGTCATGCCCGTCGGAGCCGGTGGCTACTGGTGGGCGCCTCACATTTCTCATGTCCCAAGCGATACAGCGCCTGTTCAGGACGATCTCGCACCAGATGTGTGAGTTCGCCTGACGGTGGCCGGCGCGGCCCGCTGTCGAGGGGCAGCGGTAGCCGAGCCGAGGGATGGCCGTTCCCGCGATCACGAGGTCTTGCTGCTGGTAGGCGGCGGTTGTCAGCGGCTCGCCGCCATCCCGATGCCGGTAGCCGCGGGTCGTCGAGCCGCGTCGGCGGCCCGGTCAGCCGAAGGGCATTCGACCATGCCACGCCAACCACACCCCGCCCAGTCTGCCGATCGACTTCGTCGGCGACGACCGGGCCGCCAGGATCGGATCGATGTCGCCCTCGACGCGGACGCTGACCACGGTTCCGCAGACAGCCTGGCCAGGTGGACCACAAGCGCGGTGTTCCGGCCAAGGGATAGCTGAACCAATGGTCCTTCGACTCGTCGTCGGTGTCCTGCAGCGCTCCGATCAGCGCCGCCTCGTCATGGTCGTCGTACGCGTACCCGACGTACCGGCTGACGTGCTCCAGGAACTGGGCGACCGTTGGGTCACGTGGGAGCCACGCGAGGCTGGGCGCTAGGTGGCCGGGACCGGGTCGGGGGTGCGGTAGAGGACGATGGCAACTGCGGTGAACAGGGTGACGAGTGTGGCGTTGACTGCTACGGCGAGCCAGCCGATGTTGGCGATATGGGCCACCGGCCAGGCGATCGCACTCACCGCGAGGAGCGCGATGGTCCAGGTTTGTGCGATCCTGCGCAGGACGGCGGCGCCGAGCAGCAGCGTGAGTGGGAAGCACAGGCCGAGTGGCTTGATCAGCACGGCGGCGCCGGTCGCGTCGACCAGGTCGGTGTCGCCCAATGAGACGTGAATAGTGTTGAACCCGTACGCGACGTCGCCAGCCGCGCCGAACGCGCCGACCACGAGCAGTACCGCAGCCAAAATGCCGTTACCGAGCGTCACGAGGCGAACCATGACGAGGGTGTAGCCGACCGCGGCGAGGACGTGGACCACGGCGGCGGTGGAGTCGTCCCACCCGCGGGTTGCGTACAGGAGGTCGGCGATCAGATAGATGGCAGGCGCGACGACAAGCGACCCGGTGAGCAGGCGCTCCAAAGGTGTGGAAGTCATGGCTGGCATCGTCGTCGCGCCCGGCCCGGCCGGACATCCGGGCCGGCCCTCGACAATCGGAGGGTTAACCCTGGTCACGCCGCACTTCAGTGCTGGCACGATACGGATGTGATCCGCGGAGTCGTGCTGGGCTGGGCGGTGGGCGTGGCCACCGCCGCGCTGGTCGCCTCTGGTTTCGCGCTCGGTCTGCACGTCGGCAACCTGCATAACGGCCTCATCGCCGCGTCGTTCAGCGCGGTCGGGCTGTACGTGGTCCGTCGCCGCCCCGGCAGCCGGGAGGGTTGGCTGTTCGTCGCGGTCGGCGCCAGCCACGCCGTGATGTTCGCCGGGCGGCAATACGGCCTGCACACGGGCCCGCTACCGGGTGCCTCCTGGATCGGCTGGCTCGGGGTCTGGCCGCTTCCGCTGGTGCTGGTACTGGTCGGCGTGGCGGTGATGTGCTTCCCGACTGGCCGGCTCCCGTCGCGCGGATGGGTGCCGGTCGTCGTCGTCCTCGCCGCAGTGGGGTTCGTCCTTTCCGTGGTCTCGGCGCTGTGGCCGGTCGAGTACGGCCGCACCGGCCTGGTCGCCCGTCATCCGCTCGACCTTCCTGGGTTGGCGACCGCGGACGCCTTCTACGGCGTCGCCCGCCCGGTCGGCTACCTGCTGTTCCAGCTGACCTGGGTGGCCTGCGTGGTGGTGCGGGTGCGGCGGGCCAGCGGCGACGAGGTCCGTCAACTGCGCTGGTTCCTCTACGCGGCGACGGTGTCCGCCGCGGTGATGGTGCTCGGCCTGGTGGTATGGCGGTCGCCGGTTCCCGGCGCGCTGACGGTGCCGCTGCTCGCCGTGGCGGCTGGCGCCGCGATCCTGCGGTACCGCCTCTATGACATCGACCCTGTGATCAACAAGTCGCTGGTCTTCGGCGCGATGGCGGCGCTGGTGACCCTGAGCTACGCCGTCGTCGTGACCGGCGTCGGCCGGCTCGTCGACGGGTACGGCACCCTCCTGTCGCTGCTGGCCACCGGTCTCGTGGCCGTCGCCTTCGAGCCGCTGCGCCGGCGCGTGCAGCGGCTGGCCGACCGGGTCGTCTACGGGCGCCGGGCCACTCCCTACGAGGCACTGGCCCGGCTGTCGGCGCACTTCACCGCCCCCGCCGGTGGATTGCTCGACGGCATCTGCACAACCGTCGCCGACGCCGTCGGAGCGCGCGAGGTGATGCTCTGGACCGGCCCGGCCGACGAGCTTCGGGCGGTGTCCGTCTGGCCCACCACGACGCCCCTCCCGCCCGGTTCTCGCACGCTGAGCGATCTGGCGGCCGTGGCGGTGCGGCACGACGGCCAGTTCCGCGGCGCGATCACCGTCGCGAAAGCTCCGGGTGACACCCCGTCGATCGGCGAGCAGCGCCTGGTCGGCGACCTGGCTGCCCAGGCCGGACTCGTCCTGGAGCTGCGGGCGACCGCTCAGCGCCTGGTCGCAGCCGGTGACGCCGCGCGCCGACGGCTGGAGCGCGACCTGCACGACGGCGCACAGCAGCGGCTGGTGACCGTCGCGATGGAACTCGGCGGGGTGGTGCGGCTCGCCACGACGGCCGGCGCGGCCGAGATCGCGGCCAGCGCCGACGGCGTACGCCGGCAGCTACTCGAGGCTATCGCCGACCTGCGCGAGATGGCCAGAGGGCTGCACCCGGCCGTGCTGACCCAGGACGGTCTCGAGGCGGCGATCCGTTTCCTCGCCGACCGGTCGCCGCTGCCGGTGCGGCTGACCGTGTCGGTGGCCCGGCGGTTGTCGGCCGAGGTCGAGTCCACGGCGTACTTCGTGGTCAGCGAGGGCCTGACGAACGCCGCCAAGCACTCCAGCGCCGACGCCGTAACGGTCCGGGTTGCCCTCGCCGGGGCCGGCCTGGTCACCGAGGTGTCCGACGACGGCTGCGGCGGCGCCGCGGCGCGGGCAGGCGGTGGCCTTGAGGGGCTCGCCGACCGGCTCGCGACGCTCGACGCCCGCCTGACCATCGAGAGCGGTCCGGCCGGCACTCGGCTGAAGACGGTGATCCCGTGCGGGTGATGCTCGCCGACGACGCCGTGCTGTTCCGCGAAGGCATGGCCCGCATCCTCACCGATGTCGGCTTCACCGTGACCGCGCAGGCCGGCGACGGTGCGACGCTGCTCGACCTGGTGCGCGCCGACCCGCCAGACGTTGCCGTGATCGACTTGCGGATGCCGCCCGACTTCTCGGCCGAGGGCATCGACACCGCGGCCGCGATCCGCGCGACGGCGCCACGCATAGGCCTGATGCTGCTGTCGCAGTACGTCGAAGTACACCACGCCATGCGGCTCATGACCGAGTTCGACGGCGGCGTCGGCTACCTGCTCAAGGACCGCGTCTCCGACCTCGCCGCGTTCGGAACCGACGTGCGAAAGGTGGCCCGTGGCGAAACCGTCATCGACCCCGAACTCGTTGCCCGGCTGGTAGCCCGGCGGCGCGAGCGGGATCCCCTCGACGAGCTCACCGACCGGGAACGCGCCGTGCTCGCCCTGATGGCCCAGGGACTGTCCAACGCCGCCGTCGCCGCCGACCTGCACCTGGCGATCAAGACCGTCGAGGCGCACGTCACGGCCATTTTCACCAAGCTCGGACTGGTCCAGCACGAACGAGAGCACCGCCGCGTGCTGGCCGTCCTCACATTTCTGCGGGCCTAGAAAACGTCTTTCGGAATGGCTGATCCAGAACCCGCGCGTATCGAACAGGCGCGCTCAACTCGGCATGATCGGTGCACGTACCAAACATGATCGGATGCGCGATCATGCAAATTAGTACATAACCCCGCCGATGTGCCTGCTACCCACTGTGACAAGCGGCGACGCACGCCCAGCCAGCGGGTGGGGATGATGTGGTGGAGCCGCGGCCGGCTGATTCCTCGGTGGATCGTTGGTGGGCCTTGCCTGGCCGGTGAGGTTCGAGGAGTTTGCCGAGCCTGGCTGCCCTTCATTCACCGTGCGAGCAGCGGACCACTCCGAGAGCAGGTGTTGTACGAACCGCCTATCGATGCGATCGATGGTCACGGATTGTCCGCCACAGCAGGGGCAAATCCGGCGATATGCGGCCGGATCGGCCCGAGCTCGTGACGCGTCGTATTCGTCGATCTTGCATCAAATGTACAAGATCTTTCGTGGGGCGGGCGGGACTCGAACCCGCGACCGAGGGATTATGAGACCGCTCAAGATCATCAATCTTGGGTCGGCTTGATCCCGGACAGGGGCCGTGACGTGCGGTTTCGTTGATCGCCGTCCGGCCCCATCCGGGATCGTCCGGACGGCAACGGCGCCGTTCCCTAGCAAGATCCCTAGCATTTGCCCGGGACCTCCAGAACGACGGAGGTCTATGTCATGAAGGCAAGCGAGTACGGAACGGCCGCCGGGTACGTCGGCCCGCAGCTCCGCGAGATAGCCCTGCGCGACGCGCTCCGCGGCGTGGAGCTGGGCGCCCAGGATGAGCGGATCATCGCCTGGATGGTCCGGCAACTCGACGACTCCACCCTGCGCACGGTGGTCAGTCTCATCGAGCGGGCTCGGCTCGCGGAGGTGTCGCGGTGACTGCGCGACCCTACGGTGAGCGCCTCGAAGGCGTGGTGCAGGTCGCCATCATGCTCGTCATAGGCGCCGCAGCGGGAGCGGCGAGCTTCACGCATGTCCACGATGTCGCAGAGGCGCACGGCCAGCCGGGGTGGCTGGCCTGGGCCGACGCGGTCACGTTGGAGTTGATGTCCATCGCGTCGGGTCTGGAGATCCGCCGCCGGCACCGGGCGGGGCGGCCCGTGCTGTTCGCCTCGACCGTGTTGGTCTGTGCGGTTGCCCTGTCGTTGGCAGCTCAGGTCGTCGAGGCCGAGCCGTCGGTGATCGGTTGGATCGCGGCCGCGTTGCCGGCGCTCGGGTTCCTGGCGATGGTGAAGCTGGCGCTCGCCCGGACCGCAGCGACCCCAGTGTTAGCCGAGTCCCCTGCTGTCCAGGACGAGCCGGAGACCAAGGTCGAGGCTATGCGGCGCGCGTTTGCCGCCGCCATCGAACAGGGCCGTACTCCCGACCATCGCGAGCTGGCCCGCGCTGCTGGGGCCGACATCTCGCACGCCCGGCGCGTGCATAGGCGGCTGGCGGCCGCGCAGTCCGGCTGAGTCCGGACCGGTCCAGGTCCCCAGGCCAGGTCTTGGGGAACTGGACCGGCTCCTGGACGACTGGGCCGCCGTTGGCGGTAGCCTGCCCTCGGCACGCGAGCCGGACACCGTGGGGCGAATGGGAGTAACGAAGCGATGGCGACAGGGGCCGACCTGGTCGAGCGCAGTGGCGACCTCAAGCGCGAGCTGGTGGCGTACGCGCAACAGCCGCGCTACCACCGGGCCATTCGCGAGGCGATGCTGGCCTGGGACCTGCCGTCCAGCGTGTCCGATGAACAAGAGCGGATCATGTTCCTGGACTACTTCGTGCTGCAACACCGGCTGCCCAACGGCAAGACCTTGGTGGAGCAGTTCGTCGCCGCCCATCCCGACCTGCCCGAAGCCGAACGGGACCTGCTGCTCGGCTGGCGCGACGTGGTCGAGGGCGTCTTCGAGGTCAAGCGCCGCGACGGCGACACACTCGTGGTGGAGAACCTGATCGACGACCTCACCTACCGGGTGCGTTCCAACATGGGACCGGCCGTGTTCCGCCGGATGCCGCGCCGCTCGTTCGTCATCACCCGGCTCGTGCCCATCGGCGCGGACTGGCTGATCAGCGGCATGACGAATGTCCTCCCCGCCAGCCAGCGCGCGCACGTCTACCGGGCCGCCGCCGATGTCGCGTTGCGCAATCCCGCCCTCATTTTCCGCAACCCGGACAAGCTCGCCCGCGGCTGGGAGCTGCAACGCGCCGAGCGGGAGCGGTTCGTCCGCTTCTTCGGCACCGACCTTGTCGTGCTGTCTGGTGAGCAGTTCGCCGACCAGATGCGCCAGTACCAGGAGTTCAGCCGCAAGGAGATACTCGCGGCCCTCCCCGAAGCCGATCGCGCACGCCGCGCCGGCAGCCCGGCCCCTGAGTTCGCCACCGATCCCCACCTGCTGGAATCCGAGACCGTGGCCATCATCTTCGACGAGGTCGAGGGATTGAACTACTATGCCGAGTTCGGCCTCGTCGAGGCGGTCTTCGCCGATCCGGCGCTGCTGCGCCGCCGCCTGTACAAGCAGCGGCTGATCGACTACCTGGACGACGAGTCCGTCTCCCCGCTGCCGTTCCGGCGCCTAGCCGACCGCGATCCCGACCAGGCCAGCGTGCTCTTCCAGAAGGTGCTGCGCCGGCCCGGCTTCGACTGGCGCCGCGACGGCGAGGAGTTGCTCCGCGAACGCAAGGCGTCGTTCTTCGAACGGCAACCGCAGCCCTCGTTCAGCCCGATCAGCGAACGCCTCGCCGGGTACGTCTCGCGAGGCTGACCGCGGTCGGCTGGCACACTGGCATGTCGTGGCAGAGTTCGTCATCGCCAAGAACCCCGAGCCGGACTCGCGGCTGCCGTACCTGCTGTGGGTGCCGCTTGGCCAGCGGGGTGTGCTGTTCAAGGCCGGCGGCACCTGGCCGCGCACTTCGGCGGTGTACTGCCACCCGATCGATGACTGGCCCGATCAGGTCGAGGTGCTGGAACGGCTGCCCGTGCGCTCCTGCGTACGCCGAGGCGCCACGATCGACCTGGTCCTCGATCGCGGACGTGAACACCGCTCCCAGTTCGTGTTCACGACCGCCCGGGGACGCGAGGTGGTGTTCTGGCAGTCCCCGCGCACCGTCAAACAGTCCCGTCCCGGTGTGCGCCGGCCCACCGCCCGCGCGGCCGGCATTCCGCAACTGGAGATCCTGGTCGACATCCGCGAGCAGTACCCGTACCGATTCGCCGACCAGCGCGTCACCGTAAACCGGCGACCGCTGCCGGCCGGCGACTACGCGGTCGCGGTCGACGGGCGGCTGGTCGCCACCGTGGAGCGCAAGTCGATTCCGGACCTGGTCTCCTCCATTACCGGCAGCAAGCTCAAGTACGCCATGGCCGACCTGGCCGCGCTGCCACACGCCGCGATCGTCGTCGAGGACCGCTACGCCGCAATCTTCAAACAGAACCGGGTACGGCCCGCCACCGTCGCCGACGCCCTGGCCGAACTCCAGATCACCTGGCCGTCCATCCCGATCGTGTTCGCCGACACCCGGCCCCTGGCCGAGGAGTGGACCTACCGCTTCCTGGCCGCCGCGGCCCAGCACGCCGGGGACGACGCGCACGGCCTGGACCGGCTGGCCGACCTACGAGCCGGCCCCGCCGCCGGCACCCGAACCCACCGCCGCGGAGATCCGCGCATGGGCCCGCACCGCTGGCCTGGACATCAGCTCAGGTGGACGCATCCCCGTCGAAATCCGTGAGGCGTACCGCCACGCACACACCTGACGGCCTCCGGGATCCGCGCGGGCCCGCTGGGTCAGGAGATCAGGTCCTCACGCCAGGCATCCACCCGGGCCCGCAGCAATGCCACCTCCGCTGGCGTGAGTCCGTACTCGGCGAATTCCTCGTCGTCGAAGCGTTCGATGTAGCGCAACATGCCGGCGAACATCGCGCGGTCGAAGCCAGCATCGACCGTCTCGGCGAGCACGCACAACCGGTCGAGGGTGTAACGGCCGGACGTAATCGCCGCATCGATGTCCATGAAGTCGCGTGCGGCGGCGCGGTTGTACAGGGCGTCCATCTTGCCCGCCATGACGTCGTCGGCGTGCAGGACTGGGCCGATTTCCATCTGAACCGGCGGCTGCATCCGCCAGTTCGCCACCAACTCCACTCGGAACTGCGCGCTCGGCTCGGCCGCGTCCGAGAGATACAGGCGGACGAAGGTGTCCGTCCGATGGTCGACCTCAATCTCGTAGCCCGCGCCACGGTACGCGGCGATCACCTCGTCGACGGCGGCTGGGAAGTCCGCTCGGCGTTGCCAGTCGGCGAACAGGTCCACGTCTTCGCTCGGGCGTTGCAGGATGCCATGCGCGGCGACGGCATGGCCGCCGGCCAGCGCGAACCCGTGCGGCCCGCCCGCGCTGAGCCCTATCTCGGCCAGTCGCCGGTGGACCGCCGCGTCTTCCGCTCGCACTACGCGGCTGGGCGGCGCGCGGCGGCCAGCTCAGGAAACCGCGCCTCCCATAGCTGGCGCACCTGGGGCGGGACTACCAGGCCCGGCCACAGCCGCACCAGCGTCGGCCCGTCCAGCCATCGGGCCAGCTCCTCAGGATGGGTGGCCTCGCGAAGGACGGTCTCGTACATGCTGGCCAGCCTGCGCGGGTTGTCCAGGTCGTAGCTGGCCCGGCCGGACCAGTTCAGCCTCCGGTCCAGCCGCGCCACTCCGCTCGTGGGACCGCGCAAGTCGGCCAGGCGTTCAACCACCGCGTAGGGGCGCTGGTCGGCGTACCGCGAGCCGAGCGGCGCACGAGCTGCTTCCGCGCTCATTGCCAACCTCCCTCCGCCTCGACGTCGACCGTCTCATCCACGTTAAGCGACTACACGCCGATTAGCGACGACCTCTGCTTACTCAATCGCACCGCCTAGGAGTGCGGTCAGGCTGTCTCCGGCCAGCAGCTCGTCGCGGAGTGAGGCGAGCGGACGTAGACCGTTTGCGGTGTCGGCGAGCCAGTACGTCCAGCCGTTGGTGACACCGCCGTGGGCGGCGTCTCCAGCACCCGACGGCGAGTCGTAGGCGACTCCGTCGAATTCGATCCGCCCGTCCGCGAGCACGGTCGCCTCGACGTCGTCAGAGGGGTTGATCAGAATCGCGCTGGCGCTGAGCAGGCCGGCGTCAAGGACGTCGATGATCCGTACGGCGTAGTTGGTTCGGGTGGGGGACGCCTTCGCGGGTGGCGCTCCAGGCGCTGGGTAGACCGGGGTGTAGTGCTGGTCGGCGAGCCTGCCGAATGCTGTACGGACCACGCCGGCCATCAGCTTGCGGCGCTGGGCCAGGAACTCCTCGTACGACAGCTCCGTCCAGTCGTCCGGCAGCGCGTGCCAACGGAGTTCGTCGGCCAAGTCGGCCTCCCGGATGCCTTTCTTGGCCAGCTGGTCCGGCCAGTACACCGCAGGTGGCTGGTCGGAGATTGCGATGTTGTCGTACCACTCGACCAGCGCCATGTTCGCAATCTGGTTGATCTGCTTCGCCCCGGTGATCTTCTGCTTTCGCAGGTAGGCCCGCGGGAAGAGGTGGTGGCGTTCGATTCCCTTCTTTGCGGTGACCGCCGGGTCGAGACGTGCCCGCACGCTGACGGTGGATAGCAGGGCGCGAGCGTCGACGATGTTGAGTGCCGCGATATAGGCGAGCAGCGCTGGGGACTTCGCCGCCGAACTGGTCAGCTCGTTGGGCAGGGTGATTTCCCAGAAATCGGTGGTCAGCCTGTTGTCGATGATCCTCGACAGCACCGCGACGAAGCCATCGGCGTCACCCTTCTTCACGTCGGCGAGCTGAGCGAGGTCCCGCTCCACCTGCGTCTCGAATGTGCCAGAGTAGCGCGAGGTTGTGTGCGCCATGAAAAACCAGCGGGCGATCACTTCGCGCAGCCGCGCGACTGGCACGCCGAAGTCGACCCGCCCGATCAGCCAGATCGCGTAGGAGAAAATGATCGCGTTTTCGCTGGAGATCATCTTCTTGCCGCGGAAGCCAGCGCGTTCTAGGCAGAGCAGGAACTCGTGCCAGTTCGTCAGGTTGAGGACGTGCTCCTGAGCTGCGGCAAGCCGCGCGAACTGCGCATCGCGCTGCTCGGGCGACGGCTTGCCGGTCTCCAGGTCACGGCCGCGTAGCAGGGTATAGATGTTCTTAAGGACGGCGCGCCGGAATGCCACTGCGACGGTTGCCCGCAGCAGTTGCGGCGGCTGTGGCTGGACATGCCAGTTGAACGGCGAGGCGCCGGTGAGTGTCGGCACTCGGCAGGCTCGACAGAACTCTTCGAGGTCGCGACGGCCCTTCTCCCAGAACACTGACATCAGCGTGAGGATGAAGTCAGCCTGGATCAGGGTGACGCCTTCGCTGTTGATGCGTACGAAGATCTCGGCGACCTGCTCCTCGTCGGCGCTCGCGGACAGCTCCACCACCTTGAAGGGATAATGCTGGAGGTCGTAGAGGCGGTCGATAGCCTCCTCCAGGCGCTCCTCGTCCTCGTCGCTGACCTCTCGCCGTGCGCGAAGTGCTTTTAGGTATGTCTTGGTGGTCGCCCGCTTGCCGCCCTGCTGCCACAGCGTACTGATATCCGGGATGTACTCCGGATCCTTCTCGATCGCTGCATCGGTGACCGCGAAGCTGGCGTCGCCGGGGCGGAAGGCGATCCTGATCCGGGTCTCCGTGTAGTCGTCGTGCAGCACTTTCGACCCCGTCATGACCGCGAACAGCGAGGTCAGGCGCTGCTGACCATCGACTATCAGGTGGTTGGGCACCGTTTTCACGGTGTCCACACCTATCTGCCGCGCCCCGGCGTCGGCGCCGGTCTCCCAGAACAGCAGATATCCGACGGGGAAGCCCTTGTACATCGAGTCGAACAACGCCCGGACCTTCGCCGCCTGCCACACGAAGGGGCGCTGGATGTCCGGCAGCGCCACCTTGCCCAGCCCGATGGACTGCACCAGCAGCGATACCGGGTACGTCGTGTCCTTGTAGAGAGTTTCGGCCATTAACGGGCTCCCCAAAACCGGCGCGAGGGTACTCGAAAACGGTGATGACGGGGGTGAAGCCGATTCACCGTCCACGGGCGCCTACCTTATGTCTTCACCGCACGTCTGGTCTCCCCCAGACCGGTCGTGTCGCCGAGTAGATCGAGCAGCTCTGTGACCTCGGTGTGCAGGCGTCGGAGCTCTGCGGCGGTCGGAGCGGTCTCGTAGCAGTGATGGTGGGTCGCGCGCGACAAGGTGGCCCAGGCGTAGCTGGTCCGGCGGGCGGTATCGCGATTCGTGCGCCGGCGCAGCATCAGGAGCTTTGTCCGCCCGTTGGCGCTGGCGGCGACCTGTGGCGACACGCGCTGCCAGAAGTCCTGCAGGCCGCCTTCGAGGGCGAGCCGGATCAGGCAGGCGCACGCTTTGGGCCACCATCCGCCGCTGACTGCCGTAGCGCCGGTGGGGCCGGCGCCTCTCAACATCTGGTCCGCGGCGTCGAGGTAGCGGACCGGGTTCGCGGCGGTCACGTCAGCGCCTTGGCGAGCCGCCGGGTGTCGTCAACGAGGCGCGGCAGGTCTTGCAGGTACGCCCCGTGTACGCCTTGCCGGCACGCCTGGTAGGTGTCGGCAGCCCAGGGACCATGCCGGCGGTTGAGGAAGCCCAGCACGTCAGCGCCCCTTTCGGCGTCGTCGAACAGGGCGAGCGCGAAGGTCACCGGCAGGCGGCGAGCCTGCTCGATGGCGGCCTCGATGTCATCATGCCGGACTCCGCGGCGCAGCCTCGCACGCCAGATGACCTGGTGGCAGGCTGCCTCCAGCGCGGACCGACACAGTTCGGCGACGACGGGGGCGCGCACGTCGGCCGGTACGTCGGTCGAGCGAGCCACGGCCCGCGCGTCGTCGAGGTAGCGAGCAACGGGGTCCAGGGCAGGTCGCAGGGTAACGACGGACTGCTCGGCACGTACCACCTCGACCACGTTCGCATCGATGTCGAGGTTGCGCACCGCGTCGGGCAGTCGGTTGTCGTGGGTGAACACAATGACCTGGCGTTCCTCGGCGAGCCCGCCGAGGACCCGCGCCAAGCCGTCCACCTTGGACGGATCCATGCTCTGCACCGGGTCGTCGATGACGACGAACCGGAAGGGGCTCTCCTTGGCGCAGCTGCGAGGCAAGAACGTGGCCAGGCCTAAGGCATGCATTTCACCTTGGCTCATGACGCCGAGGGCGTAGCCGTTGTCGGCACCGTCGACATGGACGGGGAACTCGACCCGCCGACGGGTGGTGGTGCCAGCCAGCGTCATCGCACCGAGGGTCACGTTGCTCTCCTGCCGCAGCTCTTGCCAGATCTGCTGGGAGTGCGTGGCGAACGGCGCGAGCCGGTCGTTGCGGATCTCCACTCCGGCGTTCGTGAGCCAGGCGCGCGCGGCCTTGAGCCGGGTCAGGGTCTGCTGCTGTCCGGGGAGTCGGCGGGCCGCGTCGAGCCAGCTCCGTACCTCCGCAGCGGCGCGTTGCCAGCCGCTGTCGCGCTCGCGCAACCAGGCAGCCGCCTCGGCGCGTACGGCGTCGACGGCGTTGGTCACCCCGGGAAAGTGCGCGACGAGATGGGCGGCCAGGGCTTCCGGGTCGGCGGGGGCCTCGCGTAGCACAGTGGCAGCTGTCCCCAAGGTTGCCATCGCCGTCGCGATGGCGGGAGTGTCGGCAGGGACGCTGTCCACGCTGGTGACGGTGGCGATGAGGGTGCGGGTACGGCGGACGAGGTCACGGAGGCCGCTGGCGGCCCGCTGCGCCTCGCCCGTCCGCTGGCGCAGTTCGTCGAGGCTGGTGGCGGCATTTGCTCGCCACTCGTTGTCGAGTGTGCCGGTGCGACAGACCGGGCACGGGCCGTCGCCGGCGTCGGTGTGGTAGTCGAGCGCGACGCGCAGCAGTTCAGCGGTGGCCATGGACGCCCGGGTAGCTGCGGCGTCGTGCCGCCGCGCTTCTTCGGCTGCGGCGCGCAGTTGCTCGCCCAACTCCGTGACCTCGCTCTGGTCGGGCAGCGGCAGGTCGGCCAGCTTCCGGTACGCGACGACGGTCGCGTCGCCTGCAACGTCGGCGGGTTCGGCCAGGATCGCGTCGAGCCGATCGAGGTCAGATGTGGCAGCGCCGAGCACTTCGGCGGCCCGGCGCGCACGGTCGTCGTCCACGTCCGCAAGCGTGTCGCGGAGTGTTGCGCGATGTGCGCGTACCTCCTTGATTGTGGTGTCCAACGGCCGCGCGGCGTCGCGCAGCCGTTTGTCGGCGTCGGTCAGCGCCTCCAGCCCGAGGATGGCGTTGAGCGCATCGAAGAGCTTGCTCGGCGTACCGGCGACCAGGCCGCCCAGCTCGGCGGCGGTCAGGAACGGCCGGTAGAGCCTGAGTGGGCGGGTCAGCCCCAACGCGTCCAGGTCATCGACTGCAGTGCCGCCCGCGATCGTTACCTTCGCGGCGGCGAGGTCACTGCCGGCCGGCCAGCCACGCTGCACGTGCAACGGCTCGGCCCGCCCGTCGATACGCAGCTCCACGGAGATGGCGCAGGGGTCGGGGACGTGCAGGTTGCGCCAGCCGGTGCGCCAGACGCTGTTCTTGTCAGCCCAGCGGGCGCTGTCGCCGGTCAGCGCCAGCTCGGCGGCCTCGGCGAAACTGGATTTGCCGGAGCCGTTGCGGCCGACCACGAGGGTTAGGCCGTGCCCGGCCGGGATGGTCAGTGTGCGCTGCGGTCCGACGCCGCGGAACCCGGCCACGGTCACCGACGACAGGTACACCTGGGCGGTGGGGCCTGCGGTTGACGAGTTGGTCGAGGCGAGACTGGTCGGGTGACCCGCCAGCGCTGCGGCCAGGTCACGATCGCCCGTGAGGGCGGCAAGGACCAGGTCGGACGTCTCGCTCGGCAGGCCGGCGGCGACCAACCGCTCGAAGATCAGTTCAATGAGCGGGTCCTCGGGGTTCATTGGCTCTCCTCCGGGGACCGATACTGCTGCGGGAGGGCGAACGTCGGTACGCCCGAATGGGCGTCACTCGACTGGGTGACTGGCTCCACAGGGGACAGGCCGGCGCCGGATGCCATCAGCCGACCTCGTTGCACGTGACCACGGCATACGGGCCTTGGGACGTGTTCTCGATCAGGACTTTCCCGCCAACGCTGATTCGGCACGTGATGCTGCCGTTGCCGCCGCTGGCGGACTGAGCCACCAGGGACACCATGAGGAACCCGCCCGCGGAATTGGCCTGCTTCCGCCAGGGCAGCTTCGCGTCGTTGGCCTGGGATGTGTTGCCGCCGACGCCGTACGAGATGGACGTGGCCACGGCGACGTTCCTGCCGTTCACCTCGAAGACGACGACCTGCTCGCCGGTCGGTGGCTCGGCAATGGCCGAGGTCGGCTCGTCCGAGATGCCGATGGACGGGGTCCGGCGCGAATCCAGGGCCTTGCGTGGTTCCGTTTGGGTCACCAGCCCGCACGCCAGGGCGAGCAGCGTGAGGGCGGCGAAGGTGATGAGGGAGGGCTTGCGCACAGGGGTGTCGCCTTCCGTCGAGTGTCGGATGAACGCGACTTCGAGGAGAGCAGAGCGCCACCGATGCATGCCAACTTGTGACCTGATAACCAGGGTTATCAGAACGCCTAGGTCGAAACAGTTGCGAGATCGCCTATGCTGGGCGCCCGAAGCCGGGACGCCCGCTGGAGGTCTGATGCCCGACGGCTCGACGCCGACACAGCTCATCTCCATGCCGGAGATCGCTGAGCTGGCTGGTGTCGAGCGCCCGGTGGTCAGCACCTGGCGGCGCCGGCATCCCGACTTCCCCCGCCCTGCGGACGGCAGCGGGAGCAGACCATTGTTCGACATAGGCCGTGTCGTCGAGTGGCTGGTGGACACCGGCCGTGCCGACCGCCGGCAGATCGAACCAGACCTGCGGCTACACCAGCTCACCGGCCTCGCCGGGGCGCTGCCGCCAGCGGACCTGGTCGCCGCAATAGCGGCGCTTATCTGCCTGCGTCATCTGGACCAGGAACCGCTGACCAGCTCCACCAGTCCGCGCGGCCTGCGCCGGCGGGCGCTGCTCGCCGACCCACTCGACGTGCTGGTTGCTGCCGAGGTCGATGGACTTCCCGACGGCCTGGCCTGGCTCGCCGCGGCAGTTGAGGAGCTGGTCGAGGCAGCCTGGGGCTGCCAGCCGGCATACGAACGGGTGCTGGCCCGCCGCTACCGGCTCCAAGTGCCAGCCCTGTACGCCGATGCCGTCACGCCCTCGCTGTCGCACCTCGTTGCCGGGCTGTCCGGCGCCCGCGAGCACGCCGACCAACACGGCGCTGTGCACATTGCAGCCACGGCTGCCGGCGTCGGTGACCTGCTGGTCTCCGTCCTCGATCTGCTGGGCGAGGACGCGACACCAACCGTCACCGCGGCCGAGGCTGACCCCTTTCTCGCCCGGTTCCTGCGTCGCCGGTTGACGCTCTGCGGCATACCCGATCGGGATCTGTGCGTCGATGAAGCCACCACCCTCCCGGAGTATGCGTCCGCGCCCGACATTGTGATCCTCCAGTTGCCCTACCGGCCGATGGAAGACCGCGGCGACGCCGACCCGCTGGACGCGGTACGGCTGGCGGCCGGCCGGCTTGGACCCGGCCAGACCGCGGTGGTGCTCGGCCCGGCAGACCTGCTCGTCGGCGCCCTGCCCCCGTCCCGTGCGGCCCTACGCACCCGCAACGCGCTGCTGACCGGTGGTCAGGTCGAGGCGGTCATAAGGCTGCCCGGCGGTGTCATGCCGTTCCGCCCGGCCTACCAGGTAGCTATGTGGGTGCTGCGCCATGAGCAGACTGCCACCGCGCAGGGCCGAGTGCTGCTGGCCGACGTGTCAGACCGGGCACTGTCCAATGAGGTCGCCGACACCCTGGTGTGGGACGTGACGACCTGGCGCCGGCACGGCCACCGTCCGGACCAGCACCTGCGGGCGTACACGAGTCAGGTTGCCATAGCCGACCTGGTAGTGCCCGGACGCCCTCTTACCGCCCGCAGCGCGCTTAGCCTGCAGGAGGCGGCCGGAGGCGGCCACGTGACCATAGCCAGGGTCGCCGACCTCGAAGCAGAACTGGACACGCTGGGCCAGGCATCGCGCGGGCTCAAGAGTGCGCTTGCGGCCGGCGACAGCGTCGGTCCCGCACCGACCAGATCGATCGAAGATCTAGTCGGAGATGGCGACCTCATCCGGCTTCCCGGCCACCGAATCGCCGTGGCCGACATCGCAGCCGAGGGCCACCATCGGGTACTTGGCGCGCCCGAGCTGACCGGTGCTCTGCCCATCGCCTCCCGCACCGTCGACCGGGGCGTGCTCGCCACCGTCTATCCGCGCGCGCGATTGACCGAGCCGGGCGACGTCGTCATCACCCTGACGCCACAGTTCGGCGTCCACCTCGACCACGACGGGTTCTCGGTCGTCGAGTTCCCCGCCCGCGCCCTCCGGGTGACCCCAGACGGCCGGAGACGGTTCACTCCTCGCGTCCTGGCGTGGCTGCTCACGACCACCGCGCCAGGTCGGCCCGCGGGCGCCGTACGGCCAGCCAGTCGGCTCGACCAGGTGCAGGTTCCGCTCCCGCCACCGGGCGAAATCGGCCGGATCGATGCCCTCCTGGCTGTCGCCGACGAACGCGCAGGAACCGCACGCCGCGAGATCGATCTACTTGACGAACTGTGCCGTATCGCCGTCAAGGGCATCACGGACGGCACACTCACTATTACCGACACGCCGCTCGGCGGATAGACCACAACCCAGACATTCGCAACACTGACTGATCGCCCGACCCGCTAGACGAGGAGCATGATGCCACCCAGGAAAAAGGCCAATGGCCAAGGGACGCTGCCCGGCATGCCCACCATGGCCGATCTGCGCGACACGCTGTGGAAGGCGGCCGACAAGCTGCGCGGTTCCATGGACGCCGCGCAGTACAAGGACTTCGTCCTCGGGCTGGTGTTCCTCAAGTACGTCTCAGACGCCTTCGAGGAACGCCGCGCCGCAATCCGCACCGAGGTCCTTGACCAGGGCATTCCCGAGACCCGGGTGGACGCATTCCTCGACGACATCGACGAATACACGGGCCACGGCGTCTTCTGGGTGCCTTCCGTCGCCCGTTGGTCGTACCTCGCCGAGAACGCCAAGGCGGGCGAGATCGGCAAGATAATCGACGCCGCCATGGACGCCGTCATGAAGTCCAACGAGTCGCTGCGTGCCGTCCTACCGAAGATCTTCAACCGCGAAAACGTTGACCAGCGCCGCCTCGCCGAACTCGTTGACCTGATCAGCGACGCCCGGTTTACCGGACACGGCGACCGACCCGCCCGCGATGTGCTCGGCGAGGTCTACGAGTACTTCCTGGAGAGGTTCGCCCGCGCCGAGGGCAAACGCGGTGGCGAGTTCTACACCCCAGCCAGCGTCGTCAAGGTGCTCGTTGAAGTCCTTGAGCCGTACGCCGGCCGCGTCTACGACCCCTGTTGCGGCTCCGGCGGCATGTTCGTCCAGGCCGAGAAGTTCGTCCTCAACCACCGCGGCCGCCGCGACGACATCGCCGTCTACGGCCAGGAATCCAACGAACGAACCTGGCGACTCGCCAAGATGAACCTCGCCATCCACGGCATCAACGGCGACCTAAGCGCCAAGTGGGAAGACACCTTCTACGCCGACAAACACCCCGATCTGCGTGCGGACTTCATCCTCGCCAATCCGCCGTTCAACATGTCCGACTGGGCCCGGAACGTCGATGACACCCGCTGGCGTTACGGCACCCCACCCGCCGGCAACGCCAACTTCGCCTGGCTCCAGCACATCGTCTCCAAACTCGCCGAACGCGGCACCGCTGGCGTCGTCCTCGCCAACGGCTCCATGTCGTCGAAGCAGTCCGGTGAGGGCGAGATCCGCGCCGCCATGGTCGAGGCTGACCTGGTTGCATGCATGGTTGCTCTTCCCCCGCAACTCTTCCGCACCACACAGATTCCCGCATGTCTGTGGTTCTTCGCCAAGGACAAGGGACCGCAGGGCGCAAAGAAACTAGCAGACCGGCGTGGCGAGGTCCTCTTCATCGACGCACGCGCGATGGGCACGATGGTGGACCGCACTGAACGGGTGCTCGCGAACGAAGACATCGAGAGGGTAGCCGATGCATTCCACGCATGGCGAGGAACGGCCTCGGCCCGAGTCAAACACCTCAAATACGAGGACGTCCCGGGCTTCTGTTGCTCGGTCAGCCTCGACGAAATCCGCCAGCATGATCACGTACTTACGCCGGGTCGTTACGTCGGTGCCGCGGTCGCAGAGGACGTCGACAACGAGCCGATAGCCGAAAAGATCGAGCGTCTCAAGAAAGAGCTCTACTCTCACTTCGAGGAGTCAGCCCGTCTGGAGCAGATCGTTCGTACGCAACTGGAGCGCCTAGATGCTTGAGACACTGATTGGTGGAGTGCCTGACAGTCGGCTAGTTACTACGCTTGGCGACCTTTGTCGCGCTGGCGGTGGAGATATTCAAACGGGTCCTTTCGGTAGTCAATTGCACGCGGCCGACTATGTCCCAGTCGGCATTCCGAGCGTAATGCCGCAGAACATTGGCGACAATGTAATCGTCGAAAATGGCATTGCTCGCATCACGGAAAGTGATGCGGCGCGACTCGCGCGCTACCTACTTCGCGCCGGCGATATCGTGTACTCGCGGCGCGGCGATGTCGAACGGAGGGCGCTCGTCCGGGAGGGGCAGGACGGCTGGCTTTGCGGGACGGGCTGTTTGCGCGTCCGGCTGGGAACATCGGCCAACCAGCGATTCATTTCCTACTACCTGGGGCACCCACGAGTGCGCGAATGGATTGTTCGCCACGCGATTGGGGCAACGATGCCGAACCTGAACACTGCGATTCTTTCTAGTCTTCCGGTGGTACTTCCGTCGATGCCTGAGCAGGACGCTATCGCCGAAGTGCTCGGCGCATTTGACGACAAGATTGAGGTCAACGCCACGGTCGCGCTGAACGCTCGTCAACTCGTGCGTTTCCACTACGTTCAAGCCGTCGAGAAATCAAATTCGATCCGCGCTATCGGCGAGGTAGCCGAGGTCTTCGATGGCCCTCACGCCACACCCACGAAGACCGCCGCAGGGCCCTGGTTCTTGAGCATTAGCAGTCTCCGAGAAGGTGAGCTCCACCTAGGAGAATCGGCCCATCTTTCGGAGGACGACTACGCCAAATGGACTCGACGCGTCACGCCGATGGCAGGTGACGTCCTATTCTCCTATGAGACACGTCTTGGGGAAGCCGCGCTGATGCCTCCTGGAGTGCGGGCCTGTCTTGGGCGTCGGATGGCTCTTCTGAGGCCGAAAGTCGGTCCGTTCGGTCCTCGAATCATGCTCCGCGCATTTCTAGATCAACGATTCCAGCTGACCATCCGAGAACGTGCAGTCCGCGGCGCGACCGTTGATCGTATCCCTTTGACGGAGTTGCCGTCGTGGCCTATCGCATTGCCGGAGGGTGACCTTGAAAGACTAGAAGGAACGCTTGGCTACTACGACGACATGGCCAATGCCAGAGACCGTGAGAACGAAGCCTTAACAAGGCTGCGAGATACATTATTGCAGGGATTGATGTCGGGAGAGATTCGGGTGCGAGACGCTGAAAAGGTGGTAGAGGACGCGACATGACTGACAGCACCCCTCATGTACACGACCCCTCCGAGGCCGAGTGGGAGAGCTTTGCCCTCGAAGCCCTCGGCGAGCTCGGCTGGCAGCCAGTACCTGGGTCGTCGATCGTTCCTGGGAGCCATGAGCGCGAGTCGTGGTCGGAGCTGATCCTGCGCCGACGCCTGCGCGATGCTGTCGCTCGCCTCAACCCGGACCTTCCGCTGACGGCAGTCGACGAAGCCGTCGGGATAGCACTGAGCGAGCAGTCGCGTGACGCCCTCGCTGAGAACCGGCGGCTGCACGAGCTCATGACCAAGGGCATTAGATCGGTCGTCTACACCGACGTGCACGGTGCCGAGCACAACCCGACGATCCGGCTGATCGACTTCCGCGACGACGCCAACAACGACTACCTGGCCGCCAACCAGGTGACGGTGATCGACGGTGACTACAAACGCCGCTTCGATGTCGTCTGCTACCTCAACGGGTTGCCGGTCGGGCTGCTGGAGCTGAAGAGAGCTGGCGACACAAACGCCGACCTTCAGGGGGCGCACCAGCAGTTGTGCACCTATGTGGAGGAGCTGCCGATTGCGTTTCGGGGAAACGTGGTGTGCGTGGTCTCGGACGGGATCACCGCGCGCTACGGCACAGCGTTCACGCCGTTTGAGCACTTCGCGCCGTGGAATGTCGACGATGAGGGCAAGCCGGTCGCGCAGCCGGCAGCAACGAGCATGGACCTGGCGCTCAACCTGGCGCTGTACGGCCTGTTCGACCCACGACGTTTCCTCGACCTGCTGTCGGGCTACGTGACGTTCGCCGAGCTGAATGGCGGTCCGGTCAAGCGGATCGCCAAAGCGCACCAGTTCTTCGCGGTGGAGACCGCGGTGCGTCACACGGTGGACGCGACCCGAGGTGACGGCAAGGCGGGCGTGGTCTGGCACACGCAGGGCTCGGGCAAGTCGATGGAGATGGAGCTGTACGCCCACCAGATCGCACGCCACCCGAGCCTGGGTAACCCAACGATCGTGGTGATCACTGATCGCACTGACCTGGACGATCAGCTCTTCTCCTCGTTCGCCGCCAGCGAACTACTAACGGAGAAGCCAACACAGGCCGCCACTCGCGAGGAGCTGCGCGCCGAACTGAGCAACCGCGCCGTCGGCGGGATCATCTTCACTACGCTGCAGAAGTTCGGTCGTACCCGCGAGGAGCGCGACGCCGGGCGCCACCATCCGCTGTTGTCCACGCGGCGCAACATCATCGTGATCGTCGACGAGGCGCACCGTAGCCACTACGACAGCCTCGATGGATACGCCCGGCACCTACGCGACGCGCTGCCACACGCCACACTCATCGCCTTTACGGGCACGCCGATCTCTGAGGCAGACCGCGACACCCGCGCGGTCTTCGGTCCGTACATCGACGTGTACGACCTAACGCGGGCCGTGGAGGACGGTGCGACCGTACGCGTCTACCACGAAAGCCGGCTCATCTCGGTGGACCTGCCCGACGATGTCGACCCGGAGACCATCGACGAGCGTGCCGACACAGTGACTGCGGGGCTCGACGACGCCGAACGGCAGAAGGTACAGCGCAACGTCGCGGTGATGAACGCCGTGTACGGGGCGCCGGACCGGCTCAAGACCCTCGCCGCCGATCTGGTCGCCCACTGGGAGACCCGTTCCGAGCTCATGCGCAAGTACGTCGACGGACCTGGCAAGGGCATGATCGTGTGCGCCACCCGGGAGATCTGCGCGAAGCTCTACGCCGAGATCATCGAGATCCGTCCAGAGTGGCATGACAAGGCTGACGACAAGGGCCGGATTAAGGTCGTTTATACCGGCGGGCCGGACGACGAGCCGCTCATTCGCAAGCATGTGCGCCGGCCCTCGCAGCTTCGTGCGGTACAGCAGCGGGCCAAGGACCCCGACGACGCGCTGGAGCTGATCATCGTGCAGTCGATGCTCTTAACCGGGTTCGACTCCCCGGCGCTGCACACGCTCTACCTGGACAGGCCCATGCGCGGCGCCGCACTGATGCAGGCCCTGGCCAGGGTCAACCGCACCTTCCGTGCCAAGCAGGACGGCCTCCTGGTCGGCTACGCGCCGGTCACTCAGAGCCTTCACGACGCCTTGGCCGAGTACACGGCCAGCGACCAGGACACCAAGCCGGTCGGGCGTGGTACCGAAGAAGCGGTGCTCAAGCTGCGCGAGCTGCACCAGGTGCTGTGCGGGACGATCCTGTCCGGCTACGACTGGCGCGGCAAGCTCGCTGGCGGTGGCCGGAACAGCTTCAAGGATGCCGTGCTCGGCACGATCAATTACCTGCGTGACCCGGCCCAGCCGGGCAACCAGGTTGACGACGGCGAGCCGACGCTGGCCGAACGCTTCCGGCAGGCCGCGGCGCGGATGGATCGCCTCTACGCGCTGTGCGCCAGCAGCGGCGACATCAACGGCTTGCGCGACGACATTGCGTTTTTCCAGGCCGTCCGGGTGTGGATGGCGAAGTACGACGTGGAGGACCGTCGCTCGCGTGGACTGCCTGTGCCGGCCGAGGTGGCGCTGTACCTGCGCCAGCTCACAGCCGGGGTCATCGAGGCCGGCGGGGTCACCGACATCTACGCCGCCGCCGGCATCGATCGACCGGACCTGTCCCACTTGGACGAGGCGTATCTGGAGAAGCTGCGCGCTTCAAAGACACCGCACCTGGCGATCGAGGCCCTGCGCCGCGCCATCGAGGGCACCATGCGGCGGCTGACCCGGCACAACGTCGTTCGGCAGGAGAACTTCTCCACCCAGCTCATCAACCTGATGCGCCGCTATACCAACCAGCACCTGACCTCAGCGGATATCATCGCCGAGTTGGTGAAGCTGGCCAAGGAAGTCAGCGCGGAAGGCGATCGCGGCAACGAGTTTAGCCCGCCGCTGAGCACGGACGAGCTGGCGTTCTACGACGCGGTAGCCGCCAACGAGTCGGCTGTCACCGAGATGGGCAAGGGGCCACTGGCCGACATCGCCCGGGACCTAGTCCGTTCGGTGCGCCGATCGGTCACTGTGGACTGGATGTCTCGGGACGACGTACGGGCCAGGCTGCGCTCCACGATCAAGCGGCTACTGGCGGTGCACGGATACCCGCCCGACGCCGCACCCACCGCCATCGAGCTGGTGCTACGCCAGATGGAGACGTTCGCCGAGGAGTGGGCGGCCGATACTGTCTGAAGCGGCACGGCCTCAAGCTGGTCACGACAGGACAGTTCAGCGCATTTGTAATCAGAGATGCCTAACGTCACTACAACGCGGATGGAGCCTGCCGGCGTCGTGGAGGCCCACCTCGGCGGTGGACCTCCTCGGGGTATGTGGCAAGGGCTATCTCGCGTGTCGCTACCAGCGGTCGTAGCTCCTTGGACAGCAGGCTGGCATCTGTCGCGGGCAGGTGGAGCAAGGTACGGCGAAGGTACACGGGCCAGACCTCTGGCTTGGGGAAGGCGTTGAGTTGCTCCACGAGGGGCCTAAGCTCCAGCCCTCCCGGATACGGCACCAAGCCATCGACGAGGAGTCTGCACCCGGACACAAGTTTCCGACCCGCGATCTCCACGGGGTCGTCGAGGAGTCGTACGGCGGACTGTGCCGTCGCGGTCCCGATGATTCGCCCGCGATCTCTGGGCGGGTTGTGCCATGCGCCGCGCGTGGCGTACAGGAATAAGCGGTCGCCTGAGGTCAAAGCGCTCACCGCTGCGCGGGGCGTACTCGGGAACGCCATACGTTGCTCCCGAAGGACCCAGGCAATTGCATCTCGCTCGCCGAGAATCAGCAGGTACGACTCGCTCACGTCGCCAACCTACCTGTGATCACGCGGCACCTGTTGGTGGGACCTCGGGTGCCTGATTGCTATGTCGCCCTGTGATTCGCCCACCACGACCGCCATCCTGCAATCAACACGCACTACAGAAGCGTTCGATCTACGGCAGCGACCTGGGCCGGCTTCGAGCCCGCGCCGGCCCGCACCGACTGAACTTCGACAAGGCGGCGTCGGTGGTCGGCCGCACCGGCTCGGCGGCGTTACGGCGCGATCTCGAGCCGATCGCCTGGTTGACGCTTGCTGGAGCCACCTCAACACGGGCTCCGCTGCACCGCAGGGAGTACCGCGTCGTCTGCGCCGGGGTGTGCGCTCGCCCCTGCTCACCGTGAGCCGGCTCCGCTCGGGACCTGGTACCGCCAGACCACCCGGCCATCGTGTCTCGCTCAGCTCACCGCAGGCTGGACGGAGGCCCTAGTAGTGGAGGATGAGGGCGATGTTGGGCTTGGCGATGACCTTGCCCTCGATGTTGCTAAGGGCGGATGCGTCGGTCGGGTAGGCGACTAGATGGGGGTCGGTGGTGCGAGCCAACTCCCATGTGTTGATCTGTTCGATGATGTGTCCGGCGAGTTGGGAACCGGCGGGGCCGTGGCCGGCGGCACCAAGCTGCCAGAGTCCAGGGGTCTCGGTCCGACGGATGGTGAAGTATGCCAAGGAGTTGCCGTCGACGAGAGCGGGGGTGCGGCTGGCGATTGCCGGTGTGCACAGTCCGGTGGTGACGGCTTTCTGGTCGGCCTCGATGCGGACGGTGCCGTCGTATGTGGCGGTGAGGTGGAGCCAGATGCGGTCGAGGGATTCGTTGGCGTCGACCGTGGCGTCGGCCCAAAGGATGGTCTTGTCGCGGTTCAGGACGCCTTGGAGTGCCTCGAGGTCGACGGCTTGGTCGACGTCGTAGTGGATGGTGACAAGACCATCGGGGTCGATAGTGGTGTTCTGCTCGCCGGGTTGGCCGAGCATCGGGACGAAGCCGCAGAGGTAGATCCAGTCGGATGCGAGGTGGTCGTCTCGTTTGACGAAGGCAACGGCGCGTGTGGTACCGCGCCACCGCAACGGCAACACGAGCCGGCCGCCAGGTACGAGCTGATCCCACCATGCTGGTGGGATGTCCCAGGCGCCGACGGTGACGATGATGCGGTCGTACGGGCCGTGGTCGGGTGCGCCGAGCGCCCCGTCCCCGGTGAGCACCGTGACGTGGTCGAACCCGGTGGCGTCGAGGTTGCGCCGGGCGGCCGCGGTGACGTCAGGGTTGATGTCGATGGTGGTGACCGTGCCGCCAGGCCCGGTGAGGGTGGCCAGGAGTGCGGCGTTGTAGCCGGTGCCGGCGCCGATTTCGAGGATCCGGTGGCCGGGTTGGACGTCGAGGGCGTTGAGCATGGCGGCGACGACGGTGGGGCCGGAGGCGCAGCTGAGGTGGGTGCCGTCGGGGAAGGTGTGGGTGATGACGGCTTGCTCGGCGTAGGCGTCGGCTATCGGTGCGCCGGGGACGTACCGGTGTCGCTCGACTTGGCGCAGGGCAGCGTCCACTGCGGGCGTGAGGCGTTGGCTGGCCAGGATGCGGTCGACCATCCGCTCGCGCAGGACTTCGGGGCTGGTGCCGGTGGTGGTGTCGTTCATCGGTTCCTTCGTTCCGTGAATTTTCGGGTGGTGTAGTCAGCTGGCCAGCAAGCAGGTATCCCATCGGGGACCAGCGGATGATCCCTCCGCGTTGACCAGCGCCACGCCGGTCAGCCCTTCCAACAGCCCGTCGTCCGTTGGTGCGCCGTGTCGGCGGAGGTGGTCGCTCATCCGGCTTGCGGCGGTCGTTGCGGCGTTCACGAGTTCGCGGCTTCCGGTGTCTGCGGCGGCGCTACGGGCGGTGTGGACGAGGCCGGCCCAGCCGTGGCATAGGCCCGGGTCGGTGAGCTGGGCGAGCTGCCGCTCGTCGGTCAGGCAGCCGATCAGGGCCTGTTCGGCGAGTTCGGCTCGCCGCCAGTCGTGGGTGGCGAGGGCGGCGAGGTGTTGGGCGCGGGCGATCCCGGGCGTGCCGTAGCACCAGGAGGGCCGGTGTGGGGCGCCGTGGGCGGTGGTGCGGGTGGCCAGGTCGTCCCGGCCGATCACCTCTGGCCACCACGGGTTCCGGTCCGGGCCGGTGCGCCACTGGTCGAGCCAGGCGCAGATGGTGTGGATGGCATCCCGGTGTCCGAGGACGATGATCCCGCGCCGCATCGTTACTGACAGTAGCGCCAGCGGGCCTGTAATGCCGTGCGCCATGCCGAAGCCGGCATGTCCGCCATGCCAGCGAGGGGACTGGCGCCGGTCAGGGCTGCCGGTTGCCCACCAGCCGGGCAGTGTCCGCACACCGACGCGGATGGGCCGTGTGAGCCGAACCAGATAGGCGAGGATCTCTTGCAGCAGCGGGTGGTCTTGCTGGCGGTGCCGGAGGTAGGCGCCGAGGCCGGTCAGCCCGTTGATCAGGTCGTACTCGCTCGCCTGACCGAGACGTCCAGCGTCGATCCGCTGGTGCGCTGCGTCAAGACGCTGCCCGATGAGCGTGGTGATCGCGGTGTCGAGGGTGGCCAGCGCCTTCTGGTAGGCCGGTTGCCTGGCGTGGTGGAGGGCGTAGGCGACGGCTGGGGCGCCACGAAACAGGTTGCTGACGTCGGGGTGGGCATGGATGGGGTCGCGGGTCATCGCGACAGCGAGGCGGTGTAGCGGTTCCCATCCTGCCAGGCCAGCGCGGGCACGTTCGATGTGCAGAAGGGCGATCCCGGGGGCGCCGTCCGCGAGCGACTGCGTCCACTCGTTCGTGGTGACCGTGGTGCTCATGACGGGCTCACAACGGTGTGGGCGCGGCGGGTGAGGGCAATCTGCCGGGCCAGACACCGGCAGCGAGCTTCGTCGGCGCGGTCGATGAGCCGGGCCCGGTTGTGGTGCATGTGCAGCAGGGCGGAAAGGACGTGATCGGTGAAGGCGGTGTCCGGCAACTGTTGGCGGTAGGCGGCGAGGGCAGCCCGGCGGGCCTGCCACGCCTCGGCGACCGGGCCGGGCAGGGTGCTGCCGTCCGGAAGCGTTCGGCGGGTGGCCCAGATCGCCGCGTGGTCGGCGATGGCGCGGTCGACCGGCGGGCCGCTCTCGGCGGCGAAGTGTTCCAGGAGCCAGTTGGTGGCCGTGTCCGGGTTGGTGTGGAAGCCATCGGCGATGTCGACCATGCCGATCGCGGCCATCGCCATCGGATGGATCAGCTGCGGCGGGATCAGGCGCATGGCCGCAGCGACCGCGCGGGAGTCCGCGACGAAGACCGCTTCGGCGGCGTCCATTGCCGGGCCGGGGCCGTAGCGGCCGATCTCGGGATAGTAGGGCGCCAACGTCAGGTGTGACACCGCGCTGGCTTCGACGAGCTGCTGGCCCCAGTTCCCTACGGCCATCGCGGCGGCGGCGTGATCGTCTGCGTTGTTGACGCGGATGCGCAGGCGTAGATGGTCGGTCTCGCGCAGGCCTCGGTACCGGGCGAACCAGTACGGAGGATCACCATCGAGCATGTCGAGCAGGCGCGGCAGGTGGAGGCGAACAAGCTCGTCGAGGCTTTCCGGGTGGGTGAACACCTTGGCGTACAGCCAGGACGGCCCCTGTGCGGCGAGCAGGTGCGCGCCGGTCGCGTTGGTAACCAGTGGCAGCGGACCGGCGACCGGGTTCGGGGCCGGTGGTGTGGTGCGGGCGAACGGCAGGACGATCTCGTGCACGTGCCCGCCGATCCAGCCACAGTCATCGGCGGTTTCGGTCTCGGTCAGCCGCGCGTGGCCGTGCCTATCGATGTGTTCGTGTAGCACAGTGGCGTGAGCGGCGATGGTGAGGTCCAGCCGGAGCGAGCGGTGGTCGTCGTGCAGCTCCACCACGTCGGGGCATCGCCAACGCTGCCGCCAGCCGGCCAGCGCTTCATCCCACGAGCCAGCCGGCGGAAGGGCGGCGGCGGTGATGTGCCACGTCGCGGGTGAGAGGATCGCCCGCCGGTAACGCACCCGGGGAAGGAACGGCAGCTGTGCCGCCGCGGGTCCCCAGTCGAACTCGGTGTACCGGGCCAGGAAGCCGCGAGCCATGGTGGCCAGGTACCGGGCCAGCGGCGGCGCCTGTTTCTCCAGGGCAAGGGCGTGGAAGACCTGCGGCTCGACCACACGACGGCGAGAGATGCTGACCAGGTGCAGGCCGTCAGCGGCGGCGACGATGCCGAGCTCGCCCAACCCAATGACGCTCGCGTCGCCCCTGGCGCGGTGTTCGCCCAGCGGCAGCACGTGCGGCAGGTAGGCCGGGAGGCGGGCGACGTTCTCCGAGTGCGGAAACAGCGGCGGGAACGACATCTGCACCGCCAACGCCCCGGCAGTCGCGGTCGGGGTTACGGCGAAGGTGGCGGCCAGGCAAGCTTGGGCGACGGTCGGCTCGAACCGGGAGGTGAGCGTGCCGAACGCCTGGGCCGGATGGACGGTGAACGTGTAGTCACCAGATCGCAGCGCCTCCACGCTGCCCGCGCGGATGCGGGCGCCGAGCTCGACGTGGGCGGGGATCCAGCGCGGGTTGACCGGTTCGTCGGCGGTGATCGCGGTGATGAGCTCGTCGGTGAGGACGACCTCGCGGCGCCCATCGACGACCGCTTCCCAGGCCAGCCGCAGCAGCTGTTCATCGCGGCGACTGAGCCGCTCGTCGGGTGCGGTGAGTGTGCTGGCCGGGTATCCGGCCGGCCAGCCGATCCCCGCATCTGGATGCACGGCCTCGGCGACCGGCACGACCGCGCCGGTGCCATAGCGGTCACAGAACCGTTGGCACCAGTCATTCCACGCCGGGTCCGGGCGAGGCTGGCGGGTCAGCCGGAGCAACGCGGTGACCGCGGACGCCATCTCCTCGACCACAGTGGTGGGGATGGTGACCTGGCAGTCCAGGTGCAGGTCGGCGGCGAGCGTCGTCCGCCCAGCCGAAGACAGCCGCCGCATCCGCTCCGCGACGGCGGCCCGCAGTTGCGGCCGCTCGTCCTGGCGGGTCTCGGTCGCGTTGTGCACCTGGATGATCTGGCGGATCCGAGCGTGTCAAGATTTCTGTGTAACCGTCCTACTTGGACTAACTACAGAACCTGTTCGGGGATACGGCCTTCGAACAGGGTGGCGAGGGCGTTGAGGGCTTGTTTCCAGCCGTAGACGGTGGC
>Ga0081539_10000742_pt1 | contig 62215 bp, 35 predicted proteins | sample TabmetS4T2R2_FD_71023 | JGI IMG/M metagenome (GOLD analysis project Ga0081539, IMG submission 71023) | Tabebuia heterophylla rhizosphere microbial communities from the University of Puerto Rico - S4T2R2 | ecosystem: Host-associated > Plants > Roots > Rhizosphere ...
GGCGGACGGGGCGTGCTTCATGGACTTCATGGCGGTGGACTGCGCGCAGGTCTACCGGCTGCTGGACACGGGCGTCGCCGTGCAGTGCCCGAACAATGATTGCGGGCCGCGCGTGTGGGATAGGGTGGATCAGAACGGCAATGTTGTCGGGCGTGAGTTTGGCAGTCCTTTCCGCGCATATGCCGATGGGTTTAGCGGATTCTTGCCACCAGGCGCGCACTATGTGGGTGGCGGTGTGTGGGAGAACCCTACCGTAGAGGAAGACGATTACCGCTACGGACAATTGGGGAGTGACATTTTCTACGTCCAGATCGCGTCCCTCGACGGCGGCTTACCTGGAGAACCCCCACCAACGCCTGCGTCACCAGTGGCCCCAGACCTATGCGCTGGGAGGAAAGGAAACTTAAACTATAATAGACGTCATCGCTACGCTGATGGCACGAGGAACGCACGCGAGCATATTACATTTCAGCATATTAGAAAGGATGTAAACACAGGAAAGAGTAAATATTATTTTGATAACATAACGCCCAGCTCACAATATTTTCATATAGTACAAGCCGCTAACTTGGCCACTTTCAATCTCGCAACGGGGTTCCAGACTGGGAATGCCTATGCATACACTTATGCTTTTCCGGGTGTCGACAAGGCAGGGCTGATTCAACTAGCGACGGGTATCCCTGTCCCATTCGATTTAGGGAAATTATACTATGGCGTTGGAAGGGATATGCTAAATGGGAACAAGGTTACGAATGTGAATACGGTAATTGTAGACCTCGACTGTCGGCATGTAATAACATCTTACCCTGGTCCGGTCAGTAGAGTAACTCCTATCACTGGCACGCCACAGTGGTTTGATAATTACATATCCCCCTCACGCTAGTTGATACCGTGCACTTTCAGCGCGAGACTTGACATAGCATTACGTCAACCTGTTAGGTAGTAAAGGCCCGACAATACTCTGCCAGCTACAAACTATCGGCTGGCTCCTATCCCTAGTTAATAGAGAAGTAGTGATGGAAAACGAATTCACCGTATTTGGTAAACTTGATATTTGTGTAGCCCGTGATCCTGAAAACCGCGTAAATGGTATAAGTAAGGATGAGTATCTTGGTATTAGCCTTACAGGGCCTCAATGGGAATCAATATTCTATCGAGTTCTTCATTGCCCTGAACCGGAATTATATGTTGTGGGTGAGGACCTAGATAAATATCATGAGCGATTTCGATCTAACTTTCAAAATCATCTACATATGTATCCTATGCTTGGTCGAATCTGGAATATTTATGACGGAGTAAATTACATGCCCCATGAAGTAGAACAGTTCCGTGATGAGTGTAAAAAGGTACTTAATAGCACATCAAATCTTCTTGCCATCGAAGGTTTAAACCATCTAATTATTGGGTGTAATAAAGCTCTTGAGTTGGATTATGGTTTAGTTTTGGATAGTGACTGATTTACTTCCTACCTAGAAGTACGACACAGCAGGTACCCATGGTAACTGTACCAAGTGGTGCGCTATGCCTGCGAGATGCAGCCGGGCGCGAAGCTAGCGTGGCACAGACCTGAAGCTACCGCGGGCGGAATCCAAGTCAAGACGCACTCTTCGCCAACAGTGGGACATACGACGGCGATGGGCAGCAGGTGAAGCAGGTGCTGCGGAAGCTGAACCGCACGAATCCCTACTACCCCGGCCCTATCGTCACCACCTACCCCATCCATTCCTCGGTGCTGGGCGGCGCGGTCATCACGGTACTCAACGAGACGGGCGGCAAGGGCGGGGGCTACGTGTACGCAGGCGGGACAATGCTGGCGGTCGAAGCTGGCTACGCCGTGACGTGGCAACACCGCAACCCCGTGACCGGCAGCCTCAGGCAGACGCGCGCCGACACCTCGCAGGCGGGGCGCGAGGAGCTAGACCCTGAGGGCGTCGACGTGGGCACGTCAGACCCGGCACTGGCGGAGGACGCGGGCGGCGGGAGCGCCCGCGAGCGGGAGGGGCGGGCGAAGGCGGTGTTGGGCGGCGGGGCGGACGGGGCGTGCTTCATGGACTTCATGGCGGTGGACTGCGCGCAGGTCTACCGGCTGCTGGACACGGGCGTCGCCGTGCAGTGCCCGAACAATGATTGCGGACCGCAGAGCGTCCGGGATGAGAACGGGACGCCCGTCGGGTGGCGCATCTTTATGGGCAGCGGCTACTGGTTCGGTAACGGACAGGATTCCGACTACGGCTTCTTTGACGATCTCGTGTACCTCGATCCAAACAACTGGAACACTTGGGCGTTGTCTTTGAAAGGGCGCGCGGCGCAGCCTAACAAGCAACGCAGGCAGGTACGCCCGACGCTTCCCATCCCCGTGCCGGAACAACCGCCCGTTACTAATCCGCAGAATCCGGTGATAGTGCCCCACCAAGATTTCGGCGAAGGGATTCAAAATTTGCTCGACAATCCGGACTGCGCAAAATTCGTCAATGATCTAATTAATGCTGCGGCCGCTAAATTGTCTGATCCACTTGAGGCGAAAACTATTATGGATATCTTCAACAAGCTCAATAGCAGCGGTAAGGTAATCTTTGAGCCACAGGGGCATAGAGACGCAAGCGGTAGATTCTCATCCGGAGAGGCGACCGGAAGCTTTGCTGCGGGTAATGCTACTATCTACATTTCCGGTTACCCCGCGTGGGGCGCGGTTAACGATAAGGTGAGCGGTGCGGCCAACCTGTTTTACAGTCAGACGGCGTTAGGTGAGACTATCCACCAAGCCGGACGTAATGGTTTGTTCTCAGATCGCGCTTTAGCTGAAGTTTCGTCTCGCATGACTGGTATCCCAGGGCTACCAACCAATCCAAGGGACGGGGATGCAAATAGCGATTACTTTCATAACAAAGTACTCGCAACTCTTTGCAAATGAGGAGGTGTCAAAGATGAACGGTGTGTTGCTGCTCCTGCTGCACTTATGCTTGACGCTGCCAATGATGCCAGCCCCACAAGGACAGGGGTGGCACAGCATCGTACCTCTACATTCGACCCGCGCTGATGTTGAACGGTTAATCGGTAAACCTAACTTCGAGTATGGCCTCTACGATTTTGATAACGAAAGGGTTGACATCATTTACACGAGCAATGACGGTTGCGGGGCAAGTCAAGAGGATGGGTGGCGGGTCCCTAAGGACACGGTCTTAAGCATTAGCGTTAGCTTAAAAGAGATGAAGCCATTGTCTCAATTGTCAATCGATAGGGAGAAATACGAGAAGACGGAAGGTGGAGATGTAGAAGGCATTGTATATTACTCCAATAAGGACGAAGGCATCACCTACGAAGTCCGCTACAATAAAGTGACGGCCATCATGTACGGGCCGACAACAAAGGACGAGTATCTTCGTTGCTCAATTCCCGCCGTGCGAGGTGTATGCCCACACTCTTTAATTGCTTATGTTGATTGTCCAACAGAGGCTATCAAATCAGGCACTCCAATAAAGTTTGCAGCAACCGTTGGCGGCGGTGATCCGCGTAATCAGCCAACCTACAAATGGACTGTCTCGGCAGGAACGATCATTAGTGGCCAAGGTACATTCGTCGTTAGTATTGATACGGCTGGTTTGAGTAGCCAGTCCATCACGGCGACAGTCGAAGTTAGTGGGCTATCAACTGGGTGTATTAAAGTAGCCTCATGCACTGCTCAAATCTCTTCGCACAAAAATAACAAGCTAAGAAGGAATCATACGTGCAATTATCCAAATAGGCTTGGCGCGGGCGGTGCTGGGCAACGGGGCGGACGGGGCGTGCTTCATGGACTTCATGGCGGTGGACTGCGCGCAGGTCTACCGGCTGCTGGACACGGGCGTCGCCGTGCAGTGCCCGAACAATGATTGCGGGCCGCGCGTGTGGGATAGGGTGGATCAGAACGGCAATGTTGTCGGGCGTGAGTTTGGCAGTCCTTTCCGCGCATATGCCGATGGGTTTAGCGGATTCTTGCCGCCCGGCGCGCGCTACGTCGGCGGCGGTGTTTGGGAGAACCTTGACATAGAGGAAGATGACTACCGCTATGGACAATTGGAACGCACGGCCAGCTTAACGTTTCTATTGTCTGGTGAACAGTCGCAGAATCGGGCCCGGCTTGTATCGTTGAGGAGATTATGGGAAGAATTATGATACGTGAACTTGCTTTGATACTTTATATTGGCTTTCTTATGATCATGCCATTTGGTGTCACTAGAACTATTAGTCAAATTAACTTAAGTAACCAACATGAATTGGCAAGGGTCGAGCCCAAGAACATCTGTCTTGCTGAAGGCGATGTCTCGAATGCCCTGCAAAAGTTATCGACAGGAAGCCAATCAGAGGTTAATCAAACCCAGGAACTGCTTCTTAAAAAATCTAGTATGTCGCCAAAGTGTAGAGAGCAGATTGTGTCCGCGCTGATAAGGGCTATGGACAAGCCGAACCTCGACTTTCAGCACGATAGAGCCAGCTTTTATCTTTGGCGCTTTGGCTCGGAACTGCTTGGCGACCTGAAGGCTGTCGAGGCACTCGATCTTTTGATCTCGCACTTGGATTTGGATGACGGAGAATTCCACTCGTCCATGGTTAATCAGCCCGCATTAAGGGGGGTGATTAAGATGGGATCAGTCGCCGTGCCAAAACTCTCTGCCGTGCTGAGACAAAGTTCTGATCGAAATATTAGACTGGATGCAGTTTACTGTATCTCTCAGATTGGTGGCCGATCTGCTATGCGCGTGCTGAAGCAGGCTCTCCCTTCGGAATCTGATGAGTGTGTCAGCCGGTTTATCCTTGTGACAATTAATGCTTTTAAAAACAACCGCTTTCCGAATCAGATCACATCGAAGGATCGAGGTAAGTGGTTCTCGGCCTTTACGTGTAATGAGTAGAAGTTCGTATGTCCACAACAACCCCTACTATCCCGGCCCTCTTGTTACTACCTACCCTATCCACTCCTCGGTGCTGGGCGGCGCGGTCATCACGGAACTCACCGAGACGGGCGGGCGGCGGGCGGGCTACGTCTACGCGGGCAGCGCGCTGCTGGCGAGCGAGCAAGGCGCGCTGGTCAAGTGGCAACACCGCAACCCCGTGACCGGCAGCCTGCGGCAGACGCGCGCCGACACCTCGGAGACGGGGCGTGAGGAGCTAGACCCTGAGGGCGTCAACCTGGGCACATCTGACCCGGCGCTGGCGGAGGACGCGGGCGCAAGGTTCGCTGCCACAGGGCGCGACTGAAGGCGCGATCCAGACGACTACTTACGACGCAGCCGGGCGGGTCAGGCAGTCCAGTATGTTCCTCTCCAGCACGGCTGAGCAGGCTGACACGCCCAATCACGGTGGTTTTTCTTGGCCTGATCTTCTTACAACCTGCCAGATTTGTGGTTGGGTCGGTCGCCGCCGCACACGAAAAACGCGCGTCGTCGCTTGGCTATGTAAGCCGCTAGCTGTGTCTTATCAACTTTCGGTTCTTTCACGTCGGGTATCCACACCCGTTCGGGACTGGCTTTCAGCACCTTGATAGTCACCGTCTCCCGCGCGCCGGGCAGGAACTGCATAGTTTGACACTGGGGTAAAGTTGTTCACCTCATGACTGCCGTCGGGTGAGAACGGCTAGCCGATGAATTCATGGAGGGGAGATAGATCGAGACCGATGGCCGCGGGCACAAGGTTCTTACACAAGCGTAGCCCGTTGCCGCTGTTGGTCGTGACGACGACGCCTCGCCCCTGCTCCTTGTAAGCGGCCGCGAAGTGCTGGAACAGTCCGTTCCAGTTGCCCCAGTGCCAGCACACGTCGTCGGCTTTCGTGCGCAACAGGCCCCAGCCGAGTCCCCAGCTAACGACTTCAGACACGCGCACCTGCGGCGTCAACATCTCTGTCAACATGCGGCGCGGAAGAGGGGCTTCGGCTGGTTGTGCGGGGCGAATGATTTCACACATCAACCGCGCGAAATCGCCCGGCGTCGTGTACATCCCGGCGGCGGCATCCGGGTAAGAGAGTTCAGGGTAGAGCCGTGCGATCTCGTCGCGCCACGCCGCGCTCGCCGTCCGATATTTTTCGTTGAAGGTCTCGCCCGGAATGTTCTTTCTGTCATGGCCGCGCGCAATGTTTGCCTCGCAGCCCGCGGCCCAACCAAAGCTGCTGTGGGCCATGCCGCATGGCTGCAGGACAAGCTGTCTCATCAGTTCTGCGAGCGTTTGCCGTGTCAGTCGCTCGACGACTTTTTGGAGGTAGTCGTAGCCGGTCGCCGAGTAGGAGAACTTCGTGCCCGGCGTGAAGCGCAGGCTGAGCGGCTTATGGCCCGAACGCCCGTGCGGCAGGCCCGAAGTGTGGGACAGAATCATGCGTGCGGTGATCCGTTGCGCGCGCGGCTCAGCCGGAATGAATGACGCGGGCAGGTAGTCTGTCAGCGGCGTGTCCAGACTCAACACGCCCTGTTCGCACAGTCTGAGCACGGCGCAGGCGAAGGTCGGCTTGCTCAGCGAAGCGGCCTCGAAGATCGTCTCGGCGGTGACGGGCGCTTTGGTCGCCAGCTCACGCACGCCGAAGCCCTGCTGCCAGACGATCCGCGCATCGTCCAGCAAGGCGATTGCCAAGCCCGGCACGCCGAAGTCAGCCATCAGTCGGGGGATGCGCTGCTGTAGGTCTGCGATACTCGCGCCGTGAAAGTCGGATGAGGCCGCTCTATTAGCACACGACGCCAAGATCGCGCGGGGCGCGCAGAGAGCGACCGCCGCCGCCCCGCCTTGCTTCATGAACGCTCTACGCGTGCGTCGGCTGGTCGTTGAATCTTCCATCTACTTAACGCCGAGCAGCACCTTATTGCTGGCTGCGCCACGTAAGCTGATACTCAGCCACACGTCCGTCGCGTTGGGGATCGTGTCAGGCAGCTTGACGACGACCTGTGTCAGCCACGCGAAGGTCGGGACTCGCCCGACGTACTCGACTTGCAGCGGGTAAATCGTGTGCGCGGCGTCTTCGGCCTGCGCGGCCACGACCGACAGGTCTTCGCCCGCCCGCAATTCCAGACCGACGGCGAAGAGCGTGACGCGCGTGCGCCCGTCCGCGCTGAAGTTGTTCGGCGTGCGGGGCGGGAATGGATCGCGCACGAACGTCACGGAGTCGAGCGCGGCCGCACGGTCGGTGTTCTCTTCGGTGAGCAGTATGGGCGGGGTTGTGTCGGCGGGCGCGTTGATCGTGAAGTTTGGGAGCGAGATGTTGAAGAAGATGTTGCCGATGGCTTCCACTTTAACGCGGGCCGTAGCGGTCGGCGTGTAAGGCACGGTGACGCTGGCCGTGCCGTTATTGGGCGTGCTGGCGGCGAGGACGAAGGGGAAGGTGTTGCCCCCGTCGGGGGAGAGCGTGATGCGCACGTTGGCGCAGTTGATGGGCGCATTGACCGTGTTGGCTACGTTCCACGTCACCGTCTGCGTTGAACCGCCGACCCATGTCGTGCCTGCGCCCGGCCGGGTGACGACGAACGGCCCGCTGCCGGCATAGACGTTGACCCGCGTCGCGCTCGTGTCTACGCCGCCGCCGCCCGGATGATTGTCGCGCGCCGTCACGCGGAAGTTCAGTGTGCGCGTCGTCGTGGGGAGCGATTCGCCGAAGGTCGAAATCCCGGCGAGGATGTCCGACAACTGCGGGAAGGTGCGTGCGGGGCTTGTCGTCGGCGCGAAGGAACGGAAGATGGGCCGGTTGCCGTTATCCGTGTTCGGCGGCGCGGCCGCACCCAGGTCGTACTCCTCCCAAGTGTAGGTGAGTGCGTCGCCGTCGGGGTCGCTGCCCGTCGCCGTGAGCGTGAAGGGTGTTCTTTGCGGGATGTAATAACTCGCTCCGGCGTCAACCGTCGGCGGGCTGTTGCCCGTCTCTGTTTGCTCAGGACAGAGGCTCCCTTGGCCGTAGGTCGTGTAGTTGACGATCTGTTCAATACTCGCGGTGTGAAAATAGGTGTCGGTCGAGCGGAGGTCTTCGTCGTAGCAAAGCTGTAGGTAAGGCATGCCGGTCGCCACGGTGCCCCGGTAGCCCATGATGGTCGAACCCGAGCCAGGCTCGTAGGCCGTAAAAGGGTAGCGCGAATCCAGACAGTTCGCGGTCGTGCCGTTGAAGGTGTGGCTGGCCCCGAACTGGTGGCCCAACTCGTGCGCGAGTCCCCAGACGACTGTCGTCGTGGCCGGCTCAAGCAGGCGCAGGATCGAGACGCCCTTTGCTTTCTGGCCGTTAACGCAGACGGTCGCCACGTTGCCCCGGCCTTGAAAATAGAAAAGGTTACTGGGGCGAAAGTCGTGCCCGTCAACGACATGCCCGATGTCATAGTTGGCCGCACCGATGATGGCATCAAGTCGCGCCTGGTTCTCGTTCTGCAACGTGTCGGCGACGTTGCTCGTGTAACCGTCCGTCGCCGGATCGGTAAAAATAATGTCGGTCTCGTTAGCGATCAGAACCAGCCGAATCGCAAGGTCGCGTTCAAAGACGGCGTTGACTAGATTGATTGTCGTAACCACAGCCGCCAGCCCGCCGCTGACTGTCCCGCCGCCGTAGGTCTGCGTGTACTCGGCGGTGGCGGCGACGGCCAGACGGTACGTGCGCAGTGTTGTGCCGGAGACGAGTGAGGGTGCCGGCGGGCGGAGATTTTTCGGCGCGCACGTTTGCACCTGCACGGTGGCTTTCTCGCCGGTGGAAGTTAAGCATTGAAAAGCGCCCGCGCCTGCGGCCATGTCGTGCTGGTAGTAACTGATGTAAGTGCTCGCATCGTCTGCGATGTAAGGCTCGACGAAGGCCGTGCCGCGGGGCGAGAGCACGATGGCGTGCAGTCCGGTCGGCGTCGCGTCGAAGCGCGCCGTGGCGGCCGGGTCGTCTATGCCGCGCGCCCGGTAGGTCTTGATTTCAGGAAACCGCGCGGCGAGCGCCGGCTCCATCATCGGCGATTCTTCGACGCGGAATCTGGCGAACGCCCCGTCCGGCATGGGCAACGTTATGATCGGTTGTGCTGCGCGGGCGGCGGCGGTGAACTCCGACGGGGCGAGGCGCAGCAGCCTGTTTTGCGCCGCTAGATCGAGTCTTAACTTGCGATAGAGCTTTGGCTCAACGCTGTGCGCGACCGCGCTTCGTAACGGCTCGCGCTCTGTGATCTCCTGCCACAGACCGTCTTGCGACCGCTGACTATCCTGCGCCAGCCCTTTGGCCAGGGACAGGGAGTGTTCGGCGTGCGATCTTTCCGGCAATAGGCCGACGCTTACGACAAGCGCGGCCAAAATCGGACAGACTAAGAGGTTTCGCATTCCATAGTTCTCTGTTGCAAGGTATTGGTGTCGCCGGTCACAAACGGCGCAAGCATGCTCCCGTTGTGTCATTCGTACAGCATTCCCCGTAGCAAGTCGCCCAAGGACGCGAAACTTGACGTACCAAAACAGGTTTCTGGACGTGGGCACGCGGGCGGGAGGGGAGACTGCGGATTGAAGGACAGTTCTTGCCTTCTAGAGCGGCTTGCGGCTGAGTTTACCCAGCAGCAGCGCACACAAGTATACTCAAACGAAAGCTGCTCTAATCCGCAATCGTCCTAGCGCAGGCTGCCGTTGCCGCTGGCGGCTTTGCGGAATTCAGACGGGGTCATGTTGGTGTGTTTTTTGAAGACCAGGTTGAATGAGGATTTCGAGTTGAAGCCGACCTCCTCGGCGATGGCGAGCACCGAGTAGTGTTGCTGCGCGAGATCGACCAGCCGCCGCTTGGCCTCTTCCACGCGATAAGAGTTGACGAAGTCGGCGAAGTTCCGATTCAGGCGTTCATTGATGATGCGCGACAGATGCCGCTCGGGGATGGATAATTTCTCGGCCAGTTTTTGCAATGTCAGTTCGCTATCCGTGTAGGGCTTTTCCGTCACCATGAAGTGCAAAAGCTTCTCGACGTAGCGTTCCGCTCTCTCCGGCGTCAGATTCGATCTCTCGTACTTGCGCGCGGGCGGCTGCTCGTTCGCGCCCGTCAGGGCTTCAGGTTTTCTGAGACCGATATAGGCCAACGCGTAAACGAACGCGGTGATGCCTAAAGGCAGGATCAGGTCGGTCTCAGGAGTGGTGTAATAAGCACGCGAAAGCAGACTGGCTGTAAAGTGGAGCACCCCGATCACCCAGAGCGCCGAAAATGTGCCGAGCAGAAATCGGGCCTGAAAAAGCGCCGTCTTTTCGGCGGCCGAGTCGCGCGTCGTCGCTGTGCGCGAATGATTCACCAGCATCAAGATAATCAGGCCGAGGTAAATGATGAATTGCAGAATCAACAGCCCCGACCTGAGGCGAAACCATTGCACGCCGTTATAGGCCGCGTATGAGCCAGGTTTGGCCGCTCCGCTCTGGAGGTAAAAGGGCAGTAGGTAGATGATGCAGAGGCCGAACGGGATAAAGTGCAGCAGGTCTTTTCGCCTAAAACTCGTTGCCTTTGCCAGCAGCGCCTTGACGTAGAGAAACAGCAACGGCGCGCCGAGAAAATAGAAGGGCTGATGCACCATCCGCAGATGTGGAAGCGCACCAATATAAGGCGTCTTGCTCAGACTCAACCCGCCGATGCTAATGGCTATGACCATTGCGAAGGCAGCCAGCAGGCGATTGGCGATCCTGTTGCCGCGCCTGACACTCAACAGCGCACAAGCCAATAAAAGCGCCTGCGTCGCGCCCAGTAAATTAAGAATTAATAGGAGATTAAGAGAAGCCCTCATTCAACAATAATTATAACATCCCTCAGTCTGCCGGTCGGGGGAGACGGAACTCACGCCTGAAGCCTTACGCCGCCTGACCGAGCATGCAGCGTCAGCGCCGGTCGAAACTCAAGGTGAGCGTGCTTGACTATTGACTGCCCACCGCGCCCGGCATAACTTCTCCGCGCTGAGGGCCACTTCGCCCGACCTGAGGAGCGATATGAGGATCTACGAGGACAATTCGGGAAAGGTGGGCGAGATGAACAAAGAGTCCACCTTACAGCTCGAAGACGACGGCCGGTTCAGCTATAGCGAGCAGTGGAGTGACTACGCGGGCAGCGGCGGGATGACAATCGAAGGCAGTTGGCGGCGGGAGGGCAACGCCATCGTCCTCCTCCCGCTCCGCGTCCCCTGGAAGATCGGCGGGTGGGTAGAGGGGCAGGAGCGGAAGGGTATCGAGCGGGGTGACACCCTCGACTTCGGGAACGGGTTCACGCTGCGCGCACCGCCGGATCGCGAAGAGGACATCCCCGTGCGCAATAACGGCACGAAGCCGTTGACCGTGGTGCTCGAACCCTGGGGCACGCGCCACACAGTTGCACCGGGCGAGCGGGTGCGCGTCGTCGCGCGCGGCCCCGGCGGGATGGGCGGGCTTGAGATCATCCGCGGCGTTGACGAGATCGTGGTGTACGGATGGAGCGGGTCGCAGGTCGCCATCGTCCGGGAACAGCAGCAGCCTAAGGCCGCTGCCCCGGCGCGTCTGCCCGGCGCTGAGGCGGCCAAGCCAACCGCCAAGCCGCCGGTAGTCCCTCCCGCTCCTGCGCCCGCCGATAAACGTAAGTACCCGCGGTTTGTGCCGCGCGCGCCCTCGTCCGAGTTGGCCGCACGCATCGGGCGGTGGGTTGACGAACTGCCGGCAAAGGGGCGGCCCGACTGGCTCGTGCGCCTCTGCCAGGAGAACAGTTCCATCCCGCTCAAATGCACGCAGTTCTACCTCTGGATACTGCGGGCGGACGGCCAAGTCCTGTGCATCGACCACGACTCGGGCCCCCGGACGGCTGAGCCTGAGACCGACCCCCGATTTGCCTACGCCGTACTCGCGCGCGGGGCGCGCGACTACCCTGAGCTCGGCGAGCTTCTCCCGCCCGACCTGGCGGGGCTGCGACAGTGTGAGCGGTGCGGCGGCGAGGGCTGGACGTTGTCACCCCCGCCCGCGCAGGGCACGGACTACTGCCATCAGTGCGACGGCATGGGGTGGTACGTGCCGGTCGTGCCACGCTGACGGCAGGCTCGGCAGCGGGCCTGTCAGCGAGAATTTGAATCAAGATAGATAGTTTTTCTCAGCCGGTGGTGTTACTCGCTCAAGCGGTTTAAGAATAGCAACGAGCCATCCGCGGCAAGTAGATAATTCCCCCTACAGTTTCACCCGCCGCAGCCGGAGCGCGTTACCAATGACGGAGACCGAGCTGAAGCTCATGGCCGCCGCGGCGATCATGGGGCTGAGCAGGACGCCGAAGAACGGGTAGAGCACCCCGGCGGCGACGGGCACGCCCAGCGCGTTGTAGACGAAGGCGAAGAAGAGGTTCTGTTTGATGTTGCCCATCGTGGCCCGGCTGAGCTTGCGCGCACGCACGATGCCGCGCAGGTCGCCCTTAACCAGCGTCACGCCCGCGCTCTCAATCGCCACGTCCGTCCCCGTCCCCATCGCCACCCCGACGTGGGCAGCGGCGAGCGCCGGGGCATCGTTGATTCCGTCGCCCGCCATCGCGACCGTCCGGCCTTCAGCTTGAAACTGCTTGACGACTTCCGCCTTCTGATCGGGCAGCACGTCGGCGACCACCTCGGCGATGCCGAGTTTGCTGGCGACGGCGTCGGCGGTCGTGCGGTTGTCGCCCGTGAGCATACGGACGCTGATGCCTTCCTCATGCAAGTGCCGTATCGCGTCCGGCGTTGACTGCTTGATCGGGTCAGACACGCCGAGCAGCCCGGCGACGCGACCGTCCGCTGCGACGAACATGACCGTCTGCCCGTCGGCGCGCAGATCGTCGGCCTTGCCGGCGAGGTCAGCGGGGTCAACGCCGAGGTCTTCGAGCAGCCGACGGTTGCCCAACGCGACCGCACGCCCCTCCACCCCGCCCGTGACGCCTTTGCCCGTAACAGACTCGAACGACTCGGCCGCCGTGGCTTCGACGCCGCGCTCTTGTGCGCCCGTAACGATGGCGGCGGCGAGCGGGTGTTCGCTCCCGCGCTCAAGGCTCGCGGCCAGCCGTAGCAGTGTGCGCTCGTCCCATCCCGCCGCCGGGACGACCGTCACCAGCTTGGGCTTGCCTTCGGTGAGCGTGCCCGTCTTGTCCACGACCAGCGTGTCCACCTGTCGCAACACTTGGATGGCCTCGGCGTTCTTGAAGAGCACACCGACCTGCGCGCCCCGCCCCGTCGCGACCATGATTGACATCGGCGTCGCCAGCCCCAGCGCGCAGGGGCAGGCGATGATGAGCACCGCCACGGCGTTGATGAGCGCGTAAGCCATGCGCGGCTCCGGCCCCGCGAGCGACCAGACGACGAAGGTGACGATTGCGATCAGCATCACGGCCGGGACGAAATAACCGGCGACTTGGTCGGCGAGCTTCTGGATGGGCGCGCGGCTGCGCTGAGCTTCGGCGACCATCTGCACGATCCGGGCGAGCAGTGTGTCCGCGCCGACGCGCTCGGCCCGCATCACGAGCGTGCCCGTGCCGTTGACCGTCGCGCCGACGACGCGGTCGCCCGCGCGCTTCTCGACGGGGATCGGCTCGCCCGTCACCATTGACTCGTCCACCGCACTAGCCCCTTCGATCACCTCGCCGTCAACAGGAATCTTTTCGCCCGGGCGCACGCGCAAGGCGTCGCCGGGTTGTACTTCGTCGAGCGGCACGTCCTCTTCCGTGCCGTCGGCGCGGACGCGGCGCGCGGTCTTGGGCGCAAGCCCCAGGAGCGCGCGGATGGCCGCGCCCGTCTGGCTGCGGGCCTTCAACTCCAACACCTGACCGAGCAGCACGAGCGTGACGATCACCGCCGCCGCCTCGAAATAGACGGGGACTCCGCCCCCCATGTCGCGGAACGACGCGGGGAACAGGTCGGGGAACAGTGTGGCGACGAGGCTGTAGGTGTAAGCGACGCCCACGCCGAGCGCGATCAGCGTGAACATGTTGAGGCTGCGGCCCGCGACCGACTGCCAGCCGCGGACGAAGAAGGGCCACCCGCCCCACAGGACGACGGGCGAGGCGAGCGCCAACTCAAGCCAGCTTAACGTGCGCGCGGCTGCGAACCTGTCCAAGTGCAGACCCGTCAGGTCGCCCATCGCGATGACGAGCAGCGGGACGGTGAGCGCGACGCCCGCCCGGAAGCGGCGCTTCATGTCCGTGAGTTCGGCGTTGTCCTCGACCGCCGTGACGGTGCGCGGCTCAAGCGCCATCCCGCAGATGGGGCAGTTGCCGGGCCGGTCGCGCACGATCTCCGGGTGCATCGGGCAGGTGTATTCCACCTGCTCCTGCGGCGCTGCCACCCGCAGAGGTTCGAGGGCCATGCCGCACCGCGGGCAGGAACCCGGCCCGTCCTGGCGGACTTCCGGGTGCATGGGACAGGTATAGACGTTTCCTTCCGCCGCCCCGCCGGGGCTGCTTTCTGTTACAGGCTCGGCCACGCGCCCGATGAAAGCCTCAGGCGCTTGCTGAAACTTATGCAGACAAGACTTGCCACAGAAGTAGTACGTCCTGCCCTCGTGCTCTAACGAGCCTGCGGCGGCGTTCGGGTCAACCTTCATGCCGCAGACCGGATCGGTAGCTTTCGCCGCTGTTGTAATCTCCATCACCAATTCCCTCTTCCGCCATTAAAGCAGACGCAAGATACGGAAGCCAGCGCGCCGCTACGCGCCTGTGCCCGCCTCGTCAGAGGACGCTTTACTTGTTGCCGGAAAATTACCGGGCGGGAGTTTTTTGCGCGGCCAGACGGCTGTACGTTTCGGCCGCGCCCCAACTCAGTAAGACCGCCGTCGCCGCCCATAGAAGCGCGGTCGTGCTGAGTCGTTCGACGCCCAACAGCGCGCGCAGCGCGGGCAGGAAGACGGCGAGCAGTTGTAGCCCGACGCCAAAGACGACCGACAGGTGCAGGGCCAGGTTAAAGCGCGGCGCGTTGACGATGCGCCGCGCGGGATAGGCGCAGACGAGTTGCGCCACCACCGAGTAGCAGAAGATGGCCGCGCGCGTCTCCGCCAGGCTGTAGCCTTGCCGGGGCAACGCGATCAGAAGCAGCCCGCCGACGAGGGCCGAGACGACGCCCGCGAACAGGACGAAGCGCAGGGAGGCCGGATCGAACAGGGGCGCGGCGGGCGGGCGCGGGCGGCGGCGCATCAACTCATAATTTTTGTCCAGGCCGAGCGCGAGCGCGGGCGGGCCGTTGGTGATGACGTTGAGCCACAGGAGTTGGATGGCGGTTAAGGGCAGCAGCTGGTCGCCCGCCGCGTCGCGCAGGTCTGCCACGAACGCGCCGAGCGTGCCCGCGACGACGATCAACACCAGGGCCAGGTTGGCGGAGAAGAGGAAGCGGATGAACTTCTGTATGTTCTCGTAGATGTTGCGCCCCTCTTCGATAGCGGCGACGATGGTGGCGAAGTTGTCGTCCAGGAGCACGAGATCGGCCACCTCGCGCGCCACGTCCGAACCGCGCCGCCCCATCGCCACGCCCACGTCCGAACGCTTGAGCGCGGGCGCGTCGTTCACGCCGTCGCCTGTCACCGCGACGCTCTCGCCGTTCGCCTTCAGCGCCTCAACCAGCCGCAGCTTGTCCTGCGGCGCGACGCGCGCGAAGACGTTGGCCTCGCGCACGGCGTGGCCCAGCTCGGCCGCCGAGAGCGTCGCCAGATCAAGCCCCGTGAGGACGCGCCCCGCGGGGACGCCGACTTCGTTCGCCACGGCGAGCGCCGTCGCCGGGTGATCGCCCGTCACCATCACGACGCGAATCCCTGCCGCCTGCGCCAGCCTGATCGCTTCGGGCACTTCCGCACGCGGCGGGTCCCACAGCAGCACGAGACCGAGCAGCGTCAACTCGTCGTCGCCCTCGCCTTCGCGCCAGGCGAGCGCGAGCACGCGGAAGCCTTCGACCGCGTAAGCGTCGGCCTTCTCCGCCCAACTGCGCCGCCCGTCAACCGACAGGCGGCACTTCGACAGCAACACCTCCGGCGCACCTTTAAGATAAGAGACCAGCCCCGTCTCTTCCGCGACCGTGACGCGCATGTATTTGTAGGAACTGTCGAACGGGAGCAGGCTGCGGCGCATGTGCGTGCGCACCAACGCGCTCACGTCAAGCCCCTGCGCGGCGGCGTAGTCGAGCAGCGCGAGTTCGAGCGGATCGCCCGCGCCCGTGCCGTACTCCGCGTCGTTGGCCAAGACCATCGCGCGCAAGGCGCGCACCGTATCAGGGCTATCGAGCGCCCGCACGTGCATGCGGTTCTCCGTGAGCGTCCCCGTCTTGTCTGTCGCAATCACCGTCACCGAGCCGAGCGCCTCGACCGCGCTTAGGCGGCGCACGACCGCAGCTTTGCGCGCCATGCGCTCGACACCCAGCGCGAGCGTCAACGTCAGCACAGCGGGCAAGCCTTCCGGCACTGCGGCCACGGCGAGCGCGACCGCGAAGAGCAGCACGTGACCGAGCCGCGCCAGCCCTTCGACCGCGAGGCCGCCGAGCGCGACGACGACGGACAGGACAAGTATCCAGCGCGCCACCTCTGCGCCGAAGACTGCGAGCCGGCGTTCGAGCGGCGTCGGCTCGGCTTTGATCCGGCCGATCAGCGCGGCCAAGTTCCCCGTTGCGCTCGCCGTGCCGGTGCGCGTCACTTCCAGATAGCCCTTGCCGCGCGCCACGAGCGTCCCGCTGAAACCCTCGTCGCCGACCGTCTTCTCGACGGGCACGGACTCGCCCGTCAGCACCGACTCGTCAACCGACACCCCTTGCGCTTCGATCAACCTTCCATCTGCCGGCACGCGGTCGCCCGCCTCGACGCGCAGCACGTCGCCGGGCACAAGTTCCGCGGCCGGCACGTGCAGCGCGCGTCCATCGCGCAAGACCCAGACGAAAGCCTGCGCGAGCGCCTTCAGGTGCGCGAGCGCCGCCTCCGCCTTGCTCTCCTGATAGACGCCGAGACCTGCGTTGAGCAACAGGATGAGCGCGATGGCGAACGATTCGACCGGCACGCCCCGGCGGCCCGCGCCGAGCCAGATGACGAGATCGAGCGCGAGCGCGAACAGCAGGATGTAGATGAGCGGGCTGCGAAACTGCGCGCCGAAGCGCCGCCACAGCGGGACGGGCGGCGTCTCCGGCAGCACGTTCGGGCCGTGTTGCCGCAGACGCGTCTGCGCCTCGGCGTTAGAGAGTCCTGGTCTGGGCGGTTCTTCGCTTGCCACTAACATCAAACTTCTCGGCCGCCCGGCGAGCAAGTTACCGCCGCCCGCCTTCAAGGCTTGATCGCCACTTTCAGCACGCCGTCGTGCCGCCCGCCGAACAGCCTGTAGCCCTCCGTAATCTCGTCGAGCGCGAAGGTGTGCGTCAAGAGCGGCGTGAGATCGACGCGCCCGCGCCGGACGGTCTCCATCAGACGGCGCATGCGCTCTTTGCCGCCGGGGCAGAGCGTGGTCACGATCCGGTGATCGCCCAGCCCCGCGGCGAAAGCGTCGTAAGGGACTTGCAGCTTGCCGGAATAGACGCCGAGGCTTGAGAGCGTGCCGCCCGGTCGCAGAGCGCGCAACGCACTCTCGAACGTCTGCTGCGTACCGAGCGCCTCAATCGCCACGTCCGCGCCGTCGCCGGTCAGCTTCTTCACTTCGGCCACCACGTCACACTCGCGGTAGTCGAGCACCACGTCCGCGCCCATCCGCCGCGCCATCGCCAGCCGGTGCGCGTCGCCGTCAACGCCGACGACGAGCGCCGCGCCCATCAGCTTCGCGCCCGCCGTCGCGCACAAGCCAATCGGCCCCTGCGCGAAGACGACGACCGCGTCGCCGATCTTGACTTGGCCCGACTCCGCGCCGCTAAAACCTGTCGAAGCGATGTCGGCCAAGAGTACCACCTGTTCGTCCGTCAACTCGGCGGGAATCTTGGCGAGATTGGCCTGCGCGTGCGGCACACGCAGGTATTCGGCCTGCGCGCCGTCAATCGTGTTGCCAAAGCGCCAACCGCCCAGTGCTTCGTAGCCCGCGCCGTGCCCGCACTGTGAGAGCGCACCGGACAGGCACGCGCGGCACTGACCGCAGGGCGTGATCGCGCCGACGAGCACGCGATCTCCAATCTCATAACCCGTCACACCAGCGCCCAACTCCGCGACGACGCCGACCGGCTCGTGCCCGATGACGAGACCGGGCCTGACGGGATACTCGCCGCGGACGATGTGCAGGTCTGTCCCGCAGATCGTCGTCAGCGTCACGCGAATCACGGCCTCGCCCACGCCCGCGCGCGGGCGCTCGACTTCTTCGACGCGAATTTGATCCTTCCCGCGAAAGACCGTCGCACGCGTCCGTTCCATCTCTCTGCTCCTTTGCTAACAACTCCCGCCGGGCCGCTCGCCCGGCATCCGCCTCTCAGGCGTTCGCTCAAATTCTCTAACCGGACTGCCGAGAAGCAAACACGATTAACTGTGCTAGAGCAGCTTTCGTTTGAATCTACCTGTGTGCGCTAATGCTGGGAGCGCGGGCGCGCCCGCCCGCCGAGCGTGCGCCAGCACGCTCAATGGTTTCCTGCTCATTCCAGCTTGAGTGACAGCGCGGCCACTTATTCGCGCTGGCGCGCTCACGGCGGGCGGGACGCCCGCGCTCCCGGCAGCAAGCAGCTTGGGTAAACTCGGCAGCTAGCCGCTCTAGAGGGGCACGACCCGTGCCACCAATCAGGGCGCACGTTCACTCGTCTTATTCGCTTTGCCGTGAGTCGGAGGGCGTACTTTTACGCTCGATGCGGACTTTTCCTCAGAGTGCGGGGCGGCGGGCACTGTGATCGAGGTCGCTTGAGGTACGACTAGCCGCGCAGGCCAGGCGGGGCGGACTTGTACACTCGTACCGGGACGGTTACAGGGCGCGGAAGTAGCGGCTTTAACTGCGGAGGGCGGGGCAGCATCAGTCTGTGCGCGGCGGGCGCACGACCTCGACCGAGCAGTGTGCGTGCGCCGCCACGGCCGCCGAGACGCTCCCCAACAATAGGCGATCAACGCCGCGCACGCCCTTCGCCCCGACGAAGATCGCGTCCGCGCCCCAGCTTTCGGCCTCCTCGACCAGCACGTGCTTCGGGTTGCCGCGCCTGAGCTCGACGGTAGTCGTCAGCCCCGCCTGGCGCAGCCGCTCCGCCGTCGGCTCGAAAGCCTGCCGCACACGCGCCTCGCCTTGCCCCTCATCCTCGTCTGCCTCAACCTGCTTAACGACCGAAGGGGCACTCGGATCGGCCGGCACACGCGTCGCCGCGTCGAACACCGCGACGAGCCGCGCTTCGCTCCCTTGCGGCCACGTGCGGGCGGCGACCGCTGCGGCGGCGCGCGCCGCGTCCGGCGAGCCGTCGAGGCCGACGACGAGCCGCGCGGGCTGCTCCGTCGCCTTGCGTGCGGAGCGCGCGACGCGCACGGACGTGCGGGCCTCGTAGAGCACGCGCTGCGAGACGCTCCCCAGGATGACGCGCCCGCCGAGCGACGTGTGCCCTTGCGCGCCGATTATGACGAGATGGGGCCGCCACTCGTCGGCCTGCTTGATGACGGCCCAGGCCGGCGAGTCGGCCGCGGCGTCGTGCCCCACGCGCCAGCCGGGGAACAGCATCCGCACGCGCTCGGCCGCGCGCTCTGCCAGGTGACGGGCGTGGGCGAGTTCCTGCGCCGCGTGCGCGTGCGCGCGTTTGATGCCTGCGGGCACATGGAAGGGGAAGGACTCGTCCGCCTCCGCGGCCGGCGGCGGCACGAACACGTCGGCGACCGAAAGCACGAGGGCGTCGGCCTCCGGCGGCAGGCCCGCGCGCCGCAAATCTTCGAGCGCGGCGGCGGCGCACTCTGAGCCATCGTAAGCGATCAGTATCTTCATCGTCTCGTCCATAACTCCTCCCTTATTGTAGCCCCGACTCCGAGTGATCAGAGGCTGTTTGCAAAGTCTCGCCTCCTCTGCGTTCCTTTGCGGCTCTCTTCGCGCCCTTTGCGGCTAAGAGTTTTTTTACCGCAAAGGGCGCTGAGCAGGCCGCGGAGGAACGCAAAGGATAGGCCAGCGCGGCGGTCACGCCTTTGCCCTGTGTGATGGTCAGGATGTGATCGGGCGTCATGCCTTTGATCGCCTCCGTCTCGCCGCTCGACCAACGCACCTCCGCGCTCTCGATCTTTTCGCCCTGACCGAGACCGAAGTGCAGCCGCAGGTCGTTCTGCGAGAGATAACTCGCGCCCGCCTGTACCTCCTGCACGTAAGTATGCCTGGCAGTCCGCAGCGTCACGCGCGCGCCGACGGCCTCGCGGTTCGCCCTGGTCTGGACGAGCTTTAAGGTGACGCTCTGGTTCTGTGTGTCGCTCGTGTTGAGCAGGACGGTCGGCCGCTCGCCCACGTTCACCACGACGGCGTCCACCAGCCCGTCGTTGTTCAGGTCGCCGAAGGCCGCGCCGCGGCGCGACGCGAGCGGCAGGTCGCGCAGGCCGGCGTCTTTCGACATCTCCGCGAACGTGCCGTCGCCCAGATTGCGGAAGAGGAGGAAGTGCTGGCGATAGCCAGAATTATTCTGCCCTTGCGCCAGCTCAAGCTGCGGATAGACGTGGCCGTTCGCCACGAGCAGATCGGGCCAGCCGTCGTTGTCGAAGTCCACGAACGCCGTGCCCCAGCCGACGTAAGGGCGCGAGGGCAGCCCGATCCTGGCGGCGAGCGTCACGTCAACGAATCCCTCGCGGCCCAAGTTGCGGTAGAGCGCGTTCGGCTCGTTCTCGAAGTTCGTGATGAAGAGATCGAGTTTGCCGTCCAAATCAAAATCGCCCCACGTCACGCCCATCGAGCCTTGCTCGCCGCCCGACTCGCTGTAGCTCACGCCCTGCTCGAAGCCGACTTCGGCAAACGTCCCCGCCCGGTTGTTGTGGTAGAGATAGTTCGGGGTGGAATCGTTGGCGACGAACAGATCGGGCCAGCCGTCGTTGTCATAATCGCCCCACGTCGCGCCGAGGCCGAAATACTTCTTGTCGTCGCGCACGCCCGCTTTGAGCGCCACCTCCTCGAACGTACCGTTGCCGCGGTTGTGATAGAGCAGGTCTGTCTCGCCCGTGAGGCCGCGCGGGCCGCACTGCACGCGTATGCCGCGGTAGGAGCAGGTGGGCGAGCTACCGAACTCCGGCAGGTTGTTCAGGTCTATGGCGACGTAGCGCGCGACGAAGAGGTCAAGCCAACCGTCGCGGTCGTAGTCGGCCCAGGCCGCGCCGGTCGAGAAGCCGCCGCCGCGCACGCCCGCGCGCTCCGTCACGTCCTGAAACTTGCACGGCGCAATGCCCCGATAGAGCGCGTTCCCGCCAAAGCCCGTGACGAAGAGATCAACCAGCCCGTCGTTGTCGTAATCCACGGCCGTCACGCCCATGCCCCAGCCTTTGCGCGTGAGACCCGATGCCGCCGTGACGTTTTCAAACTTGGGCATGGCCACCGCGTTGCGCGCGTCGAGCGTCTGGCGGTAGAGCGCGACGAACGGATCGCCGCCGGCTTTGAAGCGTTCGACCGACGAGCCGTTGACCGTGGCCACGTCCAGGTAGCCGTCGCCGTCGCAGTCGAGCAGGGCCGCGCCGCCGCTCATGGATTCGACGATGTAACGCTTCTCCGGCGTGGAGACGTGCGGCATGTTGATGCCGCTCGCGGCCGAGATGTCTGTGAACGAGATCGCGGGCTTGCCGTGCGCGCACGGTTGGGCGGTCAGCCAGCCGGCGACGAGGCAGGCGAGGGTGCGCAAGGCGCGTGCGCGGTGGGCAAGGCGGCTCATCATTTCGCTGCTTTCGCGGCCGGGCGGATGCGCTCGAATGGCACAACGCCTTCGCCTTCCAGGATCGAGTAGAACTTGTCCGCGCCCACGTCCTTGACCTGCTCCACCCGCCCATCAGGCCAGCGGATTTCGAGCAGATCGATCTTCGTGTACTTGCCGAGTCCGAAATGCACGCGCAGATCGTTCTGCGACAGGTAGCTCGCGCCGCTGCGCACCTCTTCGGTTTGCACGACGCTGCCGGTCACGGCCCGCAGGCGCGCGCCGATGGCGAGGCGATTGCCCTTCGCCGCCGCGAGTTCGAGCGTGACCCAGTGGTTGCCGTCGCCGCCTTCGTTGCGCAGGAGCATCGGCGGGCCGTCGAGGTCGTTCACCACCACGTCCACGTGCCCGTCGTTGTCCAGATCGCCGAAGGCCGCGCCGCGCGAGGTGCGCGGCGCGCGCAAAGCTGCGCCGGCTTGCTGGCTCGCGTCGCAGAACGTGCCGTCGCCGAGGTTCATGTGCAGCAGTTTTGGCTGTCGGTAGCGCGCGCCCGACGAGAGCGTGTCGATCTGCGGGTAGACGTGCCCGTTGACGACGAGGAGATCGAGCCAGCCGTCGTTATCTAGATCGAAGAAGCCCGTGCCCCAGCCGACGTAAGGGCGCGACGCCTGCGCGACGCCCGCCGCCGCCGACACGTCCGCGAAGTCGTAGTCGCCCTCGTTGCGGTAGAGCGTGTTGTACTCGTCGGCGAAGTTCGTCACGAAGACGGAGAAGCGGCCCGTGTGCAGGTAGTCGCCCACGGCCAACCCCATGCTGCCCTGCTCCGAGCCGTCGCCGGAGACGCCCGTGCCCGACTCTAAACCGATCTCGGCGAACTTGCCCTGCCCTTCATTGCGGTAGAAGAAGTTGGGCGTCGAATCGTTGGCGACATACGCATCGAGCCGGCCGCGATTGCCGAAGTCCGACCAGACCACGCCGAGGCCGTAGTAGCCGCCCGCATCGTCCGTGCCGGCCTGGCGTGCGACTTCGGTGAACGTCCCGTCGCCGTTGTTGTGATAGAGGCTGTCGCCCGCGCCACGCAGGCCGCGCGGGCCGCACTGCACGTCTATGCCGCGGAACTTGCAGGTCGGGCTTGAGCCGAAGCCGGGCAGGTCGTTGAGCTTGAAGTCGACGTAGTTGGCGACCAGCAGATCGAGGAAGCCGTCGCCGTCGTAGTCGCCGAAGGCCGCGCCGGCCGACCAGCGCCCGTCGGCGACGCCGGCCGCTTTGGTCACGTCCGCAAACGTGCCGTCGCCGTTGTTGCGGTAGAGGACGTTCCCGCCGAGGCAGGTCACGTAGAGATCGGGCCAGCCGTCGTTGTTGTAGTCGCCGACCGCGCCGCCCATGGCGAAGCCGGGATAGCCGACGCCGGCCCGGTCGGTCACGTCTGTAAACGTCCCGTCGTGGTTGTTGCGGTAGAGGGCGCTGCGCGCCTTCTGGTTTTTGAGCGCCAGTTCGACGGTCGGCGCGTTGGTCAGGTAGATGTCGGGCCAGCCGTCGCGGTCGTAATCAACCAGCAGCACGCCGCCGCTCATTGATTCGACGATGTAGCGTTTCTCCGGCGCGGAGGTGTGGACGAACTTGACGCCGGACTTCGCGGTCACGTCAACCAACTGCGGAATCCGCCGTTGCGCGCACTCGCCGCCGACGCGCCCCGCGCCCGCCGGCTGGCCGAAGCCGCACACGACGCAGAACAGGGTGACGGCGAGAGACTGCGCCGCTGCTCTCATGGCACTGCCCCCTGCGCCCCTTGCTGCTTGAGTTTCTGAAACAGCCCCAGTTCGCGCTGCGCGAGCGCGCGTTCGCCGATGCGGTTGTAGAGGCGGCTGAGTTGGAAGTGCGTCTCGGCGTCCTGCGGGCTGAGTGCGGCGGCGCGCTCAAGCACGGCACGCGCCTGCCGGTCGGCGCTGGTCTGCAAGTAGAGCGCGCCCAGGTCGCGCAAAGCGTTGGCGTGTTGCGGCGCGCGCCGCGTCACGTCTTCGAGCAGGGCGATGGCCTGCGCCGTCTCGCCCTGCGCCTTGTAGAGCAGACCGAGTTGGTACTTTGCCTCGACGTTCGCCGGATCGAGTTGCAGGCAACGCTCGAACTGCGCGCGCGCCGCTTCCGTCTGATCGCGCTGCCCGGCGAAGACAAGCCCCAAGGCGAGACAGCCGCGCGTGTCGTCTGGGCGCACGCCGACGTAACGCTCCAAGGCGTTCTGCGCGGCCGCCAGGTTTCCGCCTTGCAGCGCCGCCGCGCCGAACAGATAGAGGAACTCAGGCTCGTCCGGTTTCAGTTTGAGCAGCGCGCCCGCGGCCTCCGTCGCCGCCTGCGGGCGGTTGGCGCGCATCGCGGTGACGACAAACTGTGCGAGCACGGGCGGCGAATCCGGGGCGCGCGCGCGCGCCTTCTCTAACGAGGCCAGCGCCGCACTGAAGTTGCCCTGCGCGGTGTCGAGCGCGGCGAGCGCCGCCAGGACATCGGGCGCGCGCGGGGCGAGCGCGGCCGCGCGGCTGAGGTGTTGGCGGGCCGGCGCGAAATCGCGCGCGTCAGTTTCCAACCGGCCGAGCAGGCTGAGTACGCCGACGCTGCCCGGCGCGGCGGCGAGTGCGGAGCGCAACAGGGCGATGGCTAGCGGGTTCATGCCGGCGTGCTGCAAAACTTCCGCGCACTCGGCAGCCAGGACGGGGCGGGTGGCCGCCAACCGCCGCATCGCGGGGAGCAGGGCGTCCAACTTCTGCCGTTCGCCCAGCGCCAGATGGCTCGCCGCCACGACGGGCAGCGCGTCAACGGTTCTCATCTGCGCGGGTAGCCTGTCCACCGCCGCGAGTGCCTGCTGAAACTCGCCGATCAGCACGAGCGCCTGCGCAAGGGCCAGTTGCGTGTGCGGATCACTTATGGGCGACTGCGCCAGTTCAACGAACAGGCTGCGCGCCTCCGCCTGCCGCCCAAGTTCGTAGAGGGCGTGGCCGAGGTTAATCTTCGCCCGGACGAGCGCGGGGTCGAGCACGACGACGCGCTGGTATAAGGCCCTGGCCTCTTCAAACCGGCCCTGGCGGTAGCGCAGTTGGCCGAGCAGGAACAGCGCCCTGGCGTCCTGCGGGTGGGCGACGGCGTAAGCGAGTAGCTGTTGTTCGACCTCGTCGCCGCGCCCCTGCTCTATGCTCTGTTCGATCTGCGTCAGGTTAAGCTGGGCGGCGGGATTGTTCTGCCCATAGTTGAGTTGGCACAGCCAGGTGAGCAGCAGGCAAGCGCCGAGCAGTCGCCGCGGCCGCGCGCGCCTACGGGACATCCTGCTTGGCCCCCACGTTCCCCGGCAGCGCGCGACTCCGGTTCGCGGCTTTCAGCTCGCGGTAGAGTTGGAGTTCGCGGTCGGCTTCGGCCGTGCGCGCGGCGCGGCGGTAGGCAATGCTCAGTTGGTAATGGATGTAGTCCTTCTTCGGCTCGGCGCGCGCCGCCGCTTCCAGGTGCGCGACCGCCTCCGGCACGTCGCCCTGCTCGACGAGCGCCTTGCCGAGTTGGTACTGCGCGTCGGCGTACTCGGGCCGCGCCGCGACGACCGCGCGCAAGAGGCTCAGCGCCTCGGCCGGCTCGCGCTTCTGTTCGAGCAGGACGTAGGCGAGGTGGTATTTCGTCAACTCGTCCGCCGGTCGCAACGCCAACTCCTGTCGGAACTCCTGCTCGGCCTCGGCCAAGCGGTTCAGGCGGATCAGACTCTGCCCCGCGCCGTAGTGCGCCTGCGGCAGTTGCGGATCAAGTTGAGCGACGCCGCGGAACTCACTCAAGGCGCGCTCGTAGTCCTCGATCATCATGAACCCTTGGGCCGCGTAGAAACGCGCCTGCGTGTTCTTCGGGTCTTGGCGGGCGAGGATGGCGAACAGGCCGAGCGCGCGCTTGCTCTCGCCGAGCCGGACGAGCGAGACGCCGTAGGCGTAGGCCATCTCCGGGTCGCTCGTGATCACGGGTTGGAGCGGCTGGATCGTCTCCACCGCCTGCTGAAAATTGTTGGTCAGGTAGTAGCTGACGCCGAGCATACGGCGCGCGAGCGCGTCGTCGGGGTGCGCCGCGACCTGGCGCGCGAGCGGCGGGATGGCTTTGTCGTACTGCGCGGCGCGGAAGCTGACGATGCCCCAGTTGCGATCCAGCCCCGTCAGGTCGGGCCGCCACTCGGCGGCGGCGGCGAACTGCGCGACGCCCGCCGCGAACTGTCCGCGCTGCGCGGCGATCACGCCCAGGTTGTGATACGCCTGCGCGAGCACGCCGCCGAGCCGGCTCTTGATCTGCGCGTACTGCGCCGCCTCCTGCGCCGCGAGCGGCGACTCTTCGATCAGAAGCACGTCCGCGCCGCCCGCGTCGGGCGGCGGCTGCGCGCCCCCGGTCTGGCCCGGCGCGGGCGCGACCACCTGGCTGGGGGCGGAGGCGTTGCCCGGCGCGCTCATCACCTGACCGAGTATCTCGCTCAACTCCTGGCGCGAACTGGCGAGCGACTGCCCCTGCAAGTCGCGCGCGACCGCCAACTCCTTCTCGGCCTCGGCGCGGCGGCCCGCCTTGAGCAGCACGCGCCCCAGGAGGAAGTGGGCCTTCTTGATCTGAAAGCTGTTCTGCGACACGTCGGGCGTCAACTCAATCGCGCGGCGCAGGCTCTGCTCGGCCGCCGCGTCGCCCACTTCGGCCTGCGACTGGCCGAGGTACAGGTAGGCTTCGCCAAACTGCGGCTTGAGGCGCGCGGCTTCGAGCAGGTGGCGGACGGCCTGCGGGTGCTCGTTGTCGGCGGCTGCCAGCATGCCGAGGAAGAAATGCGCGTAGGCGTCCTGCGGGTACAGTTGTAGCTCGCGCTCGAACTCGGCGCGCGCCTCGCCCAGACGTTCCGCGCCGCCGTGTTGGAGGATCACGTAGCCGAGGTAGAAGTGCGCGCGCGGAGCTTTCGGATCGAGCGCGAGCGCCTGCCGAAACTCGCGCTCGGCCTCGGCGGGAAAGTCCGTCTCCTCGTAGGCGCGGCCGAACAGGGTGTGGGCGACGGCGCTGTTGTTCAAGGCCAACTGCATCTCCTCGAAGAGCAGCTTGGCGCGCGCCGTGTCCTTCAGCCACAGGTAGGTCATGCCGAGCGTGTAGGCGGCATCGAGGTCGGGATCGAGGACGACGGCGCGCTCCAACTCGGCGCGCGCGGCCGCGTAGTCCCGCTTCATGTAGTAGAGTTTGCCGAGGAGGTGGTGCGCGCGCGCGTTCTTGTCGTCGAGTCTCAAGGCGGCCTGCGCGGCTGCCGTGGCCTGTTCGACTTGCAGCAGGCGCATGTGCGCGATGGCCAGATCGGTGCGCGCGCCCGCGTCGTCGTTGATGGCCAAAGAATCGCCCAACAGCCGGAGCGCGCGTTGATACTGCCCTTCGCGTATGGCGACCGTGCCGAGGCGCTGCAAGGCGATGGCGACGACGGCGCGATTCTCGACGGCCGCGCCGTCCAGGTCGCCCGAAAGCTGGTAGGTTTCCGCGGCGCTGAGGTGGCGGGCTAGTTCATCCGGCGGAGTCTGTTGCGTTGCCTGGGCCGTGAGCCAGAGGGGGCAGACAAACAGGGCGAGAGCCAGGGACTTGCTTACGATCATGATCTTTACAGCGGGACGCGGGCGCGGACTCGAAAGACAATAATAGCAGGAAGGTAAAGCCGACGGTCAAGCTTTACCTTCCTGCCGGAAAGTGGGGCGCTGTGCTGCCTGTTAGAAATTCAGCTTCAGCGAGTATTGGATTTCGCGCGGCCCGCGCGTACTCCCGGCCCGGCCGAAGAAGTTGTTCCTCGTCTCGCCCGTGATCAGGTTGTTGGTCGCGCTGCACGGGGCGCTGCCGCAGGTCACCGCGCCGCCGACGATGCTCAGGTTCACGCTGTCGCCGCGGAACTGCGGGTGGTTGAAGGCGTTGAACAATTCCAGCCGGAACTGCACGCGTGCCGCTTCGCCCAACGAGTGCTGTAGCCACGGCCCCGTGAAGTTCTTGTAGAACGACATGTCGAAGTTCTTCGTGCCGGGGCCGAGGCAGACGCCGCGCCCGGAGTTGCCCGGCGTGCCGATCCTGTGCCCGACCAGCGTGAAGGCGGCCGGGTTGAGAATCTGCGTCGGGTCGTTGCTGTCGATGCGGCAGGGGACGCCCGGCACGCGGTCGGGTCGGTCGTTGGCCGTGTTGGTGGCGATGCCGGACAGACCGCCCGGCAGGTTGGGGATGCTGCCGTTGATGATGTTCGGCGTCAGCGACGAGCCGGAACTGATCGTGACGATGGTCGCGTACTCCCAGCCGCCGAGGGCCGTCCGCACCAGCCCGCTCCTGTGCTTGAGGCTCGGCAGGTAGAAGATGGCGTTCGCCACGAAGATGTGCGGCCGGTTGATGCCGGAATTACCCTTCTCCAGCGAGCCGTTGTACGTGTCGAGCCGCGTGTTGGCGCTCTGCGAGCCGCTTGAGTCGTCGAGCGGTGCGTTCGCGATTGAATGCGACCACGTGTAGGCGGCCTGGAATTGCGAGCGGTTGGTCAGGCGGGTCTTGAACATCGTTTGCAGCGAGTGGTAGGTGGCCGAGCCTGACCGCGACCATTCGAGGATGTTGCCGAAGTTCGAGAAGGGCCGGAGCGCGTTCGCGTTTTGCAGGAAGGCGGCCGCCGGTCTGTTGGCCGGGAGCGGCTGGTTGATGTCGAAGTTGGTCAACTGGTGCACCGCGCGGTTGCCGACGTAACCGATCTCCAACACGCCGTCCTTCCAGAGTTGCTGATCGACCGCCAGATTCCACTGCCAGGTATTGGGCACCTTGTTCGACGGATCCCACGCCCTGTTCGGCGCGCCGTTCGGCGGCCCGTCGATATTGATCGTCCCCGGATCGAGCGTGCGCGTGCCGCCGACGCCGACCACGAAGGGCACGTTACCGGCGAGGCCCAGGAGCGGGCCGACGCGCTCGCGCTGGAAGAATTGGCCCACGCCCGCGCGCAACGCCGTCTTGCCGTTCTTGAACACGTCCCACGCCAGCCCCAGACGCGGCGCGATCAGGTGGTTGTTGTTTTCGCGCAGCGAGCGGTTGACGCCGATGTGCGGGGCGCTCGCGCCCGCGATGTCGCTGCAAGGATTCCCCACCGGCACGACCAGGCCGTTACAGGGGTCTGACGCGGGCTTCGTCCGGTCGTAGAACCTGGGGTCGAAGGCGCTCATGCGGTTGTTGGCCTCATACGGCTCGCGCAGGAACGACCAGCGCGCGCCGAGCTCCAGCGTCACGTTGGGCCGCACCTTCCAGGTGTCGCCCGCGTAGAACTCCAGGTTCTTGTAACGAATCCTCGCGTGCGGCTCGGTGTTGGCTTCAAAGTAGCCGAACAGGCTGCCGCGCGTCAGCACGTCGGCCAGGTAGTTGCCGGAGTTGTTCGCGCAGCAAGCGCCCCAGAATTGCGGGGCCTCGGCCGAGCCAGCGCCGCCCGTGTCCTCCGCCTTCTGCGCCGTGTCGTAGAGGAAGCCCATCTTGAAGGCGTGGTTGCCCTGCACCTTCGAGAAGTCGTCGCGGATGGAGTAGATGTCGAGCGCGTTGTGGAAGGGCGCGGCCGTCCAGAGGTCGGGCCCGCGGTTGCTGTTAAAGGGCGCGATGCCGCCCCAGAAGGTCGGGTGCGGGTCGTTGGCTCCGTAGGTCTTGGCGGCTTCGGGGAAGAAGCTGGGGATGGCGGCCTTGATCTGGCTGTTGAGCGCGCCGCCGAGGCCGGGCACAACGTCAATGCGGTTGGCCGAGTAGGAGAACTGGACTTCGTTGATCGCGGCGCTGGCGAGCGTCGAAGTCAGCTTGACGGCCACCTGTCGGGAAGGCTGTGCCCAACTGCTCTCGACGCCGGGGAACGGATCATCGCCCCAGAGACCGGCGGGCAGCAGGAGCGGCGCGGGGTTGTCCCAGTGATCCTGCGTGTAGCGCCCGAACATCTGGTGCGACTTGGCGAGCCGGTAGTCTATGCGCACGTTCTCCTCGCGGAAGTTGATCGGCGCGTTCGTGGACTGACTCCAGTTGTTACAGTCGGTCGGGTTGGCGATGTTCGGCAGCGGGTAGAGTTGCACGAGCAACTGCCCGGCCGGGCTGAGGTCGGACTGCGGAATGATCTGCGTGCCGGAGCCGGGCCGGCCGTTGCCGATGGCGGGGCCGCTGCAATTCTGTCCGTTCACCACGCGCGGCTGGCTGAAGTTGCCGGCGCGCTCAAGCGCCGTCGGCACGCTGCCGAAGCGCGTGAAGCCGCGAATCTCCTTATTGAACTCCTGCGAGTAGAAGAAGAAGAGGCGGTCGCGCTTGATCGGCCCGCCGATGCTGCCGCCGAAGTCGTTGCGCCGCAGCTTGTCCTTCTTGCCGCCCGTGCGGTTGGTGAAGAAGTCCGCCGCGTTCAGCTTGTCGTTGCGCCCGAAGTAGAAGAGGCTGCCGTGGAACTTGTTCTCGCCGCCGCGCGTCACGAGCGAGATGACCGCGCCCGAAGCCTGCCCGTATTCGGGGCCGTAGCTGTTGCGCAGCATCTTGAATTCGGCGATGGCCTCGATGGAGGGGTAGAGCAGGATGGTGCGGTTCGAGCCGGTGTCGGTGTTGTGCGCGCCGTCGGTCAGGAACAGGTTGCTCTGCGTGTTGTTCCCGTTGACGGAGAAGTCCACGCCGGAGAACAGCCCCTTGTTCTTGCTGTCGAAGTTCGTGGCCGGCGAGACGCCGGGCTGCAACTGCGTGAGTTGCACGAAGCTGCGCCCGTTCAAGGGCAGCTCGCGCACCTGCTCTCCGTTGACGACGCTGCCGATAGAGCCGGTCTGCGTCTCGATCTGCACGTCGGTGGCAACAATGTCCACCCGCTCGCCGAGCGCGCCGATCTGCATCGCCACGTCCTGCCTGGTGGTCGTCGCCACGTTCACCGTCACGTTCTCTACCACCGCCTCTTTGAAGCCGGTCTGGGTCACGTTGATGCGGTAAGTGCCGATGGGCAAGTCCGTCACCGTGTAGTTGCCGTCCTGGCTCGTCTTCACCTCGCGCGTCAGCCCCGTGCCGACCTGCGTCACGGTGATCGTCGCGTCGGGGATGGCCGCCCCGCTCGGATCGAGCACAGTGCCGCTGATCTGCCCCGACGATTTCTGCGCCGCAGCCGGGAGCGCCAAGAGCAGTACCAGGCAGGACGCCAGCGCCCACAGCGCCGGGCGGACTGGCAGCACACTCCGCTGGGCACGCCCTTCAAAGCGCGCCGGATTCTGGCATGGACTCACCTTACGCATCAGAGCACCCTCCCGAAACTTCTTTCGGCCTGTGTGTTAGTCAAGACGCAGAGCCGGCAACCGAATTTGCGCGTGAGAGATTCAGACCGTATGAACACGCCCCTCCGCCGACAGAGGACTGGCGTTCAAGGTCTGTAGGGTTCAAGCGATCCTCACCCGCGCGCGAGTAACCTTACCTTTATGATCGCAATACTATTCGGTTATGAATCCAGTCGGTTTAACTAGGAAGTTGCACTCGTCAGCGCCTGCATCCTAGTACAATTCCGTATCCGCCACAATATTTTTTTATCCGCCTGCCGGCGGCGTGGCCGCATCAACGGACGGCACGGGCGCTTCACATAGGACTTCGGGGCCGCGCAGAGTAACGGCCGGATGAACTATATTGAAGTTTCGCCCGGCCCGTAAGTTACGGCCTGTATGATACGGTAAGACGCTGCGCTTCGGCCCGCAGAACAGGTGCACAGAAGTGTCGCGTTACACCCGCCGTGTAACGAGTTACACGGCGAAATAGCGCGCCTATTGTTGAAAAGTGAGGCGCGGGCTTATAATTCCCGCCGCCGGCAGAGCGGACTTTCCAGCCTTAGGGACACTGAACCTTTTTTGAACTCACGCGTGCTCACGACGACGCCTCGCCGCGCCGTTACCATTCGGGCGTGCCTTTTCTCGCTTCGCGGCTGAGAGTATGCAGTTGGATAAAGAACAAAAACTCGGGCAGCTAGAGAGACTATTGCAGAGTCGCACGCTCCAGCACTCGGAGAGTCTAAAGGCGTTCCTCCGCTTCGTCGTGGAGAAGACGGTCGCCGAGCAGGAGATTCAGCTTAAAGAGTACACCATCGCCACGGAGGTCTTCGGCCGCAACAGCGACTACGACCCGCGCATTGACTCGGTGGTGCGCGTCCAGGCCGGGCGGCTGCGCACGAAACTACAGGAGTACTACGCGACCGAAGGCAAGAGCGACCAGATCGTCATTGACCTCCCCAAAGGGCACTACCACCCGGTCTTCACTTACGCCTGCCCAGAGCCGGCGCAAATCCCGGCCGCGCCGCCGACCGCCCCGACCAACGGAGGCGCAGCGGAGGCCGGCGCGCACTCGGCAGTTGCCGACATCCATACCAGCGTTGCCCCCGCTGCTGTCGCCCGCGCTGGCCGGGTGTGGCCGTGGGTCTTGGGCGTCGTGATCGTCGGGCTGGCGGCGGCGGTGGTAGCGCTCTCGCTCTCGAACCGCGAGTTGCGCCGTCAGGCGGCGGGCGCGCAGTCCTTCGCCAACGCCGACGAGATCAAGACCGTCTGGGGCGCTTTTCTAGACGACCCCAAGCCGCCCCTGTTAGTGCTGAGCAACCCGGCGCTCTATCGGTTCGTGAACAAGTCCGATCCGCGGGTGCTGACGCAGCGCGCCCTGCGCCCCAGCCCGGAGCAGGCGCGCACGATGTTTGAAGCGCCGGAGTTTAAGGGCAGTTGGGCCGGGGGCGATACGCCCGAACTCATCCCGTCGCTCGGCATGTACACGGGGATGGGCGAGGCCATCGGGCTGTCGCGCCTGACAGACCTTCTGCGCTCGGCCAATCAGGGCATCGAACTCAAGCAGAGCCGGCAGGTCAGCGCCGCCGATCTGAAATACCGTAACGTCATCCTGCTCGGCAGCATCTACGTCAACGAGTGGTCGCGCAAGCTGCCGACCGACGAGAGCTTCGTCTACACCTTCTCGGCGACCATCGAGAACCGCCAGCCGCTGCCGGGCGAGGCGCGCGAATACCGACCGCAGTTTAACGAGCAGACGGGCGAGCTGCTGGTGGACTACGCGCTCGTCACCGTGAAGCCGAACATCTCCGGCGAGAACGACGTGATGATCCTGGCCGGCATCTACAGCGAGGGCACGGAGGCGGCGGCCGAGTTCGTCACCACCAGAAACCACCTGGCCACGCTCGCGCAAGGCTTACACCAACTGGGCGGCAAGGACGGGCCGCCCAAATACTACCAGGCGCTCCTCAAGGTCGGCGTCGAGAACGGTACGCCCACCACGATCACGCTCGTCGCGCTCCACCCCCTGCGCGCTTCCTGAGCCGCGCGCGGCGCGAAGCGCCTCAACGTCTCGACCTCATTTCGCCTTCCGGCCCCGCGAAAAAACTTGCCACGCGCTTCTTTCGCTCTTACGATACCGCCTCAAGCTTAATCTATCCGACGGAGGCCGGGGCATCGTGAACAGCCGACTCTTTCTGGCCGCAATCGCCGCCATCACGTCATTGCTGTTGTCGCCGGCCCGCGCCCAGCTACCGCCGGGCGGCCTCCCCTCCGGCAACCCCAGGGACAGGGCCACCGAGGACAAGCTCCGCTCGGACGAACTGGAACGGATCAAGCGCGACGCGGAGCGGCCTGAGGACAAAGACGCGGCCCGGCGCTTCCCCTCGGTCAAAGAGGACTTCGAGCAGATTCAACTCGTCAACAATAACGTCTTGCAGGCGAGCGCCGACGGCGGCGCACTTGATTACAAACAGATCGCGGCGGCGGCCGACGAGATAAGGCAGCGGGCCGTGCGGCTCAAGGGCAATATGTTCGCGCCGGCCGCCAAAAAGCGCGCGCCCGAAGAAGGGCCGGACGAGAAGGAGCGGCCCACGCCGGACGCGCAGGACTTGAAGTCTTTGCTCGCCGCGCTCGACAAAGCCATCCACAGTTTCGTCTCCAACCCCATGTTCACGAATCTCAACGTGGTGGACGTGCAGAGATCGGCCGAAGCGAGACGCGATCTGGAACAGGTCATCAAACTCAGCGCCCTGCTCGGCAAAGAAGCGGACAGACTGCGCAAGGGCGACGACCATTGAAGCGCGACTGCGCCCCCGACGTGTGCGCCGCGCCCGTCCGGGCTACGGGCCCGCCAGCTTGCCGATCTCGCGCCAGGTGATGAGCTTGACGTGCTGCTCTTGCAGCAGGCGGCGGAACGCGTCGCTGGTGAAGAATTGGAAGTCGCGCTGCCGCCAGCCCGCGCCCCAAGCGGGATGCCCGACGGTGACCGCGCGCATCTCTTCGTCGTCGTAAGCGAGGTGGACGATCAGCTCGGTGATGCCGGGCTGAAGATGTTTGATCGCGTCCGTGTAGAAATCGGCCCAGTGCTCCGGCGCGACCGACGGCTCGATGCTGACGATGTGATCGATCAGTATGTCGTCGGGCCGGAGCAGCGCGGGCAAAAACGGCGTGTCAGCGAGCCACTCCCTTGAGATCATGACCGGCAGCCGGTTATCGCGCGCGACGCGCAGCAGCACGCCGAACAGCGTCTGGTTCAGGTAGAGCGTGCGCATGTGCGAATCGAGGTGCGTGGGCTGAATGCCGTAGGCGCGCGCCCGCGCGATCTGCGCGCGAATCTCAGCCTCGACTTCCTGCGCGCTGGCATGCGCGGCGGCCTCCACCTCGGTCGGGTAGAGGTAGCCGCTGTCGTCAAAGAGGGTGGCCACGCGGTCTCTGGTTAAGACCGGCCCCCAGCGGTAGAGTTTCCATTCGCTCGTCAGCGTGAGGTGCAGGCCGAGATCGGCTTCCGGGTGGCTGCGCGCGTAGTCGGCTATTTCCAAAAACCAGGGGCACGGCACCATGATGCTGCCCGATGTGACCAGCCCGCTCTCGAACGCTTTCGTCGAGGCGGCGTCAACGGAGTGCGCCGCGCCGAGATCGTCGGCGTGGACGATCAGGAGTTTGGCGTCGCGCGGGTAGCCGAGTCGCTCGGCCAAGGTCTGTACGGCAGGGAGCGCGTTCGCTTTCGTCGGGGCGGTCTGCCCGACGGCTGCGGCTGACAAAGCCATGACAACCGCGCTGACAATCAGTATTCTCTTCATCGCTCTAGCTTTCTAAATCTCTTCGTTGCGCCCGCGCCGAAGCGGGACGACACCCGGCAGCAGAGTTGATGCGCAATCATAATCCATCTCCCACGCGGCAGGAACGCCGTGCCGACGTTGAACTGTTCCTCGTCAGCCTGCTCATCCTCTTTCTCGAACTGGCCTGCATCCGCTGGTTTCCGGCGCACGTGCTCTTCCTGACCTTCTTCACCAACACGGTGCTGCTCGCCTGCTTCCTTGGCATGTCGGTCGGCTGCCTGGCGGCGGGGCGCGGGCGGAATTATCTTGCGTGGACGCCGCCCTTGCTCGCGCTCGCGCTGGCGGCGGCGCACGCCGTCGAGTTGACGAGCGGCACGTTCGTGAAGTTCGTGGACGTGGGCCACCAGCAGTCGCCGCAACTCGTCTTCTTCGGCACGGAGTATCACGTCCCAGACCTGGCCAACTACGCCATTCCGGTCGAAGTGCTGTGCGGCTTCTTCTTCCTCTGCGCGGCGCTGGCGTTCGTCGGGCTGGGGCAGGAGTTGGGGCGCGCGCTCACACGCTTGCCGCACCGCATCCGCGCCTACACGCTGAACATTGCGGGCAGCCTCGCCGGCATCCTGCTCTTCGCCGCCTGCTCCTGGCTTGAGCTGTCGCCCTTCTGGTGGTTTCTGCTGACCGCCGCCGGATTGAGTTACTTTCTCTTCTTCGCGTCGCGCCGCGCGTTCCCTCGCATGTTTTCAGGCCGGGCGCTGGCGGCGGGCGCGATGCTGGCGCTGACCGTGTGGCTCGCGGCCTTCTCGCCGACGCACGACCGGTTCGCGGGCCAGCGCGAGGCCGAGCAGTTCTGGTCGCCTTATTACCGCATAGACTTCAAACGACCAGACCTGTCGCTCTCCGTCAACCTGATCTATCACCAGCAGATGGTCTCGCGCGCCGAGACCTTTCCCGCTTACGCGCTACCGCACCTCCTAAACCGCGACGCGGGCCGCCCCGCCTTTGGCGACGTGCTCATCATCGGCGCGGGTTCGGGCAACGACGTGAGCCGCGCCTTGCAGTGGGGCGCGCGGCACGTGGACGCGGTCGAGATCGACCCGGCCATCTACCGGCTCGGCCGCGCCTATCATCCCGACCAGCCTTACCAAGACCCGCGCGTCGAGATTCATCTGGACGACGGGCGCAATTTCCTACGCGCCACCGAACGCAAGTACGACCTTGTCATCTACGCGCTCGTGGACTCGCTCGTGCTGCACAGCGGCTACAGCAACATACGCCTTGAAAGCTACCTCTTCACGCGCCAGACGTTCGCGGACGTGCGTCGTCATTTAAAGCCCGGCGGGCAGTTCGTCATCTACAACTATTTCCGCCAGGGCTGGATCGTGGCGCGCTTGCAGCAAGGTCTGGAGGAAGTCTTCGGCGCGGGCAACACGCTCGTGCTGACGCTGCCCTACCGCGCGGAGATCGAGCCGGAGCAGGCCAACTTCGGCGACTTCACCATCTTCTTCGCGGGCGACACCGCGCCCCTGCGCAACGCCTTCAACAGCCAACCCGCCTACTGGCTGCGCCGCGACCAAGCGCCGCGCCCCGACACGCAGAACGGCTTCAACGCGCCGGACGCGCCGGAGCGCGCGCGCTGGCAGACGACGACCGACGGCGCGGCGCAAACGCAAAACCCGTGGCAGCAGTTCGGTCTCTCGCGCCTGCTGCCCGGCGCGGGCGACCTGCGCACGGCCACGGACGATTGGCCGTTCCTGTACCTGCGCCGCCCGATGATCCCGACGCTCACCTTGCGCGGCATGGCGGTCATGGCTGCCATCGCGCTGCTGCTCATCGCGCTTTTTCGGCCGCGCGGCGCGGGGCGCGGGCAAGGGTGGGCCTTTAACGGGCAGATGTTCCTGCTCGGCGCGGGCTTCATGCTGATCGAGACGAAGGCTGTGGTCGTGATGGCGCTCCTGTTCGGCAGCACGTGGCTGGTCAACTCCGTCGTCTTCTTCGCCGTGCTCGTGATGATCCTCCTGGCGAACCTGTGGGCGCGCAGGGTCGCGCCCCGCCGCCTCTGGCCTTACTACGCCGGCCTGCTCGCGACGCTGCTCCTGAACAGCCTCGTGCCGCTCGATTTCTTTCTGGGGATGAGCCGCGGCTTGCAGGTCGCGGGTTCGTGCCTGCTGGTCTTCTCGCCCGTCCTGTTCGCGGGCGTCGTCTTCGCCGCCTCGTTCAAGCGCGCGCAAGCGCCCGACCGCGCCTTCGGCTTCAACATCGCGGGCGCGATGCTGGGCGGGTTGGCTGAGAACAGCTCGATGCTGCTCGGCTTCCAGTACCTGCTGCTCGTCGCCGCCCTCTTCTACGGCCTCTCGGCGCTCTGCGCCTGGCGCGCGACCGATGCGCCCGCGCCGGCCGAAGTGCTCGACGGCGCGGTCGGCGAAACTTGACGAGCTACTTAACTGCCGTGACGGTGAAAAGGATAAGACTGCCCTGGTCGCTGCCCGCCTTACTGCTGCTGGCGACGTGCAGCGCCTTCGCGCAACCGCACGCGCCGCCGGACGCCGCCGCCAAGGTAAACGTCCCGCTGCACGCCGGCTGGCAGTTTCGCGAGGTGGGCAAGGGCGCTTGGTATCCGGCGACCGTGCCCGGCTGCGTGCACACAGACCTGCTGAACAATAAGCTGATCGGCGATCCTTTTTACCGCGACAACGAGCAGCGGTTGCAGTGGATCGGCAAGACCGACTGGGAGTATCAGACGACCTTCCAGGTCACGCCCGCTCTATTCCAACGCCGGCACGTCGAGTTGGTCTTCGCCGGGCTGGACACTTACGCCGACGTGTTCCTCAACGACCGGCCGCTCCTTCACGCCGACAACATGTTCCGCACGTGGCGCGTGGACTGCAAGCCGGCGCTGCGGCCGGGCGCGAACACGCTGCGCATACGCTTCCGCTCGCCCATCAACGAAGTCCTGCCCGTCATGGCGAAGCTCGACTACCAACTGCCGGCCTCGAACGATCAGGGCGAGAAGACCAGCCCCTACACGCGCAAAGCGCCGTACCAGTACGGCTGGGACTGGGGGCCGCGCTTCGTCACAAGCGGCATCTGGCGGCCCATTACGCTCGAAGCTTGGGACGGCGCGCGCCTGAGTGACCTGCACATCAAGCAGGACGAGTTGATGCGCGACAAGGCGCAACTCACGGCCGAGGTCGAAGTCCTGGCGGCGCAGGAGGCGGAAGCGACCGTCAGCGTCGAGCGCGTCGCTAAAGATTTCTCCACGGTCGTGCGCGCCGGGGTCAAGCTGCACGCGGGCGTGAATCAGATCGCGCTGCCTTACACGATCCCCAACCCGCAGCTCTGGTGGCCCAACGGCCTCGGCGCGCAGCCGCTCTACACGTTCCGCGCCCGCCTCTCGGTCGGCGGCGCGCAACTCGATCAGGCGACGACGCGCGTGGGCTTGCGCACGCTGGAGCTACGGCAGCAGCCGGACGAGTGGGGCAAGAGTTTTGAGTTCGTCGTCAACGGCGTGCCCGTCTTCGCCAAAGGCGGCAACTGGATTCCGGCCGATAGTTTCCCGACGCGCATCACCCGCGCGCGCTACCGCCAACTCCTTGAGTCTGTCCGCGACACCAACATGAACATGCTGCGCGTCTGGGGCGGCGGAATTTACGAGGCGGACGACTTCTACGACCTCTGCGACGAGCTAGGCATCCTCGTCTGGCAGGACTTCATGTTCGCGTGCAGCATGTATCCGGGCGACGAGGCGTTCTTAGCCAACGTCCGCGCCGAGGCCGCGGATAACGTCCGCCGCCTGCGCAACCATCCGAGCATCGTCATCTGGGTCGGCAACAACGAGGTAGAGACCGCCTGGCAGCACTGGGGCTGGAAGCAGAACCTGCCCGCCAGGCTGTGGGACGACTACCTGAAAATCTTCCACGGCGTGCTGCCCGAAGTCTGCGCCGCGCTCGACCCGACGCGGCCTTACTGGCCCAGCTCGCCCAGTTCCAATCTGGAAGACGACTCCGACTCGCAACGCATGGGCGACGTGCACTATTGGGGCGTCTGGCACGCGGCGCTGCCGTTTACGGAATACGAGAAGCAGTCGCCGCGCTTCATGAGCGAGTACGGCTTTCAGTCCTTCCCGCAGCTTGCGACCGTCAACGCCTACACGCTGCCCGAAGATCAGGACATACAGTCGCCGGTCATGCTCGCGCACCAGAAGCACCCGCGCGGCAACCAACTGATCCGCGAGTACATGCTGCGCGAGTACCCCGCGCCGAAGGACTTCGCCTCGTTCCTCTACGTCAGCCAGGTCTTGCAGGCCGAGGGCATCAAGGTCGGCGCGGAGCACTGGCGGCGCATCAGGGCGCGCAACATGGGTTCGCTCTACTGGCAGATCGACGACTGCTGGCCCGTCGCCTCCTGGTCGAGCATAGACTACTTCGGGCGCTGGAAGGCGCTCCAATATTACGCGCGCCGCTTCTACGGCGATCTGCTCGTCAGCCCGCACGTCGAAGGCGACCAGATCAACTTCTACGTCGTCTCGGATCGCACGGCGGAGACGCCGGCCCAACTGGCGGTCAGCCTCATGGACTTTGCCGGGCACACGCTGCTCAGCATGAAGACGGACGTGCGCGTGGCGGCGCTGCAAAGCAGGTCTTACTTCAGCCAGCCGCTCGCGCAGTTGCTCCAAGGGCAGGACACGAAGAATCTTTTCTTACACTGCGAGTTGTTAGTCGGCGGGCGGCCCGTGGCCGGCAACGAATACTTCTTCCGGCCGTTCAAGGAACTCGCGCTGCCGCGGCCGCAGATCAGCACGGACATTACCCCGACGCGGCAAGGCTTCCGGGTCACACTCTCCGCCGACCAGTTTGCCCGCGCCGTCTATCTCTCGCTCGCGCGCGGCGACGGGCATTTCTCCGACAACTATTTTGATCTCATTCCCGGCCGCCCCGTCTCGGTCGAGTTTCGCCCGCGCGGGCGGCTCGCGCCCAACGACTTCCGGCAACAACTCAAAGTCTGGTCGCTCGTGGATGCTTTCTAAATACTCTGAGCCTGAATGCGCGGTAAGAGGCGGTTCACCACAGAGGCACAGAGGACACAGAGGTGGCACGGAGGCTTGCGGGGCATTCACGCCTCCGTGCCTGCTCCGTGTCCTCTGTGCCTCTGTGGTGAGTCCTCAGCCTTCTTTACCTTCAGCCCTATTCGTAGCACCGCGACGTAAAATAAAGCTTGAACAAAAGAGGCGCTTAAAAGAGAATGGGCGCACAGTTCCTGCGAACAGCATTCTTCTTTTAAGGACTCGACAGACCGCTATGCGAACAATAGCTCTGGCGCTGGCAACCGCTTTGTGTGCGCACGCCTTTTGCCTACCGCCGCGGCGGGTGTCGGCCGCGCCCGCCGACGACAGAGGGGCCGTCGCCGCCGACCTAGCTGACAGCGACGCCTTCTTTCAGACGGCGACGCGCGCGCCCCGCCCCGCCCGCGACATCGCGCGCCGCGTCGAGACCCTGCTCGCGCGCATGACGCTCGCCGAGAAGGTCGGGCAGATGACGCAGCTTGAGATCGGCATGGTCTCGTCGGGGCGCGATCAGACGACGCAGATTGATCCGGCGAAGCTTGAGAAGGCCGTCGTGCAGTACGGCGTCGGCTCGATCTTGAACGTACACGATCAGGCGTTGCCCGCAGAGAAGTGGCACGAGATCATCGGGCAGATTCAGACCGCCAGCCAGCGGACGCGCCTGCGGATTCCCGTCATCTACGGCATCGACTCGATCCACGGCGCAAACTACGTGCAGGGCGCGACGCTCTTCCCGCAGGAGATCGGGATGGCGGCGACGTGGAATCCGGCCCTGATGCAGCGCGCCGCCGAAATCTCCGGCGCGGAGACGCGCGCCGCCGGCATCCCGTGGACGTTCTCGCCCGTGCTCGACATCGGGCGACAGCCCTTGTGGCCGCGCTTCTACGAGACGTTCGGCGAAGACCCGTACCTCGCCAAAGTCATGGGCGCGGCCTTCGTGCGCGGCATGGAGGGCGATGATGTCTCTGCGTCAAACCACGTCGCCACGAGTTTGAAGCACTACATGGGCTACAGCTTCCCCTTGGACGGGCGTGACCGCACGCCCGCGTGGATTCCGGAGAACTACCTGCGCGAGTATTTCCTGCCGACCTTCGCGGCGGCCGTGCAGGCGGGCGCGCGCACCGTCATGGTCAACTCCGCCGAGATCAACGGCACGCCCGGTCACGTCAACCGCCACGTCCTGACCGACATCCTGCGCGGCGAGTTGGGCTTTCAAGGCTTCGTCGTCTCCGACTGGGAGGACATCAAGAAACTGGTCACGCAGTGGAAGGTCGCACCGGACGAGCGCGAGGCGACGCGCATGGCCGTCATGGCCGGCATAGACATGTCGATGGTGCCGAGCGATTACAGTTTCGCCGATCACCTCGTCGCGCTCGTCAAAGAGGGTCAAGTCCCCATGACGCGCATAGACGAGGCGGTGCGCCGCATCCTGCGTGTGAAGTTCGAGCTTGGTTTATTTGAAAAGCCCTTGCCCGATCCTGCACTCAAGTCGTCCATCGGCTCGAACGCGGCGCGCGAGGTGGCGTTGCAGGCGGCGCGCGAGTCCATGACGCTTCTGAAGAACGCGGACGGGCTGCTGCCGCTCGCCAAGGATCGTAAGGTGCTCGTCACCGGCCCCACCGCCAACTCGCTCGTCCCGCTCAACAACGGTTGGACGTATGTGTGGCAAGGCTCGGAAGAGTCGCTCTACCCGAAAGACCGGCCGACCATCCTGCAAGCGATTGAGGCCAAGGTGGGGAAGAACGTGCGCTACGAGCCGGGCACGCGGATCGCGCGGCCGCCCGGCAGTTCGTCCAACAACACGCCGACCGACGTGAACGAAGAGGTTGACATCCCGGCGGCCGTGCGCGCCGCGCGCGACGCGGACGCGGTCGTCCTCTGCCTCGGCGAAGGCTCTTACGCGGAGACGCCCGGCAACGTCACAGACCTGACGCTCCCCGAACCGCAACTGAAACTCGCGGAGGCAATCGAGGCGACGGGCAAGCCCGTGGTGCTCGTGCTCGTCGAAGGCCGCCCGCGCGTCATCAGCCGCATCGCGGACGCGGCGCGGGCGATTCTGCTCGCCTACAATCCGAGCAACGAAGGCGGCGTCGCCGTCGCGGACGTACTCTTCGGCGATTACAACCCGTCGGGCCGCCTGCCCTTCACCTACCCGCGCACGCCGAACGGCTTGCTGACCTACGATCACAAACTGTTCGAGACCGAGGAGACCTCTTTCGGCAACTCGGCGTTCAACCCGCAGTTCGAGTTTGGGCAGGGTTTGAGCTACACGACGTTCGCCTACAGCAACCTGCAAGTCAGCCCGAAGACCGCACCGCTGAACGGGCAGGTGCAGGTCAGCGTGACGGTGGCGAACACAGGGCGGCGCGCGGGCAAGGAGGCCGTCTTGCTCTACGTGCGCGACGTGGTGGCGACGCTCACGCCCGCAGGCAAACGGATCAGGCGCTTCGCCAAAATCTATCTTGAGCCGGGGCAGACGCGCACGCTCACGTTCACTTTGCGCCCTGACGATCTCTCGTTCGTCGGCGCGGACAACCGGACGACGGTCGAGCCGGGCGATTTCGATGTCATGGTCGGCCCACTCTCGGACAGGTTCACGCTGCAAGCCGCGCCGGGGCGCGCACGCGGGCCCGCGCGGAGATGATTGCAGCGTGAGCATCAAATCCGCCGCGTTAGCGGCGCGGTGACTTTAGCCCGGCGTTTCAACGCCGGGGATGGATGCAATCATTGCCGCCGCGTCGCGTCAGCGACGATTGGACGTTGTGGCTCACCCGTCGCTGACGCGACGAATAAACATTTAATCGTCCTTCGACCCCGGCGTTGAAACGCCGGGCTAAAGTCAACTGCCGCTCCGCGGCAGATCATGCACAGGCTCCAGATAATTAAACCCCGCGCGAGGCTATACGGATGAGGAATTATCCTGCCTCATTTTCTCTTACCTCCCGCGCTCGCCCAGGTGTAAACAATGGCTCATAAATTCATTTCACTCTTGCTGCTCCTGCTGTCGGGCGTCGGCGCGCGCCCGCAGGACGCGCCCGCGCCGCAGACGCGCCTGCACAACCTCATGCCCGTCCCGGCGCGCGCGCAGTTTCAGCCGGGCCGGCTCGCCGTGGATAAAACATTTCGCGCCGCCACGACGGGCTACGCGGACGAGCGCCTGCGCGCCGGCATCGGGCGCGCACTGTGGCGGCTTGAAGGGCGCACGGGGCTGACGTTCGCGCCGGGTCTGGCGACGGACGCGGGCGGCGCGAGTCTGCTGATTCAGACGACGGGGCCGGGTAAGACAATCCCAGCGGTTGACGAGGACGAAAGCTACACGCTTGATGTCACGGACAAACAGGCGCGGCTGGTTGCGCCGACCGTGGTGGGCGCGCTGCGCGGGCTGGAAACTTTGCTGCAACTCCTCGAAGGCGACCGCGCCGGTTACTATCTGCCTGCCGTCTCGATTCAGGATAAGCCACGCTTCCCCTGGCGCGGGCTGCTGATTGATTCCGCGCGCCACTTCACGCCTCTCGAAGTCATCAAGCGCAACCTCGACGGCATGGCCGCCGTCAAGCTCAACGTCTTTCACTGGCACTTGACGGAGAACCAGGGCTTCCGCGTCGAGAGCCGCAAGTACCCGAAGCTGCACCTGCTCGGCTCGGACGGTCTCTACTATACGCAGGAGCAGGTGCGCGACGTGATCGAGTATGCGCGCCAGCGCGGCATACGCGTCGTGCCGGAATTCGACATGCCGGGGCACACGACCGCCTGGTTCGTCGGCTACCCGGAGCTTGCGAGCGCGCCCGGCCCTTATCAGATCGAGCGCGAGTGGGGCATCTTCGATCCCGCGATGGATCCGACGCGCGACGAGCTTTACAAGTTTCTCGACGGCTTCATCGGCGAGATGGCCGCGCTCTTTCCGGACGCCTACCTGCACATCGGCGGCGACGAGGTGAACGGCAAACAGTGGAACGCGAACCCGAAAATTCAAGCCTTCATGCGGGCGCACGGCCTGAAGGACGATCACGCCTTGCAGGCTTACTTCAACCAGCGGCTCTTGAAGATCATCCAGAAGCACGGCAAGAAGATGATCGGCTGGGACGAGGTCTTGCACCCCGACTTGCCCAAAGACACCGTGGTGCAGTCTTGGCGCGGGCAGGAGTCCTTAGCGCAGGCCGCCAAGCAGGGCTATTCGGGCATCCTCTCCTCTGGCTACTACCTCGATCTCATGCAGCCGACCGACCAGCACTACCTGGTTGACCCGGTCGCCGCCAACAACGATCTCACGCCGGAGCAACTGGCGCGCGTGCTCGGCGGCGAGGCGTGCATGTGGAGCGAGTATGTCAGCCCCGACACGATTGACTCGCGCATCTGGCCGCGCCTCGCCGCGATTGCCGAACGCCTCTGGTCGCCGCGCGAGACGAGGGACGTGCCCGACATGTACCGGCGTCTGGCCGCGACGAGCGTGCGCCTCGAAGAGTTGGGTCTCGCGCACCGGACGTATCAGGATAAGCTGCTGCGGGGCCTGGCGGCGGGCGAAGAGATCGCGCCGCTCAAGGTGTTGGTGGATGTCGTCGAGCCGGTCAAGGAGTACAACCGCGGGCAGCAGCATCCGACCACGCAACTGAGCGCACTGACGAGTCTGGTGGACGCGGCGCGCGCCGACGCCGATGGCGCGCGCCGTGTGCGCGTGATGGTGGACGAACTGCTGAGCGACGCGCCGCGCTTCCAGGCGCACCGCGAGCGTCTGGCGCAAATCTTCACGGCTTGGCGCGACGCGCGGCCGGCGCTGGAGTTGACGTTTGCGCGTTCGCCCATCTTGCAGGAGGGCGCGCCGCTACCGGGCGAGTTGGCCCAACTCGGCACGACGGGGCTTGAGGCGCTCGCACACCTGTCGGCGGGCACGACGCCGCCACCGGAGTGGCTTGCGACGAAGCGTGCGCAACTCGAACAGGCGGCGACGCCGAAAGCGGCCGTGGAGTTCGCCGCCCTGCCGGCGCTCCGGCAACTCGTGGTCGCCGCCGCCGAGTTGCCGCGCCTGAAAGGCACGCCGCCCGCCGAATGGAAAAAGCACGTGCTTGAGTTGGCGACGCCAAAACCGCCCGCCAACCCGCGCTAGCCGAAACCGACTCGAAACCTGATCGACGCTTAACTACTCGCGGCGCTAGCCGGCGCTCAGCAACTTCCACTCCCCGCGCGTTCCTGCTCCTGGCTTGGATTACCTGCCGCGCAAGGCGAGGCTGGCGGCGACGGCGACCAGTTCCGCCATCTCGACCGGCTTGGGCACGTGCATCTGGTAGCCGGCCCGGAGCGCCTGCATCCGATCCTCGACCCGCGCGTAGGCCGTCAGCGCGATGGCGGGCACACGCCCGCCGCCCTCTGCGGGGAGCGCGCGCACGCGCCGGATGAGAGTGTAGCCGTCCTCTTCGGGCATGCCGATGTCGCTGATAAGCAGGTCGGGCGCGGCCGCGCGCATCGCTGCGAGCGCCTCGGCGGCCGAGCCGGCGACCGTCACCTCCGCGCCACACTGCCCCAGCCCCGCCTGCAACAACTCGCGCGTGTCCCGCTCGTCGTCCACCACGAGCACGCGCAGCCCGTCGAGCCGGTCGGCGCAGTCGAACGAAGGCAGCGTCTCGCGCGCCGCCGGGTGGACGCGCACGCCCTCGGCGGCGGCCTGATAGACGGGCGCGACGGGCAGCAGCACCGTGAACGTAGCGCCCTGCCCCTCGCCCGCGCTCTCGGCCCTGACCGTCCCGCCGTGGAGTTCGACCAGGTGGCGCACGATGGCGAGGCCGAGACCCATGCCGCCGTGCTGGCGCGTGGTGCGCTGGTCGGCTTGGCGGAAGCGGTCGAAGACGTGTGGCAGGAAGTCGGGCGCGATGCCTGCGCCCGTGTCCGTGACGGCGATCTCGATGTGCGAGTTGACGCGCTCCAACCTGACCTGCACGCGCCCGCCGCGCGGCGTGAACTTGATGGCGTTCGAGAGCAGATTCCAGACCACCTGCTGAAGCCGCACGGGGTCGCCGGAGACGGTGACGACGCCCGTGTCCATGATCTTCTGCACGCGCACGCCCTTCGCCTCGGCCGCCGGGCGCACGGCCTCGACCGCCGCCTCGACGAAAGAGTTGGGGTCGAGTTGCCTGACATCAATCCTGAGCTTGCCCGTGATGATGCGCGACACGTCGAGCAGGTCGTCTATCAGTTGCGACTGCGCCCGCGCGTTCCGCTCTATCGTCTCGAAGGCTTTGAGCACGGAGTCGCCGCCGAACTGTCCGGTGCGCAGCATGTGCGCCCAGCCGAGGATGGCGGTCAAGGGCGTGCGCAACTCGTGCGAGACGGTGGCGAGGAACTCGTCCTTCAGGCGGTTCGACTCCTGCGCCTCGCGGTACAGGCGCTCCTTCTCGGCGGCGGACTGCTCGGCCTCGGCGCGCGCGCGCTTCACCGCCTCGAAGAGCCGCGCGTTATCCATCGCGATGGCCGCCTGCGCCGCCAGCCCCTCGACGATGCGCGCCGCGCGCTCGGTGAAGACGCCCGCTTCGGGGTGGCCGAAGAAGAGGCCGCCGTAAACTTCGCCGGAGCGGGAGACGACCGGCACGGCCAGGTAGCTCGTCACGGGGAGGTGGCCCTCCGGCATGCCGTAGTAGGGCGAGTTCTTGCCGTAGCGCGGGTCTTGTTTTACGTCGGCGATGAGCACCGTGCCCTCGCCGCGGAAGGTGGGCGCGAAGATGTCCGTGTTGCGCGGCATCGGGAAGTGGGCGAACGCCTCGGCGGGGACGCCGGAGAGCGTGTAGAGCATGTAGCTTTCGCCGGCCTCGTCGAGCACGTTGTAGAAGAACGAGCCGAATTGCGCGTCGCACAACTCCGTGGCGGCGTCGGTGACGGCCTGCACGAGCTTGTGCTGGTCGAGTTCGCCCGCGAGCGCCTGTCCCAGGCGGTTGACGGTCTCGATGATCTCCGCCTGCTCGCGCAACTGCTCCTCGGCGCGCTTGGCCGCCGTGATGTCGCGGGCCACGGCCGAGATGGCGCGCAGGTTGCCGGCCGCGTCCGTGACCGGCGAGAGCGTGATCGCCACGCTGACGAGCCGCCCGTCCTTGGCGCGGCGGACGGTCTCGAAGTGCTGCGGCACAAGCTCGTGCTTCAGTCGCTCGAAGCGCGCCCGCGCCTCCGCGACCTGCTCCGGCGGGGTGATGATCGTGGCGTCCTGGCCCAACACCTCGGCGGCGCTGTAGCCGAATATCTTCTCCGCGCCCGCGTTCCACGACGCGATCTTGAGTTCCATGTCGGCGCTCATGATGGCGTCGTCTGAGGACTCGACGATGGCCGAGAGCAGGCGGCGCGTCTCCTCCGCGCGCCTGCGGACGGTGATGTCGCGCGCGATCTTCGACGCGCCGATGATGCGGCCGTCGGAACTTCTGATCGGCGAGACGGTGAGCGAGATGTCCACGAGCGTGCCGTCCTTGCGGACGCGCACCGTCTCGTAGTGCTCGATGCGCTCGCCGGCCCGCAGGCGCGCGAGGATGGCCGGCTCTTCGTCAAGGTGGTCTTCGGGGATCAGGATCGTCACGGGCCGGCCGATGACCTCTTCCGCCGTGTAGCCGAAGATGCGCTGCGCCCCCTGGTTCCAACTCGTGATGACGCCTTCGAGCGTCTTGCTGATGATGGCGTCGTCCGCCGACTCGATGATGGCCGCGAGCCAGTAGGGCGCAAGCTCCGGGCTGCGCAGATTAGTGATCCCGGCGCTGTCGGTTCTGTCGTCGGGCGGCCCCGCGTGCGAGGTTTTGATCGACATAGGCACAGTTGTCCGGCGTAAACGTAACGGGGAATGCTGACGGGGGAAGGCTTACTGATCGGATTATACTGACTCCGCCGCTTTATTGCCACGACGCGTGCCCTGGCGTGATGAACGCGGAGAGGTTGCGGCCGGGCGGGCGCGCGCCCTACGGCGTCTGGCCGGCTTCCTTTTGCGCCGGCCGAACCGGCAACTCTTATGGTAATTCGAGGAAAGTTTTCTCCAATTGACACAGGGGCAAGTGCCGGCACCGGTGCATTACCTGTTATAGTCTCGCGCCGGTCGGGTCAGAGGCAATCGGGCGGCCGGCCCTGGGGCTTGCGGCCGCGTCGCTGATGCCGACCTGTCAAAGCCATGAACATACTCGTCCTGAACTGCGGCAGTTCGTCCGTCAAGTTTCAACTGATCGCGACCGACCTTGAGCGCATCGCGCAGAACACGGACGCGCGGCTGGCGCGCGGCACGGTCGAGCGCATCGGCGGCGCGAGCCTCATCACGCTCCACGCCGAGGGAAGCGCGCCGCAGCGGTCGGCCGCGCCCGTGCGCGACCACCGCGCCGCCGTCGAGATGATCCTGCGCTGGGCGTGCGCGGAAGAGTCGGGCGTCGCGGGCATCAAGAGCGTCGCGGATGTGCAGGCGGTCGGGCATCGCGTGGTGCACGGCGGCGAACACTTTACGCACTCGGTGTTGATTACGGACGAGGTCTTGCGCGGCATAGAGGACTGCATAGAGCTTGCGCCGCTGCACAACCCGGCCAACATCAAAGGCATCATGGCGACGCGCGACGTGTTCGGCGCGGGGCTGCCGCAGGTCGCCGTCTTCGACACGGCGTTCCACCAGACGCTGCCCGATCACGCTTACCTCTACGCTTTACCTTATCAACTCTACCGCCGCCACCGCGTGCGCCGCTACGGTTTCCACGGCACGTCGCACCGCTACGTCGCCTACCGCTATCGGCAGTTGCGCGGGCTGGAGCGCGAGCAGACCAATGTCATCACCCTGCACCTCGGCAACGGCTGCTCGGCGGCCGCCATCCGCGCGGGCGATTCGGTGGACACCTCGATGGGGCTGACGCCGCTCGAAGGCTTGGTCATGGGCACGCGCGCGGGCGACCTAGACCCGGCGATTGTTGACTTCCTCGCCGCCAAGGAAGGGCTGTCGGCGCACGAGGTGGAGACGCTCTTGAACAAACAGTCCGGGCTGCTCGGCATCTCCGGTCTGACGAACGACATGCGCGAACTGCTCGCTGAGGCGCACGAGAACGACGACCGGCGGGCGCGGCTCGCCGTCGAGATATTCTGCTACCGCGCGCGCAAGTACGTCGGCGCGTACCTGGCGGCGATGGGCGGCGCGGACGCGGTCGTCTTCACCGGCGGCATCGGCGAAAACTCGCCGGAGGTGCGCGCCCAAATCTGCCACAACCTCGCCTGGCTGGGGCTTGAGTTGGACACCGACCTCAACGCCGCGCACGCGAACGGCCGCGAGGGACTGATCAGCCGCGAAGGGTCGCGCCTCGCCGCCTACGTCATCCCGACCGACGAGGAACTGCTGATCGCGCGCGACACCGTGCGCAGCGTCAGCGGCGTGCAGGGTCGTTATTGATCCGGTTGCGAGCCGGGCAGCGCGACCGTCCGCGCGCACCTTGCGGGCGGTTAAGCCAGCGCCCACGCCTGCTCGATCATCCCGCGCAGGCTGACCTGCCCCGTGTAGTTCCCGAAAAGGACGCGACCGGGCGCAGCGCACCAGGTCTCGCGTGCGCTCTGCCAGACACGTGGCAGGGCGGCGGAGTATTGCGGGATGGCGCGCGGCCAGCGGTTGATGACGAGTTGCAACGGCTCGCCCTGAATGCCGAGCAGCGCGGCCAACTCCGCGCGGACGGCCGCCGCGACGGCCGCATCCGTGGCCGCGACCCAGTGCGGCTGCGCCGAGCCGCCGAGCAGCACGGTGAAAGAGGCGTGGCGCGCTTCGTCGCGGACGCGCCCGGCGAACGCGCTTGAGTTAAAGAGTATGCCCAGCGATTGACGTTCTTCGCGCGCCGGCACGAGCACGCCGACGCCTTTGACGGGGCGCGTGAAAGAGGCGCGCTCGACGAACGCCGTGACGGAAACTATCGGCGTGTACTGCACCGCGCGCAGCCGGCCGGCTAGTCCGGGCGCTGATGCTTCAAGCAGCGCGGCGGCGGCGTGAGCGGGCGTCGCAAGCACCACGTTCGGCGCGTCGGGCAGAACGTCTGCGCGCACGCCGCGCCGGAAACGCGCGCCCAGGCGCTCTTCAAGCCGGCGCTCTAGGCTTTCCGTCACTGCGCCCATGCCGCGCAAGGGCGCGACCATGCGCTTGCGCTGCTTGGTCGCCTTGTGTGTGTCGCTCGCGCCGCGCCCGCCGTGGCCGTTGTGCCCGTTATCGCGTTTAGCCACCTTGCCGAGCATCATGCCGAGTAGCGTCCGGCCCGGCGTGATGGCGAGTTCGGGGAAGGCGGCGGCGACGCCGAGTTCGGCGGGCTGGACGCCGTAGATGCCGCGCACGAACGGGGTCAGCAGGTAATCGAGCGCCGCGTCGCCGAGATGCCTGCGCCCCCACGTTGCAAGGTCTAAAGTGTCCAGATGATTTTCGGCGCGGGCGAAGGCCGCGCGGCCGGCGGCGCGCATGGCTTCGACGGGCCGGAGCGGGAACTTGCTGAGCCGCCCGGCACGCAGGATGAAGCGCGCGCGCGAGTCGGGGCGGATTTCCGTCAACTCGACGCCAAGCTCGCGGCAGAACTCCGTAACCGTCGGCGTGGCCAGCAGCGAGTGCGCGGCCCGTTCGGCGATGCCGTACTCAGTCCGCCGCGTGCCGATGAGGCCCCCGGCCCGCTCGCTCGCTTCGAGCAGCGTGACCTCGTAACCTTGCTTGTCGAGCGCGTAAGCCGCGAGCAGGCCCGCGATGCCTGCGCCGACGACGGTCGCCTCGCGCCGCGTCGAATCTAATCCGCCTAACACAGTTGAGCCTCCCCCAGGATTGAGCGTAAGACCCGCGCGAATTCGGGATCGCCGTTGAAGGCGCGCGCGCGGTAGTAGTGCGTGACGCCGTGCCGGTGGGCGAGTCCGGCGTAGAGTTGATCGAGTTCGTAGAGCGTCTCGATGTGGTCGCTGACGAAGCTGACGGGCACGACGACCAGGCGACGCACGCCCGCCGCGCCGAGACGCTTGATCTCGTCTTCGGTGTAAGGCTCAAGCCACGGCACGGGGCCGTTGCGCGACTGGAAGCAGAGCGACCACGCCGCGCCCAAATCTTTCGTCACCGCCGCGATTGTCCGCTGCACGTCCGCGAGATACGGGTCGCCGCGCCGGACGATCTTGAGCGGCAGCGAGTGGGCGGAAAAGAGCACGTGGATTGGCTCGTCTTCGTCGCCGCGCTCGGCTTCGGCCCGCGCGATTGTTTCGTCAACCGTCCGTCGTAGCAGCGCGGCGTAAGCCGGGTGGTCGGGCCAGCGCGTCACCTCGCACACGGCGGGCCGCCAGCCCAGACGCCGCAGCGCGTCGTGCGCCTCTTGCAGGCACGTGCCCGTGGTCGTCGTCGAGAAGTGCGGAAAGAGCGGCAGCAGGATCAACTGCTCCGCGCCCCACTCCTTTAATCGTCGTAATGCTTGCTCGATGGACGGCGCGGCGCTCCGCATGCCGATCTCGACGCGCACGCGCTCGCCCTGCCCGTTGGTGAACAGGCGGCGTAAGCCCTCGGCTTGCGCCTCCGTCCAGCGCAACTGCGGCGAGCCGCCGCCGATCAGTTCGTAGCTCTTCACGGACGAAGGCCCTTTCACCTGCGCGATGGCGCAGGCCAGGAGCTGGCGCACGGGCGTGGGGACGCCGACGAGCACCGCCGGGTTGACGAAGAGCCGATAGAGGAACGGCTTCACGTCCGCGAGCGTCCACGGGCCGCCGAAGTTCAAGAGCGCGACGCCGGTCTTCATAAACGTCAGATCGTGCGGCTGAACAGGCGTGCGCCCGCGTCCTTGCGTGCGAGCCGCGCGTCGAACGCCATGCAGATGTTGCGCAGGAAGGGGCGACCGTCCGCGGTGATCTCGCACCTATCGGCGGACAACTTAACCAGCCCGTCGCGGCGCATCTCCGCGAGTTGCTCGTGCACTGTGTCAAGGTAAGGCACGTACATATCAGCCGCGTGCCAATCGGTCGCAAAGCGCGTCATCAGGTTCAGGATGTGGCGGCGTAGCACCAGGTCTTCACGGTTCAGGACGTGCCCGCGGAAGATGGGCAGTTCGCCGGCACGGACGCGCGCCGCGTACTCTTCGACCACCTTCTCGTTCTGCGCGAACATCTCCCAAGAGTCGCTGATCGAGGAGACGCCGAGACCGACGAGCGGCGACGTGTGACGCGAGGTGTAGCCCATGAAGTTGCGGTGCAGCCTGCGCGCGGCGGCCGACTGCCAGAGCGCGTCGGTGCGCAGCGCGAAGTGATCCATGCCGATCTCTTCGTAGCCCGCCCCTGCCAACATCTCGCGCCCCAGTTCGTAGAGCGCGCGCTTTTCGTCGCCGACGGGCAGATCGTTTTCGGTGAAGTGGCGTTGGCCCGGCTTGAACCAGGGCACGTGCGCGTAGGCGTAGAAGGCGATGCGTTCGGGGCGCAGGCGGCGCACGGCCTCGACCGTCTGCTCGACGCTCGCGTGCGTCTGGAAGGGCAACCCATAGATGAGATCGTAGTTGACGCTGGTGAACCCGGCCGCGCGCGCCGCTTCGGTGACGGCGCGCACCTGCGCCTCGGTCTGCACGCGGTTGACCGCCTGCTGCACGCGCGGATCGAAGTCCTGTATGCCGAGGCTTAAGCGCCGGAAGCCGAGGCGCGCGAGCGTCGAGAGATGTTCGGGCGTCGTCACGCGCGGGTCGGACTCGATGGAGAACTCTGCGTCGGGCGTGCGCTCAGCGCCGACGAGTAGGCCGCTGATCAACTCGTCCAGTTCGGCGGGCGACAGAAAGGTGGGCGTGCCGCCGCCGAGATGTAGCTCGGAGACGGGGATCGGCTGCGCGCGCCCCAGCCGCTCGCGGTAGAGCGCCCACTCGCGGAGCACGTCGCGGACGTAAGGTTGCCCGACCGACGTGTTGCAGGTGATGCGCGAGTTGCAGCCGCAGTATGTGCAGAGCGAGCGGCAGAAGGGGACGTGGACGTAAAGGGCCGCGCCCTCGCCCGCGCGTTCGGCTTCATTCAGGCCCTGCGCGAGGCTTGCGACCCACTCGTCCGCGGTCGGCGTCTGTTCCCAGTAGAGCACCGTCGGGTAGCTGGTGTAGCGTGGCCCCGGCACGTCGTACTTCTTCAATAAATCATTCGTCGTCGCAATCATCTGTTTTGTCTCGTCGTTCGTCGCGCGGAAAATTCCGCAGCTTAATTGTGAGCCGGAATTTTTCCTGTCGCGCTGCGGAATAATTCCCAGACCGCGCTGCACACCTGCGTCCGGCTGCACCCACCTGTTTGCCGTGATCGGGGCGAAACGCGCGCTTTTCCGGCTGTTTTCTACGCTTTTTTCAATTCCTGACCGGCGTGGCCTGCGCCTTGCTCTCGCTCGCGTGCGGCACGCTCGTGCGTCAGGCGGCAAGGAGGGTGCAAGCCCCGTGCCCGTTGAAGCATGAGGGGCGGGAAAGGGCATAACCACGAAAGCACACGAAACAACACGAACCGAGCCACACTAACTTTTCATGTCCTTTGTTTCGTGTCTGTTCGTGTGATTTCGTGGTTACTGCCTCCCCGCCGACATTATTTCTCTCACTTCTGAGGAGGTTTTTTAAGGAATGACATTGAACGCAGATACCACCGTCCGCGAGCTTGCGCTGGCGATGCCGCAGGCAACGCGAGTCTTCGAGCGTTTGCAGATTGATTACTGCTGCGGCGGCGCGCGCCCGCTCGGCGCGGCCTGCGCTGACGCGGGGCTGGACGTGAGCGCCGTCATGCAACAACTGGCCGCGGTCGGCGCTGACACGCCGAGCGCCGCGGAGACGGATTTCCAGGCCATGTCGCTCACGGAATTGATCGAGCACATCGTCGCCAGGCATCACGTCTATACGAAGGAAGAGACGGCGCGGCTGACTGCGCTGATGGCGAAAGTCTGCGCGGCGCACGGCGAGCGCCACACGGAACTGCTGCGCGCGGCCGAGTTGTTCCGGCAGCTCTGCGCCGACTTGCAGCCGCACATGTTCAAAGAGGAGATGGTGCTGTTCCCTTACGTCAAGGGGCTGGAAGCGGCGGCGCGGGGCAGCGCGGGTCTCATGCGCCCGCCCTTCGGCACGGTCAACAACCCCGTGCGCATGATGATGTACGAGCACGACACGGCAGGCGCGCTCCTGCGCGAGTTGCACGCGGCGACGAACGATTACCTCGTGCCCGCGGACGCCTGCCTGAGCTACCGGACGCTCTACGAGGCACTCGCCGCCTTCGAGCAGGACTTGCACCAGCACATCCACCTCGAAAACAACCTGCTGTTTCCGCGCGCGGTCGAGTTGGAAAGCACACTCTTCGGCGCGTAGCGGGCGCGGAATATCGCGCACCATCGTCGGTTAAATTTCGCAGTCATGCGGGCCAGGCGACCAATAAACGGCGGCTTTTCGTCCGGCATGCCCGTTGCACTTTTGTGTCGTCGGCGCGGGCACACGCTTCAAGCAGCCCGGCGCGCAATTTTTCGGGAGGAGTCATCAGAACATGAGTCAGTATAAACGTCTCTGGATCGCGCTCGCCATCGTCGTCGCCGCCTCGTTCACGGTGCTCGGACTGTTCGGCTACCGCGCGATCCACAACGCGCCGCCGATCCCGCGCGAGGTGGCGACGACGGACGGGCGCGTGCTCTTTGACGCCGACGCGATCCAGAACGGGCAGAACGTCTGGCAGTCGCTCGGCGGGCAGGAGGTCGGCTCGATCTTCGGGCACGGCGCATACGTCGCGCCCGACTGGACGGCCGACTGGCTGCACCGCGAAGCCACCTTCGTCCTCGACCGCCGCGCGCAAGGCTTGGGCGCGACGAGCTTCGCCGCGCTGCCCGTCGAACAGCAGGCGGCCCTGCGTGCGCGCCTCGAACAGGAGATGCGCTCGAACACCTACGACGCGCGGACGGGGCGCATCACCGTCAGCGCCGAGCGCGCCGCCGCCTTCGACGCGCTCAACAGTTACTACGCCGACGTGTTCGGCCGCGGGCGCGACGAGTACGCGATCCCGCGCAATGCTTTGACCGACGCAGGCAAGGCACGCGAGATGAGTGCCTTCTTCTGGTGGACTTCCTGGGTCGCGACGACGAACCGGCCGGGCACGAACATCTCCTACACGCAGAACTGGCCGCACGAGCCGCTCACCGGCAACCAGATCACGGGCAGCGCCGTCGTGTGGAGCGTCGTCAGCTTTGTGCTGCTCCTGGCCGGCATCGGCGGCATGGTCTGGTATTTCGGCTCGCAGCAGAAGCACGAGGCGTCGGGCGAGGGCCTGCCGGCGAGCGACCCGCTCACGGGCCTGCGGCCCACGCCCTCGATGCGCGCGACCTTCAAGTTCTTCTTCGTCGCCGCCGCGCTCATCGTCGTGCAGGTGGGCCTCGGCGCAATCGCCGCGCACTACGGCGTCGAAGGCTCAAGCTTCTACGGCATCCCGCTCGACCGCTGGTTGCCCTACTCGGTCGCGCGCACGTGGCACACGCAACTTGGCCTGTTCTGGATCGCGACCACGTGGCTCGCTACAGGACTCTTCATCGCGCCGGCCGTCTCCGGCTACGAGCCTAAAGGTCAACGGCTCGGCGTCAACCTGCTGTTCGTCGCGGTGCTGCTGGTGGTGGTCGGCTCGCTCACGGGCGAGTGGCTGGGCATCAAGCAGTTCCTCGGCCAGTACTGGTTCTGGTTCGGCGCGCAAGGGTACGAGTACGTTGACCTGGGCCGGTTCTGGCAAATCCTGCTCTTCGTCGGGCTGACCTTCTGGCTCGGCCTGATGTGGCGCGCGCTCCGCCCCGCGCTCAGACGCCGGGACGAGAGCCATTCGCTGCTTGTCCTCTTCCTCGTCGCCAGCATCGCCATCCCGCTCTTCTACGGGGCGGGGCTGATGTACGGGCAGCGCAGCCACCTGGTCACGGCCGAGTACTGGCGCTGGTGGGTCGTGCATCTGTGGGTCGAAGGCTTCTTCGAGGTCTTCGCCACGGTCGTCATCGCGTTCCTGTTCACGCGCCTGCAACTGCTCTCCGTCAAGACCGCGACGCGCGCCGTCCTCTTCTCGACCGTGGTCTTTCTCGCAGGCGGCATCATCGGCACGTTCCACCACCTGTACTTCACGGGCACGCCGAATGTCGTGCTCGCCCTCGGCGCGGTCTTCAGCGCCTTGGAAGTCGTGCCGCTCGTCTTGATCGGCTTCGAGGCGTGGGAGAACCTGCGGCTGGCGCGCGCGAAGGAGTGGATGGCGACCTACCGCTGGCCGATCTACTTCTTCGTCGCGGTCGCGTTCTGGAACTTCGTCGGCGCTGGCCTCTTCGGCTTCTTCATCAACCCGCCCGTCGCGCTCTACTACATGCAGGGCCTCAACACGACGCCCGTGCACGGGCACACGGCGCTGTTCGGCGTCTACGGCATGCTCGGCATCGGGCTGATGCTCTTCTGCCTGCGCGCGCTCCGACACGAGCGCGCCTGGCGGGAGCGCCCGCTCAAGTTCGCGTTCTGGACGATCAACGGCGGGCTGACGCTGATGATCCTGCTCTCGCTGCTGCCCATCGGGCTGATGCAGACCTGGGCGTCGGTCGAGTACGGCACGTGGTACGCGCGCTCGGCCGAGTTCTTGCAGACGGGCTTGATGGATCGCCTGCGCTGGCTGCGCATGATCGGCGACACGACGTTCGCGCTCGGCGCGGTCGCGCTCGGCTACTTCGTGCTCGGTCTCGTCACCGGCCACTCCTACGACAAGCGCAGCCCGGCCGCGGCGACTCCGGCCAGGCAGCCGCGCCCGACGCACAAACCCGCGCATGCCGGCGACTGAGATCGCTCGCCGGCATCTCTGCCTGAAGGCGGCGCGCGCCGCTCGTTCGTGTGGCGCGTGCCGCCTTTCGCTTGCCTACTTCTAACGCCTCTGCCCGGTGAACTTCCCCAGTGCGCTGCGTAAAAGCCCGCACGCCGCTCGTCGCAATATCGCGGATGCCGTCCGTTTGCCGGCAATTTCAACCGGCACAATCTTTGCGAATCTGTGCAGGCGAGCCGCCGTTCGCGCGACTTGAAAGGAGCGTACACATGGCGCAACAACAAAAGAATAACCTGATTACTCTGCGCAACGACCTGCCAGCCGACAAGCAGAAAGTGCGGGCCGTCCTCGCAGATTGGGGCGTCAGCAGAGACTCGATCAGTCGCCTGCTGGCAGATAAACGAATTGAAGTCGCCCCGCTTCGCCGCCCCGCCGACGAACGAACGAGCGCAGGGGCAACGCGCAGTCATTAACCGCAAAGGGCTGACCAGATGATGAGACGCGCACAGGTCACGATTGACGGCAACGAGGCGGCCTCTTACGTCGCCTACAAGACGAACGAGGTTATCGCCATTTATCCGATCACGCCTTCGTCGAACATGGGCGAGAACTCGGACGCGTGGGCCGCCGCCGGCCAGAAAAACATCTGGGGCGTCGTGCCGCGCGTGCGCGAGATGCAGTCGGAGGGCGGCGCGGCGGGCGCTGTGCACGGGACGCTTCAGACGGGGAGTTTGACGACCACGTTCACGGCCAGCCAGGGCTTGCTCCTGATGATCCCGAACATGTTCAAGATCGCGGGCGAGCAGACCTCGACGGTCTTCCACATCGCCGCCCGCGCCGTCGCCACGCACGCCCTCTCGATCTTCGGCGACCACTCCGACGTGATGGCCACGCGCTCCTGCGGGTGGGCCATGCTCTTCGCCAACTCCGTGCAGGAGACGATGGACTTCGCGCTCATCGCGCAGGCGGCGACCTTGCGCGCGCGCGTCCCCTTCCTGCACGTCTTCGACGGCTTCCGCACCTCGCACGAAGTCATGAAGATCGAGCGGCTGACGGACGAAGACATGCGCGCGCTCCTCGACGCCGAGTTGATCCACGCGCACCGCCGCCGGGCGCTGACGCCCGACCGCCCCGTCATGCGCGGCACGGCGCAGAACCCGGACGTGTTCTTCCAGTCGCGCGAGCGCGCGAATCCTTTCTACGACGCGACGCCGGGGCTGGTGCAGGAGACATTCGACAAGTTCGCCGCGCTCACGGGCCGGCAGTACCGACTGTTCGACTACGTCGGGGCGGCCGACGCCGAGCGCGTCGTCGTCATAATGGGTTCGGGCTGCGAGACGGCCGAAGAGACGGTCGCGGCGCTCCGGGCGCGCGGCGAGAAGGTCGGACTGCTCAAAGTCCGCCTTTATCGTCCTTTCTCGGCGAAACATCTACTTGCCGCCTTCCCGCAGACGACGAAGGCCGTCGCCGTACTCGACCGCACGAAAGAGCCGGGCGCGACGGGCGAGCCGCTCTATCAGGACGTGCTGACGGCGATTGGCGAGAGCGTCATCGAAGGCTCGTCGCCGTTCGCCGCGATCCCGCGCGTCATCGGCGGGCGCTACGGGCTGGCGTCGAAAGAGTTCACGCCCGCGATGTGCAAGGCGGTCTTCGACGAACTGAAGAAGGCGACGCCGAAGAACCACTTCTCGGTCGGCATCAACGACGACGTGACGTTCACGAGCCTCGACTTCGACGAGACCTTTTCGACCGAGCCGGCTGACGAAGTGCGCGCCCTCTTCTGGGGCTTGGGCGCGGACGGCACGGTCGGCGCGAACAAGAACACGATCAAGATCATCGGCGAAGAGACCGACAACTACGCGCAAGGCTACTTCGTTTACGACTCAAAGAAGTCCGGCGCGATGACCGTCTCGCACCTGCGCTTCGGCCCACATCCGATTAAGAGCACCTATCTGATTAACCGTGCCAACTTCGTCGCCGTCCATCAGTTCAACTTCGTCGAGAAGTACGACGTGCTGGCGGCGGCCGCAGAGGGCGCGACGTTTCTGCTGAACAGCCCGTTTCCGGCCGCGGAGGTCTGGGACAAGCTGCCGCGCGCGGTGCAACAGCAGATCATCGAGAAGCGGATCAAGTTTTACTGCATCAACGCCTACGACGTGGCGCGCGCCAACCAGATGGGCACGCGCATCAACACGATCATGCAGACCTGCTTCTTCGCCATCAGCGGCGTGCTGCCGCGCGCGGCAGCGATTGCGAAGATCAAAGAGTCCATCAAGAAGACCTACGGCAAGCGGGGCGAGCCGGTCGTCCGCCAGAACTACGCGGCGGTTGATGCGGCGCTCGCGCACTTGCACGAGGTTCAGGTTCCCACACGGGCCACGAGCACGGCTGACATGCCGCCGGTTGTCTCCCCCAACGCGCCCGCCTTCGTGCAGCACGTGACCGCCGAAATCCTCGCGGGGCGCGGCGACCAGTTGCCTGTGAGCGCCTTCCCCGCCGACGGCACATACCCCGTCGCCACGGCGCAGTGGGAGAAGCGCAACATCGCGCTCGACGTGCCCGTGTGGGAGCCTGATCTGTGCATCGAGTGCGGCAAGTGCGTGATGGTCTGCCCGCACGCGACCATCCGCGCGAAGGTCTGCACGACGGATCAGTTGGCAGATGCGCCGGCCAATTTCAAACACATGCCGGCGAAGTGGCGCGAGCTTGCGGATAGGCGCTACACGATCCAGGTGGCGGTCGAGGACTGCACGGGCTGCCGGCTGTGCGTCGAGGTCTGCCCGGCGAAGGACAAGAGCAACGTGTCGCGCAAGGCTTTGAACATGGCCCCGCAACTCCCGTTGCGCGCCGAGGGGCGCGTCAACTGGGATTATTTCCTTAAGCTTCCGGACGTGCACAAGAACGGGTTTATGAAGTTTGACACGGTGAAGAACGTGCAGCTCTTGCAGCCGCTCTTCGAGTTCTCCGGCGCGTGCGCGGGCTGCGGCGAGACGCCCTACATCAAGCTCCTGACGCAACTCTTCGGCGACCGCGCCTTGATCGCCAACGCCACCGGCTGCTCCTCCATCTACGGCGGGAATCTGCCGACCACGCCCTACACCGTCAACGCGGACGGGCGCGGCCCCGCGTGGAGCAACTCGCTCTTTGAGGACAACGCCGAGTTCGGTCTCGGCATGCGCATGGCGGTTGACCAGCAGCAGGCTTACGCGCGCATGCTCGTCGAACGCCTGCGCGCAGGTGTCGGCGAGGCGCTGGCCGACAGCCTGCTGACGAACGAGCAGACGACCGAGGAGGGCGTCAACGCGCAGCGCGAGTTGGTGGCGGCGCTGAAGGCGAAGCTGAACGGCAGCTTCGCGCCGGAGGTGCGCGACCTGCTGTCGGTCTGCGACGCCTTGGTGAAGAAGAGCGTGTGGATCGTCGGCGGCGACGGCTGGGCTTACGACATCGGCTACGGCGGTCTCGATCACGTGCTGGCGTCGGGGCAGAACGTCAACGTGCTCGTGCTCGACACGGAGGTCTACTCGAACACGGGCGGGCAGGCGTCGAAGGCGACGCCGCTCGGCGCGGTGGCGAAGTTCGCGGCTTCGGGGAAGCCGACCGCGAAGAAAGACCTGGGGCTACAGGCGACGACCTACGGCAACGTCTACGTCGCGCAGGTGGCCTTGGGTGCGAGCGACGCGCACACGATCAAGGCGTTTCTCGAAGCCGAGGCGCACGACGGGCCGTCGCTCATCATCGCCTACAGCCAGTGCATCGCGCACGGCATAGACATGGCGCGCGGGATGCACCAGCAGAAGCTCGCGGTCGAATCCGGCTACTGGCCGCTCTACCGCTTCAACCCGGCGCGCGCCGCCGAAGGCAAGAACCCGTTCCAGCTAGACTCCGGCGAGCCGAAGATTCCGTTGCAGGACTACATCTACAACGAGGCGCGCTACCGCATGCTCGTGCAGAGCGACCCGGAAGGCGCCAAGTTCCTGCTCACGCGCGCGCAGGCGGCGGTCAACGAACGCTGGCTGCGTTACAAGAAGCTGGCAGAAAAGGGATGAGGGATGAGGGATGAGAGATGAAGCAGAAGAAAAAGTCTTTATTCATCCCTCATCCCTTCGGAGTTTTCCAATGGACTTGAGCACCACGTACATGGGTTTGCAGTTGAAGAACCCGATTGTGCCTTCGTCGTCGCCGCTGTCGCATAGCGTGGACAGTATCCGCCGGCTGGAGGACGCGGGCGCGGGCGCGGTGGTGATGTACTCGCTGTTCGAGGAGCAGATCAACCTTGAGAGCCTGAGCCTCGACGACTACCTGAGCCACGGCACGTACTCGACCGCGGAGGCGCTGAACTATTTCCCCGAAATGCAGCACTACAACGTCGGCCCCGACGAGTACCTGCGTTTGATTCACCGGGCGAAGCTGGCCGTGGACATTCCCGTCATCGGCAGCCTCAACGGCATCTCGCCGGGCGGCTGGATCGAGTACGCGCGCCTCATTGAAGAGGCGGGCGCGGACGCGCTTGAGTTGAACGTCTATTACATCCCGACCGATCTGGGGATGACCGGCGCGGACGTGGAGAACGTCTATGTCGAAATCCTGCGCGCCGTGCGGCGCACGGTCTCGATCCCCGTGGCGATGAAGCTCAGCCCGTTCTTCAGCAGCCCGGCGCACACGGCGGCGCGGCTGGCGGCCGAGGGCGCGGACGCGCTGGTCTTCTTCAACCGCTTCTACCAGCCCGATTTTGATCTGGACAAGCTGGAAGTCGAGCCGCGCCTGGTCTTGAGCCGCTCGCACGACCTGCGCCTGCCGCTGTGCTGGGTGGCGATCCTCTACGGGCAACTGTTCGTGGACTTCGCCATCACGAGCGGCGTGCACACCCACGAGGACGCCTTGAAGGCGCTGATGGCCGGCGCGAAGGTGGCGATGGTGGCGTCGGAGTTGCTGCAAAACGGCGTGGGGCGCATCACGGAAATCCTGCGCGACATGTCGGCGTGGCTGGCGGCGCGCGAGTACGAGTCTGTGCGCCAGATGATCGGCAGCATGAGCCGGACGAACGTGGCCGAGCCGACGGCCTTCGAGCGCGCGAACTACATGAAGATGCTGGCCTCGTATCGCCCGCGCCGCTGACGGCCGGGGCGCTTTTAAGACTGGGAGGTGAAGACAATGACGAACGACGAACGCGACATGCTGGAAACGCTCAGGGCGGAACTCGACTTCATCGAGCAGGGCGGCTACGGGCGCAGCGTCCGCACGCCGTGGAAACCGACCTCGGTCTTCCAGGACTCGCTCTCCTGCCTCAACTTCGGCTACCCCTACCGCGTGCACCCGTGCAGCGAATGCCTGCTCAACGACTTCGTGCCAGCGACGCGCCAGTCGGAGGTCGTCCCCTGCCACCACATCCCGCTCGACGCCGAGGGCGAGACGGTCGAGACGCTTGAGCTGAAGGAGAACCAGCAGGCGCTGGAAGAGAAGGTCAAGGCGTGGCTGCGCGCGCGCATCAAGGAGATCGAGGCGGAGCGCGGCACCTGGAAACTCGACTAGGAGATCGCCCCGGCGATATGCGTCCGCCCCGGCCAAACATCGGCGCGGCGGCGCGGGCCGGCGCGCACGACTGCCGCGATGCGAGTTGCGCGCCGCAGTTCGGCCGGTCTTAGAGGCTGTTTGAAAAGAGCCGCCGCCCGCACTTCTCCGCGTTCCTCTGCGGCTCGCTTCGCGCCCTTTGCGGTAAAAGAACTCTTAACCGCAAAGGGCGCG
>Ga0081539_10000778_pt1 | contig 62140 bp, 53 predicted proteins | sample TabmetS4T2R2_FD_71023 | JGI IMG/M metagenome (GOLD analysis project Ga0081539, IMG submission 71023) | Tabebuia heterophylla rhizosphere microbial communities from the University of Puerto Rico - S4T2R2 | ecosystem: Host-associated > Plants > Roots > Rhizosphere ...
CCCCTTCCCCTTTCCGAACCTGAACACTCACGCGGGGTCCGGGGGGCACGGCTGCCCCCCGGCGGGGAGGTCCAGGAGGGGCAGCGCCCCTCCTGGCCCGCACCCGGGCCACAAGGCGCCCATCGTCTCGCCCAATCGTGAGGGGGGTGGGGTAGACCTCTTCGGCGCGGGGCGGCGCAAGCTTGTGGAAGCCGGGGGAACCGGAATCTCGAGGAGGGAAGTCCATGCAGAATGTGTCGCGGCGGGCCGTGTTCGGCGCCGCCTGTCTTGCCTGTGGCGGCGGGCATACGTTCTTCGCCGCGCCGGTGCAGGCGCAGACCGCGCCGGCGGCGCCGGGCGGCGGCCAGCAGAATTGGTTCCCCTCGCGCTGGGGGCCGAACGACACGCTGGGGGCGGCGAACCTGCTGACGCCGCAGAAGGTGCAGCAAGCGACGCAGCTGGTGAAGACCGGCAAGACCTACCGGATGGGCATCCCGGTCGGGCGGGACACCCCGGCCTTCCCGCCGCGCAGCGTGCAGGTGGTGATCCAGATGCCGGACCAGTTCGAGGGCCAGCCCTATGGCGGCTCCGAGAATCGCATGTCCTATGTCGACGACCAGATCATCGGCTGGCTCGGCGTCGGCACTCAGATCGACAGCCTGGCGCATCTCGGCATCGACAACGTGTTCTACAACGGCAACCACGCGCGCGACTTCGTCCGCACCACGGGGGTGACCAAGCTCGGCATCGAGAACATCCCGCCCTTCGTGACGCGGGCGGTGCTGCTCGACCTCGCGAAGTTCAAGAACAAGCCGCGGCTCGACGCCGGCGAGCTGGTGACCGCGGCGGAGCTGCGCCAAGCGATGGGCGCGCAGAATGTGCGGGTGACGCCGGGCGACGTCATCGTGCTGCACACCGGCTGGCTTTCGGTGCTGGGGGAGAATCCGCAGCTGTTCGGCAGCCAGGAGCCGGGGATCGACGGCGAGGGGGCGGAGTATCTCGCCTCGCTGCAGCCGGTGGCGGTGGGGGCGGACACCTGGGGGGTGGAGGCGGTGCCGTTCAAGCGGCCGGCGGTGATCTGGGAGGGGCACCAGATCCTGCTCGCCAAGAACGGCATCTACATCCTCGAGAACCTGGACACCGCGGCGCTGGTGCGCGACGGGGTGGCGGAGTTCATGTTCGTGCTCGGCCAGCCGCTCTATCGCGGCGCGGTGCAGGCGATCATCAACCCGATCGCGATCGCCTGAGCTTGGGCGCAACCGCCGGGAGGGCCCTGCCCTTCCCGGCTCTCCCGGCTTGGCACGGTTCTTGTTTGGGCCGTTGCGGCTTTTGTTGACCGGGGATCGGCAACGCCCCATACAGCGGGCGTGATCTCGACCCTCCTGCCGCTTCCGCCGGAGTCCGCGCGGCCCGGAACGCGCTCCGCCATGCCGGCGCGGGCGTGATCGGCGCGGTGTCCGGCACGCCGCCCCGGCCGCAGCCGCCCGTCACGGACCGCTTCGCGGCGCCGCCGCGCCGGCTGCTGGCGCCGTCGCGGGCGCGGCAGGCGCCGAGTGCCGGGGCGATGGCGCGGCGCCGCTTCCTGCTGCGCTGGACCAAGCGGCTGCTGCCGCTGGCGGCGACGCTGCTGCTCGCCGCCATCGCGCTGTGGCCGGAGATCGACCGGATGGAGGAGCGCGGCCGCGTCTCCTTCCGCCGCGTCATGCAGGCGGCGCCCGACGCGGTGCGGGTGGTGCAGCCGCGCTACCAGGGCGTGGACGAGGTGAACCGGCCCTACACCGTCACCGCGCTGCTGGCCTCCCAGGCCGGCTCGCCGGACGTGTTCGACCTCGACCATCCGCGGGCGGATATCGTGCTCTCGGGTGGCGCCTGGGTGATGGTGGAATCGCGCAGCGGGCGGTACGACCGGGCGAACAACCATCTCGACCTGTGGGGCGAGGTGACGATCTGGCACGACAACGGCACCCTGCTGGTGACCGAGGAGGCCGCGGTGGAGGTCGCCGCGGGCACCGCCAGCGGCGACCGGCCGGTGGCCGCGCAGGGGCCGTTCGGCACGCTGACCAGCGACGGCTTCCGGCTGACCGAGCGCGGCCAGGTGGTGGTGTTCACCGGGAACGCCCACGCCGTGCTGGAGGGCGGGCAGTGAGGCGGAACGCAAGGCGGGGCGTGTTGCTGCTGGGCGCCGCGCTGCTGGGCGGGCCGGCGGCGTCCCAGGGGCTCGACATGAGCCAGGGCGGACCGATCGAGGTCACCGCGACGAACGGCATCGAATGGCGCCAGCAGCAGCAGGTGGTGATCGCCCGCGGCGATGCCCGCGCCGTGCGCGCCGGGGTGACGCTGGAGGCGGAGCGGCTGCTGGCGCGCTACCGCGAGCGCGGCGACCAGGCCCGGGGCGAGCGCGCGGCGGCGCAGCCGGGCAACGAGGGGCCGGCCGGCAACAGCGAGATCTGGCGGCTGGAGGCCGAGGGGCGGGTGCGCATCAGCACCGCGACCGACCGCGCCGAGGGCGACCGCGCCATCTATGACCTGGATCAAGCGGTGATGGTGCTGACCGGGCAGGATCTGCGCCTGACCACGCCGGACAACACGCTGACCGCGCGCGACAGCATGGAGTACTGGCCGCAGCGGCGCATGGCGGTGGCGCGCGGCAATGCCGTGGTGGTCTCGGGGGATGGCAGGCGGGTGCGGGGCGACACGCTGGTGGGGTATTTCCTGGAGGATCCGCCGCAGGGGGCGCAGCCGGCACAGGGACAGGGCGCGCGGCCGGGGCAGCAGCGCCCGGCGGCGGCGGGTCCAGCAGGGCAACCGGGGGGGCAGCCGGCGGCGCAACCGGGGACCCAGCCGGCGGCACAGCCGCGGACCCAGCCAGGGGCGCAGCAGGCCCAGCCGGGCGCGCCGGGCAGCCAGGTGCCCGGCCAGGGCAGCCGCATCGACAAGGTGGAGGCCTACGGGAATGTCGAGATCCGCACCGCCGCAGAGGTCGTGCGCGGCGACCGCGGCGTGTACAGCCCGGTGACCGGCCTCGCCCGCCTGCTCGGCAATGTGCGCATCACCCGCGGCGAGAACACGCTGGCCGGGCAGGAAGCCATCGTGAACATGCAGACCGGGGTGGCGCGGCTGGTCTCGGCGCCGGGGGCCCGGGTGCAGGGGCTGGTGGTGCCCGGCAGCCAGGGGCCGCAGGACCCGGCCCAGCCGCAGCGCCAGCAGAACCAGCCCCAGCAGGAGCGCCGGCCATGACCGATGGGCTGCGGGTGGTGGAAGGCCGCGGTCCCGGGCTGGTCGCGCGCGGCCTCGGCAAGCGCTACCGCAAGCGGCCGGTGGTGCGGAACGTGTCCATCTCGCTCAGGCGCGGCGAGGCGGTGGGGCTGCTCGGGCCGAACGGCGCCGGCAAGACCACCACCTTCTACATGATCACCGGCCTGGTGCAGCCCGACGAGGGCCAGGTGATGATGGACGGGCACGACGTCACGACGCTGCCGATGTACCGGCGCGCGCGGCTCGGGCTCGGCTACCTGCCGCAGGAGGCCTCGATCTTCCGCGGGCTCAACGTGGAGGACAACATCCGCGCCGCACTCGAGGTGGTGGAGCCGAAGCGGAACCGGCGCGAGCAGATGCTGGACGAGCTGCTGGCGGAATTCGGCATCGCGCATCTCAGGCGGGCGCCGGCGCTGGCGCTCTCGGGCGGCGAGCGGCGGCGCTGCGAGATCGCCCGCGCGCTGGCGACGCACCCGGCCTACATCCTGCTCGACGAGCCGCTCGCCGGCATCGACCCGATCGCGGTGGCCGAGATCCGCGACCTCGTGAAGCACCTCAAGGACCGCGGCATCGGCGTGCTCATCACCGACCACAATGTGCGCGAGACGCTGGAGATCATCGACCGCGCCTACATCCTGCATGACGGCCAGGTGCTGATGGAGGGCAGCCCGCGCGACATCGTCGCGCATGAGGGGGTGCGGCGCGTCTACCTGGGCGAAAGGTTCAGCCTCTAGGCTGCGCGTCGTGAACCCCCTGCCCTCCCCGCTTCTGCCGTACCGGGCGCGCTGAATGTCGCTCGCCCCGCGCCTCGATCTCCGGCAGACGCAGTCGCTGGTGATGACGCCGCAGCTGCGGCAGGCGATCAAGCTGCTGCAGTCCTCCAACCTGGAAGTCACCGCCTTCGTCGAGGAGGAGCTCGAGCGCAACCCGCTGCTGGAGCGCGACGAGCGCGCCCTGCCCGGCCCCGACGCCGGGCGCGGCACGGATCCCGAGCCGGTGCTGCCGGCGCTGCCGGATGCGCATCAGGCGGCGGCCTCGGACAGCCTGCCGGCGGAGAACGCGGCGCCGCTCGATGCCGAGTGGGACAATGTCTACGACCCGGAGCGGGCGCCGGCGGGGCGCGGCGGGCGGACCGACTTCGCCGACGACGAGAGCGGGATCGACGACCTCGCCGCGCCGCAGCGCAGCCTGCGCGAGCATCTCGCGGAGCAGATCCGGCTCGCCTTCGCCGATCCGCGCGAGCGGATGATCGCGGCGAACCTGCTGGCCCTGGTGGATGCCGCCGGGCGGCTGGCGGCGGAGGACGAGGCGATCGCCGGCGCGCTGGGCTGCGAGCCGGCACGGGTGGCGGCGGTGCGCGCGGCGATGCAGGGCTTCGAGCCGGTCGGCATGTTCTGCCGCGACCTGCGCGAGTGCCTCGCCGTGCAGCTGGCCGACCGCAACCGGCTGGACCCGGCGATGGAGCTGCTGCTCGACAATCTCGAGATGCTGGCGCGGCGCGATCTGCGCGGGCTGATGCGGGTGTGCGGCGTGGATGCCGAGGACCTCGCCGGCATGATCACCGAGATCCGCCGGCTGGACCCCAAGCCCGGCACCTCCTTCGACGCCGCGCCCGCCCCTGCCCTGGTGCCCGACGTGCTGATGCGGCGGGGGCCGGACGGCGGCTGGCTGTTGGAGCTGAACCCCGAGACGCTGCCGCGGGTGCTGGTCAATCGCGGCTTCCATGCCCGCGCCCTGGTGGGCGCACGCTCGCGCGACGAGCGCGCCTACATCGCCGAGCGGTTCCAGACCGCGAGCTGGCTGGTGAAGTCGCTGGAGCAGCGCGCCAACACCATCCTGAAGGTCGCGGCCGAGATCGTGCGGCGCCAGGACGGGTTCTTCCGCTTCGGCGTCGAGCATCTGCGCCCGCTGATCCTGCGCGACGTCGCCGAGGAGGTGGGGATGCACGAGAGCACCGTCTCGCGCGTGACGGCGAACAAATCCATCGCGACGCCGCGCGGGACCTTCGAACTTAAGTATTTCTTCACCACGGCGATCGCAGGAACGGGCGGGGAGACGCACAGCGCCGAAGCGGTGCGCCACCGCATCCGTGCCCTGATCGAGGCGGAGCCGCCCGAGGACGTGCTCTCGGACGATGCGATCGTCGAACGGTTGCGCGCGGAAGGCGTGGACATCGCCCGGCGGACCGTGGCCAAATACCGGGAGGCGCTGCGCATCCCGTCTTCCGTGCAGCGCAAGCGGGAGAAGGCCGTCCCGGCCTGATCCGAGCCCTCTCGGTCGCCGCGGGCGGCGCCTCCCTCGGATCGAGGAAGGAGGGCTTCGCCTCATGCTCATCACGGTCGCAGGCAAGCAGGTCGAGACCGGCGACGCGCTGAAGACCCATGTCCGGGAGGGTCTCGCGGTCATCGCCAACAAGTATTTCGACCATGCGCTGGAGGCGAACGTCACCTTCCATCGCCGCCGCGCGCTGTTCGCCTGCGACATCAACCTCAAGGCCGGGCGGGGCCTCACCATGCGCGGCGAGGGCGAGGGGCCGGACGCGCACCGGGCCTTCGAGGAGGCGGCGGAGCACCTGGCGAAGCGGCTCAGGCGGTACCGGCGGCGGGTGAACGACCATGCGCGCTCCTTCGCGGGCGAGCGCGAGGCCACGCCGGCGGAAGCAGCGATCGCGGGCACGCAATACGTGCTGCGGCAGTCCGAGGAAGAGGAGGAGCCGCCGATCAACGGCGCCGAGCACGGCGCGATCATCGCCGAACACCCGACGCGGATCGACGAGCTCACGGTGGGCGAGGCAGTGATGCGCATGGACCTCGCGCATGTGCCGGTGCTGATGTTCCGCAACAGGAGGACCGGCGCGCTGAGCGTGGTGTACCGGCGGCAGGACGGGCATGTGGGGTGGATCGATCCCGGGGCGGGATGACGGGGAAGCGTGGCGAGCGCCGTTCTGAACCCGACAACGCTGCGTCGCCTGAGAGTGCGGGAGCCACTCAGTGCCAAGTCGCCAAAAAAAGGAGGGATGGGGTCTGGGGAAGGGAGTTCATCTCCCTTCCCCAGCGCTTCTTCAGCGCTCCGCGTTCACCGTCGCCCGCGTGAACGCCTCGATGTAGTCCAGCAGCGCGTCGGAGGCGGCGGCGGCGGCGGCCGGCTCGCCTTCCGCGATGGCGCGGGCGAGGTCGGCGTGGGCGCGGGCGGCTTCGGGGAGGTCGGCGCTGTCGCGCCAGTGGATGAACCAGAAGCGGCGCGAGAGGCCGTGCATCAGGGTCATCGCGGCGGTGGCGAATTCGTTGCGGGCGGCTTCGAGGACCAGCAGGTTGAGCTCGCGGTCGAGGCGGAGGAAGGTGGTTTCGTCGTTGCTCGTCGCGGCGTCCTGCATGCCGGCGGCGATGGCGCGGAAGCGTTCGCGCTGCGGGGCTTGCGCGCGGCGGGCGGCGCAGCGGGCGGTGAGGCGTTCGATCTCGCGGCGGACCTCGAGGAGGCGGAGCTGTTCGCGGACGTCCACCGCGGCGACGACGATGCCGCGGCGGGGGAGGATGCGGACCAGCTTCTCGCGGGCGAGGCGCTGGAGGGCCTCGCGGACAGGGGTGCGGCCGAAGCCGAGGCGAGCGGCGAGCTGGGCCTCGCTGACGACCTCGCCGGGGGCGAGGGCGAGGGTGACGATCTGCTCCTCGAGCGCGCGGTAGGCGCGTTCGGTCAGGGTCTCCTCGGTCTCCTCGGGGCGGCGGCGCGTGCGCCGGGCGGCGGACATGCGGCCGAGCATTGTCCGCGCGCCGGGGCGGCGCAACCGCGGCGGTTCAGCGGGCGCCATAGACGAGGTTGGGGAGGAAGAGGGTGATCTGCGGGAAGATGGTGATCAGCGCCAGCGCGGCGAAGAGCGGCACGAAGAAGGGCAGCACGGCGACGGCGAGCTTGCCGTAGGGGATGTTGCCGACCTTGGAGACGACGAAGAGGCCGATGCCCATCGGCGGGTGCAGCAGGCCGAGCATCAGGTTGAGCACGAGCACCAGGCCGAAATGGACGGGGTCGATGCCGAGCTGCAGCACCACGGGCATCAGCACGGGGACGGTGAGGACCATCACCGCCAGCGCCTCCATGAACATGCCGAGGAAGAACAGCAGCAGGTTGATGAGGAGCAGCATGGTGAGCGGGTCGTCGGAGACGCCGAGCAGCAGGGCGGCGACCTGCTGCGGCACGCGCTCGCGCGCCAGCACCCAGTTGAACAGGGTGGCGGCGCAGACGATGAAGGCGATGACGGCGGTGGTGTTCGTGCTCTCGCGGAAGACGCGGAGCAGCTCGCGCCAGCCGAGCTCGCGATAGACCAGGGTGCCGAGCAGGAGGGCGTAGAGGGCGGCGACGGCGGCGGCTTCGGTGGCGGTGAAGATGCCGCCGAACATGCCGCCCATGATGATCGCGGGGGTGAGGAGCGGGAGGAAGGCGCGCAGCGTGGCGCGGCCGCGCTCGGCCCAGGTGAAGCGGCGGCCGCGGGGGAAGCCTTCGCGGCCGGCGACCCACCAGACATAGAGCATCAGCGCGATGCCGACGACGAGGCCGGGGATGATGCCGCCGAGGAAGAGGCGGCCGATCGAGACATTGCCGATGACGGCGTAGAGCACGAGCGGGAGGGAGGGGGGAATGATGGGGCCGACGACGCAGGAGGCGGCGGTCAGCGCGCCGGCGAATTCCGGGCGGTAGCCCTCGTCGCGCATGGCCTTGATCTCGAGCGCGCCGAGGCCGCCGGCGTCGGCGACGGCGCTGCCGGACATGCCGGAGAAGATGATGGAGCCGACCACGTTCACATGGCCGAGGCCGCCGCGGAGATGGCCGAAGAAGGCGGTGGCGAAGCCGTAGATGCGGTCGGTGACGCCGGAGGTGTTCATCAGGTTGCCGGCGAGCACGAAGAAGGGCACGGCGAGGAGGGCGAAATTGTCCGCCCCCGCCATCAGGCGCTGCGGCGCGGTGATCATCGGCGCGCCTTCGATCAGCAGCCAGCCGACGGCGACGACGCCGAGGGCGAAGGCGACCGGCATGGCGGCGAGCACGAGGGCGAGCCAGGCGGAGAAGAAGCCGATCATGCGGTTCAGAGATCCCGGGCCGCGGAGGCGGCGAGGGTGACGCCGCGGCGGAAGGCGGCGATGTCCTCGGCCATGCCGATCGCGGTGCGGATGCCGGCGAGCGCCATGGCGAGCGGGATGACGCCGAGGACGAGGCCCATCGGGAGCTCCATGGCGACCGAGGGGAGGTCCCATTCGCGCAGCGCCGCCCGCGCGCCCCACAGCGCGATCGCGGCGCAGAAGACGATGGTGAGCAGGCGCGTGGCGATGGTCACCGCCAGGGCGAGGCCGGCGGGCAGGCGCTCGATCAGGAAGGGCATGCCCAAATGGCTGCGGTCGCGCACCGCGGCGGCGGCGCCGAAGAAGACGACGCCGACATAGAGGTAGCGCGCCGCCTCCTCGGTCCAGATCGAGGGATCGTTCAGCAGGTAGCGCGTCACCACCTGCCAGATCAGCACGCCGAACAGCACCGCGCCGAGGGAGACGGAGAGCGCCTCCTCGGCGTGGCGGATCGCCGCCCGCAGGATCATAGCGCCTGGAGCTGGGCGAAGACGCCCCTGCCCCACACCTCCTCGTAGCGCGCATAGAGGGGCGCGAGGGCGCGCTGGAAGGCGGGGCGGTCGGATTCGACGAACTGCACGCCGCGGGTGGCGAACTCGCCGCGCAGGCGCTGCTCGCCCTCGGCGACCAGGCGGTCCGAGAGGGCGGCGCCTTCGCGCAGCGCGGCGCGCAGCATCTCGCGATCCGCTTCGGGCAGCGCGGTCCAGGTCTGGGCGCTGACCACCGGGAGCAGCGGGACGAGGATGTGGCCGGTGAGGTTGATGTAGCGCTGCACCTCCATGAACTTGTTGGCGTTGATGGTGGGCAGCGGGTTCTCCTGGCCGTCGATCACGCCGGTCTGCAGCGCGAGATAGACCTCGCCGAGCGACATCGGCGTCGGCGCGGCGCCGAGGGTGCGCATCATGTCGACGAAGAGCGGCGCCTCGGGAACGCGCATCTTGAGGCCGCGCAGATCCTCCGGCACGCGGATCGGGCGGTCGCGCGTCGTCATGTGGCGGGTGCCGTAGTACCAGGGCTCGAGCGGGCGGATCGAGCGCGCCTCGGCGAGCTGGCGGAAGGAGGCCTGGATCGCCGGGTGCTCGACCATGCGGCGGACATGGCCGAAGTCGCGCGCGATGAAGGGCGCTTCCAGGATGGAGATCGGGCGCACCCAGCTGCCCAGCACGCCGGGGCCGGTGATGGAGAGGTCGAGGGTGCCGCTGCCGATCTGGGTCAGCATCTCGCGCTCGCTGCCGAGCTGGGAGGAGGGGAAGTTGTCGATGCGGAGGCGGCCGCCGGAGCGCTCGGCGAGGAATTCGGCGGTGCGGACGACGCCGCGGGTGACCTCGCCCTCGGGCGGGTGGACATGGCCGAATCGGAGCACCCGTGGCGCCTGTGCCCGGGCCGGCGCGGGCATGGCCAGCGCGGGCATGGCCCAAGTGGCGGCCAGCACGGCGCGCCGCGCAATTGCGTTCCGCATGCGGTTCCCTCCCCGTCTCTGGCCGCAGCCTGGCATGGCGCGCCGTCACCCTCCAAGCGGATGAGGCGCGGCGCGGCAAGGGCGGGACAGGCCGGCCGCGAGGCAGTAACATCCGCCGCCCGGCCGGAGACCCTGCGTTGCATCCACTGCCCCAGGCCCTGATCCAGAAATACGAGGTGCGCGGCACCCTCGGCAGCGGCGCCATGGGCACGGTGCTGGAGGCGATGGACCGCGTCATCGAGCGGCGGGTGGCGATCAAGCTGGTGCGCCGGCCGAGCGACACCGATGCCGAGGGGCTGGAGGCGCAGGCGCGGTTCCGGCGCGAGGCGCAGGCGGCGGGGCGGCTCGCCCATGCCAACATCGTCAGCGTCTACGACTACGGCGAGAGCGCCGAGGCGGCGTGGATCGTCATGGAGCTGGTGGAGGGCGGCAGCCTGAAGGCGCGGCTCGACCGCCACGAGCGCTTCCCGCTGCCCGAGATCGTGCGGCTGATGGAGCAGGTCTGCGCCGCCCTCGCCTATTCGCATCAGCGCGGCGTGGTGCACCGGGACATCAAGCCGGCGAACATCATGCTGACCGCCGACGGGACGGTGAAGATCGCGGATTTCGGCATCGCGCGGATCGAGAATTCCTCGATGACGCAGGTCGGCACGCTGATCGGCACGCCGCCCTACATGGCACCCGAGCAGTTCCGCGGCGAGCCGGTGGACAGCCGCGTCGATATCTGGGCGGCGGCGGTGGTGCTGTACCAGCTGCTGACCGGCGAGAAGCCGTTCGACGGCGGCGTGACCGCGGTGATGCACAAGGTGCTGAACACCGAGCCGCTGCCGCCTTCCCAGCTTTCGGGGAGCATCCCGGTGGCGTTCGACGCGGTGATCGCGCGGGCGCTGGCGAAAAGGCGGGAGGATCGGTTCCCGGACGCGACCGCGCTGGCGCAGGCGATCCGCGCGGCGGCGGAGGGGAATGCGCCGCGGCCCGCGCTGCCGGGGCTGCCGGGGCTCGGCGAGGATGCGACGCTGGTGACGGGGCCGGGGACGATGCAACGGCGGCCCGCCGCGGCGGGGCCGGCGGCCGCGACGGCGCCGTTGCCGGTCCCGCGGCAGCGGCGCTCGCCGCTGCCGCTGGTGCTGGGCGGGGTGGCGGCGCTGGGCGCGGCGGGGGCGGCGGCGTGGTTCCTGGTGATCGCGCCGGGGATCGAGGAGCGCCGGCTCGAGCAGGAGCGGCAGGAGGCCGAGCAGCGGCTGCTGCAGGAACGCGAGCGGGTGGCGCGCGAGGCGCGGCAGGCGCAGGAGCAGGCGGCGCGGGACCAGGCGGCGCGGGAGCAGGCCGCGCGCGAGCAGGCCGCGCGGGACCAGGCGGCGCGGGAGGCCGCGGCGCGGGAGGCGGCGGCGCGCGAGCAGGCCACGCGGGAAGCGGCGGCGCGGCAGGCGGCGGAGCAGGCCGCGCGGGATGCGGCGGCGCGCGAGCAGGCGGCGCGCGATGCGGCGGCGCGCGAGCAGGCGGCGCGGGAACGGGCGGCGGCCGAGCAGGCGGCGCGGGAGGCGGCGGCGCGCGAGCAGGCGGCGCGAGAGGCCGCGGCGCGGGAGCAGGCCGCGCGGGAGGCCGCGGCACGCGAGCAGGCCGCGCGCGATGCGGCGGCGCGGGAAGCGGCGGCGCGCGAGCAGGCGGCGCGGGAGGCGGCGGCGCGGGAGCAAGCCGCGCGCGATGCGGCGGCGCGGGAGCGGGCGGCGCGCGATGCGGCGGCGCGCGAGCAGGCGGCGCGGGAGGCGGCGGCGCGAGAGCAAGCCGCACGGGATCAGGCGGCGCGGGAGCAGGCCGCACGCGAGCAGGCGGCGCGAGAACAGGCGGCGCGAGAACAGGCGGCGCGCGAGCAGGCGGCGCGGGAGCAGGCAGAACGCGAGCGGGCGGAACGCGAGCGGAACGCCACCGCCTGGGCCCTGCGGCTCGATATGCGGGAAGCAGCCCAGGCCGCCGCCCGCGCCGCTCCCTGCTCCCTGCTCGCCTGGTCCGTCACCGACCAGCTGCTCACCATCGCCGGCGCGCTGCGCCGCGGCTCCGGCGAGTCCATGATCCGCTCCGAGCTCGCCACGCGCATGGTGCCCGACGCCGCCATCTCCCTCCGGCTCGAGCCCTTCGACGGACCCTATTGCGCGGCACTCGACACGCTGCGGCCGGTGCTCGCCCCAGCCGGCGTGGCGCCGCTCGTCTCCATCGCCGGCACCATGCCGCTGCAGAAGGACGAGCTGCTGCGGCTCGCCGTGCAGATGCCGGACTGGCCCGCCTATCTGACGGTCGCCTACTTCATGCAATCGGCGGAGGTCGCAACCCTGGTCAATGCCCGGCGCGAGGAGCCCGGCGCACTCGTCCGCCTCGGCGACCCGCAGGGCAATTTCCAGGGCTGGCCGGTGGACGAGCCCTATGGGACCGACCTTGCGGTGATCATCGCCTCCGACCGGCCGCTCTTCACCACGCCGCGGCCGGACGTGGAGCGCCAGTCGAGCTACCTCGCCGCGCTGTCCGAGGCACTGCGCAACGCCCACACCACCGGCACCCGCATCCTGGTGCGGCCCATCGTCGTGGAGACGGTCGCCCGCCGCCGCTGAAGCCGCGGGACGGGCCCGCTTCAGGCCCGGCCTTGCGCGATCAGCATCTCGACGCTCATCGCCAGCGCGCCGCCGGTTTCGTAGCGAGAGAGTGCGCGCCGCACCTCCTCGCGCACCGCGCGGCGCTCGGCGGCGGGGAGCATGCGGTAGATCTGCGGGATGGAGCCGATGCCGGCCTCGACCGGCTCCCAATAGGCGTCGAAGCTCTCGAAGCCGCCCTGCCGCACGACGCGCTCGACCGCGACGTCGCCGAAGCCGGCCGCCTCGAACAGGCCGCGCAGCCGTGCCGCGTCGGCCAGCGAGAAGGAGAGGTGAAGCAGCGCGCGCTGCGCGGGGAGCCGCCGGCTCAGCGCCTCGGCCAGGTGGCCCCACATCGGCGCCTTGTCCGGCGTGGCGATGACGCACACCGCCAGCCGCGCGCCCGGGCGCAGCACGCGGCGGAACTCGGCGAGGCCGCGCGCGGGATCGGGAAAGAATTGCAGGCCGAGCTGGCACAGCACGGCATCGAAGCTGGCATCCGCGAAAGGCAGAGCCTCACCGTCCGCGGCGACGGGAAGGAAGCAGGGCGCGGCAAGCCGGCCGCGCGCGCTGGCGAGCATGGCAGGCGCGATGTCGAGGCCGATCACCGCGCCGGACGCGCCGATGCAGGGCAAGACGGCACGCGCGGCCTCGCCGGTTCCGGTGGAGACATCGAGGACACGATCGCCGGCGGCGATGTCGGCCGCCGCCACCACCAGCGGCACGAAGAGCCGCGACCAGCGGCCGACCCAGCGGTCATAGGCCAGGCTGTCCACGGGCTTTCCCGCAGCGGCGTGGAACCCCGGGGCGAGACCGCCGCTGCTCATGCCGCTCTCCTTGATGCTAGGGGAGTTTGAAGAAGACTGGGGGGCGGAGAGAACTCCGCCCCCCAGACCCCCCGCCTCCTTTTTTTGATTACGGGGAAGCGTGGAGAGCGCCGTTCTCAGCCCGACAACGGCTCGGCGCCTGAGAGTGCGGGAGGAGCCAGCGCCAAGTAGCCAAAAAAAGGAGGTGGGGGGTTCGGGGGGCGGAGTTCACTCCGCCCCCCCGATTCTACTCCGGCAACGACGGCGCGCCGTCCCGCAGCATCGCGCGCAGGGCGTCGGCGCGGCCGGGCGGCAGGTTGAGCTGGCGTTCGTCGAAGAAGCGCGTGTCGGGGGTGAAGATCAGGTAGGCCATGGTCTCGTTGATCATGACCTCCTCCTGGGCGGTGTCGTAGCCCTCATGGGCGAGGAAGGCGCGGAAGGCGGCGCGGTCGGCCTCGGCGAAGCGGGTCTGCCAGACGCGGATGACGTGGCCGGCGAAGTCCGGGTTGGTGAAGAAATGCCCGTGGCCGATCTCGTGGTGAAGGATGGCGAGGCGCATCGCGGCGTCGACGCGCTCGTCGAGGCCGGGGACGGAGATCATGGCGAAGTCGTTCGGGAGCGGGACGAGGCGGCGTGCGGTGGCGACCTGCGCGCGCAGCCAGGTCTCGGCCTCGTTGAGGGCGATGCCGTCGCGCGCGGCGAGGGCGAAGAAGCGCTCGAGGTCGCGGCCGCGGTAATTGTGGCCGTAATAGTAGGTGGCGGCGCTGTCGCCGCTGGCGGCGATGGCGGCGGCGAGCGCGGCGTCGGAGAGCACGCGGTCGCGGGGCTGGCCGCGCTTCTCGACCAGGGCGGCGACGCGGTTCATGGCGGCCCCCTGGAGGTCGAGGGTCGGGAAGTCGAGCACGAAGACGGCGGGATTGACCGCGAGGCGGAACAGGGTGGGGGCGGCCGCGCGATGGGCGCGGATGGCGGCCTCGGTCAGCGCCGGGGGGCCGGCGGGGGCGGGTGGCGGCTCGGCCTGCGGCGCGGCGGGCGGCGTCGCGACGAGCGGCGGCGGTGGTTGCGGCGCCTCGAGGACGACCGGCTCGTCGGGCTTGGCGGGCGGGGTGGAGGGCTGGGCGAGCCAGAGCAGGGCCCAGGCGGCGGCGCCGGCGGCGAGCAGCGCGGCGGCGCCGGCGATCAGCGTCGTGCCGGGGTGGGCGGCGGCGGCGGTGCGGGGCGGGGACGGTGCGGCCCTTGCGGCGGCGGCGGACGCGGCTGCCGCGGGCGGCGCCGCTGCGGGTGGGGCGGGACGCCCCGGCGGCGCGGTGCTTGCGGCGGCTGACGTCGAGGACGCTGCTGTGGGGCGCGCGGCGGCGGGTGGCGCGGAACGCGCGGCTGAGGGCGTGGCGCTCGCGGCGGCTGTCGAGGATGGTGCTGCGGGGCGCGCGGCGGCGGGTGGGGCGGGACGCGCAGCTAGGGACGCGGGGCCTGCGGCGCCGGACGCCGGCGACCCTGCTGCGGGGCGCGCGGCGGCGGGTGCGGCGGACCGCGTGGCGGGTGGCGCGGCGCTGGCGGCGTTTGCGGCGGCGGATGCGGACGATGCTGCAGCCGCAGGTGCGGCGGCGCGCGGTGCGGCGCTTGCGGCGGCGGACGCGGACGACGCCGCTGCGGGGGGCGTGGCGGCATCGCTGGCCGCCGCAGCGTGAGCGGCCTCCGCTGCCGCGTCAGGCCCGGAACGCGCGGGCGCGGCCGGCGCAGCCTCGGGCCGCGCCGGCACCGGCTTGCCGGCAGGCAGCCGGACCGTGTCGTCCGGTTCCCCCACGGCGCCGTCAGCTGCCGATGTTCAGCACCTGCACACGGCGATTGCTGAGGCTCGGCGTCTCGTCGGGCGTCGGCACCAGGAGCTGGGATTCGCCCAGGCCCACCGCCTCCAGCCGCGCCGGCGGCACGCCGAACTGCAGCACGAGGAAGTCGCGCACCGCGGCGGCGCGGCGCTCGGACAGCGTCTGGTTCGGCGCCATGCCGCCCACCGTGTCGGTGTGGCCCTCGATGCGGAAGCGGTAGGGCGCGAGATCCGGGGAGCTCAGCGCGCGGCCGAGCGGGGCCAGGCTGCGCGCCGCCTCCGGCGTGATGGTCGCCGAGCCGGACGGGAAGTTCACCGTCAGCGACACCGCGGGCACGCCGCGCGGCGCAGTGGTCTCGGCCGGCCGAGGCTGCGGCTGCGGCATCGCGACGGGCGCCGCGCCGGCGCCCTTGCCGGGCACCGCGAGCGGCGCGGCACCGCCGGGGGCGGCGACCATCTGCGGCCCGCCCACCGGCCCGGCGCCGGGCGCCTGCTCCGGCGCCGCCTCCGGAGCCGCCGCCGGATCGGGCGTCGCGGTGGGGACGCGGATGCCGCGCGTGAGCGGGCGCAGGCGCTCGATCAGGTTCTGCGTCGCCGCATCGGCCGGCTCGGCGGCCGGCGCGATGTTGCCGGCGAGGATGATGGCCAGCGCGGCGGCACCGGCGAGAAGGGTGTGGCGGGTCATGGTGACCTCCTTGCAAGCGGAACGTTAGCACGCGCCGTTGCTCGGGTGGATATGAACCGCTTCACGCGGCCGCCGGCGGCATCACGCCGAGGGCGCGCCAGGCGCCGAGGTGATCGCGCAGCAGGCCCGCGATGCCGCTCGTCACCTCCGGATCGGTGCCCGCGGTGAGATGCTGCGCCAGGACGGCCGGATCGGCGGCGACCCCCGCCTGGAGCGCGGCGGCGACGCCGAGCTCGAAGGGCACCAGCTCGATGGCGCCGCCGAGCGCCGGCACCGCGAAGCCGAGGGAGGAGCGCGACTCCCCGGCCTCGTTGGCGAGGCGGCGGACCAGCACCTGGTTGCAGGCGGCGGCGCGGGCGAGCGCCCGGGCATCGCCCGGCGGCTCGCGCCAGAGCGGCAGCGCGACCTGGGTCTCGGCGAGGATCAGCGCGAGGTCGAGCGGGGGCAGCCGGCCGATCGCCGGCAGCGCCGCCAGCTCGGCGAGGCTCTTGGGGCCTTCGGCGAGGGCGCCGAGCAGCGCCGCCTCGGCGGGCGCCGGCAGGCGGGCGCGGCCGGCATGGGTGTCGAACTCGATGCGCGTCGCTTCCGGCGCGACGATCAGGGCGAAGCGCATCTGCGCCAGCAGGGCACGGCCGCCCGGGCGCCGGCCGCGGATGAAGATGTCCTTGCGGAAGCTGCGGGCGGTGAAGAGGTCGCGCAGCAGCTCGCGGTCCATCGCCGGCGGCATGGCGTCGATGGCGGCGCGCTGCTCGGCGCTCAGGCTGATCTCGCGGACGCCGAGGCCCGGCGGCACCGGGCCGGCATAGTCGAGCCGCGCGGGGGCGAGAGCGCGGGCGAGGTCGCTGTGGAAGACCGGGCGCCAGAAGGGCGTGAAGTACTCATGGGCGAGATAGGCGGGAGCGACGCGGCAATGCTCCATGATCGTGGCGAGCGTCGCCGGCGGCGGCAGGCAGCGCGCCTCGGCGGCCCGGAGGCGCTCGAGCCGCTCCAGCGCCGCGGCGCCCCGCGCGGCCTCGTGGCCGGGCTCGCCGCGCGCCGCCTCCTCCAGGATGCGCTGGAGCACGATGCCGTCGGCCGAGCCGGGCAGCGCGTTGTAGCCCATCAGCGCGATGCCGCCCGCCTTCAGGCGGCCGCGCAACAGGCGCACGATGCCGTCGCGCACCTTGTCCGGCACCCAGGTCCAGACGCCGTAGCAGAGGGCGAGATCGGCCTCCGGGATCAGCGCCGCCGCCTCGGCCTCGCCGAGCTCGGCGAGATCGACCTCGAGGAAGCGGCAATTGTCGAGGCCGGCCTCGGCGGCGAGCTCGCGCGCCTCGGCGATGTGGGCGGGCTGGAGATCGAGGCCGATCACCTGCCAGGACGGGTTGGCGGCGGCCAGCACGCAGGTGGTGATGCCGCGGCCGCAGCCGATGTCGAGCACCACCAGCCCTTCGGGATCGGGGTTCCAGAGGACGTCGGCGATGGCGAGCGCGAGGCGCAGCCGCGCCGGCACGGCATCGGGCAGGAAGGCGGGGACGTAGCGCGTATCCGCCGCGGCGTAGCTGCTGCTCGCCGCGCTCATCGGCGCCGCGCCTGCGCGCGGGCGTGGCGCATCTCCGCGGTGGTGCCGCTGCTGCCGGTGTCGCTCATCGCCGCCTCATCCGCGTGGCTCGAACAGCGCGTCCCGCGCGTCGCGCGCGCGCGGCTTGGAGGCGCCCATCCAGGAGGTCCAGCCGAGGCGCGCGCCCCCTGCCCCGGTCGCCGCCGCCGGCACCTCCTCCTTGCGCAGGACGAGATTGACCGCGAAGGCGGTGTCCTGGCCGACGAACAGCCGCGCGAGCTGCGTGACGCGCTGCCAGCCCGGCGTGCCCGGCAGCAGCGCATCGAAGTCGCGCCGCGCCAGCGGGCCCAGGCGGATGATGAAGCGCGCCTGCGGATCCCACACCTGCGAGCCCGCCGCCGCGCCGGCGCCGAGGCCGCAATGCTGCGGCGCGCCGCGGCCGGCGGGCAGCCGCGTGCGCTCGGATTCCGGCAGGCGGATGTAGCCGCCGGCAAATTCCTCGATCTGCACGGGCTGGCCGGTCTCCGCCGCCAGCATGGCGCGCAGCCGCTCGGCGCTGCGGTTGCGCGCGGCGAGGTTGCCGGCATGGAAGAGCAGCGCCTCCAGCGGCAGCGCAAGCCGCGGCACCAGCTCCGGCGTGCCGAGGCCGATGATGGCGGTGAGCGCGCGGCCGGTCGGCTCGGGATCGCGGGTCGGGCGGTACTTGGCGCCGGCCTTGGCATAGAGCGCGGTCGGGCGGCGGGCCAGCATGTCGAGGAAGGCATGCAGGGCGAGCGAGCGCTTGCGCTGCTCCGCCGCCGTCATCGCCGTATGGTGGCGCGGCAGCGCACCGCCGGCGCCGACCAGGCCGAAAGTGCCGAGAGTGAGCTCGCCCGCCTCCGGCCGCGCTTGCAACACCGCCCCCGCCGGCATGCCGAGCCGCGGCGACGTGCGGATGTCGAGATCCAGCGCATCGCCCGCAGGGCCGAAGGCGACCCGCGTGGCGACCGCGACCGCCTGGTCGAGATCGAACCGCGCCGGCTCGCGCTTCAGCCGCTCGGCCGGCGAGGGCTCCACGCCCGGCGGCGGTGCGGGGAGGCTGTCCGTCATGGGATGCGGTGCGCTGGCTGAGAGCTGCGTGGGAGGGCGCTGCCCTCCCACACCCTCCCGCTGGGGGGCGACCTCGCCCCCCAGACCCCGAGGGCAGGTCCGGGGAATGGGGAGGGGCGCAACCGGCGCGCCGCTTCGACCTGTGCGCGGTGCCCCTCCCCATTCCCCGGACCTGTACTTTCGAGCCGGGGTCCGGGGGGCGGCTCGCCCCCCGGCGGGCTTGGGCCCCATCGAAGGCGCGCAGCGCCTTCGATGGGAGCCGGTGCAGGGGGCAGCGCCCCCTGCGCAGCTCGCAGCAAGCGCACCGCCTCCATCACAGCAGCGTCCGCGTCCCGCTGCGCGGCGGGAAGCGCGCCACCGTGCCGCTGCGGCCGCGGAGAGTGACGTGGGTGCGGGTGAAGGCGTTGACCGAGACCTGGAGGGCGAGGAAGCGTTCGAGGATCTGGGCGAGCGGAAAGAGCCCGGCGGCGGACCAGGCCTGGGCATCGAAGGTCAGTGTCACGTCGAGGCCGCGGGCGAAGGCGCCGGGGCGGCCGCCGGGCAGGCGGGCGACGCCGGGCGTGGCGACGATCGCCAGCAGGGCGGCGATGGCGGCGCGGCTTTCCGCGGAATCGCGGAGGTCGTGCAGGCGGAGGATCTCGCGCAGCGGTGCCGCGCCCGCTTCGTCGCCGGTGACCGAGAGGTGGTTCAGCGCGAGGTGGGAAACCAGGCGCCAGGCGCCGCGCTCGCCGGGATTCGGGCGGAGCGTCGAGGTGGGCGGCGAGATGCAGTCCACCGCGGCGACCGGCGAGCCGCCCTGGGCGACGCGCAGCCGCGGCTGGCCGGCGCCGAAGGGGAGCAGCGAGGGGAGGTCGCGGTTGCAGCAGAGGCCTTCGACGGTGAGCACGCCGTCGGCGGGCGCCATCGGGTCGAAGCCGATGTCGCGCAGCTCGATGAAGGTCTGGGTGCCGGCGATCGGCGGCGTCGCGCCGCGGCGGGTGATGACGTAGTTGACCTCGGAGGCGGCGGCGTCCTGTTCCGCGCGGCCGAGGCGGTAGAAGGGCAGCACGATGCGGCGCTGGCCGTCCGGGCGGCTCTCGCGCACGCTGTCCACGCCCCACAGCTCGAGGGCGGCGGGGCGGCGCGCATCCGGCACGATCATCCATTCGGACTGGGTGCCGTCCAGCGCGATGGGCTCGCAGCGCTGGGGGAACAGGTTCACCGCGGGGGTGGCGCCGAGGACCGCGTTCTCGCCGCTGATGGCGCGCTCGAGCTCCGGCATGGCGCGCGAGAGATAGACGAAGATGTCGAGCTTGCCGGATTCATGGAGCAGGGTGCGGGCGTCGAGGCCGGCGAGGTCGAGGTAGAGGAATTTCTCCGGGAAGGCGAACCACTCGGTGAGCAGGCGGTAGCCGGCATAGGAGCGTTCGGGCCAGGGGAGTGCGGCTTCCTCCGGCGTGTAGCCGCCGGGGGTGAGGGCTTCCGGGCCGAGCAGGGTCGGGCGCGGATCCACCGGGCCGTCGGCGAGCGCGATGCCGAGGGTGGCGGTGCAGAGCAGCTCGTGCAGGAGGGCGGCCTGGGCGCCGACGCCGCGCAGATGCAGGCGCAGCTTGTCGAGGCCGAGCTTGGCGAAGGTGAGGTCAGGCGTGGTGGTGCGCAGCGTGATGCGCAGGCACGCCTGGGCGCTCTGCACGCGCGGATTGACCGGGGCGGCGATCGGCAGGCCGGTGAGGCGCATCGCCTCGACGGCGAGCGGCCAGATCCGGACGTCATGGCAGGTGACGAAGCGCAGCGGCTCGCCGCGGACGGGTTCCGTTTCCACCATCAGGCCGCGCGGGATCTCGACCGCGGCGGTCATCTCCGGCGCGGCGGCGAGCTTGAGGGTGGTCATCGAGGGCACCGGCGCGAGCAGCTGCGGCGCCAGCATGTCGAGCAAGGTTTCGGAGAATTCGGGCAGCTCGTCGTCGAGGCGCTGGGTGACGCGCGCGGCGATGAAGGCGACCCCTTCGAGCAGGCGCTCGACATAGGGGTCGTCCACCGCCTCGGGCGTGACGCGCAGCCGCGCGGCGACCTTGGGGTAGGCCTCGGCGAACTCGCCGGCGAGCTTGCGGATCGCGCGGAGCTCGCGGTTGTAGTAGGGGAGCAGGCTTTCCGACACGCGCTCAGTCCTCGCGCACGGCGACGTCGAGGGTGGTCGGGCGCACCACCGTCTCGAAGCTGATCTGCTCGGGAACGGGATCGGTGCGCAGGATCGCCTCGATGCGGATGCGCAGCACGCGGTCGATCGATTCGCGCTCCTCCTTGCGCAGCTGCACGCGGACATTGGTGAGGCGCGGCTCGAAGCGTGCGATGGTCGCCTGCACCTCGCGGCCGAGGGCGTTGCGGCGTTCCTCCTCGGTGAAGGAGCCGGCGGTGGGATCGGGCACGCCGTAGCCGACCGGGGAGACCGGCAGCTCCGCGAGGCCGGAGGGCGGCGGCAGGCGCCGGCGGCGGGCGTTGAGCAGCGCCTCGAGATCGCGCCGCACCGCTTGCCGCAGCGTCTCGACGGCGAGCGCCTGGCTGCGCGGCGCGTCGCGCGGGCTGTCGGGATCGGCGTCGAGCAGCCGGTCGAGCAGCGGGAGGCGGATGCGGGCGCTGTGGGTCTTGTCGCTCATGCCTGCTCGTCGTTCGTGCCCATCAGTCGAAGGCGAGCTCCGTCGCCTCGGCGAGCGGCAGCGCGGCATCGCCGGCGAGGAAGACGCGCTGGCCGAGGCCGCGCACCGGGCCGGGGCCTTCGGTCCATTCGGTGGTGCGGCCGAGGCGGAGCGCGTCGGGCGAGTCCTTCCGCGTCCAGGGGTAGAGCAGCGGGACGTAGACCACGCCTTCCTGGCCGTCCTTCATCTCGATGGTGCAGCGCCGCCAGTAGAGGTCGCGCGGGCGCTTCGGCGCATCGAAGGAGAGCGCGCGCAGGCGCTCGGTGGGCACCCACATGTATTCGCCGCCGGCGGTGTGCAGCTCGAGGACGGGCGCGAAGACGTCGTCGACGTCGCGGAGATCGTCGAAGGCGGTGCCGTCATGGCGGCCGGCGACGCGCGGGCGCTGCGCCTCGGCCTCGGCGGCGGCGCGGGCGGCGCCTTCGGCGTCGCCGGCGCGCAGCATCACCACCGCCTGCATGGCGGCCTTCTGGGCCGGGGTCGGGTCGTCGCCCTGGAATTTGGGGAGGCGGCCTTCGGCGAAGGTCTGCGCGCGCCATTGCTCGGCGCGCAGCAGGTGGCGGAATTCCAGCACCGTCGGCGAGGGATTGTCCTCGATGACGGCATCGAGCGCACGGTCGGCGCGTTCGAAGTCGCCGGCGAAGAGCAGCATTTCCGCCAGCAGCCAGCGGGGCCCGGGCTCGCGGGGTTGCGCCTTCACCGCGGCGGTGGCGGCGGCCACCGCAGTGGCGATGTCGCCCTTCTGGAATGCATCGCCTGCGGCGCTCATGCTGCTGCGCTCCTCGGTGCCTGGAGATCGGTGACGAGACGGAAGGCGGCGCCCACCTCATCGAGCTGATAGTGCGGCTGGAGATGGATGGTGCAGCCATAGACGCCGGGCGCGCCGGGCTTCTCGCGCACCTCGACCTTGGCCTCGCGGAGCGGGTAGCGCGCCGCGGCGTCGCCCGCGCCCGGGGCGAGGTTGGTGAAGCCCTGCAGCCATCGCTGCAGCTTGCGCTGGATCTCCTCCGCGGTGCGGAAGGAGCCGACCATGTCGCGGCCCATCAGCTTCACGCAATGGGCGAAGCGGCTGACGCAGAGCATGGCGTTGAATTGCGCGGAGAGGCGCTGGTTGGCGTTGGCGACATCGCTCGTCATGCGCGGCGGGCGGTGCAGCGAGGGGGTGGCGGCGAAGCTCGCCTCGGGGAGGAATTCGAGGCCGATGAAGGGGATGAAGCCGGCCTCGACCGCCTGGCGCTCCTGCTCGTCGCTGAGCGCGACCTCGGTGGGCGGGCGCAGCGGCGCGTCGCGCGGGTCGCCGGAGAGGCGCTCGGCGGGAAGCCCGGCGATGACGCCGCCGGTGGGGTCCTCGGCCACCGCGGCGCCGCGCACATCGGCCGGCCAGGAGGAGCGCGCGAAGGCGCGGATGGCGGCGGCGGCGAGCGGGTAGACCGGGCTCGACCACACGCGGGCATTCGAATCGGGGGCGTATTCGCGGTAGCGGAAGCGGTCGGCGCGGGTGCCGTCGTCGGGCCAGGGGCGGCGGCCGAGCACGCGGGGCAGCAGCACGGCGAGGAAGCGCGTGTCCTCCCTGCCCTGCAGCGAGCGCCAGCGCAGCCGGTCCGGGCCGCGCAGCACGTCGGTGAGGTCGGCCGAGGCGGCGACGCCGGCCCAGTCGTCGAAGCCGAGCAGGGCGGGATGGGCAGCGACCGCGCAGGGCGCGAAGGCGGCGGCGGCGATGGCGGCGAGGCCGTCGAGGCCGGCGATGTCGTCGGTCGGGCTGCCGGGGCCGGGGGCGTGGCGCACCTCGTAATCGGCGAGCAGCATGCCGAAGGGCTCGCCGCCCGGGGTGCCGAACTCGCCTTCGTAGATGGTGCGGAACATCGCACTCTGGTCGAACTCGATGGCGCGCTCGAAGTCGCGGCAGAGCTCGGCCCAGCGCACCGGCATGAGGCGGAGCTTGATGCGGGCGGCGAAGGGCACCTGCTCCATCAGCCAGTGCAGCGCGCGCCAGGAGCCTTCGAGGCGGCGCAGCCGCTCCTGGTGCAGCACGGCGTCGAGCTGGCGGGAGATCAGGCGGTCGAGGGCGGCGATGTCGCGGTCCACCGCCTCCTCGAGCCGCGCTACGGCAAGCGCGCGGCCGTCCTTCGTGCCGTCATGAGCGAGAAGCCTTTCGAGCCCCTCGCCGAACCAGGTGTGGAGCGCGGCGCCGGCCGAGCGCTCGACGACGAATGCGGCGACGCGTTCGGCCGCCTCGCCGCCCGGCTTGCCGAGGAAGCGGCCGGCGAGCACCGCCTGGCGCAGCGGCGGCGCCGCGACGGCGGGCGGTGGTGCCGCCGCCTCGCGCGGCGGCACCACGATGGTTGCGTCGTCCTGGGCCGGCTGCACGCCGCCCCTCCTTCCCGCGATGCGGGTGCGCTCAGGCCATCAGGCCTTCTGCGGGATGCGCGCGACCATGCGCATGGAGGTGGTGAGCTCCTCCATCTGCAGCCACGGGCGGAGATAGGCGACGGCGTTGTAGGAGCCGGGCTTGCCCGGGATCTCCTTGACCTCGACCTTCGCCTCGCGCAGCGGATAGCGGGCCTTCATCTCCTGCCCGGCGCTCTCGCTCGAGTTGACGTAGTTGCGGATCCAGCGGTTGAGCCAGATCTCGCAATCCGACGCCTCCATGAAGGCGCCGATCTTGTCGCGCGCCATCACCTTGAGGAAGTGGGCGAAGCGGCTGGTCGCCATGAGATAGGGCAGCCGCGCCGAGATGGCGGCGTTGGCGGTCGCCTCCGGCCGGTCGTACTTCTTCGGCTTCTGCGTGGACTGGGCGCCGAAGAACACCGAGTAGTCGGTATTCTTGTAGTGGCAGAGCGGCAGGAAGCCGAGGCCCGAGAGCTCCGCCTCGCGGCGGTCGGTGATGCCGATCTCGGTCGGGCACTTGGTGTCGAGATCGCCGTCGTCGGAGGTGAAGACATGGGTCGGCAGGTTCTGCACCTTGCCGCCGCCCTCGGCGCCGCGGATGGCGACGCAGAAGCTGGTCTGCGCGAAGGCGTCGGTGAGGCGCGCGCCCATCACATAGGCCGCGTTCATCCAGCAATAGTGGTTGTGGTCCATCGCCTTTGCGTTGCCGGCGGCGTCCTTCGGCGCTTCCTCGTAGTTGAACTCCTCCACCTGGACGGTGGCGGCGCCGTAGGGCAGCCGCGCGATGGTGCGCGGCATGACGAGGGTGACGAAGCGGCTATCCTCGGTATCGCGATAGGAGCGCCACTTGGTGTATTCCGCGGTCTCGAAGATCTTCGCGAGGTCGCGCGGCTTCGAGAGCTCCCGCCAGTCGGAGAAGCCGAACATGCCGGCGCCGGCCGCCGAGATGAAGGGCGCGAAGGAGGCGGCGGCGACCGAGGACATCTGCCTGAGCGTCTCGACGTCGTCCGGGTGGTGGGTCCACTCGTAGTCGCCGATCAGCGCGCCATAGGGCTCGCCGCCCGGGGTGCCGAACTCGTTCTCGTAGATCTTCTTGAAGATCTGGCTCTGGTCGAACTCGACCGCCTTCTGGAGGTCGCGCGACAGCTCGCGCTTGCCGATCTGCATGAGGCGCAGCTTGAGCGCGGTGCCGGTCTCGGAGTTCTGCACGAGGTAGTGCAGGCCGCGCCACGAGCCCTCGAGCTTCGAGAAGCGCTCGTGGTGCATGACGGCGTTGAGCTGCTCGGAGACCTTGCGGTCGATCTCGGCGATCGCGCGGTCGAAGGTCTGCTGCAGGTTGCGGCTGTAGGTGACGGTGCCCTTCAGCGCTTCCTCGGTCAGCGCCTTGATCAGCTCCTGGGCGCGGTCGCGCTCGGTCTGCTTGGTGGCGCCGATGACCTGGTCGAGCAGGGCGAGGCCGGTTTCGGCCTCGGTGGTGGCGGCGCCGGGGGCCGGCGCGGTCTGCGTGCCGCTCATCGTCTCAGCCCTCCTTCTTCTCGCCGAGGCCGAGCTCGGCCGAGAGCGCGTCCAGCTTGGCCTTGTCCTGCAGCACCTGCTCGAGCAGCTGCTCGAGCTCCTCCGAGCGGTCGACCTTGCTCATGAGGTCGCGCAGCTTGTTGCGGGTCTCGAGCATGGCCTTGAGCGCCGGCACCTGCTCGGCGACGCGGGTCGGCTCGAAATCCTCGATCGAGCGGAATTTCAGCTGCACGCCCATCTGGCTGCCGTCGCCGGCCAGCGTGTTGTCCACCCGGATGTTGAGGCCGGGCTGGATGCGCGCCATGACGTCGTTGAAGTTGTCGCGGTCGATCTGCACGAATTTGCGTTCGGCGAGCGGCTTCAGCGGCTCGCCGGGATCGCCCGCGAAATCGCCCATGATGCCGACGACGAAAGGCAGCTCACGCTCGATCTGCGCGCCCTCGGTCTCCACCTCGTAGGTGATGTGCACACGGGGCTTGCGCACCCGCGCGAGCTTGTCGTGGACGCTGCTCATGAAATGGGTCCCTCCACCGGAGCGTCCGGCCGCAGCCCGACGCTTCGGACCAGATCGCAAAACAACCCCCGGGGGCAAAGATTACGCAACTGGCCTGAGGCGGGTCAACGCGCGCCTCTCCCGGCCAGGCCGCGGGTGTGAAGCGTTTCACACCCACCCGGCGCCTCACCCTTCCGGCACCCGGATGCCGAGCGAGGTGAGCATCGCCTTGCGCGCCGCGGGATCGGGCAGCACCTCTGCCAGAAGATCCGGCAGCGGCATGCGGGCACGGCGTACCAGATCCTCGAGGGTGAAGGCGAGCGGCGAATGCGGCTCGGTCTTCTTGAAGAACTCGGCGAGCGCCTCGAGCTGGCGCAGCGCGTCCTCGCGGGTGCGGAGCGCGCCGGCGGCGGCCTGGATCGCCGCCGCCGGCGCGCCCGCCGCCACGCCCCCTGGGGCGCCGGACGGGCCGGCATCGTCGGGGGCGGCGACCGCCGGCGCCGCGCCCTCCTCCGGCGGCGGCGCTGCCGCCTGGGCGGCGAGCCCGCCGAGGCGGGTCGCGAGGTCGAGGACGGCGCCGAGCGCTTCCGAGACCCGGCGCATGCTCGGCGCATCGCCGCCGAGCCGGGCGGTGAGCGCGGCGTCGAGCGCGGCCCAGGCCTCCGCCGCGGCGCGCGCGGCGAGTCCCGCCTCGCGCAGCCGCGCGGCGTCGTTGCGCGCCTCGGCGATCAGGGTGTCGAGCGCGGGCACGCCCTGCTTGTAGCGCTGCTCCTTCCGCTCGGAGTCGAGCTTCGTGGTGTCCTCGGCGCGGCCCCAGAGGAAGAGGTCGACCGGCGTGCCGTCGCCGCGCTGGAACAGCACGACGCGGCGCAGCGGCTGCATCACCGTGCCGTCCGCCTCGGCGCCGGAGAGGCCGCCGATCGGCGCGGTGCGGCCTTCGATGCCGTCCTCGTCGTCGAGGCGGGGGAAGCCGCTGTCCCAGTAACGATCGCACAATTCCGCGAGCAGCCGCGCGCCGGCGGCGAGCCCGGCGAGCCCGTCCTGGCGCACCAGCGCCTCGGTGAGCCAGGCGGCGACCTCGAAATCCTTCGCCTTCTCGGCGATGCAGGCGATGCCGTGGCGCTTCACCTCGCGCCAGGCGGCCGACGCCTGGCCCGGGAGCTCGGGGTTGGTATCGCCGCTGTCGAGCGCGCGCTCGGCGGCGCGCGCCTCCGCGCGCATGCCGCGAATGCGCTGATACACCGCATTGGGCGAATAGTCGGGCCGCACATCCTCGCCGGCGCCGTCGCCCCCCGCCAAGGGGGCCAGCAGGGCATCGAGATCCAGCACGCCATCCGCCATGCGCATTCCCTTCGTGGTGGCCCCCCTCAAACTTGGGGAGGCGGGCAGGCGGTTACGCTAGCATGCTGGACTCGTTTCGCACGCCCCCCTAACGTCCGGCTGCCCGGTGGGTCGGGGGCCCCGCCGCAACGACAACGGAGCGCGTACCGATGGTCGCCATCGATCTCAAGTCCCTCGTCGGCCGAATGAACTCGCTGTGCCGCCGGCAGCTGGAAGCGGCCGCCGGGCTCACCCTTTCCCGCAGCCACTACAATGTCGAGATCGAGCATGTGCTGCTCAAGCTCGTCGAGCAGCCGGGCTCCGACGTCTCCGCCGTGCTGCGCAAGGCGGGGGTGGATGCCGGGCGGGTCGCGAACGAGCTGACCCGCGCGCTCGACAAGCTGCGCACGGGCAATGCGCGGGCGCCTTCCCTCTCGCCCGACATCGTCAACTGGCTGCGCGAGGCCTGGCTGCTGACCAGCCTCGAGAGCGGGCAGGCGAAGATCCGCTCGGGGCATCTGCTGGCGGCGCTGCTCAACGACGAGACGCTGCAGCGGGCGGCGAAGGAATCGGCGCCGACGCTGCTATCGGTGCCGGCGGATGCGGTGCGGCGGAACCTGGGCGAGCTCGCCGAGGGGAGCGAGGAGGCGGCGGAGGCGGGGGAAGCGGCATCCGCCGGCGCCGAGGGCGGCGCGGCGGCGGCGGCAGGCGAGGCGCCGCGTTCCGGCGGGCCGCTCGACCAGTTCTGCACGGATCTCACCCAGCAGGCGAAGGCGGGGAAGATCGATCCCATCCTCGGGCGCGATACCGAGATCCGCCAGGTGATCGACATCCTCACCAGGCGCCGGCAGAACAACCCGATCCTCACCGGCGAGCCGGGGGTGGGCAAGACCGCGGTCGCCGAGGGGCTCGCGCTGCGCATCGCGCAGGGCGACGTGCCGGAGGCGCTCAGGAAGGTGAAGCTGCTCTCGCTCGATCTCGGCCTGCTGCAGGCGGGGGCGGGGGTGAAGGGCGAGTTCGAGAACCGGCTGAAGGGCGTGATCGACGCGGTGAAGGCCTCGCCGACGCCGATCGTCATGTTCATCGACGAGGCGCATACGCTGATCGGCGCCGGCGGCGCGGCGGGGCAGAACGACGCCGCGAACCTGTTGAAGCCGGCGCTGGCGCGCGGCGAGCTGCGCTGCCTCGCGGCGACCACCTGGGCCGAATACAAGAAGTATTTCGAGAAGGACGCCGCGCTGACCCGCCGCTTCCAGGTGGTGAAGGTGGACGAGCCCTCCGAGAAGCTGGCGCGCGCCATGCTGCGCGGGCTGGTGGGCACGCTCGAGAAGCATCACCGCGTGCGCATCCTCGACGAGGCGATCGAGGAGGCGGTGCATCTCTCCGCGCGCTACATCCCCGCACGGCAGCTGCCGGACAAGGGCGTGTCGCTGCTGGACACCGCCTGCGCGCGCGTCGCCATGAGCCAGGCGGCGATTCCGGCGCCGATCGAGGATCGCCAGCGGCGGCTGGAGCTGATCGGCACCGAGCTCGCGGCGATCGGGCGCGAGGAGGCGGTCGGCACCGACCACGCGGCGCGGCGCAAGACGCTCGAGGAGGAGCAGGCGAGGACCGCCGACGAGCTCGCGGGCCTCGAGAAGCGCTGGGAGGAGGAGAAGGCGCTGGTCGCGACGATTCGCGACCTGCGGCATCAGTTGGAGGTCGCGGGGCTCGCGGGGGCGAAGGCGGTGGGGGCGGATGTCGCCGAGGCGACGCTCGCGCCGGCGGAGGATCCGGCGGTGCTGCGCCAGAAGCTCGCCGAGGCGATGGCGGCGCTGCACAGGCTGCAGGGCGAGGAGCCGCTGATCCATCCGGTGGTGGACGGCCAGGCGGTGGCCGAGGTGGTGGCGACCTGGACCGGCATCCCGGTGGGCCGCATGGTCGCCGACGAGGTGCACACCATCCTCAAGCTGCGCGAGAAGCTCGAGGAACGGGTGGTCGGCCAGTCGCACGCGCTGGAGGCGATCGCGCAGGCGATCCGCACCAGCCGCGCCGGGCTCACCGATCCGCGCAAGCCGATCGGCGTGTTCCTGATGGCGGGCACCTCGGGCGTCGGCAAGACCGAGACGGCGCTCGCGGTCGCCGACCTGCTCTATGGCGGCGAGCAGAACGTCACCGTCATCAACATGAGCGAGTTCAAGGAGGAGCATAAGGTCTCGCTGCTGATGGGCTCGCCGCCCGGCTATGTCGGCTATGGCGAGGGTGGCGTGCTGACCGAGGCGGTGCGGCGGCGGCCCTATTCGGTGGTGCTGCTCGACGAGATGGAGAAGGCGCATCCCGGCGTGCAGGACGTGTTCTACCAGGTGTTCGACAAGGGCCAGATGAAGGACGGCGAAGGGCGGGACATCGACTTCCGCAACACCGTCATCATCATGACATCGAATGCCGGCACCGACACCATCGCCAAGCTCTGCGCCGATCCCGAGATGGCGCCGGAACCCGCGCAGCTGGTCGAGGCGCTGCGGCCGGACCTGCTCAAGGTGTTCAAGCCCGCCTTCCTCGGGCGCACCAACGTGGTGATCTACTATCCGCTGCCGGATGACATCCTGAAGAAGATCGCGGTGCTGCAGCTCCGGCGCATCGGCAGGCGCGTGCAGGAGAATTACGGCATTCCCTTCGAGTACGACGAGAGCGTGCCGGCGAGCATCGTCGCGCGCTGCCGCGAGGTGGAGAGCGGGGCGCGCAACATCGAGACCATCCTCTCGCGCACGCTGCTGCCGGAGATGTCCGCGCTGATCCTGGCGCGCCTCGCGGAAGGTCGTGAAATCCTTCACATCAGAGTGGCTTCCGACGAAGACGGTACATTCCGATACGACGTCGGATGAGCTATAGAATGCCGCGTCAGGGACGGCATCGGGCTGTCCCCGGGGGGCCGAAGAGGGAGTAACGCGCTATGCCTATCCTGATGGAATGGGTCGAGATCACGCCGAAGGTCGAGGGTGAGTCGACCGTCGAAGGCTTCGCCAAGCATTCCGAGCTGAAGAGCTGCACCTTCAGCACGGCCCGCCTGGTCGGCCATGCCCGCGGCACCTCCACCCGCGAGGGCGGGGTCGCCGATTTCTCGGACATCCAGTGCAGCATGCTGACCGACAGCACGACGCCCAAGCTGTTCGAGAACGCGGTCACCGGCAAGCACGACGCGAAGCTGAACATCAAGTTCGTCCGCACCGGCGCCGGCCAGCCGGCGATGTACTTCCAGATCGCGGTGCAGGGCGCCGGCCTCGGCAACCTGGCCCTCCACTCCCCGGAAGGCGAGCGCCCGGTGGTGAATTTCGGGATCACCTACGACACGATCTCGCTGAAGTACGACAAGATCGGCGACGACTTCTCGGGCTCCCCGGGCGAGTGGGGCTGGAACCTCGCGACCAACAAGAAGCTCTGACGAGCGCGCGGCGACGGGCATACCGGCGCCACCCCTCGCGGCAAGAGCCCCTGCGCGCCGCACCGGGAGACCCCGGGCGGCGCGCCTTCCTTCTCCCCTGCGTCCGGCAAGGCGCTGAACCATGACGATCCTGCTCAACGCCGACAGCATCCGCGGCGAATCCGGCATCAGCGGGTATCAGGGCTGGGTGCCGGTGAGCCGCTGCGAGTTCGGCGCCGCCGCCAAGGTGCGCTACGCCGCCACCGACGAGGACAGGGTCATCTTCTCCGACGTGCTCATCGAACGCGTCGCCGATGCGTCGAGCCCGTTCTTCCTCCTCAACCTGTACAACCGGAAATACGACGAGACCTTCAAGCTCGTCTTCCTGCGCAGCAGCGACGACGGGCCGGTCGAGTATCTCCGCATCGAGCTCGGGCTGTGCGGCGTTTCCGGCATCAAGGTCGTCGCCGGCGAGGGGCGGCCGCTGGAACAGCTGACGCTCGCCTTCCGCACCTATCTCGCCACCGTCCACCGGCTGGGCGACGAGCTGACCGGCTCGCCGGTGAGCGCCGCGCACGACATGCGCGCGAAGCGCTGAGTCGAAGGAACCGAGACCATGGCCATCGTGATGAAGGCGGACGGCATCCCAGGCGAGCTCACCATAGCCGGCTTCGAAGGCTGGATGCCGCTCACCACCGTCGAATGGACCGCGCAGGCGCAGCGCGTCACCGACCGCGACGGCGTCACCGTCCAGGGCCTGCCGCAGCTGCAGGACATCGTCTTCGGCAAGGTGACCGACACCAGCTCGACCTTCCTCACCGAGGCGATGACCAGGAACCGGGAGATCCCGAGCATCAGGATCTCCTGGCTGCGCACCGGCGACGATGGGGCGCTGCCCTATTACGGCTTCGATCTCGAGAACTGCTACGTGAAGTCCTTCAAGGCGGCGAGCTTGGGCGGCGGGGACAGCCGGCCCGCCGAGATCTGGACGATCGGCTACGAGTCGGTGACGGTGCAGGTGCACAACACCGGCGACGACCTGGCCGGGTCCCAGCTCGCGGTCACCTTCTCGGTGCCGGGCGCCAGGAGCCGCTGATCAGTTTCCTGGGTCGGGCCGGCCGCGGCGCATGCGGCCGCGCGAGAGCTCGGTCACCACGCCGTGGAGGGTGCGGAGCTCCTGCTCCGTCACCTCGCCGCGCTGGAACCAGTGGCGCAGGTTGCGCACCATGCCCGGGCGCTTCGGGAGATTGTCGAGGAAGCCGGCGGCGTCGAGCTCGGCGACGAGCCTGTCGAGGAAACCTTCGAGCTCGCCCTTGGTGGCGATGCGCGTCTCGTTGGTGACGAGCTGGCGCGGCGGCGTGGCCTCAGCGGCGGTCCACCATTCATAGGCGAGGATCATCACCGCCTGGGCGAGGTTGAGCGACATGTGCGCGGGGTTGAGCGGATAGCGCACCAGGGTGTCGGCGCAGGCCATGTCGTCATTGTCGAGGCCGGCACGCTCGGGGCCGAACAGCACGGCGGCACGCAGCGCGCGGGCGTTGATGGCGCGGAGATCCTCGGCCGCGGCGCGGGCGGTGCGGAGCGGGGTGATGACGTGGCGCGGGCGCGGACAGGTGGCGAAGACGCGATGGCAGTCGGCGACGGCGGCGGCGACATCGGGGTAGAGTTGCGCGGCATCGAGGATGCGGTCGGCGCCGGAAGCGGCACGCCAGGCGCGCTCCTGCGGCCAGCCGTCGCGGGGGGCGACGAGACGGAGATGGTACAAGCCGCCATTGGCCATGGCACGGGCGGCGGCGCCGATGTTCTCGGCGAGCTGGGGTCGGACCAGGACGACGATGGGGCTTTCGCCGGGAGGCGGAGCGAGGTCGGCGCCGGCGTCGCGACCGGTCATTGGTAACTTCGGGCGGACACGGGGGGCGGAGTGAACTCCGCCCCCCGGACCGAAACGTGGAGAGCTCCGTTCTCAGCCCGACAACGGTATGGCGCCTGAGAGTGCGGGAGGAGCCAGCGCCAAGAAGCCAAAAAAAGGAGGTGGGGGGTTTGGGGGGCGGAGTTCATCTCCGCCCCCCAATCTTTCTTGTTCATCACACACGGCGCCAGGTGGTGCCCCGGGACGAATCCTCCAGCACCACCCCTTGCTCCAGCAGCGCCGCGCGGATGCGGTCCGCCTCGGCCCAGTTCTTCGCCGCGCGTGCGGCGTTGCGCGCCCCGATCGCCGATTCGATCGCGGCGTCGTCGCCATCGCCGCGGAACCAGGCGGCGGCGGGGCCTTGCCACAGGCCGAGCACCGCGCCGGCGGCGCGCAGCCGCGCGCCGGCGCCTTGCTCGCCGGCCATGGCCTGATCGGCGAGCACGTGGCAGGCGGTGAGCGCGCCGGGCGTGTTGAGGTCGTCGAGCAGCGCTTCCTGCACGGCGTCGGGCAGCAGGTCGTGCGGGGCGGGTTCCCCTGCCCGCTCGAGCGCGCGGTGGAAGCGGTCGAGCTCGCGGCGCGCTTCTTCGAGGCCGGCGAGCGTGAAGTCCAGCGCCTGGCGGTAGTGGGTCTTCAGCAAGAGCAGGCGGAAGGCTTCGCCGGTCCAGGGGCCGCGTTCGAGGATGTCGCGCACGGTGAGGAAATTGCCGAGCGACTTCGACATCTTCTCGCCGTCCACGAGCAGCATGCCGTTGTGCATCCAGTACCGCGCGAAGCGGCTGCCGGGGAACGCGCAGAGCGATTGCGCGAGCTCGTTCTCGTGGTGCGGGAAGAGCAGGTCCTGGCCGCCGCCATGGATGTCGAAATCCTCGCCGAGATGGCGCCAGGACATGGCCGAGCACTCGATGTGCCAGCCGGGGCGGCCGCGGCCCCAGGGGCTCGGCCAGCCGGGGGTGTCGTCGTCGGAGGGCTTCCAGAGGACGAAATCGCCAGAGTCGCGCTTGTAGGGCGCGACCTCGATGCGCGCGCCGGTGAGCAGCTCGTCGGGGCTGCGGCCGGAGAGGCGGCCGTATTCGGCGAAGGATGACACGGAGAAGAGGACGTGGCCTTCCGCCGCATAGGCATGGCCGTTGGCGATGAGGCGCTCGATGAGCGCGATCATCTCGGCGATGTGTGCGGTGGCGCGCGGCTCGATGTCGGGCGGAAGGGCGCCGAGGGCTTGCATGTCGCGGTGGAAATCGGCGGTGGTGCGCGCGGTGATGGCGGCGATCGGCTCGCCGGTCTCGCGGGCGCGCGCGTTGATCTTGTCCTCGACGTCGGTGATGTTGCGGGCGTAGGTGACGCGCGGATAGAGGCGGCGCAGCAGCCGCGCGAGGACGTCGAACACCACCACCGGGCGCGCATTGCCGAGATGCGCGAGGTCGTAGACGGTCGGGCCGCAGACATAGAGACGGACGTGGCTGGGGTCGAGCGGGACGAATCGCTCCTTGCGGCGCGTCGCGCTGTTGTGGAGGTGGAGCTCGGTGGTCATCGGAGTGGTGGTCCTCGGCGCCGAATACAGGAAAGGCCGCCGGCGGATGCGGGCGGTTCTACGTCAGCGGCGGCAGCGGCGACAGGCCAGGACCATGGCGTGACTATGGCCGCGAAGGGGGGCGCGATTCAAGCCCCGGCGCCGAGGCGGAGCCGCTGGAGGGCGCGGTCGCGGCCGATCAGGGGGAGCAGGGTCTTGAGGTCCGGGCCGTGCTCCTCGCCGGTGAGGGCGAGGCGGAGGGGGAGGAAGAGCGCCTTGCCCTTGCGGCCGGTGGCGGATTTCAGGGCCTCGGTCCAGGCCGGCCAGGTGGCGTCGTCCCAGGGCTCGGGGGGGAGCAGGGACTGGGCCTGGCGGAGGAAGCCGCGCTCCTCCTCCTGCACGGGGGGGACGATGGTGCCGCGAAGGACGTCGAGCCACGGGCGCGCCTCGCGCAGCAGGTCGAGATTGCCGCGGATGGCGTGCCAGAAGGCCTCGTCGGCGGCTGCGGGGAGGCGCTCCTTGACGGACTCGAAGGGGGCCTCGTGGAGGACCTTGCGGTTGAGGGCGAGGAGCTGGCGCGGGTCGAAGCGCGCGGTGGAGTGGGAGACGCGGCCGAGATCGTAGCGGGGCGCGAGGTCGCGCGGGGGGCCGGGGACGGGATCGGTGGAGGTGCCGAGGGCGGCGAGATAGCCGGTGAGCGCGGCGGGCTCGATGCCGTCCTTGCGCAGATGGCGGAGCGAGACCGAGCCCAGGCGCTTGGAGAGCGGGCCGCCATCGGCATCGGTCAGCAGCGGGAGGTGGCCGAAGGCGAGGTTTTGGGCCTTGCCGCCGAGGGCTTCGTAGAGATCGATCTGGATGCCGGTGTTGGTGACGTGGTCCTCGCCGCGGATGACGTGGGTGATGCGCGTTTCGAGATCGTCCACCACGGAGGAGAAGGTGTAGAGCGGCGTGCCGTCGGCGCGGATCAGCACGGGATCGGAGATCGCCTGCAGCTTCACGCTGCGCGGGCCGAGCACGAGGTCGGTCCAGGCGACGGCGCGGGAGGAAAGGAGGAAGCGCCAATAGGGCTGCTTGCCGTTGGCCAGCGCGCGCTCGTACTGCTCGCGCGTCATCTTCAGCGCCTCGCGGTCATAGACCGGGGGCTTGCCCTCGCGGCGGCGGCGCTCGCGCTTGTAGGCGAGCTCCTCTTCCGTCTCGAAGCAGGGGTAGAGGCGGTTCGCGGCCTTCAGGCGCTCGGCGGCTTCTGCGTAGCGGTCGAGGCGGTCGGACTGGTGCAGCAATTCGTCCCAGTCGAGGCCGAGCCAGCGCAGATCCTCCTCGATGGCGGCGGCGAATTCGGGCTTGGAGCGCTCGGCATCGGTGTCGTCGAGGCGGAGCAGCACGGTGCCGCCGTCGCGGCGCGCGAGAAGCCAATTGGCGAGGGCGATGCGGGCGTTGCCGACATGGAGCAGGCCGGTCGGCGAGGGGGCGAAGCGGACCTTCACTCCTCCTCCTCGTCGTCCTCGTCGCGGCGCGGGTCGAGCACGCGCCAGTTGCGCTCCTCGGAATCGTAGACCGGCTGGCTGGCGAAGTCGTGCAGCTCGGCGGCGCTGCGCCAGGCCCCCTCCTCGCCCGGGCGCACCTCGGCGTCCTCGCCATAGGCGAACCACACGTCGAGCACCGCCTTGGCGTCCATGCCGGGAGCGCGGCAGCGCTCGACGGAATCGCGGACATAGCGGCGGGCGAAGGCGTTGGCGTGCTCGAGGGTCTGGAAGCCGGTGACGGTTTCCACCGGATCGGAGCCGTTGGCGCCGGAGAGATCCAGGATGCGCACGCTGTACCTGCCGTCGCCGAAGAGTCCGGTTTCGAAGGCCGAATTGTCGCTGCCGCGATTCACGCTTCGCTCCTCGGCTGCGCCTGCGGTGCTTCGCGATCGCGGCAGGTCACGTCACCAGCCCCGTGAAGCCGTTGGTGATGGGATAACGCCGGTCGCGGCCGAAGGCGCGCGGGGTGATCTTCACGCCCGGCGGCGCCTGGCGGCGCTTGTACTCGGCGCGGTCGAGCAGGCGCCAGACGCGTAGCACCGTGGTGCGGTCATGGCCGGCGCCGACCAGCGCATCGACCGACTTCTCGCCTTCGATCAGGCCTTCGAGGATAGCGTCCAGCTCGTCATAGGGCGGCAGGCTGTCCTGGTCCTTCTGGTCGGGCTTCAGCTCGGCGCTCGGGGGCTTGGTGATGACGCGCTCGGGCATGACGGGGCCTTGCGGGCCTTTCGCATTCCTCGGCACGTTCGCGTTGCGCCAGCGCGAGAGCTCGAAGACGGTGGTCTTGTAGACGTCCTTCAGCACGGAATAGCCGCCGCACATGTCGCCATAGAGGGTGGCGTAGCCGGTGGACATCTCGCTCTTGTTGCCGGTGGTGAGCAGCATGTCGCCGAATTTGTTGGAGAGCGCCATCAGCGTCACGCCGCGGATGCGCGACTGGATGTTCTCCTCGGTGATGTCGGGCGGGCGGTTGCCGAAGGCCGGGGCGAGCATGGCGTGGAAGGCGTCCATGGCGGGGCCGATGCCGATGGTCTCGTAGCGGATGCCGAGCAGCTCCGCGCAGGCGGCGGCGTCCTCCAGGCTCTCGCGGCTGGTGTAGGGCGAGGGCATCATCACCGCGCGCACGCGGTCGGGGCCGAGCGCATCCGCCGCAACGGCGGCGGAGAGGGCGGAATCGATGCCGCCGGAAAGGCCGAGCACGACGCCGGGGAAGCGGTTCTTGTTCACGTAGTCGGCGAGGCCGAGCATCATGGCGCGGTAGATCTGCTCGAGCCGCGGCGCCGCCGGCGGCAGGGGCTGCGCTGCGCAGACCAGGCGCTCGCCCTCGCGGCGCCATTCGGTGAGCGTCACCGCTTCCTCGAACATCGGCAGCAGCGCGGCGAGCGAGCGGTCGGGGTTCAGCACGAAGGAGGCGCCTTCGAACACCACCTCGTCCTGGCCGCAGACCTGGGCGAGGAAGACGAAGGGCAGGCCGGTCTCCACCACGCGCGCGACGGCGAGCGGGATGCGCTGCCTCTCGTGCTTGTCCACCTCGAAGGGCGAGCCGTTGATGGAGAGCAGGATTTCCGCCCCGCTTTCGGCGAGGGTTTCGGAGACCGCGGGGAACCACCAATCCTCGCAGACCATGAGGCCGATGCGGAAGCCGCGGAAGGCGACGGGGCCGGGATGCGGGCCGGCATCGAAGACGCGCTTGTCGTCGAACACGCCGTAATTCGGCAGCTCGTGCTTGGCGCGGCGGGCGAGCACGCGGCCGCCCTCGAGCAGGAAGGCGGCGTTGTAGAGATGCGCGCCATCCGACCACGGGCCGCCGACCACGAGGCCGGGGCCGCCATCCGCCGTCTCGGCGGCGAGATCGGCGATCGCCGCGGCGCAGGCATCCACGAAGGCGGGCTTGCGGACCAGGTCCTCGGGCGGGTAGCCGGCGATGGAGAATTCGGGGGTGACGACGAGATCGGCGCCGAGCCTCGCCGCCTCGGCGCGCGCGGCGCGGATGCGCTCGGCGTTGCGGCTTATGTCGCCCTCATGCGGGTTGATCTGCGCCAGGGCGATCTTCAGCGTTTCGGCCATGATAGGCGGAACCTAGGTAGCGTGGGGGCGTGGGTCAACGCGGAGGGGGCGCTGGCTCCTCCCGCAGGGGGTCGCGGCACTGCCGCGACGTGAACTCCGCCCCCCTGCCTGCTTCGGACGCCCAGGCCGTGGACGACAACGCTCTAATTTGAATCGACGGGCCAGCCGTGCCGGGCTGATCTCGGCGGCAGCTCGAGGGGGGAACGCGGAAATTCCAGGATCGATGCAAGCCGAAGGGCGTGCGGCGCGCTGCACCGCGCCAAGCCTCTTCCTCATCATGGCGCTGCTCTCCTCGCTGCTGCTGGCCTGGAACCTGCCGCCGTTCCAGGCACCGGACGAGCTCACCCAGATGCTCCGGGCGGACCTGCTGACGCATGGCGCCATCGCCGGCGAGCGCATCAGGCTGGGCGACGGATGGGCCGGGGGCGGCCCGGCCGACCTCGTGATCGTCAGCGCCCATGCACCCTTCCAGCCGATCCAGAACCACCCCGATGCGAAGCTTCGCGCCATCGATCTCCAGCGTGCGCATGCGGTGCGATGGGACGGGGTCGTCGCCCCCATCGCCTTCCCCAATACCGCGACCTACCCGCCCTTCTTCTACCTGCCGCAGACGGCGGCGATCGGGCTCGGCAAGCTGCTGAACCTCTCCGTGGTGCAAACGCTCTACCTCGCGCGGGCGGCCAATGCGGTGAGCTGCAGCCTGATCGGCTTCCTCGCCCTGCTGCTCGCGGGCCGCGCGCGGCTGGCGCTCTACAGCTTGCTGCTGCTGCCGATGTCGGTCTCGCTCTACGGCGCGGTGACGCAGGACGGGATGAAGATCGTCGTCGCGGCGCTGGGGGCCGCCCTGATCGGGCGCGCCGCGGCGGAGCGGCGCGCCATGACCTGGGCGGAGATCCTGGCCGCCGCGCTCTGCTTCGCGCTGGTCGGCATGAGCAAGATGCCCTTCGCGCCGATCGGGCTCTTGCCGCTTTTCGCCGGCGGCACGCCGTGGCGCAGGCGCCTTGCCGCTACGCTGCTCTCTCTCGTTCTGGCGGCCGGGTGGCACGCCTGGATGGCCCTCGAGGTGCACACCTCGCTCTACCGGCCCGATGCGCCCACCGACCAGGCGGCGCAATTGGCGTTCCTGCTGGCACATCCGCAGGCGATTCCCGCGATCGCGCTGGAGACGCTGCAACGCCTGGGCGGACGATACGCCGCGCAGTTCATCGGCATCCTCGGCTGGCTGGATGTGATGCTGCCGCCGCCCTACTACCCGGCGGCGGCCTTCGTCCTGCTGCTCTCGGTGCTGCCGCTGCTGCCGCCGCCGCGCGACGGGCGCGGCCCGCTGCTGGCGGCGACGGCGATCATCGCGCTGGCGATCGGGGCCGCCATCTTCGGCGCACTCTACCTGGCCTGGACGCCGGTCGGCTCTTCCGTGGTGGAAGGCGTGCAAGGGCGGTACTTCCTGCCGCTCGCCGTCCTGCTGCCGCTGGTGCTCGATCGGCCCAGGACGGAGCCCGGCCCGCTGCTCCGCGCCATCGAGGCGATCATCCTGGCCTTTCCGGCGGTCAGCCTGCTGGTGGTCCAGCGGGCCGTCGTCATCCGCTACTATCTCGACTGAGCGGGCGGCGCCGGCGGCACCGCCTCATCCGCCATGGCCGTTCTTGCGCCGCGCCTCGTCCCGCCGCAGCAGGAATTCGCGGCCGACCTTCACGCGCGGCGTGCCGTCGTAATCCACGATGTCGGCGGTGGCGTAGGTCTCGTGCCAGTGGTCGGGGATGAAGCTGCCGGTGCCGACGACGTCGATCGGTGCGCGCGCCTCGGCCATGACGCGGCACTTGTCGACGCCGAAGCCGGAGGAGACGACGATGCGCACATTCGGGTAGCCGTTCTGGTCGAGCGCCTCGCGCAGCTTCCAGATGGCGGCGGCGGAGACGCCGGTGCCGACCAGGTGGCGCAGCTCGGTCTCGCTGCGGTAGCGGCGGATGGCGCCGGGGACGTGGCGTTCGAGGACCGCGTAGGATTCCGGCGGGTCGAGGGTTTCGAGGAAGCGGCCGCCATGGGTGTCGATGCGCACCGCAAGCCGGCCGGCGCCGGCGAGATCGGGGAAGCGCGCGCAGACGGCGAGGCTGTCGGTGATCTCCTTGCCGAAATAGTCCACCAGCACCGTGAGGTCCTCGTCCGGATAGGTCTCGCGGAACATCTCGGCGGCACGCACGGTGGAGCCGGCATAGCCGATCAGCGCATGCGGCATGGTGCCGCGGCCGCGGCCCTGGCCGAACCAGTGCGCGGTGGCGTCGTTGGCGTTGCCGATGAAGCCCTTGGCGCCCTCGGCCTGCGCGGCGCGGCTGCCGACCGAGGCGGCATAGGCCATCATCTCCTGCATCTCCTGCCCGGCGCAGTGCCGCGCCTCCATGGCGAGGAAGGCGGCCTTCGGGAGCTCGGCGCACATCTGGTAGGCGTTGTGCGCGGCGACGCAGGGGGGGCCGAGCTTCTGCAGCAGGATGGTCTCGAGATCCGAGAGCTGCACGAAGGAGCCGGTGACGTAGAAGAGCGGATCGCCGGCGCCGACCCACTGGCCTTCCTCATGCATGAGCTCGATCTCGAAGCGCGTGCCGCGGACGCGCGCGACTTCGCTCAGCCAGTCGAGCGCAAGGCGGGTCGCGGAGATCACCGGGCGGCGCAGAAAGACGGCATAGGTGACGCGGCAATCGCCGAAACGCGAGACGATCGCCTTGGTGCGGTTGAAATAGCTGTCCGTCCGCGCGCTGATCAGGGCGTCGCCGACCTCGGGTGCAATGCTGCGCGTCATGGCGTGCGGTGCTCTTGCTCGGGCGTTGCGATGCAGGGGGCTCCGCCCCCTGCACCCCCGCTGGGGGGCGAACTCGCCCCCCAGACCCCGAGGGCAGGTCCGGCAAAGGGAGAGGGGCACGGAACGCGCTCTGGTTCGGCGGTCGCTCGGTGCCCCTCTCCCTTTGCCGGACCTGTACGCACACGCGGGTCCGGGGGCGCGCAGCCCCCGGCTGGGGAGGTGTGGAGGGGCGAGCAGCCCCTCCACACACGATCGAGCAAGAGCGCCGCCGCCATTACTGCGCGGCCTGCGCCGGGGTGGCGGGCGCGGCGCGACGGGCCTTGAGCTCCTCGGCGATCAGGAAGGCCAGTTCCAGCGACTGCTCGGCGTTGAGGCGCGGATCGCAGAAGGTCGCGTAGTTCGCGGCGAGATCCGCTTCCGAGAGCTTGTGCGCGCCGCCCAGGCATTCCGTGACCTCGCGGCCGGTCATCTCGACATGCACGCCGCCGGGCCAGGTGCCCTCGGCCTGGTGGACATCGAAGAAATGGCGCACCTCGCCGAGGATGGCATCGAAGGTGCGGGTCTTGAAGCCGTTCACCGTCACCGTGTTGCCGTGCATGGGATCGCACAGCCAGACCACGTTGCGCCCCGCGCGGGTGACGGCGCGGAGCAGCGGCGGCAGCTTGGCTTCGACCTTCTCGGCGCCCATGCGCGAGATCAGCGTCAGGCGGCCCTTCTCGTTGGCGGGATTGAGGATTTCCGTGAGCCGGACCAGCTCGTCGGCATCCATGCTGGGGCCGACCTTGAGGCCGATCGGGTTCTTCACGCCGCGCAGGAACTCGACATGCGCGCCGTCCGGCTGGCGCGTGCGGTCGCCGATCCAGAGGAAATGCGCCGAGCAGGCATACCAGTCGCCGGTGGTGGAATCGACGCGGGTGAGCGCCTGCTCATAGGGCAGCAGCAGGCTTTCATGGCTGGTGTAGAAATCGGTCTCGCGCACCTGCGGCAAATCCGACATGCCGCAGGCCTGCATGAAGCTCAGCGTCTCGTCGATGCGGTGCGCGAGGTCCTGGTAGCGCTCGGCGAGCGGGCTGCGCGCGACGAAGCCGAGATTCCAGCGATGCACCTGGTGCAGGTCGGCATAGCCGCCGGTGGCGAAGGCGCGCAGCAGGTTCAGCGTGCCGGCCGACTGCATGTAGGCGTACTCCATCCGCGACGGATCGGGGGTGCGCGCCTCCGGCGTGAAGTCCGGGCCGTTGACGATGTCGCCGCGATAGGAGGGCAAGGTGACGCCCTCGCGCGTCTCGGTGTCCGAGGAGCGCGGCTTGGCGAACTGCCCCGCCATGCGGCCGAGCTTCACCACCGGCAGCGAGGCGCCGAAGGTCAGCACCACCGCCATCTGCAGCAGCACGCGGAAAGTGTCGCGGATGACGTTCGCGGTGAAATCGGCGAAGCCCTCGGCGCAGTCGCCGCCCTGGAGGACGAAACCCTGGCCGTCGCCGGCACGCGCCAGCGCGGCCTTCAGCCGGCGCGCCTCGCCGGCGAAGACCAGCGGGGGAAAGCGCGCGACCTTGGCCTCCATCGCCGCCAACGCGGCCTGATCCGGATAGTCCGGAACCTGCCGGATCGGCATGCTCCGCCAGGAATCAGGGCTCCAGCCACGCGCAGTCATCGCTCATCACTCCCTCAACCTCCCATCCATAGCCCCCCCGCCAGGCCGCGTGGAAGTGAGGGGGGTGCGCTTCGAGGCCCGGCTCCCATCGAAGTCGCTTCGCGCCTTCGATGGGGCCCAAGTCCCCGCCGGGGGGCAGCCGTGCCCCCCGGACCCCGCGTTGGCGTACAGGTTCGGAAATGGGAAGGGGCATGTCCCGCGCGTGGAAACGGCGCGCGGGTGGCGCCCCTTCCCATTTCCGAACCTGCCCTCGGGGTCTGGGGGGCGAGGTCGCCCCCCAGCGGGGAGAGCCCGAGAGGGGCGGCGCCCCTCTCGGTCCCGCACCCATGGCCTCCAAGCACGCCCACCCTCACTCCGCAGCGGCCTCGGCGGGGAGGCCGGCGATGCGGGTGGGGAGGCGCATGGTGACGAACTCTTCCGCGGCGGTCGGGTGGATGCCGATGGTGCGGTCGAAGTCTTCCTTGGTGGCGCCCATCACCACGGCGATGCCGATGCCTTGCATGATCTCGGCCGCGTCCTCGCCGAGCATGTGGGCGCCGAGGATCTTGCGGGTGCGCTGGCAGACGATGAGTTTCATCAGCGTCTGGCGGCCTTGGCGCCTGGTGATGGTGTGGCGCATGGGGGCGAAGCGGGAGAGGTAGATTTCCACCGGGCCTTGCGCGGCGGCCTGGTCTTCGGTGAGGCCGACGGTGGCGACGGGTGGCGAGGTGAAGACGGCGGTGGGGACGTTCTCGTAGGAGGCGTGGCGGGGCTTGTTGCCGAACAGCGTGTCGGCGAGGGCGTGGCCGACGGCGGTCGCCATGGGGGTGAGGTTCAGGCGGTCGGTGACGTCGCCGATGGCGTAGATGTGGGGCTGGCTGGTGCGGTGGTCCTCGTCCACCGCGACGGCGCCCTTGTCGTTGATGGCGACGCCGGCGCGGTCGAGGCCGAGGCCGGCGATGTGCGCCACGCGGCCCATGGCGAAGAGCACGGCGTCGGCCTCGTACATCTCGCCCTGGGTGGTGGTGAGCATCAGGGCGCCGTCGGATTTCGTGAGGGAGGCGGGCTGGGCGGGGGTGACCTGGCGGATGCCGGTGGCGGTGAGCGCGTCCTTGAGCGCGCTGCGGATATCGGGGTCGAAGCCCCGCAGCGGCAGGGGCTGGCGGTAGAGGAGGGTCACCTCGGAGCCGAGGCCCTGGAAGATGCAGGCGAATTCAAGCGCGATGTAGCCGGAGCCGACGACGATGAGGCGTTGCGGGCGCTGCTTGAGGGTGAAGACGCCGTCGGAGACGAAGCCGTGCTCGAAGCCGGGTATGCCGGGGACCTGGGGACGGCCGCCGCAGGCGACGACGATGCGCTCGGCGGTGACGCGCTGGCCGCCGACCTCGATGGTGTGGGGGTCGCAGAATTTGGCGCGCGCCTCGAAGGCGGTGGCGCCGGCGCCGTCGAGCAGCTTGCGGTAGATGGCGGAGAGGCGGGCGACCTCGGCGTCGCGGGCGGCGGCGAGGGTGGGCCAGTCATGGCCGTGGCTCTCGAGGGACCAGCCGAAGGCGGCGGCGTCTTCCGCCCACATTCCGTATTCGGCGGCGTTGACCATGATCTTCTTGGGGACGCAGCCGACATTGACGCAGGTGCCGCCCCAGAAGCGCTCCTCGGCGATGCCGACGCGGGCGCCGTGGCCGGCGGCGATGCGGGCGCAGCGGACGCCGGCGGAGCCGCCGCCGATGACGAAGAGATCGAAATCGTAGGCAGCCATCGCGGCCCCCCTTCTGTGCTGCGGCCGGGCCGCGTCGGGCTCAATCTGGCGGCGGGGGCGGAGCTTCGCCAGGGCAGCCGGGTGGGTTGCGCGGCGTTCTGCGAATGCGACCCAGTTGCAAGATGCCGTGACGCATTGTAACGCCCCGTCATGCTCCACCATGACAGTTCCGAGGACGAGGCGGTGCCGCTCGCGCGGTTGCGGGCGGCGACGCCGGCACAGCTTGCGGCCGCCTTCGCCGCCCCGCCCGCGCAGGCGGCGCCGTGGATCGCGGCCGCGGCGCGCTATGGGGTGGTGGAGGCGCAGCTGCTGCTCGGGCAGATGCATCTCGATGGCAAGGGGGTGCCACGGAACCCGGCGGCGGCGCTTGCCTGGTTCCGCACGGCGGCCGCAGCGGGCAGCGCGGCGGGGATGAACATGGTCGGGCGCTGCCACGAGCATGGCTGGGGCGCGCCGGCGGATGCCGCGGCGGCGGCGGCCTGGTACCGCAAGGCGGCCGAGGCCGGGCTGGATTGGGGGCAGTACAACCTGGCGAACCTCTACGCCCGCGGCGCCGGGGTCGCGCGCGACATGGCGGCGGCGCTTTCCTGGTATCGCCGCGCGGCAGCGCAGGGGCACGCCAAGGCGCTCAACGTGCTGGGGCGCTTCCTGGAGGAGGGCTGGGAGGTGGCGCGCGATCCGCGCGCGGCGGCGGCCTGCTATGCGCGGGCGGCGGCAGACGGCGATTTCCGCGCGCAGTTCAATCTCGGCACCTTGCTGGCGGCGGCAGGACGGCTGGCCGAGGCGGTGCGCTGGTTCCGCGCCGCTGCGGAGGCCGGCACGCCGGGGTTCCGGCGCAGCATGGCAGCGCGGCTGATGGCGCGGCCGGAGCCTGCGCTGCGCGCGATCGCGGAGGAGCTGCTGGCGCCTGCGGGGTGAAGAAATAAGACTGGGGGGCGGAGTTCACGTCGCGGCAGTGCCGCGCCCCCCCCAGACCCCCCACCTCCTTTTTTTGACTCATGGGAAGCGTGGCAAGCGCCGTTATCCACCCGACAACGCGGCAGCGCCTGAGAGTGCGGGAGGCACCGTGAGCGCCGCGTCAGCTCACCACCAGGGAGGCCGAGACGTTCACCGTCGCCGCCAGGATCACCACGTTGAAGACGAAGGAGACCAGCCCGTGCAACAGCACGAGGCGGCGTATCTCCTTGCCGTTGGTGGTGGCGTCGGAGACCTGGCAGGTCATGCCGATGATCAGCGCGAGATAGAGGAATTCGAGGAAGTCCGGGTCCGGGTTGCCGGGGAAGACCACCGTGCCGGGGGCAAGCGCCGCCTCATGCGCGTAATGCACGGCGAAGAGCCCGTGGATGAAGAGCCAGGACAGCACGATGACGCCGATGCAGAGCGCCACCGTGCCGGGCGGCGCCGGGCGCGACGTGGCGGCCAGCACCCAGCCCACCGCGACGAGCGAGGCGAGCGCCGCGCCGACGGTACCGATCAGGATTGCCCACTTGTCCTCGTCGACGAGCTGCGCGCGTTCCCGGAACTCCTTCCGGCCGGAGCGGAAGGAGCGGTTCAGCAGCACGGCGAGATGCAGGAACACCGCCGCGCACCAGCCCAGCAGAACCGCGTGCGGCGCATCCGCGGTGTCGGACAGCCACAGCGCCAGGCCGACGAGGACGCCGCCGACGCTGCCGCTCAGCAGGCCGGGGCGGTGCTCCAGGCCCATCATGTCAGGCGGCCAGCGCCCGGGCGAAGACCGCGGGATCGACGTTGCCGCCGCTGATCACGACACCGGTGACGCGGCCACGGGTTTGCAGCTTGCCGGCGAGCAGGGCGGCGAGGGCGACGGCACCGCCGGGTTCGGCGACGATCTTGAGATGCTCGAAGGCGAAGCGCATGGCGCGGAAGATCTCCGCTTCGGTCACCGCGATGCCGCCGGCGAGGCGCGGATGGTTGATCGCGAAGGTCAGCGCGCCGGGCTGCTTCGAGAGCAGCGCGTCGCAGAGATCGGAGCCGCCTTCGGCGGGGAGGCGGCGGCCGGCTTCGAGGGAGCGACGGGTGTCGTCCCAGCCTTCCGGCTCGACGGCCCAGATCTCGGCTTCGGGGGCGAGCGCCTCGAAAGCGAGGGCGCAGCCGCCGGTGAGGCCGCCGCCGCCGGTGCAGACGGCGAAGGCGTCGAGGGCGAGGCCGGCTTGTTGGGCATCCTCGAGGAGCTCGAGGGCGACGGTGCCCTGGCCGGCGATCACGTCGGGGTGGTCGAAGGGCGGGATGAGGGCGGCGCCGCGGGCGGCGGCGAGTTCCGCGGCGAGCGCCTCGCGGTCGGTGCCGTGGCGGTCGTAGAAGGTGATCTCGGCGCCCCAGCGGCGCGTGCTCTCGACCTTGATCGCGGGGGCGTCGGCGGGCATGGCGATGAGGGCGGGCATGCCGAGGGCGTGTGCGGCGGCCGCCACCGCCTGGCCGTGATTGCCGGAGGAGTGGGTGACGATGCCGCCGCGCCGCGCGGCGGGGTCGAGCAGCAGCGCCGCGTTGGTGGCGCCGCGCAGCTTGAAGGAGCCGGTGCGCTGCAGCGGCTCGGGCTTCACCAGCACGGTGCCGCCGGCGAAAGAGTCGAGCAGGGGGTGGCGCAGCATGGGCGTGCGCAAGGTGCGGCCGCGCAGGCGTTCGGCGGCGGCGCGGACGTCGGCGAAGCTGGGGAGGCGGTCGGTCATGGGGTCGCTTTCAAAGGTGGCACGGGAGAAGAAGAACTGGGGAAGGGAGATGAACTCCCTTCCCCAGACCCCATCCCTCCTTTTTTTGGCACTTGGCACTGACGGCCCACGCACAGCGAAAGCCACAGGAGCGACACACCGAAGCTGTTCCTTGGTTCGGTTGAAGGCGCCGTTCCTTCGTCCCGGCCACGGCAATGCAGCGCGCCGCTCCGGCGCCGGGGTCAAGGATCGCCGAAGGCGACCGGCGAAGCCGGCGCGCAGCGTCCTTGACGCCGGCGCCGGAGCGGCGCGACGCTGGAGCCGCACCGGGCGCGCATGGACTCATGCGAAGCGCCGAGGATCCGTGAGCGGCACGGCGGCAGCGAGCGCGCCCGGGTCCTCGCCATTCACCAAAGCGGCAAGCAGCTGCCCGGCAGCGGGTGCGGTCTGCATGCCGTAGCCCCCCTGCCCTACCATCCAGAAGAATCCGCGCTGCTCGCTCTCGCCGACGGCGAGGCCGCGGTCCGGGGTGAAGGTGCGCAGCCCGGCCCAGCGGTGCTCGACGCGCGTCACCGGGATGTCGAGCGCCTGCTGCATGCGGTCCACCGCGATGGCGACGTCGAGCTCGTCGGGCTGCGCGTCGCAGGGCTCGGTGTCGGTCTCGTCGGCGGGGCTCACCAGCAGCTTCCGGCGCGCTTCCGGGCGGACATACCAGGAGTGCCGGATGTCCTCGAGCAGCGGCCATCCGGAGCAGTCCCACGCGCCGGGATCGAGGATCAGCGCGGTGCGGCGCTTGGGCTCAAGGCCGAGCGGCGCGACGCCGGCGATGCGCGCGACCTCGTCGCCCCAGGCGCCGGCGGCGTCGACGAGGACGGGCGCCGCGTAGATGCTACCGTCGGTGGTCTCGGCGTGCCACCGGCCGGCTGCGTGCCAGATGCGGCCGGCGCGGCTGCGCAGCGCGAGCGCGCCGCCCAGGGCGCGCGCGGCGCGGAGGAAGCCCTGATGCAGGGCGGCGACGTCGATGTCGAAGCAATCGGCCTCGATCGCGGCTTCCGCCGCGTAGCCGGGGCGCAGCGGCGGCACCATGGCGTGCACTGCCTCGACAGCGATCGGCGCCATGTCGTCGGCCTCCGCCATGCGTTGGTGGAGGTAGTCCACCTGGTCGGGGGGCGCGAGATGGACGACCGGGCGCGGATGGATGAGCGGCGCCTCGGCGAAGCCCGCCGGCGGGTTCTCGAAGAAGGCGCGCGAGGCGGCGGTGAGGATGCGCGCATCGGGGCTGCCGTAATTGCGGATCCACAGCGCGGCGGAGCGGCCGGTGGCGTGATAGCCGGGGGTCTCCTCGGCCTCGAGCAGCGCCACCTTGCGGCGCGGCGCGAGATGGGCGGCGGCGGTGGCGCCGGCGATGCCCGCGCCGATCACGATGGCGTCGAAACGAGTGCTGTCCATGGGGGCAAGCTGCGCCGTGGCGGCGGCGCGGGCAAGCGGCGCGGTGTGCACGAACGACAGGCAATCGGCCCGCAAGCGGTTCCACCAGTTGCCAGTTTCAATCGCGCCTGCCTAACTACCGGCATCGACAACCCCGAGCCCGACGAGGCTCGACCGGGAGGACGGAAGGGGAAGATGACAGGGAACGGGACTTCCCGTCGCAACGTGTTGCGCGCGGGTGCCGGGGTCGTCGCGGCGGGAATGCTGCCGGCCCCGATGGTGCATGCGCAGGGCTCGGCGGGCAGCCTGCGCTTCGCGTTCTGGGATCATTGGGTGCCTGGTGGCAACGATTCGCTCCGGCAGCTGGCGCAGCGCTGGGGCGAGCAGAACCGCGTCAACATGACGCTCGACTTCATCAACACCACCGGCAACCAGCTGCAGCTGACCATCGCCGCGCAGGCGCAGTCGCGCAGCGGCCATGACGGCATCAGCCTGCTGCCCTGGGATCCCGGCACCTATGCCGAGCAGCTGGAGCCCTGCGACGACGTGGTGCAGCGCCTGATCGCGAAATACGGGGCGATCAACCCGGTCGCCGAATTCCTCGGCAAGCGCGAGGGGCATTGGCGCGGCGTGCCGGCGACCTCCGGCACCCAGACCAAGCCGGCCTGCGCGCGCTTCGACCTCTTGCAGGAGCATGCCGGGCTCGACATCCGCGCGATGTGGCCGGCCGAGAACCGCAAGGGCCCGGGCGCCGAGAACTGGAACTGGGACACCTTCCTGCGCGCCGCCGAGGCGTGCCATCGCGCGGGCTTCCCCTTCGGCCTGCCGATGGGCCAGTTCACCGACGCGGTCGACTGGATCGGCGCGCTGTTCCTCTCCTATGGCGCGCGGGTGACCGACGAGCGGGGCAACCCGACGATCCGCGGCAACCAGCCGCTGCGCCAGGCGGTGGATTACGCGGTGCGGCTCTCCCGCTTCCTGCCCAACGACGTGTGGGCGTGGGACGATGCGTCCAACAACCGTTCGCTGATCTCCGGCCGCGCGGCGCTGATCTTCAACCCGCCCTCGGCCTGGGCGGTGGCGAAGCGCGACGCGCCGCAGGTCGCGGAGAAGTGCTGGACCATCCCGATGCCGGCCGGGCCGCAGGGGCGCTTCCTCGCCTACCTGCCCTACACCACCGGCATCTGGGCGTTCGGACGCAACAAGACCGCGGCGAAGAACTTCCTCGAATTCATCTCGCAGCGGGAGAGCGCCGAGCTCTGCTCGAACACCTCGGGCGGCTACGACATCCCGCCCTTCCCGAGCATGGCCGACTTCAAGGTGTGGGAGACCGAGGGCCCGCCGCAGGGCACCATCTTCAACTACCCGCTGAAGCCGCATCACGACGCGCGCTACGCGATCGCCTTCTCGCCGGCGCCGCCGGAGCTCGCGCAGCAGATGTACATCCAGGCGCTGAACACCAAGCTGATCGCGCGCATCGCGCAGGGCGGCGAGACGATGGAAGTCGCGCTCGCCTGGCTCGAGCGCGAGATCACCAACATGCGGCGCGGCGGCTGAGCGTACCGGGCGGCCGGGGCCATGCCCGGGCCGCCCGCCTGACAGGGAGTATCGCGGAATGGCGGATGGCATCAGCATCGCGGCCCCGCGGATCGGGGCACGGCCGAGCGCCTCGCTGCAACGCTTCGCGCGCCGGCGCTCCACCATCGCCTTCCTGATGACCTTGCCGCTGATCGCGGTGATCGGCGGGCTCGTGCTGTGGCCCGCCGCCTACGCCATCCACCTCTCGACGCTGAGCCGGCGGATGACGAGCTTCATCGGGCTCGGCAATTTCGAGATCCTGCTGGAATCCGACACCTTCCGGATGGTGATCTTCCAGTCGGTGTTCTTCGCCGTCACCGCGGTGATCGCCAAGGCCTCGATCGGGTTCTGGCTCGCGCACATGCTGCACCACATCCCGACCGGCGGGCAGCGCAAGTGGCGCGGCATGCTGCTGGTGCCCTGGGTGATCCCCCCTGCCCTCTCGACGCTCGGCTGGTGGTGGATGTTCGAGCCGACCTATTCCTCGATCAACTGGCTGCTCAACATCTTCGCGGTGCCTTCCGTGCCGTGGCTCGGCGAGCCGTGGTGGGCGCGCATCAGCGTCATCATCGTGAACGTGTGGTACGGCGCGCCGTTCTTCATGATCATGTATCTCGCCGCGCTGAAGAGCGTGCCCGAGCAGCTCTACGAGGCGGCGGCGATCGACGGCGCGACCGGGGTGCAGAAGCTGCGCTACGTGACCCTGCCGATGATGCGCAACGTCATCTCGATCACCGTGCTGTTCAGCCTGATCGTCACCTTCGCGAATTACGACATCGTCCGCGTGCTGACCAATGGCGGCCCGCGCGACCTCACCCATGTCTTCGCGAGCTACGCCTTCCAGGTCGGCATCCTGGCCGGCAACATCCCGCGCGGCGCGGCGGTCTCGCTGTTCATGTTCCCGATCCTCGCGGTGATCGCATTTTTCGTGCTGCGCGGCGTCAACCGCCGGAACCGGGAGGAGGCGTGATGTCCAGCACCACGATAGGCGCCGCGCCCCACGGGATCTTCCACAAGGCCGGCAGCCTGCGCGCCGAGCGCCGCTGGGCGCTGTGGACCGCCTACATCTCGCTCGTCGTCGCGGCGGTCATCATGCTGGCGCCGCCGGTCTACATGTTCATCACCAGCATCAAGCCGAGCGCCGAGATCGCCGACACCAGCGGCTCGCCCTGGTGGGTGCGGCACCCGACGGTCGACAACTACACCTCCCTGCTCGGCAACCGCATGTTCATCGACTTCTTCCTCAACAGCGCGAAGGTCACGCTCTGCGTGGTCGCGATCACCATGGTGATCTCGGTGCTCGCCGCCTTCGCGCTGGGGCGGATGCGGTTCTGGGGCAGCCAGCTGCTGGCGACCGGGGTGTTCCTCACCTACCTGGTGCCGGACACGCTGCTGTTCATCCCGCTCTATCAGATCGTCGGGGGGCTCGGCCTGCTGAACTCGGCCTGGGGGCTGGTGCTGGTCTATCCGACGCTGACGGTGCCCTTCTGCACCTGGATCATGATCGGCTACTTCGCCTCCATCCCGAAGGAGCTCGACGAGGCGGCGCTGATCGACGGGGCGAGCTGGATGCAGATGCTGTGGAAGATCTTCATCCCGGTGGCGCTGCCCGGCATCATCGCGGCGACGATCTTCGCCTTCACTGTGTCCTGGGCCGCCTTCGTCTATCCCACCGCCTTCATCACCGATCCCTCGGAGATGCCGATGACGATCGGCGTCGTCTCCCAGCTGATCCGCGGCGACACCTTCGCCTGGGGCCAGCTGATGGCGGGCGCGCTGGTGGCGGCGCTGCCGCCGGTGGTGATCTACGCCTTCCTGATGGACTACTACATCGCCGGCCTGACCGCCGGCGCGACCAAGGGCTGAGATCGCCGGGCCGCCCCCGCGCCGCGGGCGCGAGGGCGCGGGCCGGCCCGCGCGACGAGAGGAAACCGAATGGCGCAAGTGACGCTTCGCAAGGTCGTCAAGGCCTATGAAGGCGATGTCCAGGCGGTGAAGGGGATCGACCTCGACATCGCCGACCATGAGTTCGTCGTCCTGGTCGGGCCGTCGGGCTGCGGCAAGTCCACCACCTTGCGGATGATCGCGGGGCTCGAGGAGATCACCGCGGGGGACATCGCGATCGGGGGGACGGTGGTGAACGACATCCCGCCGCGCGACCGCGACATCGCCATGGTGTTCCAGAACTACGCGCTCTATCCGCATATGAGCGTCTATGAGAACATGGCCTTCGGGCTGATGCTGCGGAAATTCCCCAAGGCCGAGATCAAGCGCCGGGTGGACAACGCGGCGCGCATCCTCGACATCACGCCGCTGCTCGAGCGCAAGCCCAAGGCGCTCTCGGGCGGCCAGCGGCAGCGCGTGGCGATGGGCCGTGCCATCGTGCGCGACCCCAAGGTGTTCCTGTTCGACGAGCCGCTGTCGAACCTCGACGCCAAGCTGCGCGTGCAGATGCGCACCGAGATCAAGAAGGTGCACCAGACCGTGCGCACCACCACGGTCTATGTGACGCACGACCAGGTCGAGGCGATGACGCTGGCCGACCGAGTGGTGGTGATGAACCATGGCGTGATCGAGCAGGTCGGGCCACCGCAGGAGCTCTATCACCGCCCCGCCACGCGCTTCGTCGCGGGCTTCATCGGCAGCCCGGCGATGAACTTCATCCCCGCCCGGCTCAAGGAAGGCTCGGGCGCGCTGCGGCTGGTGCTGCCCGAGGAGGTCGTGCTCGGCATCCCCGCCGCGCGGACCGAGCGCTACCGCCCGCATGTCGGCAAGGAAGTGCTGTTCGGCATCCGCCCCGAGCACCTGACCGAGGTTCGCGCCACCGACAAGTCCAACATCGCGACCTTCACCGCCAAGCCCGAGGTGATCGAGCCGATGGGCATGGAGACGCTGATCCATTTCTGGCTGCAGGGGCGCGAGATCACCGCGCGGGTGGATCCGGCGACCCCGGCCGAGGTCGGCGTGCCGCTCACCCTGGCCGCGGAGATGAACCAGATGCACCTGATCGACCCGGTGACGGATCGCGTGCTGTGAAGCTCGCGGGCAAGACCGCCTGGATCACCGGCGCGGGCTCCGGCATCGGCCGCGCGATCGCGGTGCTGTTCGCCAAGGAGGGCGCGCGGGTGGCGCTCACCGGCCGCCGCGTCGCGCCGCTCGAGGAGACGGCGCGGAGGATCGGCGGCGACGCCGCCATCGTGGTGCCGGCGGACCTCACCGACAGCGCCGCGGTGACAGAGGCCGCCGCGACGGTGGCCGAGAAGCTCGGCGGGCCGGACATCCTGGTGAACAATGCCGGCGTCAACACGCCGCGGCGCTACCTGCACCAGCTCACGCCCGAAGCCATCAAGGGCCTGGTGGACGGCAACCTCACCGCGCCCTTCCTCGCCTCGGTCGCGGTGCTGCCGCTGATGCGCGCGCGCTGCGGCGGACAGATCATCCAGATCGCCTCGATGGCGGGGAAGAACGTGTCCTTCCTCTCGGGGCCGGGCTACATCGCCGCGAAGCACGGCTTCGTCGCACTGTCGCAGGCGATCAATCTGGAGAACGGCATCCACAACATCCGCTCCTGCTGCATCTGCCCGGGCGAGGTGGCGACCGACATCCTGAAGAACCGGCCGGAACCGGTGCCGCCGGAAGACCTGGCACGGCTGCTGCAGCCGGAGGACCTGGCGGCGATGGCGCTGTTCGCGGCGACCATGCCGCCGCATGTCAACATCACCGAGATGCTTGTCACGCCGACCTATATGCGCCTGATCGCGCCGCAGGCGCGCAAGGTCGCGGAACTGCCGTAGGGAACATAGCCATCATGGCCAGCCAGGCTCCCGTGCTGATCGGCGCGGCGGCGCTCGAGTTGCTCGTCCGCGAGATCTTCCTCGCCTGCGGCTGCGACGCCGCCGAGTCAGGGCGCATCGCCACCCATCTGCTCGGCGCCAACCTCGCCGGGCATGACAGCCACGGCGTGGTGCGTGTGCCGCGCTATGTCGATTGGGTGGAAGCCGGCTACATCGTGAAGGGGCAGCACGCCGAGATCGTGACCGATGGCGGCTCCTTCGCGGTGCTCGACGGCAAGTTCGGCTTCGGCCAGACGGTGGCGCCGCAGGCGGTGGCGCTCGGCATCGAGCGCGCGGTGCAGAACGGGCTCTGCGTCACCGCGCTGCGCAATGCGGGGCATATCGGCCGCGTCGGCGACTATGCGGAGAAGGCGATCGAAGCGGGGCTGATCTCCATCCACTTCGTCAATGTCGCGGGCTCGGTGCTGGTGGCGCCGTTCGGCGGGGTGGAACGACGCTTCTCGACCGCGCCCTTCAGCGTCGGCGTGCCGCTGCCCGGGCGACCGCTGGTGCTGGATTTCGCGACCTCGCTGGTCGCCGAAGGCAAGGTGCTGGTGGCGTCGAACGGCGGCAAGCCTCTGCCGCCGAACGCGCTGGTGGAACCGGACGGCAGCCTCTCCGGCGATCCGCACACGCTCTACGGGCCCTACGATCCGATCGGGCCGCGCGATGTCAGCAAAGGCGCCGGCGCAATCCGCGCCTTCGGCGAGCACAAGGGCTCCGGCCTCGCCTTCATGTGCGAGATGCTGGGCGGCGCGCTCACCGCAGGCGGCACCTCAGGCCCGGTGAAGGAACGCACGCGCATCGCCAACGGCATGCTCTCGATCTTCCTCTCGCCCAGGCATTTCGGCACCCAGGCGGAATTCGAGCGGATCGGCCTCGCCTATGCCGAATGGGTGTCCGGCTGCCGGCCGATCACGCCCGACGCGCCGGTGCTGCTGCCGGGCGAGCCGGAAGCGGCGACGCGGGAGAAGCGGGTCGCGGAAGGCGTGCCGCTGCCGCAGGATGCCTGGGCGAACATACAGGCCTGCGCCAAGCGGCTGGGAGTTAAGAGCGCTGTCTGAGCTCACGCCGATCGAGCGCTACCGCCGCGACGCGCGGCTGCGCCTCGAGATCCAAAGCGCGGCGCTCGGCAACGCGCCGCGCGGCCTGGTCACGCACTGGGCGAAGCAACTCGGGCTGTGGGACGGCAAGGGACCGGCAGCGCCGAACGAATTCGCCGCGACCCTGCTCGCCGATCTCTGCGTCTACGCGCCCTGGGGCAACCATCCCTGCGGGATCGAGCGCTATGCCGGGGTGGTGCGGCCCGATCCCGCCTCGGACGAGGCGCGTATCCTGGACGCGCTGCTCGCCGCGCGCATCTCGCTGTTCCGCATCGCAGAGCCCGATCCGCGCGGCGGTATCCTGCTGCAGGAACTCGGCAAGGAAGCGCCGGTCTGGCTGATGGACGAAACCCTGCCGCAACGCATCCGGCCCGGCGCCCCCTTCGCCGCGCGCATCGCCGAGGCGGACGCCTTCGCGATGACCACCGGCATCGCGCTGCCGCTGGACAAGGAGATGCTGGACGCCGTCAAGCCAGCCGATCCGACACAGCCGATGCCGGCCGCGGAATTCGCGGCGCGGCTGTATCGGGCGGTGCTGCAGCGGGCGGGGTGAAAAGAAAGGTTGGGGGGCGGAGTGAACTCCGCCCCCCAAACCCCCCACCTCCTTTTTTTGGCTTATTGGTTCTGGCTCCTCCCACACTCTCAGGGGACGCAGCGTTGTCGGGCTGAGAACGGAGCTCTCCACGCTTCCCATTAGCCAAAAAAAGGAGGATGGGGGTCTGGGGGAAGGAGTTCATCTCCTTCCCCCAGCCTTTTTCAGAACACCATCGTCGCCAGCAGCCGGATGCTGCGCCCCGGCAGCAGCACCTCGTCCTTCTTGAAGGACGCGCTGTTGCGCATGTCCGCATCGAGCAGGTTGCTGCCGATCACCGTGAAGGTGATCGCGCCGGCGGGCGGGCCAGGCAGGCGCGCGGTGTAGGCGAGGCGCGCATTCAAGAGGTCGTAGCCCGGCGTGCGGGTCTCGAAGGCGGCGGTGTCGTTCTGGTCGAAGGCGTGCAGGTAGTCGAGATTCGCCTGCCAGCGCGCGTTGCGCCACCAGATGCCTCCGCCGAGGCGGTGCGGCGGGATGCGGGGGACGTTGCCGCCGCCCTGCTCGAACTCGGCGCGCACGAAATCGTAGCGGCCGGAGATGCCGAAGGTGCCCTCGGCGATGCGGAACAGGTCGAGCTGCGCGGTGAATTCGCCGCCATAGAAGCGCGCGTCGCGCTGGCCATAGACCACCTGGCGGAACTCGCCGCCCTCGCCCGGCATGCAGGAGGCGAAGCTGACGCCGCAGCTGTTGCCGGTGAGCGCGCGGAAGATGAAGCCGTCGAAGCTGGCGTAGTAGGCGTTGGCGTCGAAGCGGAAGGAACCGGCGCTGCGCGAGATGCCGAGCTCGACGGTGCGGGCGGCCTCGATGCCGAGATTCGGGTTGCCGATGTCGAAGGTGCCCGAGGCGTGGTGCGAGCCGCGGGAGAACAGCTCGGCGGCGCTCGGCGCGCGCTGGACGTACTGGCCGGTGAGCCTCGCCGTCATGCCCCAGGGCAGGTCGTGCAGCAGGCCGAGGCTGATGCTGAAGGGCGTGAAGCTGCGCCGCCGGTCGGCGTTGGTCAGGGTCTGGTCGGGCTCCACCGGCAGGAAGCCTTGCGGGAACAGCGCGGTGGCGCCGTCGATGGTGACGGATTCGATGCGGAAGGCGGCCTGGAGGCGCGTCGCATCGGTGATGCCGAGCTCCTCGAAGATGTAGCCGGCAAAGCGGCTGGTGTTCGCCGGCGGCAGGAAGTCGGCGGCCTCGAGAGTGGTGCGCAGCCGCTCCTGCTCGAAGGAGAAGCCGAGCGTGCCGTTGAGGGCGCCGATGCTGGTGGCGATGGGAACGTGCTGGGCTTCCAGCCGGCCGTCCCAGGAGCGGTTGCGGAAGCCGCCATGGACGTGGCGGCCAGCGGGCGCCTCGCCGTCCGCTTCCGCCTCGCCGGGGTCCTCGAGGCCGATCTCGTTGTGCTGGTACTGGGTGTAGCCGAGCCAGAAATTGACGCTGCGAACGGGGCCGGCGGTCGGGCGGTACTCGCCGCGGGCGGCCCAGCGGATCTGCTCCATGTCGATCGCGGTCTGCAGCGCCGCGGATTCGCCGCCGGGGATGCCGTAGCGGCTGGCGAAGCGCGAGATGGAGCTGCCGACGAAGCCCTGCTCGAAGAAGTAGCTGAGGCCGACGGCCTGGCCGTTGCTGCGGACGAAGCTGTTGGCCTGCCGGCCGCCGCCGGGGATGCCGTAGTCATGCGCGACGCGGCCGAGCACGTCGCCATGCACGACGAAGTTGCCGATTCCGGCGTCCACCGAGCCGGTGCCGTCGAAGCCGCGGGAGATCGAGTTCCAGCCGCCGGAGGCGCGCACGCGGGCGGTGCCCTCGGGCAGCCTCTCGGTCGGGATGCGGTTGTTGAGGACGCTGACGACGCCGCCGATCGCCTGCGAGCCCCAGCGCAGCGCAGCGGGGCCGCGGATCACCTCGATGCTGTCGGCGGTCAGCGGATCGAAGGGGACCGGGTGGTCCTCGCCATAGGCGGAGACGTCGTTGGCGCCGAAGCCGTTCTCCTGGAGGCGGACGCGGAAGCCGTCGAGGCCGCGAATGATGGGGCGGCTGGCGCCGGGGGCGAAGGTGGTGGCGGACAGGCCGGGCTCGTTGAAGAGGGTGTCGCCGAGGGACTGGACCGGGCGGGTGGCGATCTCGGCGCGGCGGAGGATGGTGACGGGGACGTAGGTGCCGCCGCCCTCGATGGGGGTCGCGGTGACGGTGACCGGCGGAAGGGTGGCGCTGGGCTCGGCCGGGCTGGTCTGGGCGGCGGCAGGCGGTGCGAGGAGGCAGGGCGCGCAGGCGGCTCCGGCGAGGAGGGCTGCGCGGTACGTGGCGGTCAGGCGGCGGGCGCGGTGCAACATGCGGTCACTATGGAACGTTATAGTGTATCATTACAAGCCGTGCTCCGACCCGAGGGTGGCCTGGACAGCGCCGTGAAGCGACGCGCGTGCGATGCGGTCCGGGCGGGGCTTCGCACCACGGCAGTGCCGCGCCCTTCCGCACTCCCAGGCGCGGTGCCGTTCGTGGGCGAAGGAGGGGCGCTTGCCACGCTTCCCCGTAGTCAAAAAAAGGAGGTGGGGGGTCTGGGGGGCGGAGTTCTCTCCGCCCCCCGGTTCTACGTCCCGAGTACAAAGAGCCGCCCCCAGCCACGGATGCGCCGGGGATCGCCGCGCGCGGCGCGCAGTGCGCCCCAGAGGGCGAGCGCGATGCTGTCCAGCACGAGGGTGCCGGTTTCCGCCTCGATGGTGGGCGCGAGGCGCGTGCCGCGGAAATTCGTGCAGTGGACGATGATGGCGTCGGGCTGCGCCGCTGCGGTCTCGCGCAGCAGGGCGGCGATGTGTGTCTCCTCGTGCAGGGCGAAGGAGAAATTGCCGGGATCGTCGAGATGGCGTTCGGCGACCGTGTCGAAGCCCTCGGCGGCGAGGGTGGCGAGGATCGCCGCCTGCACGGTGGCGAGGTAGGGCGTCACCAGGGCGACGCGGCGTGCGCCGGCGAGGCGCAGCGCCGCGAACAGGGCGAGGGTCGCGGTGGTGGCGGGGATGGCGGTGGCGGCGGTGACCGCTTCCGCGATCGCGCGGTCGGCGGCGGGGCCGAGCCAGGCGCCGGAGGTGCCGTTCCAGCAGATCGCGTCCACCCGCGCATCGGCGAGCAGCTCTGCGGCAGCGACCATGGCGGCGGGGTCGAATTGCGCCGTCGCCGCCTCGCCGAGTGCGATGCCGAGCACGCGCAGCCGGGCGAAATGCGCGGTGATGCCGGGGGTGGCCGCCAGCATCGCGGCGGTCGTCGGCTCGAGCACCGTGTTCGAGGAGGGGGTGAGCATGCCGAGGCGCATGGTCAGCGCGTCGCCTCGGCGGCGAGGACGCGGTTGCGCAGCAGCCAGGCGAGGGCGCGCGACCAGGCCTCGTCGTTGTCGCCGCGGAAGCTCGCGCTCCACATGGCGCGCAGCTCGCCGGTGGCGGCGTCGCGCAGCGCGAGGCGCATGCCGAGGACGAGGGTGCTGAGCTTGTGGACGAGGCCGCTCAGGGCGAGCTCGGCGCCGAGCTCGCGGGCGAGCGCGGCCTCGCAGCCATCGCAGTCGCGAAGGGCGGGGCCGGCGGCGAGGCGGGCGGCGGCGGGGGCGGTGTCCACCACCGTGTAGCGGCCGGAAGCGGCGAGGCCGGCGCGGAGCTCCTCCGCCATGCGCGCGAGCCGGGCCGCCTGTTCGGGCGGCTGCGGCTCGCCGGAGGTGTCGAGGAGCTCGAAGGGGAATACGGCGATGCGGCGGGGCGGATCGGCGGGCTGCGCCAGGGCGGGCGCGCCCCGGGGGGCGGCACCGCATGCCAGAAGGCCCGCCAGGGTGGCCCGCCTGCCTCGCTTCATCGCCGCGCCCTCCGCAGGCAGCTTGCCTGCCGCGCGGGCGCCGCGGCAAGGCGCCTCAGACCGGCTCCATGAAGGCGGCCGCGGGGGTGGCGCGCTGGAGCAGGGACTGCATCGCCGGGTGCTCGTGCCCGTCATGGCGGGTCAGCGCGTCCATCGGGCAGAAATACTCGTGCGGCTGCGGCACCTGGTTGCGGGCGAAGCCCTCGTAGAGCAGGCGCTGCAGCCCGTAGAGCACGCGCACGTCGCGCACCGGCACCATCAGGTGGGCGACCGGCTCGGCGGGGAGCAGCGGGATGAGCTTCCAGCGCGGGGTCGGGTCGCTCGGCTGGGTGGGGGCGAGCAGCCAGGGGAGCGGGCAGAAGACCAGCAGGGAGGAGGTGGAGGGGGCGAAGCGCGAGCGCTTGTCGAGCAGGTTCTGGAAGGAGGAGCAGGCCTCGATGCAGAGGATGTCGACATAGGGGTCCTCGGGCGAGGGGCCGAAATGCAGCCACAGCCCGTCCGGGATGGTGCGCATGCGGTGGGAGCCGGGGAGCTTGATGAAGGGTTGCGCGACCTGGTTGTCGGGGCAGGGCCGGCCGCGGAGCCAGGCGGTGCCGGGGCCGGTCCTGGCCGCGCCCGGGGGGTGTTCCGGCCAGGTCTGCAGCCTGGCGCGGACCAGGTTGTCCAGCCGATGCCCACTCGCCCTCTCGCGCATAACAGGAGTACCCCCAGGTCGTTATCAACCAATGCGTTAGTTTGTCCTCGCGGATTCGCGACGGCAAGACAAAGATTCAGTTTCCATTAAGAATCTGCGGGGCGTGGCTGAGTCGAGCTTGAATGGAGCGGCGCAGCGGCCAGTCAAAGTGGTGGCGAGTTGTAGTCGGGCGTCAGGAGAGTCCAGTAAGTCGCGGAAAAGAATCACTTTGTTTTTCCACCGCGGCCGCGCTGGATATCCACAGCTAATTCCCAATTCCATCCACAGACCGGAACGTGCCCCGTTCCGGGCAGGGCCGGTTCCGGGAGGCCGGCCCGCAACCTTGGCGCGAAACGGCGCCGCCGCGGCCGGATGGTGGCCGCGGTACGCGCCCGAACAACCAGACTGCGGAGCGGGAATTCACGTCGCGGCAGTGCCGCGGCAAAAGCGTGCCGAGCGCCGTTCCCAGCCCGCCAACGCTGCGGCGCCAGAGACTGCGGAAGCAACCAGCGCCAAGAAGCCAAAAAAAGGAGGTGGGGGTGTGGGGGCGGAGTTCTCTCCGCCCCCGCTCTTTTTCTTCCTCAGCCGCGCTCGGCGAGCGCCAGGTAGTCGCGGCGGTCGGCGCCGGTATAGATCTGGCGCGGCCGTCCGATGCGCTGCGAGGGATCCTCGATCAGTTCCTTCCACTGGCTGATCCAGCCGATGGTCCGCGCCACCGCGAACAGCACGGTGAACATGTGCGTCGGGATCCCCATCGCCTTGAGGATGATGCCGGAATAGAAATCGACGTTCGGATACAGCTTGCGGCTGACGAAATACTCGTCGGAGAGGGCGATGCGCTCCATCTCCATCGCCATGTCGAGCAGCGGCTCGTCCTTGATGCCGAGCTCGGCAAGCACCTCGTGGCAGGTCTCCTTCATGATCTTCGCCCGCGGGTCGAAATTCTTGTAGACCCGGTGGCCGAAGCCCATCAGGCGGGCATGGCCGCTCTTGTCCTTCACCTGGGCGATGAAGGCGGGGATGTTCTTGGGATGGCCGATTTCGGCCAGCATCTTGAGCACCGCCTCGTTGGCGCCGCCATGGGCGGGGCCCCACAGCGCGGCGATGCCGGCGGCGATGCAGGCGAAGGGGTTGGCGCCGGTGGAGCCCGCCAGGCGCACCGTGCTGGTCGAGGCGTTCTGCTCGTGATCGGCGTGCAGCACCAGGATGCGGTCCATGGCGCGCGACAGGATCGGGTTGTTGACGTAGTCCTCGGTCGGCACCGCGTTCAGCATGTAGAGGAAGTTGTCCGCGTACTTGAGGTCGTTGCGCGGATAGATGAAGGGCTGGCCGATCGTGTACTTGTAGGCCCAGGCGGCGATCGTCGGCACCTTGGCGATCAGCCGGAAGGCGGCGATGCGGCGCTGCTCGGGATCGTTGATGTCGAGGTTGTCGTGGTAGAAGGCGGCGAGCGCGCCGACCACGCCGCACATGACCGCCATCGGATGGGCGTCGCGGCGGAAGCCCTCGAAGAAGCGGCGCAGCTGCTCGTGCAGCATGGTGTGGTAGGTGACGCCGCGGGAGAATTCCGCGAGCTGGTGCGCCGTCGGCAGCTCGCCGTTCAGCAGCAGGTAGGCGACCTCGACGAAGTCGGAATTTTCCGCGAGCTGCTCGATCGGGTAGCCGCGATAGAGCAGGATGCCGGCGTCGCCGTCGATATAGGTGATCTTGCTCTCGCAGGAGGCGGTGGCGCCGTAGCCCGGATCATAGGTGAAGATGCCGAGATCGCCGTAGAGCTTGCGGATATCGGCGACCTGCGGGCCGAGCGTGCCGGACAGCAAGGGCAGGCTGGTCGCGCGGTTGGTCCCGTCGAGCGTGACGGTGACGGACGCAGTGGCGGGACTGGTCATGGCTCAGCATCCCCGAGGGAGGGTGGATCGATCCGGCACGGCCTTATTGGCGCCATCATGGTGCAGCGCAAGATATGGGCGCCGGCCCGGGCCTGTCCATCAACGGCGACCAGGGGGGCCGAGGGCGGCTCAGTCGCGGCCGCGCCAAGCTTCCGGCAGGGCACCGCCGCCGGCCCAGAGGCCGCGGCCGGACTGGCGCGCCGCCACCTCGGTCGGGCGCAGGACGGAGGCTTCGGCGAGCGCGAAGCCGGCCGCCACCAGCGCCGCATTCACATCCATGCCGCCCGCCTCGCACTGGCCGAGGCCGCGGCCATAACGGTCCCGCCCCTGCACGCGGCAGGACACCGGCTGGCCCGCCACCAGCCGCGCCAGCGCCGCCGCCGAGGCAGCCCCGCAATCCAGCGCGGCGCCGCTGCGGTCCCGGCAGCTCTCGCCGCGCTGCGGCGCCATCAGCCCGGCCAGGCGCAGGATACGGTCGCCGAGCCGCAGCGTCTCGCCATCCACCACGCGCACCTCGCCGGGCGAGGCCGACCAGGCCTGCTCGCGCGGCGCCGAGCCGAGCAGGTCCGCCGGCAGCCCGACGGCGATGAGCAGCACGGCAAGCCCGGTGAGGCCGAGCGCGGCCAGCACGCCGCCGAGACGGCGCGGCGCACGCTGAGGCCGGAAGATGCGACGACGAGGCAGCACGGAACGGGGAGTTACCAAGGAGCATGCCGGGCTGGCAACCGGCTTCGCGCGAAGAGATAGCGGCGCAGCGTTGATGCGTTGCATGAGGCGCCACGGCTTAGCGCCTGACGTGCATGGGCTGGTGCCGCCGCGTCTCCCGCCATGCGATCTCAACGCTGCGCGAGCGCCGTAGGCCCTGTTGCCACAAAGCGACGGCTCGTCGCAGGACCGATGCTTCTGTCGGAATGCTGCGACGAGAGCTTCTTAGGGGGCAGAGCTCCGTTCTCAGCCCGACAACGGCTCGGCGTCCGAGAGTGCGGGAGGAGCCAGAACCAATAAGCCAAAAGAAGGAGGGGGGGTTTGGGCAGGGTTATCGCATATGAGCAAAGAGCTCGTAGAGGAAGCCCTTCTTCCAGCGGGCGAGGTTCATCTTGCGTGATGGCGAGCGCCGATCCGGATGCGCGCGCAAGATGTCGAGCGCCATGCGCCGAATGATGCTGTGGTTGTACGGCGCGTTGTTCTTTCGGCTTCTCGCCGCGTCCTCGTAGAACACGACAT
>Ga0081539_10000779_pt1 | contig 62135 bp, 50 predicted proteins | sample TabmetS4T2R2_FD_71023 | JGI IMG/M metagenome (GOLD analysis project Ga0081539, IMG submission 71023) | Tabebuia heterophylla rhizosphere microbial communities from the University of Puerto Rico - S4T2R2 | ecosystem: Host-associated > Plants > Roots > Rhizosphere ...
GGCCACCAGGGCGGTGCCGATCGCGATGCCGGACCACTCCAGCCCGGTGCCCGGCCGGATCGGCTCGGCGGACTGGGCGGCCATGAGGATTCCGGCGCCGACCGCGAAGACGGACGAGATCACCAGCGTGCCGATCACCGGCAGCGCGGCGAGCGCACCACGGCGGTCGGCCGGGTCGCCGACCGGGCGCATCCGGCCGAGTAGCCGCCGTACCGGCGTGGCCGAGGCGAGCGCGCCGCCCACCACGGCCAGCACCGCGAACCCGCCGAACAGGTAAAATGCCTGGTCAGAGGGGTCGTAGGCGCCTTGAACGGCGACCGGCGCGGCCCGCATCTGATCGAGCACGACGACGCCCAGCCCGGCGCTCAGGGTCGCCAACCAGCCGGGTACGTGCAGGCCGATCACCAGGAGAGCGACGACCAGACCGCCGGCCGCGGCAATGCCGGCTGCGGGCAGGGCCGCGTCGAGCAGTCCCTGATCGCCGTTCTCGGCGTAGTGCAGGGCGCTGGCCAGGGCGATCGGGCCGAGTGCGAGATTGGGTACGCCGGCTCGCAACGTCAGGCCGGCTCCGACCGTGAGCAGGCCGATCGCCGTACCGGAGATCAGTAGCGTGTCGAGGGCCGGACGCCGCAGGGTGGCCGGGTCGAGGCGGTACAGCAGGTAACCCACCGCGGCCACCGCCAGCAGCAGCACGATCTCCCAGCCGAGGTGGACGCCGACCCGATCGCGTCCCTGATCGTCGGCGGCGGCCCGGCTCATCCGCTGCAGCGACGCGGTCGAGAACTCGCCCGAGTCGAAGTCACGACGGCGACGGTACTCGGTGGGGCTGAAGCCGTTGTTGCGAAACGTGGCTGGATCATCGCTGTCATCGGGCTGCCGACGGTAGGTCGTCTCGTCGTACGCCATGTCCCGTGCCTCCTACGTTCGGTCGAGGCATCCGACGCCGTTGTCGGCCCGACCGTGCCTCCCCCTGTGAGCATACGGAAATATCATCAACCTGGTTCAAGGCCGAGTCCTGCAGATTCAGCCATGGCCCTTCGGCCTGTCCGGGTCGTCGGAATCAGAGCGATCGGGGCGATTCGGGACCCGGCAGGAACGCTCCAGCCAGAGGGCGGCGGCAACCAACGCGAGTGCCGCGACGACACCGCCGATCGCGGCGGGTATGTCGTCGCGCGCGGCCCGGGTCGGCTCGAGCACGAGCCAGGCGAGCACGCCCGCGGAGAACCCGGTGTAGAGGGCGCCCGCCAGCGAGGACGCCTTGGCCAGCACGGCGAACCTGGCCACCGCCAGCGGATCGACCCGGGGCGCACCCGGCTTGCGCTGCACTCGCGCGGCGGTGTTCTGCGCGAGGTAGCCCTCCGCCACGGCGAGCGCGGCGATCACGACGATCGGCAACCAGGGCAGCGGCGGCCAATTCGCGTAGAAGATGCTCAGCAGCAGCCACGCCGTCGCGGCGGCGGCCAGACCGGCGACCACCAGCACCGAGGCACTGGTCGGGCGCATCGACGGCTCGGTCCGCGGTGTGCCCGGATTGCTGCTCACGCCGACGACTCTAATCCGAGATCTGGACACGGTGTCATCGCCGCGACGTCGGCCGCCAGTGCGGGGTCGTTGAGCAGATCGGTGACCCAGCCATGTCCGGGCAACCGGGCGTAGGGCTGGATGTCCAACCACGGTTTCAGGACGAAGGCTCGCTGATGCGCGCGCGGATGCGGCAGGGTCAGCTCCGGATCCCCGCTGAGCATCGGCGTACCGTCGTCCTGCCACACCGCGATCACATCGACGTCCAGCGTGCGCGGCCCGAAGCGGCGGTCCGGATCGCGGCGGCGCCGCGCGGCTGTCTCGCAGGCCCGGGCCCGGTCAAGCCAGTCGGCCGGCGCAGCCACGGGGTCCGCCGCCAGGACCACGGCATTGAGGTACGCCGGTTGCTCGGCGTCACCCCACGGCGGCGTCTGGTACACGCCCGAACACAGCACCACGGCCTCGCCGAGCAGGTGCACCGCTTGCCGGAGGTAGCCGTACCGGTCGCCCTGGTTACTGCCCAGGGCAAGCAGCGCTCGGGTCACGGCCGACTCCGGCGCAGTGTGACCGCGACATCGGTGAACTCGTGCGGGATCGGTGCCTGCGGTTTGTGGACAGTGACCGTAGCCACCGCCACCCGGTCGTCGGCCAGGCAGGCGGCCGCCAGGCGGTCGGCGAGGGTCTCGATCAGATTGACCGGCTCACCGGCGACCATCTCGGCCAGGCGACCGGCCAGTTCCCCGTAGTGCACCGTGTCGCGGACGTCGTCCCGGGCCGCCGCGGGTGCCAGGTCGAGCTCGAGCTGGACGTCGATCACGAAGTCCTGACCGGCGGCACGCTCGAAGTCGTAGACGCCGTGTCTGCCACGGACCCGCAGGCCGGACAGCTGGATCATGTCGCCCGAGGTCTCGCTGGTGAACCTCGGGCCGCCGGATGCGCGCCAGACCGCGAGTGCGTCACAGGTCGCGCGCACGTCGTGGACGCGCACGCCCCAGGCACCGGACGACACGGCCAGGACGTTGGCGGCCAGCGTGGCGGCCTCGCGCTCACCCACCGGTCGAGGCGCACCGTCCGGACCGGCCAGCAGGCGCCCGAGGTAGCTCTTCCGGCTGGCACCGAACAGCACCGGGTAACCGAGGCCGATCAGTACGTCGAGGTGCCGGCTGAGAGCCCAGTTGTGGTCCGCGTTCTTGGCAAAGCCGATGCCCGGGTCCAGGATGATCCGCTCCGGTGCGATGCCGGCGGCCTCCGCGGCGGCGACCCGGTCGAGCAGTTCGGCTCGTACCTCGGCCACCACGTCGCGGTAGACGGCGAGCTGGTTCATGGCACGGGAGTGGCCCCGCCAGTGCATCAGGATCCACGGGCAGCCGGCTGCCGCCACGACGGCCGCCATGCCGGAATCGGCCAGGCCACCGGAGACATCGTTGACCACGGTGGCGCCGGCCTCCAGCGCCGCCTCGGCCACCGCGGCGCGGGTGGTGTCGATGCTGATCGGGACGCCGGCCGCGGCAAGCGCACGCACCACCGGCAGGACTCGGGCGATCTCCGTGGAGGCGTCGACACGCTCGGCACCCGGGCGGGTCGATTCGCCGCCGATGTCCACGATGTCCGCTCCGTCGCGGCGCATCCCTATACCGTGCTCGACCGCCGCTTCGACGCTTGAGTAACGACCTCCGTCCGAGAACGAGTCGGGCGTAACGTTCAACACGCCCATAACGACCGGGCCACTCATCACCCATAAAACGTACCCACAGGTGATCTTCGAACACGTGTACCATGCCCAAGGGCCTCGCGCTCAGGCCCAGCGTGACTCATGTTCAGTCACGTCTTTACCTTGGGTAACGAATCAGGCAGCTTGTAGGTAAGAAGTACGGCCCGTACGCTTCGGACAGGCATCATTTGAAAGGACCGAAGGAAGCAGATGGGCTAGCGAAGGACAGGTATGCCCTAACGGCTCACTGGACGTGCCAGAACCCTAGACGGCGCAGAGCCGGAAGTAGCACCATATGGGGTTGCCGTCAGGCTTCACAACTGCAGTGTTCGATTCCCCCAGATCGGGCACCCGGGAGGTTTTACCGATGATCGCCACCGACGTCGCGGGGCAGGCCGCGGCGATGCTACAGCAGGCTACGCTCGCCGCGCCCGAACCACAGGGCATCAACACGGAAGGCGTCGTCACTTTCTTCGCGAGCAACATCGCGCCGATCCTGCTCGCCGTCCTCGGCGTCATCTTCATCGGCCGCGCCAGCCGCGGGGAGATTTCGAAGGTTCTGACCAGTTCCGCGATCGCCATCGTCGGCCTCGCGTTCATCGCCGGCGCCGCGACACTGTTCTTCGTCGGCGACTACATCATCGATCTGATCTTCAGCTAGCCATGCGGCTCCGCACAGACGACGACATCTACCGGGCACGCCTGGTCTATCTGGGCCCGCCCGGTTACACGCTGCCCATGCACCTGCCGTACGCGCAGTACGGCATGTTCGTCGTCCTGGTACCCCTGTTCATGTTCCTGCACTACCTGGTCTCGTTCGAGGTCGACCCCTTCCCGGCCTGGGAGATCGCTCTCGCCATGGTCACCACGTCGTACGTGTTCCGGCACGTCGACCCCGACCGCCCCGCTCGGGTTGTCATCCGCACCGCGCTCACCGATTGGCGCCGCACCCGCGAGCCGGCCGTCGAGCAGCGCGATCCCCGCCTTGTCGCGACTCGCATCCGGGTTCGGGAGGAGCTGATATGACCGGTCACGCCAGTCCTACAGCAAGTCCGGATGGGACCGGTTCATGACCTCATCCCCTCCGCCGGGGCAGCCCCGCGCGGGTGACTCGACTCCGGGCAGGCAGAGTAACGGTGTGCAGTCGGACAACTACTCTTCGCCTAACCTGCCTGATGTGGCCGACGATCTGATCACCAGTCCCGATCACGGTGCCGTCGGCGTGTTCCAGACCCCCCAACCGGCGCGCAGGCATAGCCACGCCGGGCCGGCCGTGAATCCGTCGATGGACATCGACTCACCGTTCCTCGACCTGTTCGGTGGGGCGGCGGCGCCGACCTCGCCCGGTATCGGGGGCACCCCGGACATCGAGCCGCACGCGGCGGACGAAGTCGAGGAACTCCGTCCACCGGACGCCGTCGTGTTCGGTTCGCCGGCGTTCGTGCAGCCCGCCTCGGGCCTGCCAACCCCCCCGGCGTCGCCAGTCGCCGAACGGCCGTTCTCCGGCCCGCCCTATGCCCGGGCACCGCAGGGGCCGCCGGCCGACTTCTTCGAAGAACCGGAGACACCAGACTCGGATTACGAGGACTGGCCGGAGGACCACTGGACGGACGAGGTCCGGCCTGGTTCTCCTGCCTCGGCCACGGCGGGTCAGGTGGCCGAAATGCCGTCGTCCGCACCGTCGGCATCCGGGTCCAAGCCGTCTCTACAGCCGTCCGAATCGGATGTCGCGGTTGTACCGCCGGCACCCGCGGCCATCGAAACCGCTCCCGCGAAGGTCGGACCGGAGCACCGCGCCGAGCTGCCGGTCACCATGCCGGAGAAGTCCCCGACCAGCCGGAAGACCAAGGCTGCGGCGAAGCGCAAGCGGAGGCGGAACCGCGCGGAACCCGCGAACCTGCCGGCGGTGCGGCCGACGAAGGAGACCAAACCCGCGCCGCTGCGTCCGCACAAGCTGAAGTTCAGCGACCGCGACCCGTCGATCGAACTCGAGATCACCGAGATCGCCGGCCACCTGACATTCACCCAGTCCACGGTCACCGCGTGGTACTCGCTGCCCGAGGTGCGCTGGGCCTTCCGCCCGGACGCGGAACGCGAGGCCCTGCTCTCCGCGATCTCCGAGCAGTACGCCGGGCTCGCCGGATTCCGGCTGCATCTGCGCCGCACGAACCGGCCCTTCCCGGCCGACGAATGGGCACGCACGGTCGACTCATTCACCGCGAAGCCGCTCCCCGACGTGGTCGGCGGGACGTCCTGGTCCGATCACCTGGTCGCCGCGCAGCGGCACCTGCTCTCGGTGAACCACGCCGAAGGGCAGACCTACCTGGGTGTCACCTTCGCTCGCCGCTCACTCGGCGACACCTTCTCCGAGCGGATCCTGCGGATCTTCGGGAAGGGCACGTCGGACGGCGAACGGCGCAAGCTGGGCCGGACCGTCGAGCAGTTCGACGAAGTGCTGAACGCGTTCGGCATGCGCGGACGCCGCGTCACACCGCAAGAACTGGAGTGGCTGCTCTTCCGGTCGGTCGCGCTGTGCATGGCGCCGCCCGGCCCGCTGTCGCCGGTGACCAACGGGCATTGGGACACCGGGGACCTGCTGGCGCTCACCGAGCAGGTGGAGCGTTACCGCACTCCGTACGGGTCGACGGTCAAGCTGGTGAACCGGATGACCGGCGAGGAGCGGCATGTCGCCGTACTCTCGGTGGGCCGGATGGAGCCGCTGGAGATCCCCGAGAAGCACGAGCCGTGGCTGCACTTCCACGAGCGGTTGCCGTGGCCGATGGAGCTGTCCTCACGCCTCGACATCCTCGGCTCGGGCAGCTCGTTCAAGAACCTCGAGCACCGGCTCCGGATGATCCGTTCGCAGCAGCTGGACTACGCCGAGCACGGCATCGACGCGCCGCCCGAGCTGGAACGACTGGCCAAGCGGGCGCTGGTGATCGGCGACGAGATGACCACCGGCTTGCCGGTCGAGTCGGCCCGGGCGCACGGCTGGCACCGGATCGCGGTCGGCGGCGCGACTCGTGAGGAGTGCCTCGAACGGGCCCGGCGGCTCATCCAGCTCTACTCCCGCGAGCTGCGGATCTCGTTGCAGCACCCGAAGAACCAGGACCAGCTGGCCCGCGAGTTCATCCCGGGTGAGCCGATCGCGAACACCGGCTACGTACGCCGGATGCCGGTGAAGCTGCTGGCCGCCGCGCTGCCGCAGGCGGCATCGACGGTCGGGGACCGGCGCGGCGACCTGATCGGACGTACGGCGGGCACCTGCCGCCGGCCGGTCTTTCTCGACCTGCACTTTCCGATGGAGGTCCGGGAGCGTTCCGGCTTGGGCGTGTTCGTGGCCGAGCCCGGCGGTGGTAAGTCGACGCTGATGGGTGCGCTCGGCTACCTGAACGCACGCCGGGGCGTGCAGGTGACCCTGCTGGACCCGTCCGGCCCGCTTGCCCGGCTCTGCCAGATGCCGGAGCTGCGCCCGTACTCCCGGGTGTTGAATCTGACCGGGTCCGAGCAGGGCACACTGGCGCCCTACGCGCTCATCCCGACCCCGGTACGCAGCGAATTCTCAACCGGGCCCGGCGGCGACCGCGAGTTCGAGATCGCAGTGTCGAACGCCCGCGCCGAGCGCCGGATGCTCGTACAGGACATCTGCTCGATGCTCGTGCCGCCGCAGGTGGCCAAGGAGGCGTCCACCGCGACGTTGCTGCGGCACGCGGTTCGCCAGGTGCCGGCCGAGGAGACGTCCACCCTCGACGACGTGGTCCGCACGCTGCAGAACCTGGACGACCACGAGGGCAAGGAGCTGGCGAACCTGCTGCTCGACACCGCCGAGATGCCGCTGGCGCTGCTGTTCTTCGGCTCGCCGCCGCCACACCTGCTCGGCGCCGACTCCGCGCTCACCGTGATCACCATGGCCGGCCTCCGACTGCCCGACCTGAAGATCGAACGCGAGTACTGGTCGGCCGAGGAGTCGCTCGCCCTGCCGATGCTGCACACCGCGCACCGGCTCGCGGTTCGCCGCTGCTACGGCGGCTCGATGAGCTCCCGCAAGATGGTCGGCCTGGACGAGGCGCACTTCATGGAGGGCTGGCGCTCCGGCCGGTCGTTCCTGGTCCGGCTCGCCCGCGACTCGCGAAAGTGGAACCTGGCCGCGCTGGTCGCCTCCCAGAACCCGCGGGACATCCTGGGCCTGGACGTGCAGAACCTGGTGTCCACGGTCTTCGTCGGCCGGATCGCCGAGGATCAGGAGATCGCCAGCGAGGCGCTGCGCCTGCTGCGGGTACCGGTTCACGACGGCTACGAGGCGACGCTGGCGTCGCTCTCCCAGGTGGACGCCTCGTCGTCGCACCGGCTGGGTTTCCGCGAGTTCGTGATGCGCGACGTGGACGGCCGGGTGCAGAAGGTTCGGGTCGACGTCTCGTACGTGGACGGCCTGCTGGACCACCTGGACACCACGCCGATCACCGTGCAGGCCACTCCCACGGCGATGCCCACCCTGTCGGACCTGGAGGTTTGAGGTGCTGCGGCGGGCGTTCGCGGCGGTGGTGACGGTTCTTCTGGCGGTGGTGGCGTCGATCGCCTGGGCGGTGGCCGCGCCGTCCGCCGCGACGGCCGCTCCCGTCCCGGTACGGGCACCGGGCGGCGCCTGCAGCACCGAGGAATGGCAGCGCGACTTCAAGGGCTGCGTCGAACGGTTGGCAGACGTCAGCGCCGATCGCGCCCGGTGCCTCACTCCGCCCACGCCGAGCACCCCGGATTCAGGTCTGGCCGGCTGGTTCGCGGAGCGTCCGAGGTCATCGACCCCGTCCAGCTTCCCCGGCCTGTACAGCGACTTTGGGTACGCCGGCTACAGCTACACGACGTACGACCTGGACAGCGGCTGTGCCTCAACCCTGATCGATCCGGAGTTCAAGTTCGAGACGACAGTCGCGAACGGCGAATTCATGATCGCGACTGCGATCATCGGCGCCTCGAATGCCCTCCGTGAACGGGCGTGGGATCCGGAAACGCTCTGGGGTTGGGCCAATCCACTGGTCGAGCAGGCGACCAAGGCGGTTTACGAGAAGGTCTTCAGCACCTTCGGCGGGATCACCCTGGCCATCATCGGCCTCTACCTCATCTGGCGCTCACGTCAAGCCGAGATGGGCGCCGCGACCACCACGGCGGGCTGGGCAATCCTGATCATGGTGGCGGTCACGGCCATCGCCGCGTGGCCGGTCCGCTCCGCCAACCTCGCAGACCAGAGCCTGATCACCACGCTGAGCGTGGTCCATGACGCGGTCGGCCCGCGACCCGCCGACTCCAGCGGGGGGTGCAAGCTCAGCAGTACGTCGTGCAAGGACGAGCGGCCACCGGCCGTCCGAGCCAGTGATACGGCGACCGAAACGATGCTCTACCGAAACTGGCTGCGGGGCATGCTCGGCTCCGCGGACAGCACCACCGCTGAGCGATACGGTCGCGCTCTCTACGACGCTCGCTCGCTGACCTGGGATGAAGCAAAGCGGATCCGCGACAATCCGGACACCCGCGATGCCGTGCTCAAGGGCAAGAACGCGCAGTGGGAGAAGGTCGCCGAGCAGATCAACCAGGAGGATCCGGAGGCCTACGAATACCTCCAGGGCGTCAACGGCATGGAGCGGATCGGTTCGGGCTTCATCGCCGTGCTCGCGGCGATCATGTTCGCGATGTTCGATCTGACGGCCTCGGTCCTGGTGCTGCTCGGTTTCCTGATCTTCCGCTGGGCCGTCATCGCCGCGCCGATCCTCGGCACGATCGGCCTTCTGCGCCCGGCCAGCGCCGGTATTCGGCGCCTCGGCAACGCCGTCGTGGCGGCGATCTTCAACATCGCGATCTTTGGAACCGGCGCGGCGATCTACCTGTTCGCGGTCGACTTGATCATGAATACCGGAAGCCTCGCCGGCTGGTTGCAGGTCGTGCTGGTCTGGCTCTGCGGAGTCGTCGGCTGGCTGCTGCTCCGGCCGTACCGGCGGATCACACAGTTGGGCGGCAAGGACAGCACCCGGGCCATCGCGTCCGCCGGATCCTGGCACCGGAGGTTCTTCCGGGACATGCGCGAAGCCGCCAAGCTTGAGGTCGCCGAGGGCGGCGGCACGCGGGAACCGGTCATCGGCAAGGACCGCCGCTCGATCTACGCGGAGCAGAGCAGTCTGCGGCCGGAGGCACGGCTGGAGGATCCGTCACACGCCGCGACCGGTCGCGCGGAGCTCACCGCGGCCGGCGCCACCGACGCGTCAGCGCGGGCACCGCGGCCCGACGGCACGGAGAGCACGCGGGACGATGCGCCTCCGGCACGCACCCGAACGCGTCCTGCCCTGCCCGGCCCGGCGCGGCCACGACGGCCCAGCACCTGGTCCGAGCCGGACGTCACGGAACGGCCCGCGTCGTACGCGATCTACCGTCCGGAGACCCGCAGCACCACCAGTGAGCCGGCACAGCCGCGGGTGCGCACCGAGGCGAAGTGACCGAAATGGCCCCTCGGATGCTCGAACGCGGCCTCGCCGGGATCTTCCGGTCGCGCTGGGGCGTGGCCACGGTGCTCGCCGTTCTCGTGCTGGCGGTCGTCGGAATAGGCCGGCTCTTCGCGGATGACCAATCCGGGCGTCCACCCGTCGGTGCCGGCTCTCCGGCTCCCGCCCTCAGCGTGAACCCGGACCACGAGGACAGCGTCATCTCCCCGTCGCCGCCGCCCGCACCGACGACGAGCCCCGGCACGGCGCTGCCGGAGGCGGTCGCATACGCCTTCGCCGGCGCCTGGGTGGACCACGAGAACGTCTCGGCGAAGGCCTGGCGCGCACGTCTCGTGCCCAACTCCACCACGGCATTGTCCAAGGAACTCACCGGCACCGACCCGGCCGACGTACCGGCCAGCCGGGTGCGGGGCCGGCCGGAACTCGTGCCGATCGGTGAAGGCCTCGTCGACGCCGTGATCGAGACCGACTCGGGCCGGTTGACATTGCGCCTCGTGGCGCCGGAAGGTCGATGGCTGGTGAGCGAGATCGACTGGGACGGACCATGAGCCTTCCCGGTACACGTCGCGTCGCTCTGCTCGTCGCCCTGGTCGCCACGCTCGCGCTGCTCTGCTGCGGTGGGGGCGTCAGCACGGTCCTGTTGGGCGGCCTGGGCAGTGAAGACAACACCGACGCCTTCTCCACACTTGGTTGCGGCCAGGGCGGCCCCATCGATCCGGAAGGCAAGCTGCCGCGGATTGCCGCGTACGGCGTCGAACAGATTCGCAACGCGGCCATCGTCATCAACGTGGGATCCGATCTCAGGCTGCCGCCGCGCGCGTGGGTGATCGCGGTCGCAACTGCGATGCAGGAGTCCAGACTGACGAATCTCGGTGACCTCGGCGCGGCGAACGACCACGACTCACTCGGACTCTTCCAGCAACGTCCCAGCGCCGGCTGGGGTACTCCGGCGCAGGTGCAGGATCCGGCGTACGCCAGCCGGAAGTTCTACGAGAAGCTACTGACCGTCGAGGGCTGGGAGAAGATGTCCCTGACCCAAGCCGCTCAACGCGTCCAGCGCAGCGCCTACCCGAACGCCTACGCGAAGCACGAGACAGTCGCGACACAGATCGTGAACCTGTTGGCCGACGGCGCCGCGAATGCCGTGGGCGATTCCCTCGAAATGGTGTGCGCCGCGGGTTGGCAGATCGCAGCATCGGGCTGGACGAACCCGGTCAAGTCCATAATCGGCTCCGGCTTCCGAACCCCGTCCCGGCCGACCCACCAGGGCGTCGACCTGATCGTCGGGCGACACACGCCGATCAGGTCTGCGGCCAGCGGGGTCGTCTCTGTTGTGAAGTGCGACGAAGATCGGCGCGGTCGTCAGAGCTGCGACGTGGACGGTTTTCCCGGCAAGGGTGGCTGCGGCTGGATGGTGGAGATCGTGCATGCGGGCAATGTGATGACCCGCTACTGCCACATGGTGCAGCGGCCGTCCGTCGCCGTCGGACAACAGGTTGCCGCCGGTGACGTGCTCGGGCGGGTCGGCAGCAGCGGCAATTCATCCGGCCCGCACCTCCACTTCGAGGTGCATCTGAACAACGACCGCACCAGCCGCGGGGCGGTCGATCCCGTTCCCTTCATGCAGCAGCAGGGTGCGCCGCTGGGCGGCGCGCAATGACCGGGGAAGGAATGCCCGACCCGTTCGCCGGTCATCCGGAATGGTCCCAAGATCCGCCGCGACCCATCGTGCCGACCCCGGCGATGATGGGCGGGTCCTTGCGCGGCCGCCGAGTCCTCGTGGGCCTGCCGGGCTATGGCTGGCGTGGCGACCTGCGCGCCGACGAGAAGATCGTGCAGGGCAGCCGCACTTATGTTCCGGTGATGCCGGAGTCGGAGTGGTACCGGGCCGAGGCCGAGCAGACGGAGGTGTTCGCGCCGCTGGTTCCCATCGAGCGCGTGTGGGTCGAGGAATACGGCATGGCCGGCACCGGCTCGCGAGCCGACGACGTCCTGTCGCGCCTGGTGTCACTGGACGAGCCGCCGCGCCGCAGCCCGGTGGCCGCGCTGGACGCGGATGGCATCACCGGCCGCCGCGTCGTGCGAATGCTCGAGGACGGCGGAGAGGCCCGCGACCTGCGAGCCGTGACCGAACTACACACCAGCGACGAGGGCGACATCTGCGCACGGGTGGCCGCCGAACTGGACTGGTATCGCTGGGGATGGAGCGGCAAGGCGCCGCGGACCCTCGAGGTGCCGGTGCACCTGCTCTGGGTCGAATGAGCGGTCAGGTAAGCTTCACCGCCCCGCAGACCCGCCACCCGTCCTCATCGACCATCCGCAACTGCCATCGTTCGGAGTCTCGTTCGCTGTTGTCCGAGAGTGTTCGCACCAGATCCGTGCTGACCGTCGTCTGCCCGTTCGCCGTGACAACGTCGAAGCTCGTCCAGGTCACGCGTACACCGAGGCTGTACTGCCTCTCGGTCGCCTCGTTCTCGGCCTGTAACGCCTCGATCTGCGCGAAGTTGCCGCCGGATTCGCAGGTGTACAGCGCCGTTTCAGCATCGTCGCGATTGACCAGGAAGGCGCGGAGATAGCTGTCCGCTACGGCGTCCGGGGCACTGCGCTTGATCTCGGTGGCTTCGTCGTACAGGGAGATCGCCACGCCAACGCCACCCAGGCACAGCAGGGCCACGACGCCGATCGCCAGCGCGAGGAACAACCGCAGTCTTCGATCCGGCGGCCTTCCCGCCGGTTGTCCGGGGACCACAACCGGCGGCGGTCCTACCGGCGGTCCACCGGCCGGCGGCGCCGGGCGCGGTGCCGGCACGGGCGAAGAGGGCTGCGCCGGGCTCGTGCCGGGGTCGGGGGGCTGCACTCCGTCGATTTTAGTGTGTTCTGCCGGCACGTTTGAGAGCCTTCGGCCGGGCGGGGCGCCGGACACCGGGGTGATCGTCCGAGTGATGCGCCGGCGACGGAAACATCGAGCCGAACGCCACAAAAGCTGCACCGGCAGCGCAACGCAATGCAGCGGTCCGCCTGGGATACGGTTTGAGCGCAAAGGGGAGGTGAGGTGGTGGCGGATTCGAGGTCGCGGATCGACCGGGCCGCTGCCCTGCACCGGCAGGCCGCGGCGATGGTCGAGGCGGCCACGTTCGCCCTTGAGGTGCCGGCGCCGACCGCGGCCGATGCACTTGAGCAGCACCGCCTCGCCGAGGAATTACGGGCCGCGGCCAACGCGCTGGCACCGGGCTGGCTCGGCGCTCAGCTCGACGCGCAGTCGGCCATCATGCCGCTCGGCGGGCCACATCCGCCGCAGTTCGTCCGGATCGGTGTCGCCCAACCGCTGGACGATGCCACCTTTCCGGCCATCGTTCCGCTGCTCGGCACCGGCCACCTGGCCGTCGACTCGGACGCCCGGGACCTTCGGGTGGCCGGCCTGATTCGCAGTGTGCTGCTGCGCCTGCTCGCCGCCTCGCCGGCCGGATCGCTGCTGGTCACCACCGTCGACGGCACGGGCGGTGGCACGGTCTTCGCGCCGTTTCTCGCGCTGGCCGACGCCGGACTGATGGATCCGCCGGCCACCGACCGGGCCGGATTGAACGCCGTGCTGCAGGATGCGGAGAAGTGGCTGCGGCCGGGCCGCGGCGACGGCGCGCGGCGCAACCGGCGAGACAGGACCCGGTTGCTGGTCATCGCGGGCCTGCCGAACATGATCGAGATCGGCGACCTCGGCCGGATCGCCGCCCTCGCCAGCCAGGGCCCCGACTCGGGGCTACATCTGATCGTCGCCGGCTGGCCACCGCCTCCGCTCAGTCAGGAGGACACCCAGGCGCCGCTGCCACGTACCATCCAGGTGTCGCTACGCAATCCGCATGCCTGCGTGGTTCCGCCCGAGAAGCCGAAGATGTTCAGCTTCAGCTCGGTCGGCGACAACAGCCCATTGAACTCCGAGGTCTTTCTGGACGACGATCCGCCCGCCCATCTGATCGACGCGGTCTGCCGCGAACTGGCCACGCACTCCGTGGCGGCGTCCCGCGTCACGCTTGCCGACCTCTTGCCGGACGCCGGCGAGGACCTGTGGGGCGGCGACGCGGCGGATGGGCTGAGCACACCGGTCGGATACGACGGCGACACCCCGGTGCTGCTCTACTTCAACGATCTGACTCCACACTGGATGGTCGGCGGGCGGTCCGGCGCGGGCAAGACGGCCTTTCTGACAAGCGTCCTGTACGGGCTCGGCGCCCGGTACAGCCCGGAGGAGTTGGCGCTGTACCTGCTCGACTTCAAGGAAGGCGTGTCGTTCGCGGAGTTCGTACCCACCCAACGCGACCGAACCTGGCTTCCGCACGCTCGGGCGGTCGGGGTCGAGTCCGACCGGGAGTACGGCCTCGCCGTACTTCGCGAACTCGACGACGAGATGACGCGGCGGTCGGTGGCGTACAAGCGAGCGGGTGTCACCAAGTTCGCCGAACTGCGGGCCGTTGGCACCGGCGAGGGGCGCAGCCGGCCGACGCCGCGCATCCTGTGCGTCATCGACGAGTTCCAGGTCCTGCTGGCCGGCAATGATCCGATGGCCAACGAGGCGGTGGCGCTCCTCGAGTCACTGGCGCGCAAGGGTCGTTCGTACGGAATCCATCTGATCCTCGCCAGCCAGACGGTGCTCGGCGTGGAGGCCCTGTACGCGAAGCGAGATTCGATCTTCGGCCAGTTCCCGGTGCGCGTCGCCCTGCCCGGCGGCGGCGGTGTGCTGGAGCCGACAAACGACTCGGCGGCCGGTTTGCCGCTCGGCATGGCGGTGGTCAACACGGCCGGCGGCCTGGGTGGTCCGCGCGGCGCAACACGCGCCCACGAGCGGGTGGTTCGCTTTCCCGATCCGCACGGCGATCGCGAAGCGCTGCGTGATTTGCGGGTCAAGCTGTGGTCCGCGCGCGACCCGGAGGCCGTGCCACCGCGCATCTTCGCCGGGTACGCCTATCAGCACCTGGCCGACGACCCCACCTACCGGGCCGCGCTGGCCGGGCGGGCCGGGCGTCCGGCCGCTCTGGTCGGCCGGGTGATCGACGTCAACCTGTCCACCGCGGCGTTCCCGCTCGACGGCTCGCCGGGCCGGCACCTCGCCATCTTCGGCTCCCAACCGACCGGCGCGGAGGTGCTGGAGGCGGCCGCCCGGAGCGTTGCCGCCTATCACGCCCCGCGTACCGCACGCTTCGTCATCGCGTCGCTGGTGGCCGAGGGTGACGAGCTCGCCAAGGATCTCGCGGTCGAGGTCGGCCACCGGCAGGAGGTCGTCGTGGTGTCGGCCGCCGGCCTGCCCGCCGAGATGAACCTGGACAAGCCCGGATATCTGGTGGTGTTCGGAATGGACGCCGTCAGTCCCGGCTCCCTACCCATGCTTCGTCAGGTGCTACGCGAGGGCCCTGGCCATGGCGTGCATCTGCTGTCCTGGTGGCGGGGCCTGCGCCGGTTCTCCGAGGAGACCGGCGGCAGCGCGGGCCGCGAAGACGTCGCCGGCCTGATGTTCCTCAACGTCACCCACCAGGACGTGTCGCTCATGCTCGGCAAGCCGATCGACTGGCAACCGCGGGAGAACCGAGCCCTGCTGTACGACCGGCACGCCGACCGATCGGTGCTGCTGGTTCCGTTCGTCGTTCCGGAGAGTGACGAATGACGACTCCGGAGCCCGCTGACGACGCGGTCGTGGTGCCGCCGCAGGCCGGCCGGCCCACGGGCGATCCGTGGGCCGACTATCTTGCCGCCGCGCAACAACTCGACGCCGTACGACGGGCGGCGGCCACGGCCTCCAATGAACAGGCCGCTGTCCGGCACGCGGCAGAGCAGGAGCTTGCCGGAGTACGGGCGCGCTTGGCTCCCCAGCATGCGCGGCTGATGCGGGACTTCGCCGTACCGGAAAGTGATCTTGTGCCGCAACTCGCCGAGCAGGCAGTGGCGTCGCAGGCGATGGCCGGCGGCCCGGGGGCCGTGCTGGCTGCGCTCCGCCAGGCGCGAAGCACCGCCGACGCGGCGGACGCCGCGATGCTGGGGCGCGGTCCGGGTCCGCGCCTGCCGTGGCGCCCCTGGGCCCGCAACCTCCTGGTGTACGGACCGTTCGCGGCCGCCGTGCTGATCGTGCAGGTCGTGCTCTACCTGGTCGCGCCGTCCGGATCGCTGCCGACATATGCGCTGCTCTGCGGCCTGAGTCTGCCGGTGCTGGCATTCGGGCTGGGCTGGGTGACGATTGGGTTCGTGTACGGCGGCGGGCCGCAGAAGGTGGACCGCACGCCCATCGCCGGGCTGATCGTCTGTCTGACGCCGGTGCTGTTGACCTGCATGGGTGTGGGTCTGCTGGCGTTCTTCCGCTGACCACACCAGGCCGAGGGGATGTCGACATGACGAGCGTGGAAGAGATCAAGGCCAACGTCGCGGCCTCGGTGGACGGCACGCAGCGGGCGGTGACCGGTATTCGGCAGGCGTCCGATCAGTTGGACGACGCTTTGGCGCTGCTCCGGATCACCGCGATCGGTTCGATGCACCCGTCGGCAGCGGCCGCGATCGCGCAGCTCGAGCAGGCGCTAACCCGGCTGGACGAGGCGGCGACGCTGGCACGCAGCGCGATGGACAGCGCAGATGCCTACCGGATGATCGTCTAGGCCGGCCGTTTGAGGGCGAAACGCCGCTCGGCGGAGCGAGGCATTCAAGCGGATCTTCTCCATGCGACACGTCACCCCGCATTGATCAGCGCCATGACCTCCGCGCGAACCTTGCCGTCGCGCTGGAACGCGCCCCGGACAGCGGACGTCACCGTCCGGGCGCCGGCCTTGCGGATGCCGCGCATCTCCATGCACAGGTGCTCACAGTCCAGCACCACGATCACGCCGCGGGGACGGAGCTGCTCCATGAGCAGGTCGGCGATCTGGGAGGTGAGCCGTTCCTGGACCTGCGGGCGACGGGCGTACACCTCGACCAGCCGGGCCAGCTTGGACAGGCCGGTGATGCGGCCGTCCGTGCCCGGGATGTAGCCGATGTGCGCGCTGCCCTTGAACGGCAGCAGGTGGTGCTCGCACATGCTCATCAACTCGATGTCGCGGACCAGCACCAGCTCTTCGTGGTTCGCCTCGAAGGTGGTGGTGAGCACCTTGGCCGGGTCGACCCGCAGGCCGGCGAAGAGCTCGGCGTACGCACGGGCGACCCGGGCCGGCGTGCGCTGCAGACCGTCACGGTCCGGGTCCTCACCGATCGCGATGAGGATCTCCCGGACCGCCTTCTCCATCCGGGCCAGGTCGACGGCCTGCTCCACGGGAGCACCGTTGAGCTTTCCGTCGACCAGGCGCGCGGCCAGATAGTCCAGAGCGTCGTCGGCGTCTGCGGGCTCCGTCGAACTGCCGTCGGTGATCAGTGGCCGCTCTCCCCGTTGCTGCCGCTGTTCGTACTCGGCGGGCTCGACGAGCCGCCACCGACGGCCACCTGGCCGTCCGCCTCCGCCTGCGCCTTGAGCGAGGCATGCTCGGCCGGGGTCAGCACCGGCGGTGCCGAGGACGGCAGCCGCTTGCCGAAGCCGTTGAACGGGGCCATCGGTGGCCGCTTGACGACCCGGGCGCAGATCCGGTTCATGTCCTCCTGGGTGATGGTCTCCTTCTCCATCAGCTCCAGCACCATGTCGTCGAGGACGTCGCGGTACTCGACCAGGATCTCCCATGCCTCGTCGTGGGCCAGCTCGATGAGGGCGCGCACCTCGCTGTCGATGTCGGCGGCGACCGAGTCCGAGTAGTCCTTCTCGTGGCCCATGTTGCGGCCCAGGAACGGCTCGTCGCCGCTGGTCCCGTACTTCACCGCACCCAGCTTGGAGCTCATGCCGTACTGGGTGACCATGGCCCGGGCCAGCCCGGTCGCCTTCTCGATGTCGTTGCCCGCACCCGTGGTGGGCTCGTGGAAGACGAGTTCCTCGGCGGCGCGGCCGCCCAGCGCGTACGCCAGGGTGTCGATCATCTCGGCCCGGGTCTGTGTGTACTTGTCCTCGGTCGGCAGCACCAGCGTGTGACCGAGCGAGCGGCCACGCGGCAGGATCGTCACCTTGTGCACCGGGGCGGAGTGCGGAAGCGCGTACGCCACCAGCGCGTGACCGCCCTCGTGGTACGCGGTGATCTTCTTCTCCTTGTCGCTCATCGCCCGGGTCTTACGCTCCGGACCGGCCACGACCCGGTCGATCGACTCCTCGAGGAACTCGTTGCTGATCGCCCGCTTCTCGTTCCGGGCGGTCAGCAGTGCCGCCTCGTTGATCACGTTGGCCAGGTCGGCACCGGAGAAGCCCGGAGTCCGGCGGGCCACCGAGTCGAGGTCGACGTCCGGCGTGAACGGCTTGCCCTTGGCGTGTACCCGCAGGATCGCCTTGCGGCCCTCCATGTCCGGGTTGTCCACCGGGATCTGCCGGTCGAAACGGCCGGGACGCAGCAGCGCCGGGTCCAGGATGTCGGGCCGGTTGGTGGCCGCGATCAGGATGACCCCGCCCTTGGTGTCGAATCCGTCCATCTCGACCAACAGCTGGTTCAGCGTCTGCTCGCGCTCGTCGTGCCCGCCGCCCATGCCGGCGCCACGGTGCCGGCCGACCGCGTCGATCTCGTCCACGAACACGATCGCCGGTGCGTTCGACTTCGCCTGTTCGAACAGGTCACGGACCCGACTCGCGCCGACACCGACGAACATCTCCACGAAGTCCGAGCCGGAGATCGAATAGAACGGCACGCCGGCCTCGCCCGCCACGGCCCGGGCGAGAAGGGTCTTACCGGTTCCGGGAGGGCCGAAGAGCAGGACCCCCTTCGGGATCTTGGCGCCCAGTGCCTGATACTTCGCCGGGTTCTGCAGGAAGTCCTTGATCTCATGCAGTTCCTGGACCGCCTCGTCCGCCCCGGCCACATCGGCGAAGGTCGTCTTGGGCGTGTCCTTGGTGATCATCTTCGCCTTGGACTTGCCGAAGTTGAGCACCCGGGAGCCGCCACCCTGCATCTGCGACATGAACAGCAGCAGCAGGATCACCAGGATGGCGATCGGCAGCAGATTCACCAGCAGGCTCAGCAGGATGCTGTCGCTGGACACGGTCGCGTTGATCGCGCCGGTGACCCGGCCCGCCGACTTGGCCTGCTGCACGGCGGACCAGACCTGGGAGGTCACCTCGTACGGATACTGGGCCTCGATCTTGTCGGTCGTCTTGCCCGCGAACCGCTCCGGCGAGGCCAGATCGAGCTGTAGCGTCTGCTCCTTGTCCTTGAGCACGGCTTTTTCGACGCCGGGCTGGGTCAGCCGCTCGAGTGCGACCGAAGTATCAACTCGCTGGTAGCTCGGACCACTGGTGAAGAACGAGCTCAGCGCAATCGCACCGATGATCACCAGAATGATCCAGACCACCGGCCGGCGGAAGAAACGCGTACGTTCCATACTGTTGTCGGGCGCGGATCCGCCCGGACCCTCCTGATCGGCGTCCTGGTCACCTGAGTTTTCTTGACACCGCCGGCGCTTGACACCTCGCCATTGGTCATTCGACGGTACACCGTAGGTACCTGTGCCGACCCCGTGAGCCCACCGGGCCGACACTGCCCGTTACGGCACAGCAGGTGCAGAACCGGCCGAAACGGCCCATTCCTGAGAACAGGCTGAGAAACCGTTCAGCTACGGGCGTACACCTCGGGCTTCAGCACACCGACGTAGGGCAGTTCGCGGTAGCGCTCGGCGAAGTCCAGCCCATACCCGACGACGAACTCGTTCGGGATGTCGAAGCCCACGTACTTCACCGGCACGTTCACCTTGACCGCGTCCGGCTTGCGGAACAGCGCCACCACCTCGACGCTCGCCGGCGACCGCGAGTGCAGGTACTTCATCAGCCAGGAGAGCGTCAGCCCGGAATCGACGATGTCCTCGACGATCACCACGTGCCGGCCGGTGATGTCGCGGTCCAGGTCCTTGAGGATGCGTACCACACCGGACGAGGCAGTGCCCGAGCCGTAGGACGAGACCGCCATGAACTCCATCTCGGTGGACGGGCCGAACCGGCCGAGCGCGCGCGCGAAGTCGGCCATGAACATGACCGCGCCCTTGAGCACACCGACCAGCAGGATGCCGTCGCGCAGGCTGGCGTGGTCGGCCGAGACCTGCTTGGCCAGCTCGGCGGTCCTCTCGCGGATCTGCTCCTCGGAGATGATCACTCGGTCGATGTCGGCGTCGTACCAGGAGCCCTCAGCCATGCACCTAAGCCTGCCGTATCGGCTGCCGGGCCGGTCGACCGGGGCCGCGGTCAGGGAGCAGGGCGTTCGCGGCGAATTCGGATCCGTGGTGACCACGGTCACGGGGTGAGATGAACGAGCTGACCCGCCCGGCGGGCGACCCGGATGTCACCGGGCAGGGCGGTCGGTCCCTGGCCATGCCAATCCGTGACCAGGGCGTCCAGGGCTGCGACGTGCCGATGCGACAGCGCGCTGCCGGGCGCACCCAGCGCGCGGGCCCAAGCGTGCAGCACCCGGGTCCGGATCGCACCGGGCATCTGCGACAGACTTTCCACATCCAACCCGTTCGCGGTACGGGCGTCCGCCAGCGCGGCCTCGGCGAGGGCGTCCAGGTGTTCGCTGTCGGCGGCCAGTTGCGTGGCGGTCCGGGCCAGGTTGTCGACCACCGCCGGGCCGAGAGCGGTGATCAGCGCGGGGAGCGCCTCGTGCCGGACCCGGGAGCGGGCGTAGGCGGGGTCGGCGTTGTGCGGATCATCCCAGGTGGCGAGGCCGAGCGCGGCGCAGGCCTTGCGGGTCTCGGCGCGCGTGACCTCCAGCAGCGGCCGCACGAGGAGATCCCGGCGCCGCGGCATGCCGGCGAGGCCGCGCGGCCCGGCACCGCGTGCGAGTGCCAGCAGAACGGTCTCCGCCTGGTCATCCCTGGTGTGCCCGAGCAGCACCGCGCCGGCCCGATGTGTCTTGGCGGCGGCCGCGAGGGCTGCATACCGTGCCGTCCGTGCGGCAGCCTCCGGCCCGCCCGGCAACCCGGCCACCTCGACGCGCACCACCTCGACGGGATCGAATCGGGCACGCACGGCCCACTGCGCGATCGCTTCTGCCCGCTCCCCCGACCCGGTTTGCAAACCGTGGTCGACGGTGATCAGGCCGGCCCGCAGGCCGAGGCGCGGCGCCACGAAGGCGGTCGACGCCGCGAGGGCGAGCGAATCGGCCCCGCCCGAGCAAGCCACCAACACCAGCGACCCGCCCGGTAGCTCATCCAGCGCCCGCCGCACGGCCACTCGGACGGCGGCGACCGGCGGTGGGAGCTGCGCCATCGGCGACGGCTAGCCGACCGACGGGACCGGGCCGACCGCCCCGTGCACCCGGGCCACCCAGGCATCCGGGTCGCCCAGCTCCTCGAGACGCGGCAGGGTCAACGGCGAGCTGAAGATCTTGTTGAAGCCGGCCATCCCGACCCGCTCGACCACCCCGTGCACGAACTTGCGGCCCTCCGCGTACTGCCGCATCTTCACCTCGATGCCGAGCAGCCGCCGGATCGCCTTCTCCAGCGGGTTGCCGCCCTCGCGGCGCTGGTTGAACTTGGCCCGGATCGACTCGACGGTGGGGATCACGTCCGGTCCGACGCCGTCCATCACGAACTCGGCGTGACCCTCGAGCAGTGTCATCAGCGCGGTGAGCCGGTCCAGGATCGCCTTCTGCGCAGGGGTCTGCACGATGTCCAGCACCGAGGCGCGGCTGTCCGGGTCGCGCAGCGCTTCGGACATGGTGGCGACAGCGCGGCGTAGGCGCTCCAGAATGTGTTCGCCGCCGCTGTGCGACGCGTCGGCGAACGCCTGAACCTCGCCCAGGAAGTACCCGCGCATCCATGGCACCGCGGTGAACTGGGTGCGGTGCGTGACCTCGTGCAGGCAGACCCAGAGCCGGAAGTCACGCGGGTCGGCGTTGATCTTCCGCTCCACCTCGACGATGTTCGGCGCGTTGAGCAGCAGCTGGCCCGGATCGCCGGAGAACACCTCGTACTGGCCCAGCACCCGGCCGGACAGATAGGCCAGCACCGTGCCCGCCTGCACTCCGGTCACCCGGGAGCCGATCGCGTCGGCGAGCGCACCCGGCTGCCGGTCGCCCGAGAGCCGGTTGACCAGCGGGATGAGGACCTGCTTGAGCCCGGCGATGTTGGTGGCGGCCCAGTCCTTGCGATCCACCACGCGGACCGGTGGCACCTGCACCTGTGCGGTCAACGCGGTGTACGCCGCGACGTGCCCGGCCGCTTCGTCGGTGAGCGCACGCAGGTCGGACACCACCTGGACCGCTTCGGAGTAGGACACCGCGGGTCCGGATTTCGACAGCGCGCCCGCGGTGGCGGCGGCCAGATCCCAGTCAACGAACTGCGCCATGCAACCGACAGTACCCGCGCTCGATCAGGCCCAGCGTCCGGAGGAAACCTGAAGAAACCCCGATATCAGCAACCGCAGGCGACGAGCCGGGCGGCGATCCGGTCCAGCGCCGCGCGGGCCGCCAGCGAGTTTCCGGTCTGGTCCGCCAGGATGGCGAAGACCAGCAGGCGCCCGTCCTTGGTGACCAGCTGCCCCGAGATGGCGTTGACCCCGCTGAGCGAGCCGGTCTTGGCGCGCACGAGGCCCCGGCCGACTTCGTTCGATCGCGGTGAGGCGAACCGGGTCCGCAGCGTGCCGGACCATCCGGCCACCGGAAGCCCGCCGAAGATCGGCGTCAGGGCCGGCTGCCTGCCACTCGCGGCGAGGGCGAGCAGGTCGGTGAGCAGGGACGGGCTGATGGCGTTCTGCCGGGACAGCCCGCTCGCGTCCGCCAGCTTGATCTTCGTGGCGGCCAGGCCCAGCTCGCCCAGTTCGGCGATCATCGCCTGGGTCGCGCCGGTGAACGAGGCGGGCTTGCCGGCGGCCAGGGCGACCTGGCGCCCGAGTGCCTCGGCGAGCACGTTGTCGGACTGCTCGAGCATCCAGTCCACCACGTGCACCAACGGCGGCGACTGCACCTGGCCGAGCAGTGTGCCCGGCGCAGGCGGAGCCCCGGCCGGCGTCGATGGACCGGCCGAAGCGTCGACCGTCGCGGGTGCTCGTCCCCTCGTCACCGTGGCCCGCACGCCCAGATGCTGAGCGAACGCCTGCCCGGCAGCCAGCGCTGGATCCGGGAATCGCGGATCGCCACCCACCTCGTTGTGTACCGCCCGCCGGCGCCCGGCGTTGGTCATCAGCGACTGGATCGCCGCCACCTGGCCCTCGGGCGAGATGATCGTCGAGCTCCAGCCCTTGCCGGTGGCCGGACCGGTGAACAACAACGTGTCGATCGTGACCTTGGTCGGCGCGACGCCGCCCATCGCCTTCTCCACCTGCGCCGCGAGCCGGTCGAGCCGGGCCGCGCCGGGGAACTGTCCCTTGGCACCCACCGACATGGTGGGATCACCGCCGCCGACCAGCACCACTTCGCCCGGCTCATCGCCGGCCACCGCCCGAGTGGTCAGTCGGTAGGCCGGTCCGCGCGCGGCCAGCACGGTCGCGGCGGTGACGAGCTTGGTCGTCGAGGCCGGCGTGGTCATGATGTCGGCGCCCCGCTCGAAGAGGGGCTCGCCGGTCGCCCCGTCCACCACGGAGACACGCACCTGCGATCCCAGCGCGGGCGCGGCCACCAGGGCCGCGATCGCCGAGCGTACGCCGGCCGCGCTGGGCGCGACCGCGTCGGCGCCGGCCGCGGCCAGCACCGGGGTGGGGATCGGCTCCGGGGTGGCGGCAACGCTGGGCGTGGGGGCTGGAGCGCCGGCCAGCCAGCGGTCGACCGGCCCGGGCCGGACGATGAACAACGCTCCGGCCGCTATCAGGATCAACAGCACGAGCACCGAGGAACCGATGAGGACACGGCGACTCCGCCGCGGCCCCGGCGGCTCACCGGTGCTCGGATTCTCTGTGCCCTCGGGCGGACCAGGTGCCGGAGGCGGGACGGCAGCGAGCCCGTCCTCACTCGCAGCGACCGGCGCCTCACCCGGCCGAACTGCGGCGCGACCGACCGCCCGGTCCACACCGGCATTCGACTTGCCGTAAACCTGACCACGCCGCTGGCCCTGCCTCTGTGCCGGCTGCTGGGGCATTCGGGATTCGGTGGGCGGGCGCGGAGCGCCGGAAGGCCCGGGCGGAGGTTGTTGCGGTTGGGGCGTGGTGCGCTCGTACCCCTCTGGATCTTCAGGTTTGGCATTTGCGGGGTTTCCCGGGGTACCACCACCCGGCACCGAGGCGCGGCCCTTATGTGAATCTTCCCTCCCCAACGCGCCCCTCCTCGTTCGCGGCGTCAGACTTAGGGGAGACTACTGACATCCCGCACGTCGCTACGGCGCGGATCCGGTATGGGGCGAACAAGGGAGCGAATCATGGATTTCGACGTCTTGATCGAGATCCCCAAGGGCCAGCGCAACAAGTACGAGGTCGACCACAAGACGGGCCGCATCCGGCTCGACCGAACGCTCTTCACGGCGACGCAGTACCCGGCGGACTACGGGTACATCGAGGGCACGCTCGGGCAGGACGGTGACCCGCTGGATGCGCTGGTGCTGATCCAGGAGCCGACGTTTCCAGGGTGCCTGGTGCGCGCCCGCGCCATCGGGATGTATCGGATGACCGACGAGAAAGGGCGCGACGACAAGGTGCTCTGCGTGCCCTACGAGGATCCGCGCCAGGAGCATCTACGCGACATCCACCACCTTGGTGAGTTCGACAAGATGGAGATCCAGCATTTCTTCACCGTCTACAAGGACCTCGAGCCCGGTAAGTCGGTCGAGGGCGCGACCTGGGTGGGCCGGGTGGACGCGGAGGAGGAGATCCGGGCGTCCTTCAAGCGCCACGAGTCGATGGACCACCAGGGCCCGTAGCGCACCCGCACCCGTCGCCGCCCAGCCACTCGATCCGCGATCTTGGAGTCGTGGTAGGAACGAAAGGTGCCCCTTGCGGCAAATCCACCACCACAACTCCTAGATCGCGGAGTGAGTGGCCACAGGGAGCGGCTGGGAGCGCTTCAAAAGGTAATGGTGCCGACGGCGGCGTATAGGCCGACGACAGCGCACGCCAGCGGGATCACCGAGACCACAACCAGCGCGTCCAGCAGGTCGGCGGCCCGGCCGAGGTAGGGCGAGGGAGGCTTGCGCGAGTACGTGGCGCCGGCCGCCACCGTGGCCAGCGCCAGCGGCAGTACGGCCGCAGTGATCGCGAGCAGCATTCCGGTGTCCGCGCCGGCGAGCAGCTCGAAGCCGAGCGCGGCCACGCCGGACAGGCCGGCGCAGAGCAGTGGCACCCGCTGCCGCAGCGTCACGAACAGCCGGGAGCGCAGCAGCAATGCGGCGGCCGACACGGCCGTGAGGATCCGCGCCGAGAGGCTGCCGGCCGAGGCGAGCACGAAGAACGCGCCGGCCGACAGCGCCGCGTGGCCGAGCAGCAGGCCCACCAGCAGTTCCTCGGTACGGGTCACCGCCGCGAACACCGTCGTCCGGTCGGGTCTCTCCCGGGCCGCCTCCAATCCGCTCGCCGAAGGGCCCGGGTATCCTTCCGCCGCGCTGCCGGTCGGCAGGGTGACCGGCGGCGCCGGCATCTTCCCGAACCGGATGGCCAGCAGCGGCAAGATCCCGATCCCGCACACCAGCGCGGAGATCAGCGCGGCAGCGGCACCGTGCGCGGTGGTCAGCATGCCCACCACGGCGGACACGGCAGTGACCAGGCCGATCGTGGCGCCCGCCGCGAAGACCCGCAACGCCGATGCGATCCCTATCCCGCCGAGAACCGCGGCCAGCAGCAACGCCGCCGCTCCGGACAGCAGCTCGGGCCCACCCAGCCAGGGCAGCGGCGCCACGACGCCGACCCGGTCGGCCGGGCCGGAGGAGACCAGCAGGGCACCGCCGGCGAACGCGTACGCCATCGCAGCGGCACCCAGGGCGGCAGCTGCGAACGCGTCCCCGTACGCCCGGGACGCGGTCACGCCGGCCAGCATCAGCAGCAGTCCCGCACCGAACCCGACGTAGGCCGCGTCATCCCACGCCGGACCGGCCGTGAGCACCGCGTACAGCCCCAGCACCAGCAGCACTAATCCACCGAGCACGGTGGCGATCCGTGTCCACTCGGACGTCCAGACCCGCCCACGGCGTCGGGCACCCTCGGCGATCGCCTCGACCACGTCGTCGTACTCGAGCTCCGGCCAGTCGTCCCGGGCCGGCACCAGGTGCAGCACCTCGCCGTCTCGCACACCCTGCGGAAACAGGCCCTGCGCGGTAACCAGCGCCACCCCGTCGGTACGCCGCAACAGCCAGCCGCCGTGCCGCTCGCCGTCGTCGGCCAGACCCTCGCCCGCGTGCCGCAGGACCTCGGGCAGCAGCTCGGCGAGCGGGACGTGTTCCGGCAGCGCGACGTCGACCCGGCGCTGCGGTGCGCTGATCGTGACGCGGGCCAACCCGACACTCATCACGGAACCCATCGACGGAGACGAGGCTGCGGAACGGAGGGGACTTTACCTACCATGGGCCCCGCGCGTTGCCCGGGTTGTGGACGGGCGGCCCGACGGAAAGGACAGACGTGAGCACGACGGTCATCCGGCGGGCAGCCCGGCGGCCCGCGCCGGAGATACCGACCGGCGAGATCACCATCGAGCCGCCGCCGGAGATCCCGCAGGAGGCCGGCCGGCGCTGGCAACAGGCGTTCATGGTGCTGCCCATGCTGGGCGGCTCGGTGGCGATGGCGCTGATGATGGGCAACGGCCGCGGCGGCGCCTTCTCCTATGTGGTCGGTGGACTCTTCGGCATCTCGTCGCTGGCCATGCTGGCCACCTCGTTCGGCGCCGGCGGTTCACCGGCGAAGGCCGACATGATGGCCGCCCGCCGGGAGTACCTGCGGCATCTGGCCGGCCTGCGCCGACGGGTGCGGGAGACCGTGCGCGCGCAGCGGGTCGGGCTGTTCTACCGGCACCCGGAGCCGGCCCAGCTGTGGTCCACGGCGGCCAGTCACCGGATCTGGGAGCGCCGGACGGAGGATCCCGACTTCGGTGTGGTCCGCGTGGCGGTCGGTCCACAGACGCTGGCCACGCCGCTGGTGCCGCCGGTGACCCGGCCGCTGGAGGAGCTGGAGCCGATGACAGCGGGCGCGCTGCGACGGTTCCTGGACGCCTACTCGGTGGTGCCCGACCTGCCGGTCGCGGTCTCGCTGCGGGGATTCGCCCGGGTGTTCGTGCGCGGCCCGGAGGCGGACGCCCGCTCGCTGACCCGGGCGGCGCTGACCCAGCTCGCCGTGTTCCACGCCCCGGACGATCTGATCATCGCGGTCTGCGCCGGACCGGGATGCCGCGCGGAATGGGAATGGGTCAAGTGGCTGCCGCACAACCTGCACCCGTCCAGGGTGGACGCGCTCGGCCCGGTGCGGCTGGTCGCCGGCTCCGGCGCAGATCTGGAGAGCCTGCTCGACGACGTGATCGGCAACCGGGCACGGTTCAACCCGACCCGGGTCATCGGCTCCGACCCGCACGTGGTGATAGTGCTGGACGGAGCCGACCTCGAAGGCGCCGCTCGGCTGGACGACGGAATCGCCGGCGTCACGGTGCTCGACCTCGATGAACAACCGCCGCGGCTGCTGGATCGGTCACTCCTGGTGCTCGAGGTGCGCAAGACGGGTGCCGGCAGACCCACCCTGCACACGTACGCACTGGAGCACGCGGCCGACGTCGGCACTCCGGACCGGCTGACCGAGGAGGAAGCGGAAGCCGTCGCGCGGCGGCTCGCTCCACTTCGGCTGGCCGCGATGTCGAAGTCGGCCGACACTCCGCTGGCCGCCGAGATGGGACTGGGCGAACTGCTCGGCATCGCGGATCTCGAGTCATTCAACGTGGCGCAGAGCTGGCTGCCCCGGCCGAACCCCGACAAACTGCGCGTACCGATCGGTGTGGGTGCCGATGGCAGCGCGGTCGAGCTGGACCTCAAGGAGTCCGCACTGGACGGCATGGGACCGCACGGCCTGCTCATCGGTGCCACCGGCTCGGGAAAATCCGAGTTGCTGCGCACGCTGGTGTTGGCGCTGGCCGCCACGCATTCGTCGGAGACGCTGAACTTCGTCCTGATCGACTTCAAGGGCGGCGCGACGTTCTCCTCATTGGACAGGCTGCCGCACACCGCCGCGGTGATCACCAACCTGGCCGACGAGCTCCCGCTGGTCGATCGCATGGTGGACGCCATCGACGGCGAGATGGCCCGGCGGATGGAGCTGTTGCGCAAGTCCGGCAACTACGCCGGCATCCACGACTACGAGAAGGCGCGAATCGGGGGGTCGGCGCTGCCACCGTTGCCGTCGCTGATGGTGATCTGCGACGAGTTCTCCGAACTGTTGTCCGCGAAGCCGGACTTCATCGACCTGTTCGTGCAGATCGGACGGGTCGGGCGGTCGTTGGGCGTACACCTGCTGCTGGCCAGCCAGCGCCTCGAGGAGGGCCGGCTGCGCGGGCTGGACACGCACCTCTCGTACCGGATCGGCCTGCGGACCTTCTCGGCGCTGGAATCGCGGGCGGTGCTGGGGGTGTCCGACGCGTACGAGCTACCCCGCTCGCCCGGCCACGGCTACCTCAAGTTCGGCACCGAGCCGCTGATCCGGTTCAAGGCCGCGTACGTCTCCGGGCCGTACCACCGGGCCGGGAGCCGGCGCGCCGGGATCAGCGGCGACAACCCGGCCTCGCAGGTCCTGTCCTATTCGACGCGGTACGTCCCGGCGCCCAAGCCGGTGGAGCCGACTGCCATCCAACCCGCTGCGGAGCAGACGCCGGCCGGTGAGAGCATGATGGACGTCCTCGCCGCCCGGCTGGCCGGGCAGGGACCGCCGGCCCATCAGGTGTGGCTACCGCCGCTGACCAAATCCGCCGCGCTGGACGAGTTGCTCGGTCCGGTCACCGTCGATGCCGCGCGCGGATTCTCGTTCGCCGATCCCGAGCTGCACGGCGCCCTGCGGGTTCCGATCGCCCTCATCGACAAGCCCCGCGAGCAGGTGCGCGACCTGATGTGGCTGCATCTGGGCAGTTCGGCCGGCCACGTCGCGGTGGTCGGCGGCACGCTGAGCGGCAAGTCGACCGCGATCCGGACGCTTGTCTGCGCTCTGGCACTCACCCACACGCCGGCCGAGGTGCAGGCTTACATTCTCGACTTCGGCGGCGGCTCGCTCGGCACGCTCAAGGATCTGCCACACGTCGGCGGGGTGGCGACCCGTCTGGACGCCGTCGCGGTGCGCCGGACCATCGGCGAGATTCTCACCGTGCTGGACAACCGGGAGCAGCGCTTCGGCGAGCTGGGCATCGATTCGATGGCCTCGTACCGGCGGCGGCGCGCGAACCCGGCCGCGGCCGTTGATGACCCGTTCGGCGATGTGTTCCTGGTGGTGGACGGCTGGGCCACGCTGCGCAAGGAGTTCGACGATTACGAACCGGTCATCACGGACATCGCGACCCGCGGGCTCTCGTACGGCATCCACGTGGTCGCCGCCTCGACGCGCTGGCTGGACTTCCGCCCCGCGATACGCGACCTTTTCGGCTCGAAGGTGGAGCTACGGCTCGGCGACCCGAGCGACTCGATGGTCAGCCGGCGCGGCGCGATCAACGTACCCGAGCAGCCCGGCCGTGGACTCACCGAGCACCCGTCGGACAGGCAGAAGAGCCATCACCTGCTGACCGTACGACCGGAGCTGACCACCGTCGGCGACACGTCGGATCTGGTCAAACTGATCGCCACGAACTGGCACGGTCCGACCGCCCCGCGCGTGCGCTTGTTGCCACCGTCCTGGCCGTACGCGGACATGGATCTCAGCCGGACCACGGGCCTGCGGCTGCCGATCGGCATCGCCGAGCAGGACCTCTCCACGATCGAGATCGATTTCGCGACGGATCCGCACTTCCTGCTCTTCGGCGACGCGGAGTGCGGCAAGTCGTCGTTCCTACGGGCGCTGGCGAGCACGGTGATGCGCCGGTTCACGCCGGAGCAGGCCCGGCTCATCCTGATCGACTACCGGCGCAGCCTGATGGACCTGCCGGAGTCCGATCACCGCATCGGCTACGGCATTCAGGCGCAGACGACACTGGACCTGATGCAGTCGGTGGCGGGTTACATGGAACGCCGGCTGCCCGGCCCGGACGTGACCGCGCAGCAGTTGCGGGAACGCACGTGGTGGTCCGGCCCGGAGTTGTTCGTCCTGGTCGACGACTACGACCTGGTCGCCTCCGGCCCGACGAACCCGCTTCAACCGCTGCTCGAATATCTGACGCAGGCCCGCGACGTCGGCCTCCATCTCATCATCACCCGAAGGGCGGGCGGGGCGAGCCGTGCGCTCTACGAGCCGATCCTGCAGCGGCTCCGGGAGCTGTCCGCCCCCGGGCTCGTGATGTCCGGTCAGCCCGACGAGGGCGCCCTCATCGGGCCGGTCAAGCCCACCCCGCTGCCTCCCGGCCGCGGCCGGCTCGTCACCCGACGTGAGGGGGTACGGCTCGTCCAGCTTGCTCATCGACCGCCGTACTGAGCCCCCGTCGGGGAAGGCGCAGTTCCGCCCGGACGGACCACGAGTGCGATCGGCATCGGCAGATCCCAGCGGCAACCCGCGGAATCGGAGTAATCTCCCTCCATCAACCGCCCGACACCGAAATGGCCACCTCGTCCAGTGAGCGCTGTGAGCATCGCGTTGAGCGCCATACCCGTCACCGGGTTGCCGGCGCCCGCGCCTGTTCGTCCTCCCGGCGGTGTCCGTTGGTGAATGCCAGACGGCTGTGCCTGCGGCTCTCCGCCTCCGCAATCGCGGGACTCTTCATCGCCGGCACCTACGCGACCCCGGCGTCCGCCGCTCCTTCTCCTGCCGCGGCCTCGCCGCTGACCGCCCCCCTTGCCGGCGACGACGTGCGGTCGGAGCAATGGCATCTCAAGGCCCTGAACATCGCTGAGGCCTGGACCTACGCCGCGGGCGCCGGCGTCACAGTCGCGGTAATCGACTCCGGCGTCGATGCCGACCATGTGGACCTGCAGGGACAGGTGCTGCCCGGGCTCGACCTGGTCGACGCCCGGGGCAACGCCGCCACCGACCTGGTCGGCCACGGCACCACGGTCTCGGCGATCATCGCGGGCAAGGACGATGACGCAGGCGTCGTGGGCATCGCCCCCAAAGCCAAGATCCTCCCGGTACGAGTGCTCGACCAGGAGAACCGCTACGAGGACGCGATGATCGTGGCGAAGGCCGTCCGCTGGGCCGTGGACAAGGGCGCTCGGGTGATCAATCTCTCACTCGGCGGCAGTGGCAGTAGCGGCGCGTTGGCGGCCGCCCTGGACTATGCGTTCGCCAAGGACGTCGTGGTCGTGGCCTGCACCGGTAACGCGAACGCGTCCTCGCCCAGCGGGGTCTGGTATCCGGCCCGCGAGCCCGGCGTCCTGGCCGTGGCGGGCATGGAGCGCGACGGCGACGGGCTCTGGTCGGGCTCCATCACCGGGAAGGAAACCGTGGTCACCGCACCGGCTACTCAGCTCGTCGGGGCCCGGCCGTCCGGCTACTGGCGGGTCCAAGGCACCAGCTTCGCGGCCCCGATGGTCTCCGGTACGGCCGCGCTCATCCGGTCCCGGTGGCCCGGCATGCCGGCCGGCGAGGTGGTCAACCGGATCATCAAGACGGCCAAGGACAGGGGTAGGGCCGGCCGCGACAACCAGTACGGCTTCGGCATGGTGGACCCGGTAGGTGCCCTGACCGCAGAGATTCCGGCCGTGGCGACCAACCCGCTCGACACGAATCAGCCACCCGGCGTCTCCGGGTTCGGCAACGCGCCGTCCTCCGGCCAGGCGCAGTCGGCGCCGAGCATCCAGCCCGGCGAACCCGGTTCCCGGGCGCCGGGTGCGAACGCGGGCTTCGCGGTGGCCTCCGGCGAGGACCCGGAACCGGCGTCGTCCCGGCGGTGGTGGGCCGCGGCCGCGCTGTTCCTGCTCTCCGGTGCGGTCGGTCTGTTCGTCGTGCGTCGTTTCGCCCGCCTCGGCTGACCGGCGACCCACCGGGCCGCCGTCCCGCTCGGGCGTCGACCCTTACGGCACGCACGGTCCATTTGCGCCGGCCGGAGGACCGGGCGTCAGGAGCGGCACAGGTCAGGCGCAGCGGCCGGTGCGCACCGACCGCGTCCGCTCGGAGCCCTGCTGCGCGGCCGACGCCGCTTCGCGGGCGGTGACCGCGAAGCCCGTGGTCCGGTCGTCCGCGGCCGCGGCGAAGATCACGCCTAGAACGTGGCCGTTCGGTGCGACCAGCGGGCCGCCGGAGTTCCCGCTGCGGACCAGAGCCCGGATGGTGTAGATCTCCCGCGTCACGTCGTCACCCGAGTCGTAGATGTCCGGGCCGGTGATGTTGCCGACGTCCCGGACTCGGGCTGACTGCGCGTTGTACGGACCGTCCAGCGGGAACCCCAACACGATCGCGTTCGCGCCGGTCGCGGCCGGTCGGGTGACGAACTGCATCGCCGGCGCGCGCAACCCGGGCACGTAGATGACCGCCAGGTCGCGTCGCGGGTCATACACCACGACCGTGCCGCCGAGGTGATCGCCGCCCATCTCGACCTGAACCTCCCGGGTGCCCGCGACCACGTGCGCGTTGGTCATCACGCGCTCCCGTGCGTACACGAAACCCGAGCCCTCAATGCGCCGCGAGCAGCTCGGCGCCGTGCCCAGCACCTTGATCACCGAACGCCGGGAGCTTCGCACGACCTGCGAGTTCGCCAGTTTCGGGTCGGGCGCCTCCACTTCCCGGGCGTTTGTCGGGGCGAGGTCACCGAAGACGTCCGGAAAGCCGTTGGTGTCCAGTGTCGATTGCAATGCCGACGAGAGCGCGCGAGCTTTCTGCGGCATCACCTGGTTGATGCCGCCCAGTACGGCGCTGCTACGTACCTCGCGGTTGAGCCAGGGCAGGGACGACGATCCCAGCGGCAGGGCCACCAGCCACGCCACCACCAGCACCGCGATCAGCGACACGATCGCGCCGCCGGTGTCGTCCACTCGCTGCAGTGGCCTGCTGGTGATGGATCGCCGGACCTTGGTGCCGAACCAGCCGGCCAGGGTCTGCCCGAGCACCGCGAGCGCGAAGATGGTCACCAGCGACACCACGACTCGGATGGCGCCATCGGTGAACCTGTCGGCGATCAGCGGACCGACTTGCAGACCGATGAGAGCGCCGCTGAAGAAGCCGCCGAAGGACAACGCACCGATGACGAAACCCTGCCGGTAACCGCTGATCGCGAAGATCAGCATGAGCAGGATCAGGATCCCATCGACCACGTGCACCAACTCAGCCTAGAAGTCTGGAATTAACGATTGCAGCGCGGCGGCTCATGGGACCACCTCGTCAGGCCCGGCGCCACCGTCCGCGGGTACCGGAGCCTCGGCGGGCGGCAGCTCCTCGATCCGATCCCGGTCCCACGGCCGGCTCCACCCGGCCAGGTCCAGCAGTGTGGAGATGACTCCGGCGGTGAAGCCCCAGACAAGCATGCCTTTGACGGAGAAGGCCGGCGAGATGAAACCGCTGGGATGATGGACACGAAACCGGTTGGCCGGATCGACCAGGTCGGCCACCGGCAGGCGTTCGACGCGGGCCACCTCGGTCGGTTGGCATGGGTGCACCTCGTGGGGCGCATGCCACCAGGCGAGCACCGGCGTGACCACGAAGGAGCTGACCGGTATCCACAGCTGGGGCAGCAGTGCCAGCACGGTCGCACTCGACGGGTCGAGCCCCACCTCTTCCTTGGCTTCCCGGAGCGCGGTGGCCGGCGGGTCGGCATCGCCCGGATCGGCCGCTCCGCCCGGGAACGCCGGCTGCCCGGCGTGGTTACGCATACTCGCGGCGCGCTGCAGAACCAGCAGGTCGGGTCCGCCGGGCTGCCCGCTCTCGCCGAACAGAACCAGGACCGCGCTGGCGCGCCCGCCGCTCGCCGGCGGACGGAGAGTGGTGAAATCGTCGGTACGTGCCGTGGTCATGCGGGTCAGCAGCGGCTCCCACCAGGACGGCAGCCCGTCCGGCCGGTCCGCGACGAATGCGGTGTTCACGGTGCCACCGTCACACCGGTGTGCTTGCGAACGAGCACCGACAATTCAGCTGCATCGAGCGGCAGCGGATGCACGTAGTCACGGCCGGCGGAGTCGACGAAGATCGTCACCGGCAGGTTGACGCGTCCCACCGCGGCCAGCAGCCGGCTCTTCCGGTCGTAAAGGGTAGGCATGCTGACTCGCTTGGCCCTTGCGAACGATGCCGCCGCCTCCAGGTCGTCCCCGGTGTCCACACCGACCACATGCAGCCGTCCGGCCGCGTTGTCGGCCAACCTCTGCATGACGGGTAGTTCGTGCCGGCACGGCTCGCACCAGGACGCCCACAGATTGATCACGGCGGGCCCGCGCAGGTCCACCAGCCGGATCGCCTGTCCACCCGTGAAGCACGGCAGCTCGACGGCGGGCAACTCGCTTTCCCGTCGATCCGCGGCGGGCGCACCGTGCGGCGGTGGGGCGGTCAGCACCGCACAACCGGCGAACGGCGCGGCCTGGGTATCAGGGCCTGTGCCGCTTCCCGCGACCGGTCCTGCAGATGGCGCGGAGATGCTACGTTCCGCCACCGGGCCGGTCTCCGCGGCGCAAGCGGCGAGCAGCAGGATCAGCCAGACGCCGACGACTGCCGCCCCGAGCCACCCGGGTGCGTGCGGGCCGGCTTCGTCGCCCTCCGAGGTGCTGCGGGTGGCGGTCACGGGGCCTCCGGCATGGCGATGGCCGCGGCCGGCACCAGGCCCGGATCCACGCCGGCGTGCACCGCCAGCTCGCGCGCCCGGGGACCCTTGAGCAGCTTGGCCGAGCCGGCCGCGTCGATCGGGCCGGTGCCGTACGACGGGCACATCGAGGCCAGCGTGCAGGCACCGCAGGCCGGCTTGCGCGCGTGGCACACCCGCCGCCCGTGGAAGATGACCCGGTGCGACAGCATGGTCCAGTCCCGCTTCGCGATCAGCTCGGCCACCTGCGACTCGATCCTTACCGGGTCGTCCTCGTGCACCCAGCCGAAGCGGTTCGCCAGCCGGCGGAAGTGGGTGTCCACGGTGATGCCCGGGACCCCGAACGCGTTGCCCAGGATGACGTTCGCCGTCTTGCGGCCGACGCCGGGCAGGGACACCAGATCGTCCAGACTGCCGGGCAGCTCGCCGTCGTACCGCTCTTCCAGCGCCTGGCCCAACTTGATCAGCGAGTCGGTCTTGGCCCGGAAGAAGCCGGTCGGCCGGAGCACCTCCTCCAGTTCACTGCGCTCGGCCGCGGCGTAGTCGGCGGCTTTCCGGTAGCGGGCGAAGACCTTGGGCGTGACCTCGTTGACCCGTACGTCGGTGGTTTGCGCGGAAAGGATGGTGGCCACCGCCAGTTCGAGCGGCGTGGTGAAGTCGAGCTCGCAATGCGCGTCCGGATGCGTCTCGGCGAGCTCGTTGGCCATCCGGCGGGCGCGCCGCTTGCGGCCGATCGGCGTCTCCGCCGCGAATCGCTTCGCCGAGCGGGCGAGGACTGCCGTGGCGGTCGCGGCGGAGGGCGGAGTCACCGGTAAAGCGTACGTCGGGGCACCGACAGGAATTCCTAGGCCGGGGGCGTGATCGATCCGTCGCGGCCGATCCGCGCGGCGGTGTTCCCGAAATCCTGCTCGGACAGCGAGGCGACCATCTTCCGGCCCCGCTCGTCACCGTCGTCCCGGGTCGGTACACCGGCCGAGTCCAGGTAGGTGGACAGCACCCTGCCGCCCGCGAACGACCCGTCCTTCGTCAGCGACACGTGCAGAATCGCGCCGTACTTCAGTACCCCGTTTCTGGACAACGTCCGTCCACCACCGGCGAAGTTCCCCAAGCTGTACGCGATCAGCTTGCCGTTGTAGAACTCCATGCCTCGCAGCACATGTGGTCCGTGGCCGATCACCACGTCGGCGCCCGCGTCGATGACCGCCCGGGAGAACTTCATCGGATCGCCGCGGTTCTCCCCGAAGAACAGCTCGTTCCCCGGCCGTACCCGCGTCTTGTCCGACCCCTCCGCGCCCATGTGCACCTGCACGACGACCAGGTCGGCCTCCCCAGCCGCCTTCTTCACCACCGATCGCGCCTGGTCGAGGTCGTTCAGCTTGTTCGCACCCGCGTACGACGAGAAACCGAGAACCGCTACCTTGATCCCCTTCACCTTCACGACGGTGATCTGATCTTCCGCGCCGGTATGCGCGAGCCCGGCGCCCTCCAGCGCCTCGACCGTGTTGCGGTAGCCCTGCACGCCGAAGTCCCTGGAGTGGTTGTTCGCGGTGTTCAGCAGCTCGAAGCCGGCGTCCTTCAGGTGTGCCGCGTAGCCGGGTGGCGCACGGAACGCGAAGCAGTTCGCCCGCGGCGCAGAGCCGCACTTGGAGGTGCCGGTGTCCCGGGTCAACGGCTGCTCGAGGTTGCCCATCACCAGGTCGGACTCGAGTCCCTTCCGTACCGAGTCGAAGAAGCCTTCACCACCGTTCGCGGGCAGCTTGGTCGGCGCGCTGCCCATGATGATGTCTCCGGTCGCCGACATGGTGATGGCGTCGACCGTCGACTCGACCGCCGGCCCGGACGACTCGTCGGCCGAAGCGGACGGCAGCACGCGCGATGCGGCGGGAGCGGGGCGCCATTGCGGCGTACCCGAATTGTCGCGATTGGCCAGTGCCACACCGCCCAGGCCCATGCCGACCAGCGCCGCCAGCACGATCGTGATCGTCAGAAGAGGTCGACCGAAGAGCCCGGGGCGCGGAGACGGGGGGTGGGCATTCATCGACGGCGACGATACCGGCGCCGCGCCACCGCCGACGCCGGTCGTTCGGCCATCCTTTTGTTCACCGAGAGCAACCATCACTCGCCCGAGGAGAACGCGACCGGTTACGCTGCGGGGTCTGGATCAAGGGGTGCCCGCCCGTCTCGAGCTCGAGTGCGCCTAGACTGATCGAGCGCGGCGGAACGCGCAGGTGGAGGTGCGGCGATGGATGAGGTACTGGCTCGCAGCGGGATCTTCCAGGGCGTTGACCCGGAGGCCGCCGATGCGCTCGCCAAGGAAATGGACACGATCGAGGTTCGCAAGGGCGACATCGTCTTCAATGAGGGCGAGGCCGGCGACAGCCTGTACATCGTCCTCTCGGGCAAGATCAAGCTCGGCCGCCGCGCGGCGGACGGCCGGCAGAACCTGGTATCGATCATGGGTCCGTCGGACATGCTCGGCGAGCTCTCCCTGTTCGACCCCGGCCCGCGGACGGCGACCGCGACCGCGGTGACCGACACTCGGCTGGCCCGGCTGAAGAAGTCGTCGCTGCGGCCATGGCTGAGCAACCGGCCGGAGATCGCCGAACAGTTGCTCCGGGTGCTCGCCCGAAGGCTGCGCCGGACGAACGACGCGCTCGCGGACCTCATCTTCACCGACGTACCGGGCCGTGTGGCGAAGAACCTGTTGCAGATGGCCAGCCGGTTCGGCACCCGCGACGGCGGCGTCCTGCGGGTCACCCACGACCTGACCCAGGAGGAGTTGGCTCAGCTGGTCGGCGCCTCCCGCGAGACGGTCAACAAGGCGCTTGCCGACTTCGCGTCCCGCGCCTGGCTACGGTTGGACGGCAAGAGCGTGATCATCCTCGACCCGGAGCGCCTGGCCCGGCGGGCGCGCGTCTAACAACCTCCGCGATTTCCGCAGGGGCCGTCCATATGGGCGGCCCCTGCGGCGTGCCTGGGAAACGCGAAAGGCCACCTGATGGAAGGACGCCGGAGATCCGTGTCGCACCCGGTGAGCCGCTCGTTGTGGAGGTGGTCGAAAGGCACGACAACTCATCGGAGAGGGCACGGACGTGAGCAAGGTGGGTGCCGGCGGGCTGCGCATTCCAGTGACGGCGCCATGACCGATCACACCGAGCGCAACGAGCGTGCGGGCCGGACGGAGGTTGCACGGTGACCGTCCTCGACACCTCGATCGACCCGCGCACTCCCGGTTACCTGGAGAGCCGTAGCGCGATGCTCGAACGGCTGGCCGACCTGGAGACCGCTTTGGATCAGGCCCGGGCCGGCGGCGGCGAGAAGTGGGTGACCCGGCACCATGCCCGCGGCAAGCTGCTGCCGCGTGAGCGCGTGGAGATGCTGCTCGACCAGGACAGCCCGTTCCTGGAGTTGTCACCGGTCGCGGCCTGGGGCTCCGACTATCCAGTGGGTGCCAGCGTGGTGACCGGCATCGGGGTGGTCGAGGGCGTCGAGTGCGTGATCATCGCGAACGACCCGACGATCGACGGCGGCGCCGTCAACCCGTACACCGTGGAGAAGATCCGCCGGGCCGCGCGGATCGCCTCGGTCAACCGCCTGCCGCTGGTGAATCTGGTGGAGTCGACCGGTGCCGCCGCGCCCGCGGGGCCGCCACCGGGCGGCGCCATCGCGCGCGACCTCAGCCAGCTCACCGTCGACCGGGTGCCGACCGTCTGTGTGGTCTTCGGAGCCACCACCGGTGACGCGGCGTATCTGCCGGCGCTCTCCGACTACACGATCATGGTGCGCGGCCATGCGAAGGTGCTGACCATCCATCCACAGCCGGTGCGGGCGGGTGTCAACGGCAAACCCGGTCCCGAGGTACGCAGTACTCCCACGGTCCCGGCCGGGGTGACCGGCCCGGCCGACCAGCTCGCCGAGGACGAACGCGACGGACTGCGCCTGGCCCGCCAGTGCGTACGCCGGTTCAACTGGCGTAAGCGTGGTCCCGCACCGCGACACCTCCCACCGGCCTCGCCGCGGTACGACGCCGAGGATCTGCTCACCATCGCCGGCGGTGCAGCCTTCGACCCGCGCGAGGTCTTGGCCCGGATCCTCGACGGCAGCGACTTCGACGAATTCAAGCCGGCACAGGGCACCGCGCTGGTCACCGGATGGGGCGAGCTGCACGGCTACCCGATCGGCGTGCTGGCCAACCTGGGCGGCGCGTTCACCCCGGCCGAGACACAGAAGGCCGTGCACTTCATCCAGCTCGCCAACGCCACCGACACATCGCTGTTGTTCGTCCAGTACACCGGGGCCGCGTCCGCCGAGGATCGGGAGGCGGCCGACGTCCGGCACGGCGCGCCGCTCGTGCACGCGGTGGCCAAGTCGACCGTGCCGCACCTGACGCTGATGATCGGCGGCACCCCGGCGGAGGCGGGCGGCATCTACGGCCGCGCGTACGAACCTCGGTTCCTGTTCAGCTGGCCGGTGGAGCGCTCGGCCACCGAGGAGCCCAACCCCCGCCGCAAGCTTCCGGACGACGGCGTCATCGACCCTCGCGACACCCGTACCGTGCTCGGCGTCTGCCTTTCTGCCGTGCACAGCGCGGCTGTCCAAGGTGCCGAACACGTGGGCGTCTTCAGACCATGAACGCAGTGCCATCACAGCGGCTCCGCCGCACCGCAAACCAAAATCGGGAAGAGCCACCAAGGCGGCTCCGCCGCACCGCAAACAAGGATTGGCACGAGCCACCAAGGCGGCTCCGCCGCACTGCGAAGAAAGCATGGTTGATGCAGTGATCCGACGTCTTCTGGTGGCCCACCGTGGTGAGATCGCCCGCCGGGTGTTCGCCACCTGCCGCCTGGTCGGCATCGAGACGGTCGCCGTCTACGCCGACGCCGACGCCGACGCGCCGCACGTCACGGAGGCCGATTACGCGGTTCACCTGCCCGGCAGCACCCTGTCGTCGACGTACCTGCGCGGCGATCTCATCATTGCGGCGGCCCAGCGGTCCGGCGCGAACGCGGTGCATCCGGGAAACGGCACGCTCGCCGAGGACCCGGACTTCGCGGCGGCCGTGTCGGATGCCGGCATGTTCTTCGTCGGCCCGCCGGCCAAGACGCTCGGCACCCTGCACAGCAAGATCGACACCAAGGCCCGGGTCGCCGAGGCCGGCGTGCCGGTGCTTCCCACGCACACCGATCCGGCGGCGGTGAGCGAGTTCCCGGTGCTGATCAAGCCGGCGACCGGCGACGGAGGGAACGGCCTGCGTGTCATCCGAGACGCGATCGCGCTGGCCGAGGCCGTCGCCAGCACCCGGCAGGAGGTGGGCGGCGAGGTCTTCTGTGAGCCGTACGTGGAGTGCGCCCGGCATGTCGAGATCCCCATCGTGGCCGACGTGCACGGCGCGGTGGTGCCGTTCGGTGAACGCGAGTGTTCGGTGCAACGCCGATACCAGAAGATCATCGAGGAGACGCCGTCCCCGGCGGTCGACCCGGCCCTGCGCGAGGAGCTTTGCCGTGCGGCGATCATCGCGGTACGCGCCCTCGGCTATGTCGGCGTCGGCACCGTCGAGTTCCTGATCGACGCCGACGGGGACTTCTGGTTCCTTGAGCTGACCCCAAGCCTGCAGGTCGAGCACGCGATCACCGAGTGCGTCTCCGGCTACGACCTGGTCCGTCTGCAGTTCCTGGTAGCCGAGGGCGGCAGCCTCCCGATGCCGGGCCCACCGCCGATCCGCGGGCACGCCATCGAGGTGCGCATCTGCGCGGAGGACCCGGCGTACGCGTGGCTGCCCGCAGCCGGGACGTTGCACCGGTTCGCGGTGCCGGACGTGGCCGGCTCGTTCCGCCCGCTCCCCCAGCCCGGCCTTCGACTGGACTCCGGGGTGATCGACGGCTCGGTGGTCGGCGTGCCCCACGACCCGATGCTGGCGAAGCTGGTCGCCTGGGCGCCGACCCGCCAGGAGGCCGCCCGGATGCTGGCCTCGGCGCTGGCGCGTACCCGGTTGCACGGCGTGGTGTCCAATCGCGACCTCCTGGTCCGCGTACTGCGCCATCAGTCATTCCGGCTCGGCGATGTGGACACCGGCTTCCTGGACCGGCATCCCGAGGTGTTCGCCCCGCTTCTCTCTTCCGTTGATGCCGTCCGGATCTCCTGTCTCGCCGCCGCCCTGGCCGGAGCGGCCGCACGGCGATCGAGCGCGAGCGTGCTCGCCTCGCTGCCCAGCGGCTGGCGCAACGTGCCATCCGGCTCGCAGACCGCGGTGTACGACGGCCCGGCCGGTCCGGTCGAGGTGGGCTACCGGATGAACCGGCACGGCGAGCTGGCCGGCTGGTGGGTACGCTCGGTGGACCCGGAGGAGCTGGACCTGGCCGGTCTCGGTCAGGCGCCGACGATCGACGAGCACCCGCCTACGGTGGTGGTGCAGGCGAGCAGCGACAAGGTGGTCCTGGCTCTGAGCGGTATCCGCCTGACCTTCGGTGTGCACCGGGTCGGCGCGGTTTCCTACGTGGACAGCCCCGAGGGCTCAGTGGCTCTGCGAGAGCTGTCCCGGTTCCCGCTGCCCGCTCCCGAGGCAGCGGAGGGCTCGCTGATCGCGCCGCTGCCCGGTGCGGTACGCCGCGTTCTGGTCGTGCCCGGCCAGCGGGTACGGGCGGGCGAGTTGTTGCTGACCCTCGAGGCGATGAAGCTGGAGCATCCTGTCCACGCACCCGCCGCGGGCGTGGTGGCTTCGCTGCCGGTCCACCCAGGCGCCGAGGTGGACACCGGCGAACTCCTAGCCGTCCTGGACCCCGAATAGCCACCGCCGGTCTCGGCGTGGTGGTGTCGCCGGGCACCGATCCTCCTACCAGGAAGTCCGGGTGGCGTCGCCCGACACCGATCCTCCTCCCAGGAGGTCCCGGTCGCGTCGGCGGACTCGATCTGCAGGTTCGGCAGCTCACGTCCACGGCGGGGGCCACCACGGGCCGGCCGAGCTCCACAGTCAGGGCGGATCCTCGCCCCGCCGAAGACCTGCAAACGGGACATATGGCAAACTGCCACCGGTCGCTGGCGCCTTCTTGTGTAGCTATGGCTCTATTTCGACTGCGGCTATCCAAGGTCCACAAGGGTGCTGGATAAGTCTCCTATAACGCCCGGATTTGCGGGATAGGCCGAGCCGTGCGGGATCTGCCCTCTCACCTCGGGCGGCGGCGAGAGCGATGGCACACTCGGTGTACCCGCTTGCCGGAAGACCACGACACAGCCAGGCAGCCACAACTCGAAGATCGGCGGCACGATGCCAGCCGGAGAACCCCGGTGATCCTGTGGGCACGTGGCGTTAGCTGGGCCACCAGCGGCGCTTGCCGCCCTTTCGCTTCTTGGTGTGCACCGTCGGAGTCTCATCGGCCTGCGTCTGGCTGAGCGGCGGCACCGGCCGCTGTGTTGCTTCCTGCCACTGCTCCTTCGGACGGCGCGGAGAATTCGAGTCCCAGGTTGGCGTGAAACTCGCCGAGCGGTACACGGTCGGTGGCGGAGGCGGCGGCGATCCCGGCGCCAGATGCAGGCCGATCAGCATGTCGCGGAGTTGCTCGGCGGTCGGCCGGGCCTGCGGATCGTTGGCCATGCCGTAGCGGAGCACCTGAGTCAGCGACCCCGGCACGTTGGGCAGATCCGGGATCGGGCGGTCGAAGAGGTCCATCAAGGTGATCAGGCTCGGGCTGCGTTCGCCGTCCCAGCGCGGCGGGTGACCGCGCATGACCGCGTACAGCGTGGCGCTCAGCGCGTACACGTCCACCGAACCGGTCGGTGCGGCATGCCGGAACATCTCGGGTGGCGCGTACGCCGGCGTCAGTACCTCGAGGGTGACCGACGAATCGCGCATCTCGCCCAGCACGGCCAGCCCGAAGTCGGCCAGGACGGCCGTGTTGAAGTGCGAGTACAGGATGTTCGCCGGCTTCACGTCGCGGTGCAGCACGCCGTTTGCGTGCGCGTGCACCAGTGCATCGGCGATCTTCACCCCGAGGTCGCGGGCCTCGATCGCTCCGAGCGGGGAGATCCGCATGCGATCGAGGTACGAACCTTCGCACAACTCCATGATCAGGTACGGATGCTGGTCGACGGTCACGCCGATGTCGAACAGGTCCACCACGTGGGGGTGCGATGACATCCGCCCGGCCGCCTTCGCCTCCCGCAGGAACCGGGCCTGGTCGCGCGGGTTGTCCAGGGTCCGGTTCTCGACCTTGATGGCGACGTCCCGGCCGACCGAGTCCTGGGTCGCACGGTAAATCGTGGCATATCCACCTCTCGCCATGACCGACAGGCCGGACATGCCCGGCACATAAGGCGTCGGTAGGGCCCCACGCGAGGTGTCCGTCACGGATAAGAAAATACGCCAGTGTGCAGTGAGATCAGCCGGGCACGTCAGATGCGTAGGCGACAGTTTGGGTCGGCTCGATGATCGGAATCGTCAGCGTGTCCCGCAATTCCTCGGCCGCCGGGCGTTCGCCGGACTGCTCCGTCGCATAGGCGAGCAGCACCGCCTCGTCCGCCGCTCGCCGCGCCTCAGCCATGTATCCGGCCGCGGCCAGCACGCGCGCCAGCACACTGGCCGTCACCACACCGCTGCGGACATCCTCGGCCGGCACCGTCTCGGCCCGCCGGATCCAGCCGAGCGCCGCATCCACCCGGCCGTCGGCGAGCAGGGCGGACGCGTACGACGCGAGCGCGTGCCGGCGGGAGAACAGCAGCGACGGCGATCCCGTGTCGGTGGCGATCGGAGCGAGCAACCCGACCGCCGTTGCCGAGTCGCCCGCCCGCAGACGAGCCTCGGCCAGCAGTACCCGCGGGCCGACCTGCGCCGGGGCCAGCGGGTTGTGCGGCTCGACCGCGGTCATCACCCGGCGGGCGTCCGCCTCGGCCGCGACGACGTCACCCCGCTTCAGCGCCACGAACCCGCGGATGGTCCCGGCCATGCCGAGCAGCAGGGGGTGCCCGGTGCGGCCGGCGTACTCGAGCGCGTCGGTCAGCAGGTCGGTGGCGTGGTCCCACTCGCCGAGTCCGCGAGCGATCGCGCCGCGCACCACCAGGGCCAGGCCGCGACCCCAGTCGTCGGAGACGGCGGCGAATTCGCGGTAGGCCCGCCGCGCCTCCTGATCGGCCTCGGCCAGGTCGCCCATTTCCGAGGCCGCGTACGCCTCGACCGCCCGCAGCGTGCCCACCGCCCAGCCCTCGCCGACCCGTTCACCGAACGGCAGGAAGATCCGGGCCAACCGCCGGGACTCGGCGAGTCGCCCGGCCAGCAGCCGGGCGAACGCCGTGGTGCCGCGCAGCCAGGACCGGCCTACCGGGTCACCGAGCTCGGCGAACAGCCGCGCCGCACGACCGAGCACGGCGTCCGTACCGGCGAAGTCACCACGCGTGGTGGTCACCCAGGCCAGGTTCTGCAGCGCCCAGGCCTGCCCGTGCCGGTCGCCGGCGGCGAGGGTGACCTGGTACGCGGCCGCGAACCGGCTGCTCGCCTGGCTCAGCTTGCCGCTCAGGAAATCGGCCATACCGAGGCGGCGCATCGCGTTCGCCCGCTCCGGCGCCAGCTCGGCCTCGGTGGCCACGTCCAGCGCCTCCTGCCAGGCCGCCACCGCCTGCGCGCCGTCGCCCATCGCCTCGTACGCCCGGCCGGTGACCAGCAGCGCCTCGGCACGACACACGGGTTCGTGGTCCGCCGCCTCGGCGATCTTCTCGCCGTACGCCAGCGCCTCGTCCGCCCGGCCCAGCCGCAGCAGTGCCCGCGCATGCACCAACTGATCCGACAGCGGCAGCGCACCCTTGGCGATTGCCGCTGCCCGCTCGGCGTACTCGACCGAAGCGGCCGGTTCGACGTTCGCCAGCGCCCGCCGGGCGAGCCGGCTCAGCGCCCCGACGCCGAGCGGGCCAACGCCGCGCGCCGGCGCGTCGGCACGCAGGCGGACCTGGTCGGAGAGCGCCACCGCGCATTCCGCATGGGTGGCCACGAACGCGTCACGCTCGCTTTCGGTGAGGCGCAACCGGGCGGCCTGGTCGTATCCCAGCTTGGTCACCGACTCGGGCGCGGCCCAGCGGGCGAGGTAGGCGTGCTTGTCAGCGAGCGCGGCCTTGCCGATCCCGGCGTACGCGGCCTCGCGCATCAGCGGCGTGGTGAACGCGAACCCGCCGCGAACCCGGTGCAACATCCGGCGTTGTAGGAGCTCGTCGACGGCCCGTTCAAGCTCCACGGCGGCCACCGCACCCGGCCGCGCGTCACTGGTGGTACGCCGTTCCCGTAGCGACTCGATGACGCCCGTCGGTACGGTGTCGCCGACCACGGCCGCATCCCGCAGCACCGAGCGTGGCTCCGGTGGCAGCGCGTCGATCCGGGCGGCGAGCACCGCCGCGAGGTCCCGGGAAAGCAGCTGACTGCCCAGCGAGCCGGCCGCCAGTTGCCACCTGCCCGCCGCGTTCGCACCGACCGCCGGGGTCAGCGCGCCGCGCTCCATCAGCAACGTGACCAACTCGGCCAGGTAGAACGGATTGCCCTGCGCGGTGGCCAGCAGCCGATCGGTGTCGGCCCGCGGCAACTTGCCCCCGTTCAGGTACGACGTCAGCAACCGGGAGGCGTCCGCGCCACGCAGCGGGGGAAGCGTATGCACCTCGGCCTCGGAGAGCCGGGTCAGCGCACCGGCGGTACGCACCAGTTCCGGCCGGCCCAGCAGCAGCACCAACACCGGACCGTCCAGCCGGGACAGCGTGCTGCCCAGCGCATCGACGGTGGTGGCGGTGGCGTCGTGCAGATCGTCGACGATCACCACCAGCGGAGCCTCGTCGGACAGTGCGTTCAGCAGGTCGGCGACCGCCACCGAGATCGCCTCGGCGTCGGTGCGCTTGCCGCTGGGCTGCCAGTCCGCGGTCGCATTCGGCCCCACCGGTACGGTCGGTGCCTCACCGTAACCGAGCAGGCCGAGCAGCCGGTCGATGTCGATGTCGAGCGTCTCGCCATCCCGGCCGAGCCGGTTGACCAGCTTGCGCAGCCGCTCCTCGACCACCGGGCGGGTGACCGTCGCGGTCACGTCCTTCGGCAGGCCGACGGACTTGCGGACTAGATCGGCCAGAGGCGCGAATCGGCGACGCTCGCCGAACGCGCGGCACCGGACACGCAGCACCCGCGCCCCGGTGTGCCCGGCGAACCGGCCGTTGCCCACGACGTACCCGGTGGCCAGCCGCTTGACCTCACCGGCGAACCGGGTCTTACCGATGCCGGCCTCGGCGGTCATCACCATGATCCGTGGCGTGCCGCTGTCGGTCACCTCGGCGAGCCGGCCGGCCACTCGACCCAACTCGGTCTCGCGCCCCACGTACGGCGCCTCGTCGCCCAGGCCGGACCGGGTGCCCGGAGCGTCGTGCAGGCCGAGCAGCTCGTACGCCGGAACCGGCTCGCGCTTGCCCTTCAGCCGCAGCGGCCGCAGCTGCCGCCAGGACGCGACGTGGCGGGTGCCTGCGGAGGTGCGAGTTCCGGCGTAGACCGCGCCCACGGCGGCCGCGTCGGCCAGCCGCGCGGCGGTGTTCACCGTGTCGCCGATGACCGTGTATTCGATCGACGCCTGTATGCCGGCGACCACCTCACCGGTGTTCAGTCCGACACGTAGTCCCAGGGGTGCGCCCCCGCCGCGTTCATCGTCAAGGACCCGGCGCACCGCACGCTGCATGCTCAGGGCCGCGCGTACCGCGCGTTCGGCGTCGTCCTCGTGCGTGACCGGCGCCCCGAAGACGGCCATGATGCCGTCACCGGTGAGCTTGTCGACGTGCCCGCCGAACGTCTTCACCGCACCGGCCAGCGCAGCCAGGACACGGTCGGTCACCGCGCCCACGCGTTCCGGATCGAGGTCTTCCGACCACGAGGTGAAATCGGAGAGATCGCCGAACAGCACGGTGACGACGCGGCGCTCGGCTGCGGGCAACGTGGCCGCGGCGGGCAGGGCGGCACCGCAGTTGTGGCAGAAGCTGGCGCCGGGCACGGCGACGGTTCCACACACGGGGCAGGTCACAGCGGGTCCAACTGTTCCGGGCCTGCGAGTGATTCCCGGCCCAGGCCTTCTTCGAGGTAGGCCAGTTGCGCGCGGACGGACCATTCGGCCGCGGACCGCAGTTTCGGATCTATGTCTGGGTATACGTCGTCGACGACCGCAGCCGGGGTATCCGCCCCGGCCGCGAGCGCCGCTCTGACCTGGGTCAAACGCTCCCGGCGATGAGCCAGATAGGTCCGTGCGACCGCGGCGCAGTCGGACAGCGCCGGGCCGTGCCCCGGCAGAAGCAGACGTGGGTACGCGCTCAGCAGCTCCAGTGTTCTCAGGTAGGCCCCCAGGTCACCGTCCGGCCAGGCGACCACCGCGGTGCCCCGGCCGAGGATGGTGTCCCCACTGAACACGGCCTCATTCGCCAAGAAACACACGGAATCTGCGGTGTGCCCCGGCGCGGGCAGGACTTCGATCTCCAGACCGGCCTCGGCGAGCGTTCCGGCGGTCAGCGGATCCGCGTTGATGCAGTGCTGCGGATCTGCCGCCCGTACCGGTACGCCGCCGAGCAGCCGGGACAACTTGGCCGCACCCTCCACGTGGTCGTGGTGACCGTGCGTGATCAGGATTGAGCTCACCGGCGAGCACGCGGCGATATCGGCCAGATGACCGTCGTCCTGCGGGCCGGGATCGATGATGATCGCCTCGAGGTTGCGGGACGCGCGCAGTACCCAGGTGTTCGTGCCGTCCAGCGTCATCGGTCCGGGATTGGGCGCAACCAGCAGCGTCACCCATTCCGGCAGACTGTCGACGCCCATGCAGGGATGGTACGTCGCATGCCGAAGAGGCAAAGAGACTGGATGTGCGATCCGGTCACTTTCGGTCACGAACCACGCACAAACCTCCAACGGCCGGCTACGCGACCTCCGCGATCACTTCGACCTCGACCGGAGCGCCCAGCGGCAGTTCCGCCACACCGATCGCGCTGCGGGCGTGCCGACCGAGCTCACCCAGCACCTCACCGAACAGCTCGGACGCACCGTTGATCACCGTGGGTTGCCCGGTGAAGCCCGCGGCCGACGCGACGAATCCGGTGACCTTGACGATCTTCACGATCTGGCCGAGGCCGACCAGCGCATCGATCGCCGCGAGGGCGTTGAGCGCGCAGGTCCGTGCCAGCTCGGCTCCCCGTTCCGCGGTCACTTCCGCGCCCACCTTTCCGGTGACCGGCAGCTTTCCGTCGACCATCGGCAGCTGCCCGGACACGTAGACGTATTTGCCGGACTGCACGGCCGGCACGTACGCGGCCACCGGCGGTACCACCTGTGGCAGGGTGAGGCCCAGCTCGGCCAGCCGGGAGTACGCGTCCGCACCGCCCGAACCGCTCACCGGGATCGGACCGGTCATGATTTGGCACGCTTCATGTAGGCCACCAGCTGCTCGCTGTTCGGCCCCGGCACAACCTGGACCAGCTCCCAGCCGTCCTCACCCCAGTTGTCGAGGATCTGCTTGGTCGCGTGGACCAGCAGTGGCACGGTCACGTACTCCCACTTCTGCATTTCTGGTGGCTCCTCATCGAAACGACGGCAACAGCAGCGCAAGCATCCATTGGGCTACCGCGACAGCTTAGGGCTCGCGGCCGCGCCGGTTTGGCTAGGCTGAGCCGGAAGTCAGAGACGGAGAAGGGAGGCCGAAGGATGACCCAGCCGCCGGGCGGTCCACCAGGCCATCCGGAACCGGAACCGGTGCCCTCACCGGAACCGGATCCACCGATGCCGATCCCGCCACCGGAGCCGATACCTGCTCCCCAGCCGCCCCATGAGGCCTCGACCGAACGACTCACCGTGATGCTCTCCGACCCCCGGCCGACCGTTGCCATTCCGGCCGGCCGGCCGGTCGGGGCGGATGGCTCGAGGCACGACGACGCTGACTTCATCGACGCACCGCCCGCCGACACCGACCCCTGGCCTCCGTTCGGGGCGTTCGCCGACGAGAGCGATGACGCGGTCGAGCACGGCGAGCCGGCGCGGACCTGGCAGCAGCCGCCACCCGTCACACCGTGGCACGCGCAGCACGAGAAGCCCGGCGAGTGGAAGTATCAGCCGCCCGAGCATCTGGCCTTCCAGCATTCGCCGCCGGCCGAGATCCAGGAACAGCCGACCGAGCTGTTGCATGATCCGGCGGCCCGATCGTGGCAGGTGCCGCTGAAGCCGGACGCCGACGACCGCCGGCGCCGTACCGGCCTGTGGTTGTCCGTCGCCATGACCACCACGCTGCTGCTCTGTGGCGGGGGTGCGTTCTGCGCTTATCTGCTGCTGCGCGACGCGGACGGCAGCGGCGCGCCCGACCCGGCGACCGCGGTCAACGACTTCATGACCGCGGTCTACACCCGCCAGGACGCCGGCGCCGCCGAGGATCTGGTCTGCCGCGAGGCCCGCGACTCCAAGCGGCTGGTCGCCCGGGTGGCTGAGATCAAAGGCCTGGCCAACGAGTACGACGTTCCCACGTTCCGATGGAATGAGCCGGCCGTCTCCGCGCAGACCGAGGAGCGCGCCACGGTGTCCGTGCAGCTGACCCTCTCCACGGAAGACGAGAAGACGGCCGAGCAGCAGCTCACCTTCACGGCCGTACGCAAGACCGGTTGGCTGGTCTGCGAGATCCGCGGTTAGTTCGATGATCGGCTCGGACGGCTGCCGACCGGGGGTTTGTGCGCCGGCCCGTACAGTCGAGTCGTGTCGAAGAACGAGCGGACGGAGCGGTGGCCGGCGCGCCTGCACGTGGTGACCGGCAAGGGCGGCACCGGGAAGACCAGCGTTGCCGCGGCCCTCGCCCTCGGCCTGGCCGAGGGCGGGCGCCGCACGCTGCTGGTCGAGGTCGAAGGGCGGCAGGGCATCGCCCAGCTCTTCGGCGTCGAGCCGCTGCCCTACAAGGAGCTGCGGATCGCCACCGTTCCCGGCGGCGGCGAGGTACGCGCGCTCGCCGTCGATCCGGAGGAAGCACTGCTCGAATACCTGGAGATGTTTTACCGGCTCGGTGCGGCCGGACGCGCGCTGCGCAAGGTCGGTGCCATCGACTTCGCCACCACCATCGCCCCCGGCTTACGAGACGTGCTGATCACCGGCAAGGTCAAGGAGTCCACCACGCGGTCCCGTGAGGGCAGGCGGGTATACGACGCGGTGGTCCTGGACGCGCCGCCGACCGGGCGGATCGGGCGGTTCCTCAACGTCACGGCGGAGACCGCACGGCTGGCCAAGGTAGGCCCGATCAAAACCCAGAGCGAGGGCGTCGCTTCCCTGCTGCGCTCGCCGATCACCTCGGTTCACGTGGTGACGCTGCTCGAGGAGATGCCGGTCCAGGAGACCGTGGACGCGATCGTGGACCTGCACGCGCTGCAGATCCCGGTCGGCCGGATCATCGTCAACGGCGCCCGGCCACCGCTGCTCACCGTGAGCAGGGTCACCAAGTCCGAGCTCAGGCGCGGGCTGGCCACGGCCGGCCTGCCCGCCGACCCGGCCACGGTGGCCGGGCTGCAGGCCGAGGCCAAGGCGCATCTGACCCGGCGTGCGCTGGAGGAGTCACTGCGTACGGAGCTGATCGAGCTGGGCCGCCCGATGGTCGAGTTGCCGCTGTTGCCGCAGGGTGTCGAGCGGGCCGGGCTCGACGAGCTGGCCGAGCGCCTGATGAGTGTCTGACTGGGTTGCCGCGATGACTCGCTACCCTCGGGGAGTGACCGCCCCGCGCCTGGACCTCGACGCGTTGCTGGCCGACCCCGCGACCAAGATCGTCGTTTGTTGCGGCTCAGGCGGAGTCGGCAAGACGACCACCGCCGCGGCGCTGGGACTGCGGGCCGCGGAACAGCACGGCCGGCGCACCGTCGTACTGACCATCGACCCCGCCCGCCGGCTCGCCCAATCCATGGGTCTGACCGAGCTGGACAACACGCCGCGGCAGGTCAAGGGCATCGACACCGAGGCGACCGGTGGCGAGTTGCACGCCATGATGCTGGACATGAAGCGGACCTTCGACGAGGTAGTGCAGGCGCACACCACGCCTCAGCGGGCCGCGGAGATCTTCGCCAACCCCTTCTACCAGGCGATGAGCTCGACCTTCTCCGGTACGCAGGAGTACATGGCGATGGAGAAGCTGGGTCAGCTGCGCGCCAAGGACGAGTGGGATCTGATCGTGGTGGACACGCCGCCATCCCGGTCCGCGCTCGATTTCCTGGACGCGCCGGCCCGACTGTCCCGCTTTCTCGACGGCCGCATGCTCCGGATGCTGCTGGCGCCCGCGCGCTCCGGCGGGCGGAGCATGTTCAGCCTGGTCACTGCGTCGTTCGGGCTCTTCTCCCGGGCGGTGCAAAAGATCCTGGGTGCCCAGCTGCTGACCGACCTGTCGGGTTTCGTGGCGGCGCTGGACTCGATGTTCGGCGGGTTCCGGCAGCGCGCCGATGAGACGTACCGCATCCTGCAGGACCCGCAGACCGCCTTCCTGCTGGTCGCCGCGCCCGAGCGCGACGCGGTCCGTGAGGCGGCGTACTTCGCCGAGCGCCTGGTCGCGGACCGGATGCCGCTCGCCGGCCTGGTTCTCAACCGGGTGCACCGCTCCGAGCTGACCGCATTCTCCGCGGATCAGAGCGAGGCCGCCGCGGCCGCGCTCGACGCGGCCGGCGACCAGCAGACCACCGCGGACGCCTTGCGCATCCATGCGCGGCTGTTGCGACAGACCGAGCGCGAGGTACGGGTGGCCGCGACGTTCACCGACATGTTCCCGGCCGTCCCTACGGTCGAGGTGGGTGCGCAGCCCGCCGACGTGCACGACGTCGACGGGCTGCGGACCATCGGTGCTGCGCTTACCTCTTGATCAGCCGCTCCGATCAGCTCCGTCACCGGGCGGAGACGAGCACCTTGTCGGCGCCCTTCTCCTTGAGCGCGGCTTCGAACATCTTCCGCCAGCTCGCCACGTGCGGGTGCCGGCGCAACAGCGCACGACGTTCCCGTTCGGTCATGCCTCCCCAGACACCGAACTCGATCCGGTTGTCCAGCGCGTCGGCGAGGCACTCGTAGCGAACCGGGCAGCTGCGGCAGATCCTCTTCGCCACGTTCTGCTCGGCGCCCTGCACGAAGAGCGCGTCAGGATCGCCACTCTGACACGCGGCCATGCTGGGCCAGTCGCTGATCATCCCCATCTGTTCCCGTCCCCCCTTGCTACCCCTGACGTCTCCGGCGACCCATGTCCCCCGGGTCACGCAGACGTCCTGCGATGTCTCGCGCTGACCATCATGCTCCGTAGTCGGGTGATTACGCAACGTTGTCCATCAAAATCGGCATACACGGGCACACTCGGGCAAGTCGACCGTGCACTATTCATCATCTGTCCGGGGGACTTCTGGAAAACCGCTACACGCGGCCGGGTGACGGTGCAGACTCACTGTGGCGAACCGGGACCCGCGCGGCGGGCATTCGCGTGTGCCCTTCGCGTACCCTGCTCAGGTGACCTCCTGGATGCGCAGACGCGATCACAACATCTTCGCCAATGCGACCTCGCTGTTGATCTGCGGCCTTCTGGCCGGCGTGGTCGTCGCGGCGGCGGCCTTCCCCGCCGTCGCGATGTCCGGCCTGGCCGCCAAGGCCGGCAGCGAGACGTTCGCCCAGCTGCCCAGCGAACTCAAGCAGACCACCGCACCCCAGGTCACGCGCATCTTCGCGAACGACGGCAAGAGCCAGCTGTCGGTGTTCTACGACGAATTCCGCAGCGACGTACCGCTGAAGAACATCTCCAAGAACATGCAGAACGCCATCGTCGCGGCCGAGGATCACGAGTTCTTCAACCACAACGGCGTCGACCTCAAGGGCGTCGCCCGCGCGTTCGTCAACAACAGCGGCGCCGGCGGCAAGGCGCAGCAGGGCGCGTCCACCCTGACCATGCAGTACGTGCGCATGTCGCTGGCCTATTCGGCGAGCAGCGCTCAGCAGGTCGTGGACGCCACCAAGGACACACCTAAGCGCAAGATCACCGAGATGAAGTACGCCCTGCAGGTGGAGAAGGAGCTGACGAAGGAGCAGATCCTCGAGCGCTACCTGAACACCGCACCCTTCGGCGGGGGCGCGTACGGCATCTTCGCGGCCAGTCAGGTGTATTACAGCAAGAAGCCTAAGGATCTGACCGTCCCCGAGGCGGCGCTGCTGGCGGGCATGGTGAAGGCGCCGTCGGCGTTCGACCCGACCACCGAGACCGGCTACCCGCAGGCCCGCGACCGGCGCGAGTACATTCTGGCCAACATGCGTGACTTGGGGATGATCACGCCGGCGGAGTTCACGAAGGCCAACGCCACCAAGATCCCGCGGAAGATCAAGCGGGTCGGCAACGGCTGCGTCTCGGTGGCGAAGAACCACTGGGGCTTCTTCTGCGACTTCTTCTACCGCTGGTGGCTGGACCAGGAGGCGTTCGGCAAGACGGCGTACGACCGGGAGCGCCGGCTGAAGAGCGGAGGCTACCGCATCGTCACCTCGCTGGACATCAAGGCTCAGCAGGCCGCCCGTGACCGGATCAGCGAGCAGATCTCGCTGAACAACAAGAACGCACTATTGCTGGCCGCGATCCAGCCGGGGACCGGCCGGGTACGTGCGCTGGCTGCGAACCGCCGGTTCAAGCTGGACGACGCCGACAAACCGCAGAACAACATCTCGTCGAACCCCGACAAAGCGCGCCAGAAGATCCGCGGCACCTACCCGAACACCACCAACCCTCTGCTCAGCGGCGGCGGCGACATCACCGGCTACCAGGCTGGCTCGGTGTTCAAGATCTTCACCATCGTGGCCGCCCTGGAGAAGGGTTATCCGCTCAGCTACACCATCAAGGCGGAGAAGGTCGCCAAGACCAACTACGTCATCAAGCCGGGCAGCCCGGCGGCCTGTCCGGGTACGCATTTCTACTGCCCGCAGAACTCCGGCGGCGGTGGCGAAGGCGTCTTCAACATGTGGACCGGCTTCGGTAAGTCGATCAACACGTTCTTCGTGCCGCTGCAGGAACGCGTAGGCGCCGAGAACGTGGTGGACGTGGCGAAGCGGTTCGGCGTGCAGTTCCGTTCCCAGGACGACGCGCGGTACGCGAACAACAAGGACTACGCCCACCAGTGGGGCGCGTTCACCCTGGGCGTGTCATCGTCCACGCCCCTGGAGATGGCAAACGCGTACGCCACCCTCGCCGGTGATGGCATGTACTGCGAGCCCACCCCGGTCGTGGAGATCAAGTCCCAGAGCGGCGACAAGATCGACGCGGGCAACCCGCGGTGCACCCGAGCCACATCGGCCGACGTCGCGCGGGCGGCGCTGGATGCCGCCCGGTGCCCGGTCGGCGATCAGTCCCAGTTCGGGCGGTGTAACGGCGCCACGGAACGCAACGCCCGCGCCACGATCCGCCATCCGGTCTTCGGCAAGACCGGCACCACCGACCGCGACAAGACCGCCGCGCTGATCGTCGGCACGACCTCCATCGTGGTCGCCGGCTACCTGGTCAATCCGGATTGGGCGCAACACACGGACCGGATGTCCCACGGCATCGTCAACCCGGCCGTGTACAAGACGGTGGCCGATTACATGAAGGGCAAGGAGAAGAAGGACTTCAAGAAACCGGACAACCGCAAGCTCACGTTCGGCGAGCAGCGCTCCATTCCCTATGTGGAGTGTTCGTCGGTGGACGATGCGCGGGCGCGTCTGCGGAACGCCGGTTTCGAGGTGTCGGTGCTCAGCACCCCGGTGGACTCGCGCTGCCCCGCCGGCACGGTGGCGGGCACCAGTCCGAGCGGCCGCACCATCAAGGGTGGCGCCGTCATGATCCAGATCAGCAACGGCAAGGGCGCGCAACCAGAGGAGCCGGCCGAACCCGACAAACCGACGCTCCCCGGATTCCCGGGCAGACCACGAAGATAGATGACCTGACGCGATGGGGCCGGACGGTGTCCGACCCCATCGATCAACCCAGCTGCCTGCGTACCTCTGCTGCGACCCGGCCGCCCTCGGCACGGCCCGCCACCGCGGCCTGGGCCGCCCGCATGGCCGGGCCCATCTGTCCCTTGCCGCTGAAACCGCCCTCCGCGAGCGCCCCCGCCACCAGCTCCGCCACCTCTTCGTCGCTGAGCTGCTTGGGCAGGTAGCGGTCGAGAATTTCGCCTTCCGCATTCTCCTTCGCGGCCTGGTCATCCCGTCCCGCACCGGCGAACGCGGTGGCCGCCTCCCGGCGTTTCTTCGCCTCCTTGGTCAGCACCGCGGTCACCTCGTCATCGGAAAGGTCACGCGCCGCGGTGCCGGACACCTCGGCGTTGCGGACGGCGGCGATCGCCATCCGCAGCGTCGACGTGGTCAGCTCATCGCGCTCCTTCATCGCGGTGCGCAGGTCCTCGTTCAGGCGGTCCTTCAGCGTTCCCATGGACCGAGAAACTACCCTTGCCGTCATGCGCAAGCGCACCCTTATCAAGCTCGCCGCCGGCACCACCGCCCTGGGCGGCGCCACTTTCGCCTACGCCTCGCTGGTCGAACGCAACATGTTCACGCTGCGACGCTTCGACGTGCCGATCCTCGAGCCGGACGCCGAGCCCCTGCGCATCCTGCACATCTCGGACCTGCACATGATGCCCGATCAGCGCCGAAAGCAGGGCTGGGTGGCCGCCCTGGGCGGCTGCGACCCAGACCTCGTGGTGGTGACCGGCGACAACCTGTCGTCGCCCGACGCGCTGCCCGGCGTGCTCCGCGCGCTGGACCCGTTCCTGGACCTTCCGGGCGCCTTCGTCTTCGGTTCCAACGACTACCGGGGCCCGACCTGGAAGAACCCGCTGCTCTACCTGCTGCCCGATCGCGAATATGTCCAGGGCGAGGATCTCCCGTGGGGGGACCTTCAGGCAGCCTTGGTGGAAGCCGGTTGGGCCGACCTCAACAACGCGCGCACCATCATCAAGGCGGGTGGGCGCTCCATCGAACTGGTAGGCGTGGACGACCCCCACGTAGACCGCGATGACTACGCCGCCGTAGCGGGCCCGGTCTCCCGCGGCGCCGACCTGCACATCGGCGTCACCCACACACCCGCCTCGAGGGTCCTCAACCCGATGGCCGCAGACGGCTTCACGCTGTTGCTGGCCGGCCACACTCACGGCGGCCAGGTACGCGTTCCCGGCTACGGCGCCCTCACCACGAACTGCGACCTTGCCACTGCGATGGCACGGGGCCTGCACCGTTGGCCAGGCACAGACGCGTGGCTGCATGTGTCGGCCGGCCTGGGCACGCACCCGACCGCACCGATCCGGTTCGCGTGCCGGCCGGAGGCCACCGTTTTGACACTGATACCGCGCTGAGCTGCGGGTTCCGCCCTGTAGGGATACCCAGTTCGCCCGCCTGCGGGCGTCGGATACTATTGCTCAGCACGCTCGGGGTGTGGCGCAGCTTGGTAGCGCGCTTCGTTCGGGACGAAGAGGCCGTGGGTTCAAATCCCGCCACCCCGACCACGTGAAACACCAGCTCAGGGCCGGTCTTCCCAACACGGGGACCGGCCCTGAACTGTCTCTGCGGCCGGTGTGGGGAGCACGTGGGGAGCAGAACTCGCATCCTCGCTCCCGAACCTCCGTCCCGCCGACGGCCAGCAGGCGATCGAGCACGGCCACCGGTGAACGCCGAGCCAGCTCCCGGCGCGCCGCCAGCGCCTCATCCCAGACCGCCGTGAGGTCTGCCAGTAGCTTCCGCCGCATCGACGCCGTGACGTGGGAGTAGCGCGCCTGCACCGACCCGTCCGCGTGGCCGATCCGCTCGTCCTGCATGACGGCCGGTACGCCCAGCTCCGGCATCAGGGTTTTGTGACTGTGGCGCAGGCCGTGCGGCGTCAGCCCCCGCGCGATCGGGACCCAGCACGCCTCCGCCCGTGCGCCGGCACCCCGCCCGCGAGCCGGTACGCCCGGCCACGGCTCGCCGAGGATGGGCACCGGGCGCGGCGCGTGCGGCGAGGTGCGTGGGTACCACCCGGTCGCGGCCGGCTGAAACAGCCACGTGGCAAACCCGGTCCGCCGCCAATGCGCGGCCAGCTCCCCTTGCGCGGAGGTCGACCGGACGTAACCGAGGTCGCTGGCGGCCGCCTCCACCCGGGCGCGGGTGACCTCCGGGACCGTATCGGGTCGGTTCAGCACCGCCGACACCGTGCCGGTGGCGTCGGTTCAGCACCGCCGACACCGTGCCGGTGGACACGCCGGCCCGCCGGGCCACGTCGACCAGCCGCGGCCCGGTGCCACGAGCGGCGGCGTTCGGTGGCCGGTGCCCCGACATAGAGTGGCGTTGAGCGAACAAGGAAGGGCCTACAGCACTTTCGTCGAGAACGAGCTAAAGGCTGAACGGGAACGGCGAGTCGCTTTTGATGCAAGGGGTGCCTCGATCGTCACAAGCTCTGGCGCGCTAGTGACGCTATTGGCAGGGGTCGTGACCTTCCTTCGCGTCGGCACGAATTCTGAGTTTCCTCGCACCGCGTTCGCACCGCTCGCCGCTTCGCTCCCGGCGCGGGCCGGCGGTGGCCACCGCGAGTCCGGCAGACACGCCGAAACCCCGGCATCCTCACCATCGAGGAGCCGGGGCCGCGGGCTGGACCGGCACGGGCGGCTACGGATGACGACTGCGCGCGGTGCCCCGCTACGGGCCGTTCTCTCTTAGCGATCGGTCCGGCAGCACTACCAGGCGACCCGGCAAGATCCGGACGCCGGGCGGGTCACTGGCTCCGGATCAGACGCTCCGCACGTTGATAGCCTCGTATCCCTTAGTGCCCTTCACGACTTCGTACTCGACCCTTTGCCCGTCCTGCAGCGTTTGGGGAGAGTCCAGGATCGACCTGTAGAACACTAAAACGTCCCCGGACCCGCCATCGCCGGCGATCGAGCCGTAGCCCTTGTCGGTGTTGTAGAACTTAACCGTTCCTTGAGCCATGGTGTTGTCCTTCCTCCCCTGTCTCTCACGATCCTCCGGCGGGTAGGGCCTCCGGCCCTACGACCCGGAACCGGCCTCCGGCGGCCGGGGCTCCGCCCCTGGACCCGGTCGGCTCCGGGACGCCTGGCCCGGCGGCGCAACCCGTCGCGCACCAAAGGCAACCAGACCGCGCTCGGGTTGGGAAGGTCGTACGTCCGGTGGCGCGCTCCACCTTCCCAACCCGGGCGCGGCCCGGCCGAGCGAGGCTTGCGCGACGGGAAGCCAGCACCGGCCTGAGCCACAAGTCCCTTGGGAGAAATCTGGGAGACAATCTTGCAAGAGGGACCCTCCAGCACTCGCCCGTACCAACGAGAACCACTGCCGTGAGCAGGCCATATAGCCAAACGCGCAAGTCCAGCAAGAATGTTGACCTAGTTCGGGACGAAGAGGCCGTCGGTTCAGTCCTGCGAAGCCGTTCGTTGGTGGGCCAAAATCGATCCTGGGCCGTCTGTGCCGTCACCGGGCCGTGAAACGCTGACCAATGTCGACCAACGTCGACCAGTACTGACGTACGAGACACCAGCTCAACGGCCATGAATTGCACCATGACCAGGAGGGCGGCGGACGAGCCGGCCTGTACGCCGGATTCTGATCTACCGTGTAACCGGGAGCGGATGGAGGCGGCATGTGGGTGATGCGCGCGGACAGAGTCACCGTAAAGGAAGCGAGTCCTGAGCGCGTAATGACGGCAATCCGGGAAGCGCTCTCTGCGGGCAAGGGTGAGATCTGGATCGAGCATGTCCAGGGCCCGATCCTCGCGATCGCGATCGGAGGCAACCGCGCGATGGTCATGTGTATGGCGGAGGTTGGTGATGCTGGCTACCACGCCATCGATGCGGGCGCCTCTCTCGTGTCCTCCGAGGAATACCTCTTGACCAACGGCCAGGTGGACCGGTACGCCGATCGCGACACCGTCGAAGTCGGTCACGTCATGCCGATAGTGACTCATTTCCTGGCCACCCTCGATCGCTGGCCGGGCGTGACGTGGAACGACGACAACACGACGTGAACGGCCCTCCGTCGCGGACCATACGCCTGGGAGAAATCTGGGAGACGATCTTGCGACGGCCCTCCGCCGGCACTTGGTCAGCCCGATAAGCACCAATGCCCCGAGCAGGCGAACAGCCAGCAGCCCAGGTGACGGACCGATCTCGACCTAGTTGACACGGAGGAGATCGGCGATTCAGTCCGGACGACACCGAAGCCTCTGCACCAGTCAAGGCGCAAGATCAGCCGCGACAACCACACGACAACTCCCGCACCAAACCACCGATAACCCGCACCAAACCACCGATAAGCAGCGAGAAACAGCGGAATGTATCGCGGCAAGTCAGCACCGCTTTCGATGCCGCAGGCCAGGTCAACCCAGCGCTTGGTTCGAAATGAACTACTGCGCCTTCGCCGACTGCCGATCTTGACGTCGCCTGTGGAATCCTGGCGCCTTCTGATTGAAGGAGAACGCTCGTGCCTGTCATCTCGGACCGCGTTGTGCTCAGGGCTTGGCGGCACAAGAACGAGTTGGGCCGGATCCCACTTCATCGTGAAGCGGGCTGACGGAAGCACGCGCCGGCTCTGGGTTGGCGAGGGTCACTTCCTCTACGAGATACTCGACAGCCACCTCCTTGCCATGGGCTACACCGGACCCGCGAGTGGCAAGACCGACCCCGAAGAAGCAGATCCCGGGACGGAAGCGGAGTAGACCACGCGGTAAACGAGCCGTGCCCGCTACGTGCCCGATGCGGCGGGCATCAGCGGTCAACGAGGGGCGCCAGCGGTCCAACACTCGACAGCGAACCGCAGGCTGGAGCACGTCAGGCCCACGAGGATCAAGACGAGCACAACAACTTCTAATCCGTCGGTCGCAGGTTCGAATCCTGCCGCGCGCACTGCCGCGCGCACTACTGCCGCGCGCACTGCCGGGCGCACTGCTGCCTCGCGCACTGCCGGGCGCGCCTGCAAATCCGCAGCTCAGCGCGTTACACGCGACGCCTGCGGCGTCCGAGATCTTGGCAATACAGCCATTTACCCGAAGAGGTGCTTCGTGGCGGCGTCGATGGCGTCCCGCTCGATCTCCGGCAGCCCGTGCGCGCAGGTGTTCATCGTCAGGCCGATCTGACTGTGTCCCAGCACCTTCATGACCGTTCTCGGCGACCCTCGTGAGGCGAGCAGGAAGGTAGCGCCGCCGCCGCGGCCGCCAAGACCAACACCTTCCTCGGTGAACGCTACCGGCGCCTGGTCAAACGCCGCGGCAAGCTCAAGGCCCTCGTCGCCGACGCGTTCGATGAGCTGCTCATGGTCGGCGTCGGGTATTTTCGGGCTCGTTCACAACCGCCGCCGTCCCGTCGTCACCGTACGGATCGAGGTGGCGGGTGCCCGGGGGCGCGGTCGAGAACGAGATTCTGACCGGCGTGCTCGAAGCAACAGTGCGTGACCCCTCAAGGTCGGGCCCAACATCAAACTAGCCCACGGGTTCGTATCCCAAGAAGAACGTCGACGTTGGCGGGCAACCCGCCCTATTTTCGCGCCTGCGAGGCGACACCAAAAGGATAGGGAAACCAGTCCCGTCTCCAATACCTTCCCCATCGTGCCCGTGACCCGGCTGGCATCCTTGAGGGTTATGCAGACGGTCTACGAGGCTGCCGGCGGCGGCCCGGGGATGCTCCGGCTGGCCGAGGCCTGGCACGCCCGGGTGATGGCCGACGAGGTCGTCGGTCACGCCTTCAGCCACGGCTTCCATCCGCAGCACACCGAGCGCCTCGCCGCCTACTGGGCCGAGGCGCTGGGCGGGCCGGCCGCGTACACCGGCGCCTACGGCGACGAGACCTCGGTCGTCCGCATGCACAGCGGCAACGGACCACACGAGGAGATGGACCACCGGGCGATCGCCTGCTTCGACCAGGCATTGACCGACGTCGGCATCACGGCCGAGCCGCTGCGGCGGGTCCTGCACGACTACTTCGCCTGGACGACGACCACGACGATGGCCCGGTACCACGATTGCGCCGACGACGTCCCCGCGGGTCTCACCATCCCGCGGTGGTCCTGGGACGGCCTGCAGGAACTGATCCGCTGACGAGCGATGCGTCCGTGATGTATCCGCAATGTCGAGCAGTGATCGGACAGTGATCGGACGTCTTTGCAAGATCCATGCCGGGTCTCATGACGGGGGTGACGGATCAGTCTCGGGACGTGGGTGACACTTCCGGCTGATACGGCGTGGCTTCGCCGTTGGTAGCTGATCCAGTGCCACAAGCGGGCGGAAAGGATCGGGTGCCGGGCCGCGAGCCCGGTGTGATCTTTCGCCGGAGGTGTCCCTTGGGGACTGTTGAGCAGTCGATGTCCTGGACGGCCAGTTGCAGCAGGCCACGGTCCAGCCGGAAGGTGAGGCGACCGGCGAACTGCCTGCCCACCGGATACCGGCGGCCGGCCAGCCCGATCAGCCCGGTGCTGCTGACCAGCCGGTCCACCTCGATCGCCGCGGCCAGCCCGGTGTCGCCGCTGGACAGGGGTGATGGACCGGCGGGCCGGCCGCCGTCCGCGAGCAGCTGCCGCGGCTGCGCGGTACTGAGCCTCGACGCACGGTCTTCAGCCGCACCCCGTGGACCAGCAGGTGCACCACGCTGGTGTCGGCCCACAGCGTGACCGCGGTGCCGGCCCCGTCCGGGCCGAGCCAGAACTGCGGACCGCCGACGGTCAGGTTGCCCGAGCCGGGCACCGTCCGGTCGACCTCGACCGCGAGATGGACCGGCTCACCCCCGTTGGGCGACACCACCGGCGGGGCGGGCAGGCCGGCGCGGTCGACGCGGTGCACAGCGGTCCTGGCGCCGCGGCTGACACGGCGGCCAGAAACCGCAGCGGCAGCCGCTCGTCGGCGGGTCGGGGGATGAACACGGCTTCAGCGGGTTACCGGCTTGAGGTTTCGCGGGCAGCCTTCAAGCCTCAGGTCCCCCTCCGGCCCTTCGGCCGATCCCACCGCGACGTCCAGCCGTGCGGCGAGCGGGCCGGGCGGACACCGCAACGTTCGTTGGTCATCGTCTGGGCGTCGGCGGGAGTTGGTCTACTTCGGCAAGGGTCAGGGGCAGCCGGTGACCTTGTCGATAACCCGCTCGACGACCAGGTTGCCGTCCACCACCGTCACGTGCGTCTGCTGACGGATCCGGATGCCGTCGGGGAAGTCGTGGTAGGCGAAGGCGAACACCTCGGTCTCGCCCGGGGTGAACACGTGGTGGATGGCCTCGGTGTACTGGGCGTCCTGGTCCGGCACCGCCGGGTCGACGAAGTCGACGTGGTAGGTGCCGGTCTGCGTGAACTGGACGTTGAACCGATCACCCTTCTCCGTCGCGTGGAGGACCTGGGTGCGCACCTCGTACGTGATCTCGGCAAGGTTGGGTCCGCAGATGTCGTCCGGTGTCACCACCGTGAACACCACACCATGGTCAACCTGAGTCGACCGGCTCGCCCCGGACTGAGCCACCGCCGGCGTCGCCAGGCCCAGTGTGGTGGTAGCCGCCGCGACACCAATCCATACCAGGCCACGACCACTGCTCGGACCAGCCCACATCGCAACCCCCAAGATCTGGTTCTGACCCGGCATTGTGCGCTCTGACGTGCGCAAACGCAATGGCATGAGACGTGAGGTGGTAATGGGGTGCCGCCCTGGCCGCCGGTCGACCCTGGCACATCAGTCAGTG
>Ga0081539_10000780_pt1 | contig 62088 bp, 52 predicted proteins | sample TabmetS4T2R2_FD_71023 | JGI IMG/M metagenome (GOLD analysis project Ga0081539, IMG submission 71023) | Tabebuia heterophylla rhizosphere microbial communities from the University of Puerto Rico - S4T2R2 | ecosystem: Host-associated > Plants > Roots > Rhizosphere ...
GCTTTGTCGCCTCGGCGCCGCAGCTATGACACCCATCGACACGTCACCACCCAGCGGCGTCGAGGAGCGCCACCGGGCAACGAGACGAATCACCGGACGGGTGCGGGTCCGGGGCAAGCTGAACCTGTTGGTGCTGCTTCCGCTCGCTGCGGTACTGCTGGTAGCGGTTCCGTTCGTGACCGGTGAGATCCGCGCCGCGCAGTCGGCCGGTACGACTGCCACGATTGCCGGTGAGGCTCGGCAGTTCGGGGGCCTGATCTCGGAGTTGCAGCGGGAGCGCTTGCTGACTGCCGCGTACCTCGTGACGCCCGGCGACGACGGCGCGAGCCTGAGACACCAGCATCAATTGGTCACCGACACCACCGCGGGTCTCCTGCGCAGCCTCGGCCCCGAGGCGTCTGACGAGCTGGCCGCCTCGTTGGCCCGTGTCGGTTCCCTGAACGAACTGCGGGAGAGCGTGCTGTCACGCGGCGCGTCGCTGGACAGCGTGGCCCGGGCGTACCACGCCGTCGTGGAAGCGATGATCCGCGCCTTGCGGCTGGTGCCGCAGCGCACGAGCGACGCGGAGGGTACCCGGCAGCTCACCGCTCTCGACGCGCTGCTGCGCGCGAATGAGGAGAGCACGTTGCGCGGCATGGCGCTCATCGTCGCCGCCAGCGACCGGCGCGCGGGGGCCCAGCTCCTGCAGGACGCCGCCATGCGGGCGGAGCAGTTCATCGAGCGCTTCGTCGAACAGGCCGACGTGGCACAGGCCGGGCACGTCGTCGACGTCGAGCAGGGCGACAATGCCCGCCGCGTCGAGGCGATCGGCGAGCGGATGTCGGAGGTACGGGGCAAGGACGACGTCATCGCGTACGCGTCGGACGCATTGGCCGCCGTCGACGCCCAGTCGAGCCTGCGCCGGGTCGTTCAGGATCGGGTGACCAGCGAGATCGCGGACGCGGCGGACGGGCGGGCCGCCGCTGCACGGACGACGGCGTGGACGGTCGCCGTCGGGACGGCGGTCATCTTCCTGGTCGTTGCGGCACTCACCGTGACCGTCAGCCGGTCGATCGCCCGGCCGCTGCGCCGAGTGACCGACGCCGCGCTGAATCTGGCGAGCATCACCAAGGCGGAACTGGTACGGGTCAGCGACGAGGAAGACCTGGAGGAGCAGCGACCGCCGCAGCTGCCGGCGATCGAAGCGTCGTCCCGCGACGAGATCGGTGAGCTGGCGGTCGCGTTCAACATGGTGCAGGCCACAGCGGCTCAGCTCGTGGAACGGCAGATCGTCAGCCGGCGCAACGTCAGCCTGATGTTCGTCAACGTCGCCCAGCGCACCCGGAACCTGGTAGGGCGGCAGCTCGCGGCGATCGACGAGCTGGAACGCGAGGAGCAGGACGCCACCGTTCTCGCGCGGCTCTACCGGCTCGACCACCTCGCCACCCGGTTGCGCCGCAACGCCGAGAACCTGCTTGTACTGGCCGGTTCCCGGGCCGACGCGCGGATCAAGCGCCCGACACCGCTGAGCACGATCGTCCGGGGTGCGCTGACCGAGATCGAGGACTACGAACGGGTACGCCTGGACCTGCGGTGCGAGATCACCATCGCACCGGAGGCCGCGGCCGACCTGGTGCTGCTCTTCGCTGAACTCCTCGAGAACGCGACAATGTTCTCCCCGCCCGAGTGCCAGGTGCAGGTGCGCGCGGAGTTGGTCAGTGACGCATGCCGGATCTCCGTCGTCGATCAGGGTATCGGCATGACACCCCAACGCCTCGACGAGGAGAACCGTCGGCTGGTGGAGCGGGAGCGGTTGGACGTCGCCCCCACACGCGTGCTCGGCCTGTTCGTGGTCGGCCGACTCGCCCGCCGGCACGGGCTCGGCGTCGAGCTGTCCGCAACCGGCGACGGGGGTACCACGGCCACCCTGACGATCCCGGCCACGCTGTTCTGGATTCAGACCGAGGCCGAACCGTCGGCCCCGGTCGAAACCATCCGGGCGACGGCGACGGTACCGCTCGCGCCGAGGAGCGCCGCGGCGTTCGCCATGCCCGCCGACGGGTTCTCCTGGTTCGTGGCCGAGCCAGGGCCCGCCGAGCTCCTGCCGGCGCGTGACGGGGCCGCCGAGGAAGCCCGGATGCAGCACCTCCAAGCGGCCATCGCCGGAGCCGCTCCACCGGCGCCGATCCCGACACAGCGGCCGATCACCGCCTACACCACCGGACCGCGGCCCGCCTTGACCCGTCGCGTACCCGGCGCACATCTGGTGCCGGGCATGCGGGAGACTTCACCCCCGGCCGATGCGGCCGACGGAGACGGCTGGCGGCGACGCCACCCCGACGCCGAGCGCAAGACGTTCGAATCCTTCACCGCGGGATGGGCGCAGGCGGCGACGGCACCACGGCACGACTGATACCCCGGCCACCCAGCCGCACGAGACCGCAATGGAGCGCTGGCATGAGCATTCCCACCACCGGCATCAGCACCGAAGCGCAGAAGTTCAACTGGCTGGTGAGCCGCTTCGCCCGCGAGACCGCCGACGTGGGCGCAGTCATCGTGGTCTCCTCGGATGGCCTGCTCATCGGGAGGTCATCGGGTCTCGACCGTGCGGTTGCCGACCGACTGGCGGCGATCACCTCGGCCATGCGCAGCCTGGCTCTGGGCGTCTCGGACAGTTACCCGCTCGGTGTTCCGGACAAGGTGGTCATCGAGATGACCCAGGGCTTCATGCTGGTGTGCACGATCAGCGCGGGTTGCGCCCTCGGTGTCCTGGCGTCGAGCCATGCCAGCCTCGGCACGCTCGCGTACGAGATGGCGGTGTTCGCCAACCGTGCCAGCGAGGCGCTCTCGCCGAGGCTCATCGACGAGCTGCGGTTCAGCGTCGGACTGTGACACCGTGACCCGCGATGGCCCGGCCGGCCCGGATCCGGCACCCGGCTTGGTCCGGTCGTTCCTCACCCGGCCGACGAGCGAACCGGCAGAGGAGCGAGATGATCCGGACGTCGCCATCCTGCGCCCGTACCTGCTGACGTCTGGCCGGGTTGTGCCGGTCGACGACACGCTGGAGATCGAGGCGCAGGTCGTGACGAGCGAACTCGGCATGGCGGCGTACCCTCGGCTGACCTTCGAGCACCGCGACATCGTCGTGACCTGCATGACGCCCATGTCGGTGGCGGAGGTCGGCGCTCGGCTCGGCTATCACGTCGGCGTGGCGAGGATCCTGGTCGCGGATCTCGCCGCGGCCGGTCACCTCATCGTGCGCCGGCCGGAGTTTCGTCCGGCATACAACATGGACCTGCTGGAAAGAGTGATCCGTGGACTTGAAGCCATCCAGTAACCCGGCACCCGGCACGTCGTGGCCACCCATGCCCGTGAAGATCGTCATCGCCGGCGGCTTCGGCGTGGGCAAAACGACGGCCGTGTCCGCTATCTCGGAGATCACCCCCTTGACCACGGAGGCCACGATGACGTCCGTGTCCGTGGACGTCGACGCGACGGACGGCGTACCGGACAAGACGACCACGACCGTTGCGCTCGACTTCGGTTGCATCACACTCGACGACGCTTTGAAGCTCTACCTGTTCGGAACGCCAGGGCAGGATCGCTTCGGCTTCATGTGGCGTGACCTGACGAACGGAGCGCTGGGCGCCCTGGTCATCGTCGACGCGCGGAGGTTGGACGAGTGCTACCCCGCCGTCGACTACTTCGAACAGATCGGACTTCCGTTCGTCGTGGCGGTCAACCTGTTCCATGGCGAGCTCACTTACGATCTGAACAACATTCGATGGGCTTTGGCCATGAGTCACGATATCCCTTTGATCACCTTTGACGCCCGGGTGCGGTCATCCGTACGCAATGCGCTGCTGTCCGTACTGTCCTGCACGAAGGAACGCGCCCGCCGCCACCGCGAGAAGATTCAGGTTGTCTATCGCTGACCGGCTTCGCGCGACTCGACGCTCGCGGGGATCTACTGTGTAGGACCATGGAGCGTGATCAGGTGACCGCCTGGCTGGGCCGGTACGAACGGGCGTGGCGAACCGCCGGTACCCAGGCACTGGCCGAGCTGTTCACCGAGGATGCCGGTTACTCGCAGGGGCCCTACCGCCAACCCGTGCGCGGAATTTCCGCGATCGCCGAGATGTGGGAGGCCGAACGCGTCGGGCCTGATGAGGTCTTCACAATGGACAGCGAGGTCGTGGCCGTCGACGGAGACACCGGCGTGGCGCGAGTGGAGGTGCGCTACGGGGAGCCGGTGCGCGAGTACCGGGACGTGTGGATCATGCGGTTCGCCGACGACGGCCGGTGCCGGTGGTTCGAGGAATGGCCATACGCTCCCGACGACTGAGCCCGCCGGGTCGGGAATGCTCGCGGGCGCCGGGTGGGCGGCTACATGTCGCGGCGCTGGAAGGCCAGCCCCGCCAGGCCCAGCACGACGGCGACCCAGAGACCCGCCCAGGCGAGATAGCCGGCGGTGAGCGGGGCCATGCTCAGGAACGGGGACTCGTCGATTCCGGAGCCGACCTGCAGCAGCAACGCCGGGTCCTGGAACGAGTTCATGGCCCCGCGCCACAGCCCGTCGGTCGGTAGCAGCATCCGGGAAACGGTTCCTACCCGGGCCACGCTGTCGTTGTCGAGTGCTGCACCGACCGAACCGACCACCCCGGCGATCCAGGTGGCGCCGAAGAGGCCGACCGCCACGATGCCCGACGCCATCGGCGAGATAGCCGTGGACAGCAGCAGGCCCAGGGTGAGCAGCGCGGTCGTCTGCCCGGCGAGCAACGCAAGACCGGTCACCGGCTGCGGTGGCCAGTAGTCCACGGTGGCTCGGACGATGAGGAACTGGGCGAATCCGGCCACCGTCACGAAGCCGCTGCCGAAGACCACCAGGCCCAGCCACTTGCCCACCAGCACCGCTCCCCGGTGGATCGGCCGAGTCATGATCGCCAGTGCGATGCCAGACTCGATCTCGCCGGCCAGGGTGGGGCCGGCGAGGAACGCCGTGCCGAGTGCGGCGATCAAACTGAGGCCGAACATCACCAGGTTGAGCACGGTGGAACCGGCCACCCTGGCCTCTCCGGAGGTGAGCCCGCCGAACTCCGCGTCGAGCCGGGAGAACCCCCAGGCACTGAGCGCGAGCAACAAGACGGTCAGCACGGCGAGCGAGCGCAGCACCCGTCGGCGGGCGGCCTCCTGCAGGGTGAGGGCGGCGACGGTGAGGACGGCACGGAGGATCATCGGCGCTCCTCGCCCGGACCGGTACGGAGGATGTCCAGCAGGCGCTCCTCAAGGCTGATCCGCGCGGGCTCGACGGCGTGGATGCGTACGCCCAAGCCGACCAGGTCCGCCACGAGATCCGGCACGGTCGTGGTGTCCTGCTCCGCGGGCAGCTTGACAGTGAACGAACTCCCACTTCTGGTGAGCTCGCCGGCCGCGGACAGGCGTGCCTCCGCCTGCGCGGTCACTCCGTCGAGCCGCAGCCGCAGTTCGCGCCGGCCGAGGAGCTCCGGGAGCGTACCGGATTCGACGACCCGGCCCCTGTCCAGGATGATGACCCGGTCGCAGACCCGCTCGACCTCGCCGATGAGGTGGGAGTTGAGCAGCACGGCCACCCGGCGGTCCTTGAGGGAGAGCAGCAAGTCCCGTACGTCGGCCCGGCCGATCGGGTCCAGGGCGCTCGTCGGCTCGTCGAGGACGACCAGCTCCGGGCGGGCCACCAGCGCGACGGCCAGTCCGAGGCGCTGCTGCATGCCCTTGGAGAAGCCGCCCACCCGGTCGCCGGCCCGGTCGGCGAGCCCGACAAGCGCCAGGCACTCGCGCCGCTCCCGGGCCGGCACCGCAGCGCCCGCGAGCCGGACGTGCAGGGCCAGCACCTCGGCGGCGCTGAGCCACGGCTGGTAGCGGAAGAGTTCCGGCAGGTAGCCGACGCGGGCTCGGGCGTGCGGGTCCCGCGCCGGTTGCCCGAGCAGTAGCACCTCCCCCGCGTCCGGCCGGACGAGACCGAGCAGGATCTTGATGACGCTGGTCTTGCCGGCTCCGTTCGGTCCGAGCAGGCCGATCACCTCGCCGCGGCCGACGGTGAAGGACACGCCGTCGACCGCGGTCTGCCGGCGGTACCGCTTGCGCAGGCCGGAACACCACACCGCCGGTGAGGCGGGCAGGTCGGCGAGCAGCCGCTGCGCGGCTTCCAGGGCGGGGCCGCCCTGCCGGGTGGTACCGGTAGTCGTCACGGCCGCAGCCCGCGGGCCACCACCAGCACCTCGTCGGCGCTCAACGAGCCGGCCACCGTGGTGACGACGCCGTCATCCACCCACACCACGCCCGCCAGTACGCCGTCGCGCGAGGTGAGCACGGTGGCCGGCGCTCCGCCGACGTCGGCGGTGGAGCTGGTCAGCTGGCCGGCCGGCACGGGCAGAGGCAGTGTGGTTCCGTCGCCGGAGAAACCACGCAGCTGCGACGCGACGCCCTCGGGCAGACCTGGCAGGGACAGCAGGTAGTCACTCGCCGTCTCGAACGGGATGCCCGAGGAATAGGCGGTGGGCGCGACCGCGCGGGCCACGATCAGCGCCGGCACACCGCGGGCCTCGGACCACACAGCGGCGAGCCCCGGGCCGGCGTTCAGCCGGAACCGGCTGCCATCGAGACCCGGGGGCGGTGCCGGCAGCGTCTCGCCGATTGCTGCGGCAGTCTCCGCCGCCCGCTCGGCCGAGAACGTGAAGGCAACGCTCACCCGGCCGCCGACCCGGTACACCGGTTCTCCCGTCACACCGCGGGGCAGCTCGCCCACCCGTGGGACGGAAAGACCGGTGGCCTTCTCCGCGGCGGCGGCATCGGCGGACTCGCGTACGTCGACGTCTTGGATGATCTCGACCGTGCCGTACGCGGAAAGGTCGGGCAGTGCCACCAGATCGGCCTGGGTGATCGTGACCGGGGCGATCTGCTCGGTACGGAAGATCTGCAGCCAGTCGGCGGCGGCCGCGGCGCTGGCCCCGGTCAGGAGGGCGACGACGCCGAGAACAGCGATCAGCGGACTGCGCAGCGCTGCGCGCCACCGGCGGGCGGGCGGGGGCGCGGGCAGCCTCCGGCGCCCGTCGAGGGCCACCGCGCGCGTCAGGCGGGACCACGCCGTGTCCACGTCCACGGCCAGTTCCACGTCCAGCGCCGCGCCGGTCAGCGCCGCGTCCTGGTGCGCGGCCGCCAGTGCGGGCAGGCACACCGGGCAGCTCGCGACGTGCTCGCGATCGGCGTCGGCGACGCCGGCCGGCTCGTCCAGGAGCCGGCGCAGCGTGCCGTCAGTCGGATGACGCATGACGGTTCAACTCCTTGCGAAGGGCGGACTCGGCGCGTCGCACGGTGGTGCCCACGCTGCCGGGCGAGAGGTCGAGGGCGGCCGCTACCTCGGCGTAGCTGAGGCCGCTGTGTCGCAGGACAAGGGCCACGGCCTGTTTCCGGGGAAGCCGGGCCAGCGCGGCACGTACACGGCGGCGTTCGTCGAGGGTCACGACCGTCTCGGCGACATCGGCGCAGACGGCATCGTTGCCACCGGCGGCCTCCTCACGGGACGCGCGGCGACGGCCGGAGCGGAGGTGGTTCAACGCGGTGTGCGCCGCGGCGACGGACAGCCATCCTCGTGCCTCCCCGGCCGGCACCGAGGAACGCCCGAACGTCAGGAACACCTCCTGGGCGACGTCCTCGGCCTCGTCGCGGGAACCCAGCACCCGGGCGGCGACCGCGACGACCCGCGGATAGGCGGAGCGGAAGACCTGTTCGAGGTCGACTCGGACGGCCCCTCGTCCCGGAGGAGTCGACACTGCCACCCCGTCCTTCCGCTCGGCTCGCCCGCTCCCGCCATGGTCACCGAGAGACGCGACCGCCGGCGCGACGGCGGACGGCCCGGCCCCACGGTGCTCTACGAGATCAACGTCTTCCCCCACATCTGCACAGCACCGCCGGCGCCGCAGATGTGACACCGGTGGTGTGATGACGCGGTCTCCGTCGCAGCTTCGCAGCCCGCAGGGTTGGTTCCGATGGGTGCTCAGGGAAATCCGCCACTGGCCGCACGGCGCCTGATCAGCCACGCCATTCGGCCGTTCCCGCGGCGCCGGCAAATGCTACCCCGCCCGCCGCCGGATGTCAGGAACCCGACGCGGTAATCGCCAGATAAGTGTTTATCGATGAAATGGCTACGGTTGCCAAAGCGACCCGTTTCGGCATTTGTCCGCGCAGACCCGCGATCGCCGCGGCGAGCACGTCGCTGGCATGGATGAGGATCCCCCGCTGGGCCGCTCGCCGTCGCTGCTCGCCCTTGAGAATCAGCAGTTCCGTCCCGAGCAGGACGGTCCGCACGCCGAACATCCGTAACGGGTAGACCGCGGTCGCGTCATGGGCCGGATCACCGCCGAGCCGTTTCAGCACGGTCTCCGGGATCAACAGTGCGCCCGAACCGTTGAAAAGTCGGATCAATCCCAGAGCTTGGCCGGCGAGATCGTTTTTTCTGGCCACTTCATTCCCCTGATTCTCAGCGTCCTCCGAAACATCCCAGTCGGTCGGGCATCCGTCAAGACGGCGGGCATGTCGGAGGCGCGACAGACCCCTTACCCGCTTTCCGGGACCGGGTGTAGATGTCATTGCAGGCGTGTTCCGGCGCCTTTCCCACACCGCAGGGATGGAGCGCTCATGCCCGATCAGGCGGCTCTGACCATTCGTGCATTCATTCGCCCCGGCAGTTACCCCGAACTCGCGGATCTGCTCGCCGATATCAACCGCAAGGGCGCGGACAACGGTTATCTGCCGTTCCGTGATCTGCCCGGCGTGCACTTCGCGCGGCTGTTCGTGCTCCCCGAGGTGACCGACCTGGACGGCGATCGGATTCCGGCAAGCCTGGTCTACATGGCGGATGTGGACGGCACCGCCGAGCAGCACCTCGCCGCGCTCGCCGGCCGGGCAGCGCCGGGCGTCGACGCGGTCTTCTCGCACTGCGCGGACTACCCCGGCGAGCCCGCGCAGCCACAGCCGCGCGACCGGTGGCTGCGGGATCATCTGGTCACCGGCGCCACCCGGTACACCCACACGGTGGGTCGCGGCGTCGATCAGGTCTGCCGGGAGGCCGCGCTGCGTACGGCCATCGAAGACTTCGTCGACCGGCCGGGTTCGGTGCCCGCCGGTGCCACGGCGGTGGAGACGCACCGGCTGATCCGGGCCTTCGTCCGCGCGCGGCCCGACCTGCGCTGGGCGCTGCGGGTCGCGCCCGGGGCCACACTGAGCTATCGGCTGCGTGACAAGGCGCACCTCGTGGGCCTGCCGGCGGCCGCGCTGGCGTTGTCACCGGTGCTGATCCCGGCCGCGCTGGTCGGAGCGCTGAACCTGCGCCGGCTGGAGCGCCGCGACACGGTCGACGACACGCCCGTACACCCCTCGCACATGGCAGCCCTGGAGCGACACGAGGACTTCACGGCGCAGAACCCGTTCACCGCGGTCGGTTTCGTGCGGCCCGAGCTGACTCGGCGGATGATCCTGCGGGCCGTGCTACCGGTGCTCGGCTGGTCCATGCGGCACCTGTACGAGCGCGACAACCTGGCCGGCGTCCGGACCATCCACTTCGCCCGCTGGTTGCCCATCGACGGCGGCCGCCGGCTGGTTTTCGCCAGCAACTACGACGGCAGCGTCGAGAGCTATATGGACGACTTCATCGATCGGCTCGCCTGGGGACTGAACGCGGTGTTCAGCAACGGCACCGGTTACCCACCCACCCGCTGGCTGCTCGGCGCGGGCGCACGGCAGGAACACGGGTTCAAGCTGTTCCTGCGCCGGCACCAACTGCCCACCCAGGTGTGGTTCTCGGCGTACGAAGACCTGCCCGCCCGCAACGTCGATGACACCGCGCGGCTGCGTGACGGCCTGACCCATCCATTGACCGAGCAGGCCGCCGCGGCCTGGCTGGCACTCCTGTAGGGACCACCGATGCACGACGTCCTGGAGCTCGACGACATTCAAGGCCTCGTCGCCAGAGGCTACGGCCGCCTATCCCACGCCTGCTTCCTGCCGATGGCCATCCGCGATGCGCGCACCGCCCGCGGGCTGCTGGCCGGCTGGACGGAACACGTCACGCCGGCCCGTGACACATCCGGCACCGAGGCCCTGAACATCGCCTTCACCGCCGCCGGCCTGCGCGAGCTGACCGGCTGGTCGGCCCTGCCGGACGGCTTCTCGTACCCGTTCGCCGACGGCATGACCAGCCGGTATCGCAGCCGGTTCCTCGGCGACGTCGACGCGGACGACCCGCAGCACTGGCGGTGGGGCGGGCCCATGACCGCCGCGGTCCACCTGCTCGTGCTGGTCTACGCCCGAACGGCCGGACGGCTGAGCGCCCGGGTCGACGCGATGATCGCGCAGGCCACCGGCTCCGGTCTGGAGGTGGTCCAGCGGCTGGAGGCTGACGAGCTGTCCCGCCGGGAGCCGTTCGGATTCGCCGACAGCATCTCGCAACCGGCCGTCGCCGGCCTCCCCGGCCCCGGCCAAGGGGCGGATCCGATCCGGGCCGGCGAGTTCGTGCTGGGCTACCGCAACGAGTACGGTCAGCTGACCGAACGCCCCGTGATGCCCGCCGCCGATGATCCCAAGGGCCTTCTGGCGCGGGACGACCAGGGCCGCGCAGACCTCGGTCGCAACGGCACCTATCTGGTGTTGCGGCAGCTCGAGCAGGACGTGAGCGGCTTCTGGCAGTGCCTGGCGGACCGCAGCCGCCTGCCCGACGGCACAGTGGACGCCGGGCATCGCGACCACTTGGCCGCGAAGGTCGTCGGGCGATGGACGAGCGGAGCGCCACTCGTTCTCGCTCCCGACCGCGACGACCCGGCTGCGGCCGACCGCAACGACTTCGGCTATCACGCCACCGACCCGGACGGCCTGGCCTGCCCGATCGGCGCGCACATCCGGCGGGTCAATCCGCGCGACGCGCTCGAACCGGCGCCCGGCACGGAACGATCCCTCGAGATCAACAAGCGGCACCGGCTGCTACGCCGCGGCCGCAGCTACCGCCGCAGCGGACCGGACGGCGACCGGCCCGCCGACGAGCGCGGACTCTATTTCATCTGCCTCAACGCCAACCTGGCACGGCAGTTCGAGTTCATCCAGCACACCTGGATCAACAATCCGGTGTTCAACGGCCTGCACGGCGAGACCGATCCGCTCACCGGGGGCCGGCACACCGGTGACGGCACATTCACCGTGCCCGCCCGGCCGGTGCGCCGGCGGCACCACGGGCTCCCGCAGTTCGTGACGGTGCGCGGCGGTGCCTACTTCTTCCTGCCCGGACTGTCCGCCCTGCAATACCTGACCAGCACACCGGAGGCGAGGACCCCTCATGACATCGGTTGAGTCAGTGTTCTGGCGCGCCTACGACCGCATCACGGAGAAGGTGGACCGACGGCTGGGCTGGCACCGCCTGCCCCGGCCCCTCGGCCTGGCCGTGCTGGTCGGCGTCCGCGACACACTGCGCCGGGAGAACCTGCACGACACCGGAGCGGCGTCCGGCCTGCCCGACACGCCGCCGAAGCCGCCGACGCCCGAGCAGCTCACCGCGCGGACGGTCGACGGCAGCTACAACGATCTGGCGAATCCGCGGATGGGCATGGCGGGCAGCCGCTTCGGCCGCAACGTGCCGCTGGAGAAGACGTACCCGGAGCCGGCGCCCGGCATCCTCGAGCCGAGCCCGCGCGAGGTCAGTCGATCGCTGATGACCCGGGACAGGCTGATCCCGGCCACCTCGGTCAACTCGCTGGTCGCAGCCTGGCTCCAGTTCATGATCCGGGACTGGTTCAGCCACGGGCGGAGCGCGGCGGACAACCCGTGGGAGATCCAGCTGACCGACGCCGACCCCTGGCCGGACCGGCCTATGAAGATCTTCCGAACCCCGCCGGACCCGGCACCACCCGGCGGGCCGGCCGCTCCGCCCGCCTATGTCAACACGCTGACGCACTGGTGGGACGCCTCGCACATCTACGGCACCACAATCGAGCACCAGGCCTTCGTACGCAGCGGTCAGGACGGCAAGCTGCGAATCGACGCGGACGGCACGCCGCCGATGCCCACCGGTGACGCCGACCCGGCCCGGCAACCCGGGTTCTGGCTCGGGCTGGTGTTGCTCCAGTCGCTGTTCACCCGGGAGCACAACTCGATCTGCGACATGCTCCGCGGGTCGTACCCCGCGTGGTCGGACGAGGAGCTGTTCCAGCGCGCCCGGCTGATCCTGGCGGCGCTGACCGCCAAGATCCATACGACCGAGTGGACACCGGCCGTGATCAGCCACCCGACGACGGTCACCGCGCTGCGCGCCAACTGGTGGGGACTGGCGGGTGAGCGGCTGCACCGGCTGGTCGGCCGGATAGTCGACAACGAGGTGATCAGCGGCATCCCGGGCGGGCACACCGACCATTACGAGGTGCCCTACTCGCTGACCGAGGAGTTCGCCGCGGTCTACCGGATGCACCCGCTGATGCGCGACGACTTCGACCTGCGGTCCCTGGCCGACGACCGGCAACACGGCACGTACACGCTACGGGACCTGGCCGGACCGGCGGCATTCGACGCCCTGGTCAAGGTGGGACACACCGACCTGCTGTACTCCTTCGGCACCATGCATCCGGGCCTGGTCACGCTGCACAACTTCCCGCGGTTCCTGCAGGAGTTCGTCCGGCCGGACGGCAGAATGGCCGACCTGGCCGCGACGGACATCATGCGGCACCGGGAGACCGGCGTGCCCCGGTACAACGAGTTCCGCCGGCTGATGCACATGCCGGCGCCGGCCACCTTCGACGAGCTGACCGACAACCGGCAGTGGGCACATGAGATCGCCGATGTCTACCACGGTGACATCGAGCGGGTGGATCTGATGGTCGGCCTGTTCGCCGAGGCCCGGCCGCCCGGATTCGCGTTCAGCGACACCGCGTTCCGGATCTTCGTGCTGATGGCGTCGCGCCGGCTCAACAGCGACCGGTTCCTCACCCGGGACTTCACTCCGGCGGTGTACACACCGGAAGGACTGCGCTGGATCGCGGACAACACCATGTGCACCGTCCTGCTCCGGCACCACCCGGAACTGCGGTCGGTCATGCGGGATGTGCAGAACGCGTTCCAGCCCTGGAACCGGTCGACGCCGGCCGGAACCAGCGGGCCGGGCGGAGGTACGCGGTCATGAACGTTGACGCACGCGACATCCGGCCGACGCTGGTCGTCCGGACCCGCCGGGAACTGGGCGAGCTGTTTCGCTCGGTGCCGGCCGGGCCGATTCCCACCGGCCGGGGACGCGGCACGGTCCTGGTCGGTACCGGAGGCCTTCCGGCCCGGGCGGCGGCGGCGGTCTCGTACGCACTGCTCTGGCGCGGCAAGATCTTCGACCCGGCGTCGGGACGGCTGAGGAACCTCATCGGCCCCTTCTCCACGCGGGCCATCGTGGCCCAGGTTCGTCCGGACACGAGCTGGTATGACGGCCAACCGTGCATCGTGCTCGACTATTCGAAAACCTCGCTGGTCGCCAAGGCGGTCCGCGACGAGATCCGTGAGGTCGTGCCCGGCGTCTACCTCGGCCTGGTCTTTCTGGGTGGCCGGCACGTGCTCGACTTCGCACTCGACTTCACCGGGAACCGGAGGCGGACGTGACGCCTCAGCGGGTCGCGGTCATCCTGGCCGGGGCGGGCGCCCGCGGCGCGTACGAGGCCGGCGTACTCGCCGAGCTGCTGCCGTACCTCGACCGCGCCGGATCACGACCGGCCCTGTACGTCGGAACGAGCGCCGGTGCGCTGAACGCCACCATGCTGGCGTCGACCGCGCACCTGAGCGTCGACGAGCAGGTGGCGCGGTTGCTGCGGGCGTGGCGGAGCATTCGCGTCAACGACGTGCTGGAGCCGTTGGCCCGTACGACGCCGCTCGCCCTGACCCGCTGGGCCGGGCAGCGATTGGCCGTGCCGGGCCTACGGCTGCACGGCGTGCTCGGCACTCGCCCGCTGGCCCGTACGGTAGGCCGACTGGTGGACTGGCCGCGCCTACGCGCCAACCTGGACCGGGCCGATCCCGCCGCCCTCGCGGTGGTGGCCACGTCCGCCGCCGGGACCGGCCGCAGCGTGGTGTTCGTGGACGGTCCGGGTGCCGGCGTCGCGGCGTTCTCCGACGACAGCCGCCCGATCGATTACTCGCCGGCGGTCATCACGCCGGGTCACCTGCTCGCCTCGGCCGCCATCCCGGTGCTGTTCCCGCCGGTACGGCTCGGCCCGGACTGGTTCCTGGACGGCGGCGTACGCCTGAACACGCCGATCAAACCCGCGCTGGCGCTCGGCGCGGACGCCGTCGTCGTGATAGCCACACATCCCGCGGTCCCGCCACCGCGCAGCGCCGAAGCCCCGCCGCCGGCGCCTCCAGACGTGGACGACTGCGTGGTCCAGCTCCTGGACGTGGCGATGGTGGACCCGATGATCGAGGACCTCCGCACCCTCATGAAGATCAACCGGCTGGCCGCGGGCGGGTACCGGGTGGTGCCGTTCCTGTTCTGCGGGCCACCGGACCGTGCGAGCCTCGGCGAGCTGGCCACCACGGCGTACGGCCGGCCCGGCGGTCTGCTCCGCAGCGTGCTGAACCCCGACCTGCCATTGTTCGGCGTCGTGCTCGGGAGCCGCGGCACCCGCCGTGGTGACCTGCTGAGCTACCTGCTCTTCGAACCCGGCTTCATCGACGCCGCGATCGAGGCGGGCCGCCGCGATGCCGCCCGCCTGCTCGGCGACGCGGCGGACCGCGCCGCCGTGCCGTGGTGCACCACCGCAATCGCGCCCCTCCGGCGAGCGGCGGCCGTCAGCAGCGTACCGGTCGGCCGCGCGACCGCATCCGCCGACGAAATGAGGTGACGGCGATGAATCCTCAAGGACTGCTCACCTATCTGGTCTTCCGCCCGCTCAGCGATCTGTTGCTGTGGTTGTGGCGGATGGAACGCCGCGTGGAGTTCCTCTATCGGCCACAGTTCGACCGGTGGCTGCGGCCACCACTGTTCTCGGCCGCCCAGGCGCTGCAGAACCTGCGCCGCCCGGACGAACACCTGGAGATCGCCGAGGAGAAACAGCTGGACGACGAAGAAGGCCTGATCCGGGCGATGACCGACGAGATCGCCGCGTTCATGACGGAGAACTGGTTGCCCGGCGGGGTCCAGCGGTTCGGGAACACCAAGACCTTCGGGGTGCTCCGCGGCGAGTTCACCGTGATGCCGGGGCTGTCCGAAAGGCTTCGGCATGGCATTTTCGCCGAGCCGCGGACATACCCGGCGTGGGTGCGGTTCTCTGGTCCCGGGCCGTACGCGCCGCCGGACATCGAGGATCTCGGGCAGTGCTCGGTGGCCGTCAAGGTGATGGGGGTGCCCGGGCCGAAGCTGATGGCAGACGAGTCCGAGACGCAGGACTTCATCCTGGTTAGCCCGGCCAGCTTCGTGACCCCGAACATCCGGGAGAACGCCAAGATGCAGCGCTGGGTGCGGGCCAAGGCGCCACTGGTGTACGCCTTCAACCCGTTCGACTCCCACCTGTTGCACATCTTCATGCAGTTGCTCTACTCCCCCGTGCACGCCAATCCACTCGAGGTGCAGTACTACAGCAACGTCCCGTTCCGGCTCGGCGTCGGCCAAGCGGTGCAGTACTCGATCAAGCCCCGATCGAACCGGCGCAGCCGGATCCCGGCACGGCCGGCGGAGAACTACCTGCGCGACGCGATGGTCCGGACGCTGCGCGCCGACGCCTGGGAGTTCGACTTCATGGTTCAGTTGCAGACCGATCCGCACCGGATGCCGATCGAGAACGCGTCGGTGAAGTGGCCGGAACGGCTGTCGCCGTACCGGACCGTCGCGCGGTTGCGGCTGCCCCGGCAGAGCTTCGACAACCCCGCGCAGCTGGCCTTCGCCGATGTGCTGAGGTACAACCCCTGGCACAGCCTGGCCGAGCATCAGCCGCTGGGCAATTCGAACCGGGCCCGGCGTTCGATGTACCTGGAACTCGCGAAGCTGCGCCAGCGAATGAACGGCGTCGAGCACCGGGAGCCGACCGGTGACGAGACCTTCAGCACCGCAGACGCGCCGAACTAGCGCGATCGACCGTGCCGACTCTCCTTCGTTCGGGTGATCACGCTGTCTCGGTCGATCTGCGAGAGCGGTGGGTGCTGGCCGTCCTACCCATGCTTGTCCGGCTCGCTGAGTGCATTGATTGATACCGTACGGGTATGGCGTACACCCTCGAGCAGCTTCGTGGCCTCGTCGCGGTGGCCGAGGAACTGCATTTCGGCCGCGCGGCTGCCCGGCTGCGGATGACCCAGCCGCCATTGAGCCGGCAGATCCAGAAGCTTGAGGCCACCGTGGGGGCCCAGTTGCTCGACCGGGACAGCCGGCGGGTGTCACTGACCCCGGCCGGGGAGGCGTTCCTGACCGAGGCGCGGCGAATCCTGGCCCTCGCCGACGCCGCGCCGAACCTCGCCCGGCGCGTCTCGTCCGGCTCGCGTGGCGTGGTCCGGATCGGCTTCACCGCCGCGTCGACGTTCGGTGTGCTGGGCGAGTTGCTCAACCAGGTGACCCGCGAGTTGCCCGAGGTGCACCTCGACCTGTCCGAGATGGTGACGCGCGAGCAGATCGCCGCGCTGTCCAGTGAGGAACTGGACCTGGGACTGGCCCGCCCGCCGTTCGATGCGGAGACCTTCGCCTCCCGGCTGCTGCACCGTGAGCCGCTGCTGCTGGCCGTGCCCGCCGGCCACCGGCTTGCCGCGCTGGACCGGCCCGCCGCCGCCGAGGACATCGCGAACGAGCCGCTGATCCTGCACTCGCCGCTGCGCGCCCGGTACTTCTACGACCTCGTGGTGAGCATGGTGCCGCTCGCCCACGAGAACGTCGTGCACAGCGTGAGCCAGATCCTCACGATGCTCTGGCTGGTCTCGGCCGGACGCGGCATCGCTTTCGTGCCGGCCTCGGCGGCCAGGCTCGGCGTTCCAGACGTGGCGTACGCCGCCCTGGCGACCCCGATCGGCGAGCCGGTGGAGTTGCATCTGCTCTGGCCGCGGCGCTCCGGCAACCCGGCGCTCCGGCGCGTACTGGATGTGCTCGCCGGGTTCGGCTCGAGCGATACCGCAGGGGTATCAGACGATGCGAAAACACACTTGGACAGGCATCGTCAAAGCTCCGTAGGGTGATAGGAGACCGCCGAGCCGGGGCTCACCCCGCCGGGACCTGCGCCCATCCCCCCAAGGATCTTCTGTGACGATCATGCCACCCACCGACCTCGCGGCCCGGTTGACCACGGGCCTGCTGTCGTTCCCGGTGACTCACTTCGACGCCAACCTGGAGTTCGACGAACCGCGTTACCGGGAGCACCTGGCATGGCAGGCCGGCTACGACGTCGCCGGCCTGTTCGCCGCCGGCGGCACCGGCGAAGGCTTCTCGCTGACCTCAGCGGAGACCGACCGGGTGGTACGGGCGGCGGTGGACGAGGTGGGTGACGTCGTACCGGTGGTGGCGCCGGCCGGTGGTGGAACGGCCCGGGCGGTCGCACAGGCCCGTGCCGCGCAGGAGGCCGGTGCGGCGGGAATCCTGCTGCTGCCGCCTTACCTGACCGAGGCCAGCCAGGCCGGCCTGATCGAACACGTGAGCGCGGTGTGCCGGGCGACCGACCTGGGCGTGATCGTGTACAGCCGGGCCAACGCGGTCTTCGACGACACCACGGTCGCCGAGCTGGCCGACCGGAACGGGAACCTGATCGGCCTCAAGGACGGCGTCGGCGACATCGAGCGGATGACCCGCACCTACGCCAAGGTCGGTGACCGCCTCGTCTACATCGGTGGCCTGCCCACTGCCGAGACCTTCGCCCTTCCGCTGCTGCAGCTCGGCGTCAGCACCTATTCGTCGGCGCTGTACAACTTCCTGCCCGAGTTCGCCCTGCGTTTCTTCGCCGCGGTACGGGCCCAGGACCGCCCGGCGGTCTACGCCATGCTCAACGACTTCGTCATCCCGTACCTCGACATCCGCGACCGGGCCCGTGGCTACGCGGTCTCCATCATCAAGGCGGGCCTGACCGCGGTCGGTCGCAACGGCGGTCCCGTCCGCCCGCCGCTCACCGACCTGACCCCGCCGGAGCGCGCGGAGCTGTCGACGCTCATCGAAAAGGTCGGACCGGAAAGACCATGACCAGTCGACCCCAAGCGGTCCGCCCCGGTGGGCCGACCCGGAAGGCACGAACATGACCACCCAGGACCTGAGCCAGCCGGCCACCGGGACCTCCGCCGGACCGGTTCTCGACCGGATCGCCTCCGTGACGCTGTCGTCGGTGACGCTGCCCCTGACCGCGGCCATCAGCGACGCCAAGGTGCTCACCGGCCGCCAGCGGCCGATGACCGAGGTGGCCTTCCTCTTCGCCGAGATCCGGACTGAGGGCGGCCACGAAGGAATCGGTTTCAGCTACTCCAAGCGGGCCGGCGGGGCGGCGCAGTTCGCGCACGCCTTGGAGGTGGCGCCCGACCTCATCGGTGAGGACCCCAGCGACATCGGCCGGTTGTGGACCAAGCTGGTGTGGGCGGGGGCGTCCGTCGGGCGCAGCGGCGCGTCGACGCAGGCGATCGCCGCCCTTGACGTGGCGCTCTGGGATCTGAAGGCCAGGCGCGCCGGCCTGCCGCTGGCCAAGCTGCTGGGCGCGCACCGCGACTCGGTCCGCTGCTACAACACCTCGGGCGGGTTCCTGCACGAGCCGATCGAGCGGGTACTGGAGAACGCGACGCGCTCGCTGGCCGAGGGAATCGGCGGCATCAAGATCAAGGTCGGCCACCCGTCGCCGGCCGTGGACCTCGCCCGGGTTCGCGCGGTCCGCGAGCACATCGGTGACGACGTACCGCTGATGGTGGACGCGAACCAGCAGTGGGACCGCCCCACCGCGCAGCGGGTCGGCCGGGCACTGGAGCAGTTCGGCCTGGTCTGGATCGAGGAGCCGCTGGACGCCTACGATGCCGAGGGGCACGCCCAGCTGGCCCGGTCGCTGGACACCGCCGTCGCCACCGGCGAGATGCTGACCAGCGTCGCCGAACATTACGAACTGATCCGGCACGAGGCGGTCGACATCATCCAGCCCGACGCTCCCCGCATCGGCGGTATCACCCAGTTCCTGCGACTGGCCACGCTCGCCGAGCACCGCAACCTGCTGCTGGCGCCGCACTTCGCGATGGAGATCCACCTGCACCTGGCGGCCGCGTACCCGCACGAGCCGTGGGTGGAGCACTTCGACTGGCTGTACCCGCTCTTCGAGGAGCGCCTGGAGATCCGCGGCGGGCGCATGCAGCTGTCCGGCCGGCCCGGCCTGGGCATCACCCTCAGCGAGCAGGCACGCGCCTGGACCGTGCAACGCGTCCAGGTGGACGCGCCCCGCTGACCACCCCACCGTCCACATCGCACAGACCGGAGGACACCGTGCCCGACGTCACGAGCACCGACCCGCGAACCGGCGAGGTCGTCGACATCGTTGCGCAGGAGACCACGACCGAAGAGGTGGATCGGATCTGCCGGGCCGCGTCGGCCGCCGCCGGTGCGCTCGAGGGGCTGGGGCGGCGGGGCCGTGCCGCGCTGCTGGAGGCACTCGCAGACGCGCTCGAGGCACGGCGCGAGGACGTGGTAACGGTCGGGGACCGGGAGACCGGCCTCGGCCGGGCCCGGCTGGACGGCGAGCTCACCCGCACCGGCTACCAGCTGCGGCTGTTCGGGGACGTGCTGCGCGACGGCGGCTATCTGGAAGCGGCCATCGACCATGCCGGCGACACGCCCATGGGGCCGCGGCCCGACCTGCGCCGGATGCTCGTACCGATCGGTCCGGTCGCCGTCTTCGGTTCCAGCAACTTCCCGCTGGCCTTCTCGGTGCCCGGCGGTGACACCGCCTCGGCACTGGCCGCAGGCTGTCCCGTCGTCGTCAAGGCGCATGGCTCCCACCCGGCCACGTCGCAGCTGTGTTTCGAGCTGCTCGACCTGGCGGCGCGCAGGACCGGTGCACCGGACGGGACGCTGGGCATCGTGCACGGCCAACAGGCCGGGGCGGACCTCGTGGCCCACCCGGCCATCCGTGCCGTCGGCTTCACCGGGTCGGTCACCGGCGGCCGGGCGCTGCTGCAGATCATCGAACGACGGCCCGACCCGATCCCGTTCTTCGGCGAATTGAGCAGCCTCAACCCGGTCGTGGTCACGCCTGCGGCCGCGGCCGAGCGGGCCGAGCGGATCGGCGCCGAGCTGGTCGGGTCGGCCACCCTGGGTGCCGGCCAGTTCTGCACCAAGCCGGGCCTGGTCTTCGTACCCGGCGGCCGGGACGGCGACAACGTCGTGGCGGCGATGGCCGAGGCGGTCGCCACGAGTGGCTCCCAGGTCCTGCTCAACGCGGGGATCGCCGACGCGTTCGAGCGCATCTCGTCGCGCCTGGCACAGGCGCCGGGAATGCGGACGGTGGCGCACGGCGAGTCCGCATCGGACGGTGAACGCGGCTTCCGCGCCACGCCGCTGCTGCTCGCGACAACCGCCGCGGACCTGCCCCGCGAGGCCACCGAGGAGTGCTTCGGTCCGGTGACCGTCGTCGCCCGCTACGACGGCGAGGCTGAGCTGTTCGCCGCGCTGGAAGCCATGCCGTCCTCACTCACCGCCAGCGTGCTGCGCGCGCAGGGCGAGCGGAAACTGCCGGTCGAGCTCTCCCGCCGGCTGCGGCCGTACGCGGGCCGGCTGATCTACGACGGCTATCCGACCGGGGTCGCCGTCTCCTGGGCGCAGCACCATGGCGGGCCGTGGCCGTCAACCAATTCCCAGCACACTTCCGTGGGCACGACCGCCATCCGCCGCTTCCTTCGGCCCGTCACATGGCAGAACGCGCCGGTCGACGTGCTGCCCGAGGAGCTCACGGACGACTACCGGGGCATCGCGCGGCGGGTCGACGGGGTGCTGCGGTTGCCGTAGTTCGGGTCCACGGTCGCCCGGAGCGGCGATGTCTCGGTCTGGGATGCGTCAGCGATGGACGACGTGGTGCAGGGCGGTGCCCTCGCGCAGGGCGGCGAAGTTCTGCGCGACGCGCGAGGCCGCCCCGATCGGCCGGCCGCCGGCCGCGTGCGGGCTGACGATCACGTTCGGTTCATCCCACAGCGCGGAGTCGACCGGCAGGGGCTCGGTCTCGAACACGTCGAGGGCGGCACCGGCCAGGCGTCCGCTTCGGACCGCTTCCAGAACGGCCTGCTCGTCCACGGTGGCACCGCGGCCCACGTTCACCAACCAGGCGTGCGCCGGCAGCAAGCCCAGCACGTCAGCGGTCAGCGCCCGTTCCGTAGCCGGCGTTGCGGGCAGGATCATGATGAGTACGTCGGTGCCGGATAGCAGGTCGGGCATGTCCCCGGTGGTGACCACGGGGAAACCGTGGCGTTCTCCTGCCGTCCGGGCGATGCCCGTGACCCGGGCGCCGAGGGCAGCGAGCAGGGGTGCGAGCGTGGCTGCGATTCCACCGAAACCCCAGATGGCCACCCGCGCGTCGCGCAGCGTCCGGAAACTGCCGGGATCGCGGATCGGTTGGATGCCGCCCAACTCGCCCGCCCACCGGCGGCCGACCTGCGCACGGACAAGCAGGTTCAGCCGCCGCGCTGCGGCGAGGGTGAGGGCCAGCGCGTGCTCGGCGACGGTCACGTCGTGCAGGCCCGTTCCGCCGGTGATGACGACCTCCGGCGCGAAGCCGGCCGCGAGCACGGCGTCCGGTCCCGCCGCCAGGGTCTGCACCCACCGCAGTCGGGTCAGCCGCCTGGCCGCGTCGCGCAGTTGCCCGGCCGGGTTGCCCCAGACAACAAGCGCCTGCGCGTCTGTGTGCTCGGCGGGAATCGGCTGGTCGATGGCATAGATGATGCCCTCGACATCGGCGGGCAGGTCGAGGTCGATGCTGTCGGGCAGTAGGAGCTTCATGACCGGACATGCTCTCAACCAGGTGCCCAGCGCACCCGCTGAGGGTGGCAAAGCCACCACGGCCCGGCGGGTCAGGATGGGTGCCGGGTGAGGCTCGGCGCGCGATTCCACCAGAGGGCCAGCCCGGCACCCGTGAAGGTGAGCAGTACGCCGGCGAGGACGAACCAAACGGTGATCTCCACATCCTCCCGGTGCAGTCCGATATCCCGGGGTAGATCGGCGAGCACGTCGCTCAACTCGTCGGCGTCCTCGGCGCGGAAGTAACGTCCACCCGTGATGTCGGCGACCTGGGTCAGTGCCTCCTCGTCGAGCTCACGATTGCGGATGCCCCCTCTCCCGAATCCACCACCGGGCGACCCCGGGCCGAAGGGTGAGTCGCCGCTGATCTGGTCCGCCGTGCACATCATCTGGGCGGGCTCGGTGGTGCCGAAGCCGATCGTGAAGATGCGCAAGCGACGGGCGGCCGCCTGCCGGGCGGCGGTCGCGGGGTCGACGCCGGTGGTGTTGGAGCCGTCGGTGAGAACCACGATGGTGTCAGGCTCATAGTCGCCGCGGGCGTTCGGTCCGGCATCGCCGAGGTCCACGCCGGTCGCGGCGACATCCGGGTTGCTCTCGGCGATCGCGTCGATGGCGGTCAGGATCGCCTGGCCGATCGCCGTACCCCGGGCGGTCTTGAGACCGTCGATGGCGCCGAGCACGACGTCCTTGTCGGTGGTCGGGGTGACCAGCAGGCCGGCGATACCGGAGAAGGCGACCAGGCCGATCCGGTTTCCGTCCTTCTGCTCCAGGACGAACCTGCGGGCCGCGTCGCTGGCGACGGCGAGCCGGTTGGGCGCGACGTCGGTGGTGCACATCGAACCGGAGACGTCGATGGCCAGCAGGATCGAGGTGGCGTTCAACGGCACGGCGAGCGACGCCTGCGGCCGGCCTGACGCGCCGGCGAGCGCGAGCAGGCCGGCGAGGAAGAGATAGACCGGGATCCGCCGCCGCCACGACGTGCGTCCGGGCAGTGCGGCGCGGATCAGCGCGACACTCGAGACGGTCAATGCCGACCGCTTGCGCCGCCGGTTCAGCCACCACCGGGCCACCAGCAGTATCGGTACGGCCAGCAACGCGACCAGCGCCCACGGCCAGCTGAAAGACATCAGACGATCCTTCCGTGCCAGTGGAGGCCCAGTAAGCCGCCCAGCAGCAGCAGGAGCATGGCGGCGCCGGCGAGTGGCGCGGTGAGTTCGACCGGCTCCCTCTTCGTGGTGAGGCGCAGATCGATCGACTTGGTCGTGTCGGCCAGCGCGTCCGCGTCTCCGGCCGGGCGGTAGGCGCCGCCGGTGATCTGCGCGACCGTGGTCAGCAGCGACTCGTCCAGTGCGGTGCCGAGCTGGAAGCCGTCGACCTCCACGGTGGCACCCTCGACCGTGCCCACCCCGACCGCCTGGATGCGGACCCCGGCGGCCGCCGCAAGTTCGGCGGCCGCCTCGGCGTCCGGGCCGCCCGTGTTCTGGCCGTCGGAGAAGACCACGATCGTCGCCGAGGGCCAGTAGCCGAGGGCGTTCGTGGTCGCCGTCTCACCCTCGCGCGGCAGGCTGACCGGCTTGCCGGTGATGGTGCCGAGGGCGACCAGAATCGCCTGCCCGAGCGAGGTCCCGCCGCTCGGCGAGAGCCGGCGGATCGCGGCAATCGCGGCGGTGTGGTCATCGGTCGGGGCTTGGGTCAGCAGCGCCTGGTCACCGAAGACCACTACGCCCACGTCGACGGTGTCCGGTTGCTGCTCGACGAAGCCTACGGCGGCGGACTGCGCGGCGGCGAGCCTGGTCGGCGCCACGTCGTCGGCGGACATGCTGTTGGAGATGTCGAAGGCGAGCACGACTGTCCCGGCCACCCGGGGCACGGCCACCTGGGCCTCCGGGCGGGCCAAGCCCATGAGCAGGATGGGCAGGGCGGTGAGCAGCAGCGCGTACGGCAGGTGGCGCCGCACTGCGGCCCGCCGCGGACCGGCGCGGGCCGGCGCACCGAGGCCCGCCGCGGCCAGGGCGGCGGCACGCCGCCGGTGAAGCACGACGTACCAGCCGATCGCGGCCGCGGTGACCGGCACGGCGACGGCCAGTACGAACGGGTTGAGGAAAGTCACCGGCGCCTCCGTCCGGAGAGGCGGACCATGTCGACAAGCGTGTCGAGCAGGTCTTGGTCGGTGGTGATCCGGTGCGCGTCGACCCCGGCCCGTTGCATCGCTTCGGACACGGCCTTCTCGCGGGCACCCACCTGGGCGGCGAGGCGGCTACGCAGCAGCGGATCGCTGGTGTCGACCAGGAGCTGTTCACCGGTCTCCGCGTCCTGGACCAGGATCAGCCCCACGTCGGGCAGCTCCAGCTCGGCCGGGTCGACCACGCGGATCACCACCACCTCGTGGCGGTGGGTGAGCCTGGCCAATGGACGGTCCCAGTTCGGCTCGCCGATGAAGTCGGACATCACGAAGATCAGGCTGCGCCGCCGTGCGGTGGTGCTCGCTGCCAGGCGCAGCATCGCCGCCAGGTCGGTGGTGGTTCCGGGACCGCGGGAGACCGGCGTACGCATCAACTCTCGCGTGATCCGGAGTATCTGGTCCCGCCCCTCACGCGGCGGGATGACCTGATGGGAACCGTTGTCGTAGAGGATTGCACCGATCCGGTTCCCGCTCTGCGTCACCAGGCGTCCCAGGCTGACCGCTAGTTCGGTGGCGACCGATTCCTTTCCAGCCGCCGTACCGAAACGCATCGACGCGGATCGGTCGACGACCAACCACGCGGTCAGCTCGCGGTCCTCGGTGTATTGCCGGACGAACGGCTCGTCGAGCCGGGCCGTCACGTTCCAGTCGATGTGGCGGACGTCGTCCTCCGCCACGTAGACGCGCAGATCGGTGAAGTCGATTCCGGTGCCGTGCCAAACCGTACGATAGGCGCCCACCAGACGTCCGTCGATGCGGCGGCTGAGTCGCCACTCCAAGCGCCGCAGCAACCGATCGGGGGCCGTGGTCATGGTCAGCGACCTCGGCCGGCCGGCTCCGGGATCGCCAGGTTCGCCAGGATCTTCGACAGGATCAGATCCGCGCTGACCTCGTCGGAGAGCGCCTCGTAGGAGAGGACGAGTCGGTGGCGAAGCACATCTGGGGCGAGGTCGGTGAGGTCATCGGGGACGACGTAATCCCGCCCGCGGAGGAAGGCGAGCCCGCGGGCGGCGAGCACCAGGCTGATCGGGGCGCGCGGGCTGGCTCCGAAGGCCACGTAGCGGGCCAGGTCGGTCAGGCCGACCCGACCGGGATCGCGACTGGCGTGGGCAAGCTGCACCGCGTACTCGATCAGCGACGGGTCGACGTAAACCCGGTCGGCCTCCTGCTGCAGTCCGACCAGCGTCTCCGGATCGATGATGCGGTGAATGGTGGCGGCCGGGGCGAGCGCCCGCTCGACGACGACGAATTCCTCGGTGACGCTCGGGTAGCCGATGACCACCTTCATCATGAACCGGTCGACCTGCGCCTCGGGCAGCGGGTAGGTGCCGTCGGACTCGATCGGGTTCTGGGTCGCCATCACCAGGAAGGGGTCCGGCACCAGGTGCGTCCGCCGACCGATGGTGACCTGGCGCTCCTGCATGACCTCAAGCAGCGCGCTCTGCACCTTGGCCGGTGCTCGATTTATTTCGTCGGCCAGCAGCAGGTTGGTGAAGACCGGTCCGAGCGAGACCTGGAACTCACCGGTCGGCTGGTGGTAGATCCGGGTGCCGACGATGTCGGCGGGCACCAAGTCGGGGGTGAACTGGACCCGGTGGAATTCGCCGCCGATCGCCTCCGCCACCGACTTGACCGCCAGCGTCTTGGCCAAGCCGGGCACCCCCTCGACCAGGATGTGCCCGCGAGCGAGCAACGCCACGAGCATCCGCTCGAGCAGCACGTCCTGGCCGACGATGATCTTCTTGACCTCGTAGAGCACTTTCTCGACCGGACCACCTGTGGCCGGTGCGGACCCGACATCGTTCCAGTTCATGCATCCAACCTTCGGTCGTGGCCGGTCGTCACAATGGTGGGGCCTGGCGGTCGCCATCGAGGGCGCCCAGTGCCGCCCCGATCGGGACGGCGAAGCCGATGCCGATGAAGGTGCCCGCGTCCGTCGGATTGGCGAGCGCCACGACGATGCCGGCCACCTGCCCGCGGTCGTCGACCAGCGGTCCGCCCGAACTGCCCGGGTTGACCGCTGCGTCGAACTGTATGAGTCCGGAGATGTCGGCCGACGTCTTCCGGTCGAGGACCCGGTCCAGGCCGGAGACGACACCGCTGGTCGTGGACGCGGTCAGACCGAGCGGGTTGCCGACGGCCACCACGTCGTCGCCGACCGCGAGGCCCCCGCCGAGCACCGCCGGCACCACCGTCTCCGGAAGCTTTGCCGGAGTGAGGGCGGCCAGGTCCAGCTTGGCATCCGTCCCGGCGACCACTGCGGCCGACTCGGTGCCGTCGGCATAGGTGACCTTGACCCCTTCGGCACCGCCGACCACATGCAACGCGGTGAGGACGGTCCCGTTGCCGTTGACGATCACTCCGGTGCCGGTTGCCGTTCCTTCCTGCTCCCGATCCGCTGCGGACCGGCCGCCGGTCGACTCGATCAGCACCACCGAGGGCAGCAGCGTCTGGTAGATCTCGGCCACGCTCAGCGCACCTGCGGAGGCGGACGGGGTGGCAGATCGCGCACCGGCCGCCGGCGCTTCCGTGTCGCCGCCGCGGCCGAGCACCACCACGGTGATCGCCACGGCCCAGGCCACGGCGAGGGCGATCAGCATCAGGCGGCGCACTCGCGCGGCGTTCCACCGGCTTTTCGGCTCGTCGGGCGTGGGGGCCGGCGCCTCGGCAGCTTCCACGCCGAGCACCGTCACCACGGCACGATCGCCAGACTCAGCATCATTTGACTGTAAAAGCGTTCCCATGAAAACAGCCATGAGCGGCCGGGCCAGTTTCCGGACAGTGCAATACCACCTCGGCAAACCCGTGCATACCCGGCGGCCGATCGAGCCCCTTGGTACTCGGCCGGCCAAGCCGGAGCGGAAAGCGAAGCGGGGCGAGCGCGCGATGGATCACGGAGAAGCCGATTGGTGGGCCACGCATTGGGCGGCGCGGCCCTGCATGGTCCTACGCTCCACGCTGTTCCGGGTTATCGCGGCCGAGCGCAGGAAATGCTCGCGGGCCTTCTGGTGCGCACCGGAGCGGCACAGCAGGTCGCCGGACACCGCCCACAGCAGGTGATAGTCGCGCATGCCCGGGACCTCGAACAACGGCAGCACGATCTCGAGGCCCGCCCCGGGGCCGAAGGCCTGGGCGGTCGCGACCCCGCGGTTGAGCTCGACGACCGGTGACGGGCTGATCCGGGCGAGGCCGTCGTACAACGCGGTGATCCGTTCCCAGTCGGTGTCCTGGGCGACCTTCGCCCGCGCATGGCAGGCCGCGATGGCCGCCTGCAAGGCGTACTGACCGACGGTGCCGCCGAGCCGCTCGATCCGGTCGATGTTCGCCAGGCCGCGCTGGATCAGGAGGCGGTCCCAGCGGGTGCGGTCCTGGTCGAGCAGGAGCACCGGCTCGCCGTCCGGTCCGGTGCGGGCCCGCAACCGCGAAGCCTGCAGTTCGATCAGCGCGAGCAGGCCCAGCGTCTCGGTGTCGGACGGCGTCAGCGCGGCCAGCATCCGGCCGAGCCGCAGCGCCTCCGCGCACAGGTCGCCACGGATCCACCGGTCGCCGCTGGTGGCCGTGTGGCCTTCGTTGAAGACCAGGTAGATGACCTCGCGTACGGCGTCGAGGCGGGCCGGACGTTCCGATGCCGGGGGCAGTTCGAACCGCACCTTCGCGGCGGCGAGGGTGCGCTTGGCCCGCACGACGCGCTGGGCGATGGTCGGCGCTGGGGTGAGGAACGCGCGGGCGACGTCGTCCGTGCTCAGGCCGCAGACGAGTTTGAGGGTGAGGGCGGAACGCGCGTCGGGCGACAGGATCGGGTGGCAGGCCATGAAAATCAAACCGAGTAGATCGTCGGCCAGATCGCCGTCGACGATCTCGTCGAGGTCGTGCTCCAGCGCCTCCGGCTGCGAGGCGGCCACCAGGTGATACTTGCCGCGCTGGGTGTCGCGGCGGCGGATCCGGTCGACGGCGAGGAACCGCGCGGTCGTGTTCAGCCAGGCCGCCGGGTTGTCGGGCATGCCGTCCTGCCGCCAGCGTTCGATCGCCGCCACGAAGACGTCCTGCGCGAGCTCCTCCGCGGTGTCGAGGTCGCCGACCTGACGCATCAACCGGGCTATCACCCGCGGGGACTCGACGCGCCACAGCGCCGCCAACCGCCGGTCGAGCTCGGTCTCGGACCGGCGGCGACGGGATTTCTCAAGGTCGTCGGTCATGGCGCTGTGACGGTCGAGTCGGGGCGGACTACCGCGTGGGCTGCTGAAGGTCTTCGAGCTCGATGACCCGCCGAACATCGACCCGCTCGGTGCCGACGAGCAACGCCCACCTGCGCGCATGCTCGACGGCCTCGGCGAGCGAGTCCACCTCGAGGATGGCGAAGCCGGCGATCAGCTCCTTGGCTTCGGCGAACGGCCCGTCGATCACCCGTACGGCGCCGTTGTCCACCTCGACCCGGGCGCCTGCCGAGCTCGGTGCGACACCCTCGCCCGCGAGGAGGACACCGGACATCGCCGCCTCCTGCATGTACTCGCCGATCGCCGCCTGCTGTTCGGGCGAGGGCGGAACCCCGTCCTCCATCTCCTGGGTCTGGTAGTGCATCACCATGTAGCGCACGATCGCTCCTCCTGCGGGGTCCGGTGCGTCAGTGGTCGACGGCGCCGACGGCCTCGGCGTCGTCCGCTCTGGCATAGACGAGATGCAACACGCCGGTGTCGAAGGTAACTGCCGACACCAGCTTGAGCGGGACGGTCGCGCCGTCGACGAAGAGCTTCTTGCCGTGGCCGACGACGATCGGGTGTACGAGCAGGTGCAGCTCGTCGACGAGGCCCTGCTCGATCAGCCAGCGCACCAGGGTGGCGCTGCCCGTCGTACCGAGCCGGGTGTCGGCCTTGAGCCTGGTCAGCTCGGCGGCCACGTCGCCGGAGATCACCGAGGTGTTCTCCCATGTCGGCTCGGTCAGCGTGTTCGACACGACGTACTTGCGGGTGCCGTTCATGACCCCGGTCATCGGGTCGCCCGGGTCGGCGTTCGGCCAGTAGGCGGCGAAGTCGTCGTAGGTCTTACGCCCGATGAGGATGGCGTCGTTGCCGCTCATCATGTCGCCGACGGCAGCGCCCATCTGGTCGTTGAAGTAGGGGAAGTGCCAGGTCTCGGGCGACTCGATGACGCCGTCGAGGGAGATGAAGAGGCCGGACTTGAGGAAACCCATCGCGATGCTCCTTGGTTTGAGTCGCTGTCATCCCGTACGCCGAACGACACCCCCGAGAATCGACACGACCTCAGAACCTTTCCACGCCGATCTTGGAGTTGTGGTGCTCGACAAAAGCGGCGGTCGGCGTAAATCCCCCACCACAACTCCAAGATCGGCGAGGAGCGCGGCCGCTCTCAGGAGCTGCGGGCCAGTTTGGCCAGCGAATGGCGGCTTTCCACGGTGCGTACCGTGCCGCTGCGCGAGCGCATCACAATCGAGCGGGTGCTGGCGCCCGTTTCGGTGTACCGCACGCCGCGCAGCAGGTCGCCGTCGGTGATACCGGTCGCGACGAAGAACGTGTTGTCGCCGGCCACCAGGTCACCGGTGTGGAGCACCCGGTCGACGTCGTGCCCGGCGTCGAGCGCCTTGCGCCGCTCGGCGTCATCGCGCGGGCGCAGCCGCGCCTGGATCGCCCCGCCCATCGCCTTCATGGCGCAGGCCGTGATGATGCCCTCCGGGGTACCGCCGGCTCCCAGCAACAGGTCGATCGGGCTGTCCTCGAGCGCGGCGAGGATGCCCCCGGCGACATCACCGTCGGTGAGTAGCTTCACCCGGGCGCCGGTTTCCCGGATGTCACGGATCAGCTCCGCATGCCGTGGGCGTTTGAGCACGCACACGGTCACGTCGGACGGCTCGCCACCCTTGGCCCGGGCCACCGACCGCACGTTGTGGGCGACCGGCGCGGCGATGTCCACCGCGTCCGCCGCCGCCGGGCCGGTGATCAGCTTGTCCATGTAGAACACCGCGCTCGGGTCGTACATCGTGCCCCGATCCGACACGGCGATCACCGCGATGGCGTTGGGCATCCCGTCGGCCAGCAGGGTGGTGCCATCGACCGGGTCGACCGCGACGTCGTAGTCCGGTCCCTTGCCGTCGCCGACCTGCTCACCGTTGTACAGCATCGGTGCCTGGTCCTTCTCCCCTTCCCCGATCACCACCACGCCGCGCATCGGCACCCCGGTGAGCACCTGCCGCATCGCGTCGACGGCGGCCTGGTCACCGCTCTCCTTGTCGCCCCGGCCGGCCCACCGCGCGGCGGCCATCGCCGCTGCCTCGGTGACCCGCATGACGTCCAGACCCAGGTTGTGATCGGGTAGCTGATACATGTCGACCTCCAGGACATGTCAGGTGGGACCGGGGTCTTCTCGCGACGGCGGCAGTGTCGATGTTGGCAGCGGCCGGGAGCCGCATCAAGCGGTGGCCCGCTTGTAACCACCCTGGCATACGAATCGATGGGGCTCGCCGTCGTGGGACGGGCTGAGTTCACCGCCCGGTCCGTCGGACTCACGACATATCACCGCGACGCCCGTCCGGATCCTTTAATTGGTGGCGCGAAAAAGGTCGACCGGCCTCGGCGCACCTTTGTGGCGGCAGCGGCCGGGCTCGATGTCGGCGTCCGGGATCGGGCGAGGCAGATCCGACGAGAAGAGGACCAGCCGATGGTCGGGCACGAGTCACGGGTGCTGCTCACCGACTTCGAGCTGCTGCGCGGGACGGTGACCCGGATCGCGGCTGGATTCGACCGGTACGCGGTACGCATCGGCCTGGTGGAGCAGTGCCGCTTGGTCTTCGCCCCGGGCCTGGCGGCCGGCGCTCGTCCTGCGTCGCCGGGACCCGCGAACCCGGCCGAGGAGGTCGACGCCGATCTGGTGAGAGCGGCGCGGACGGCGCTGGCGAGCCAGGCTCCGCTGGTCAGCCGGGCCGGAGCGCTGATACTGCCGCTCATGGTCAAGGGCCATCCGGCCGGCGTGCTGGTGGCCAGTAATGGCGGTGACCCGGTGCCCGAGCGGGACGCCGCGCTGCTGGCCTCGCTGGCGACCCAGACCTCGATCGCGCTGGAGAACGCGAGGCTCTACCGGCAGCTGGACGTGCTCTTCCGGCAGTACATGTCGCCCGACGTCGCGGCCGCACTCGTCGCCGATCCGAGCCAGGCAGCGCTGGGCGGTGCGGTGGTGGAGGTGACATCGGTCTTCGCGGACCTGCGTGGCTTCACCGGATTCTCCGAGCGGTCGACGCCGGCCGAGATCGTCACCATGCTCAACCTGTACCTCGATGTGGCCACCCGCGCGGTACTCGGCCAGAACGGCACCGTCGTGCAGTTCGTCGGCGACGCTCTGATGGCGGTGTTCAACGCACCCGTCCGGCAGCCCGACCATCCCGTGCGGGCGGCCCGGGCAGCGCTGGCCATGCAACACGGCGTGGATCGAATCGCCGCCGGCCGTCCCGAATGGCCGCGTTTCCGGGTCGGTATCAACACCGGTGAGGCCCTTGTGGGCAACATCGGCGGGGAGGCGCTGCGTAACTTCAACGCGGTGGGCGACGCGGTCAACGTGGCGGCCCGGTTGGAGTCGCAAGCCGAGCCGGGACAGGTGGTGATCGGCGCCTCGACGCTGCACCGGCTCGGTGACCTGGCGGTGGTCACACCACTGGGCGATCTGACGGTGAAGGGGCGGACTCAGCCCGTCTCCGCCTACGTCCTACATGGTCTGCGAGAGGAAAGCCGTTGGCAGGTGCATCTGGCGCACACCGGACAGGTCTGGTGAGTGCCAGCGACAACCCCGCCGGTGGTGGGATGGACGCTGCGGAGTTCTTGAGCGGGCTGGCGCCGGACGAACTGGCGGACCTGTTCCGCATCGGGCGGAAACGGCGCTGGCCGGCCGGCGCGACGCTGTTCGGCGAAGGCGACCGATCCAACAGCGTCGTCGTGGTACTGGCTGGACGGGCCAAGGTGTTCTGTTTGACCGAGCAGGGCGGTGAGGTGCTGCTCGCGATACGCGGCCCGGGCGCGCTGGTCGGCGAGATGTCCGCTTTGGACGGTGCACCCCGGTCGGCATCGGTGGGCGCGCTGGAGCCGCTGGAGACGCTCGTGATACCCGTGGCGGCCTTCCTGGCGTTCCTGGAGAGCCACCCGAACGCGGCGGTGGGGATATTACGGATGATCATGTCCCGGCTCCGCGACGCCGACCGTAAGCGAGTCGAGTTCGGCACGTACGACACGCTCGGCCGCGTCGCGCTGCGCCTGGTCGAGCTGGCAGAGCGGTTCGGCGCGGCGGCCGAGCGCGGCGTACGGATCGCGCTCCCGCTGACCCAGGACGAGCTGGCCGGGTGGACGGGTTCCTCGCGCGAGTCGGTGACCAAGGCGTTGGCGACGCTGCGCCGGCATGGCGTGATCGAGACCCAACGCAGATCCGTCTCGGTGCTGGACCTGGACCGCCTGCGCGCCCTGGCGCGGTAACCGGTCCGGTCGACGGCTATCGCCCGGACAGCCTTGCGGGTGAGGCCCGGTCAGGGACTCACCCGCAAGGGATCGGGAAAGTGGATTACAGCTCGCAGCTGATCTTGACGTCGAACGGGTCGGCAACACAGCGGTCGATATTGACACCGCCGTCGAGGACGTCGTTGCCGAGCACGCCGTCGATGCCGTTGAGCGTGTCATTGCCGGCCTCACCGAACAGCCGGTCGGCGCCGGCCCCGCCGACCAACGTGTCGTTGCCCGCGCCACCGCGCAGGACGTCGTTACCACCCAAGCCGGCCAGCCTGTCGCTGCCACCCAGCCCGCGCAGGACATTGGCCGATGAGTTGCCGATGATACGGTCGTTCGCCGAGCCGCCGATGGCGTTCTCCACGTCCGCCAGGTTGTTGTCGAACTCGGGGAAGGAGCCGTCGTTGGCCACACCGTCGAGGCTGACGTTGACCGCGATGGCCCGCGCGGCGTAGGAGGTGGTGTCCACACCCGTACCGCCGGAGAACAGGTCCGCGCCGTCGCGCACGGCCAGCGCCACCGCGGTGTCGCGTCCCGCGCCGCCGAACAGCCGGTCGTTGCCGAACCCGCCGATCAGCCGGTCGTTGCCTGACCCGCCGGACAGGGTGTCGTTGCCGGCCAGGCCGGACAGGGTGTCGTTGCCGCCGAGGCCGGTGAGCACGTTGGCCGACGCGTTCCCGGTCAGTCGGTCGTTGGCCGAGCCGCCGGTGGCGTTCTCCACGTCCGCCAGGTTGTTGTCGAATTCGAGGAAGGAGCCGTCGTTGGCTACGCCGTCGAGGCTGACGTTGACCGCGATGGCCCGCGCGGCGTAGGTGGTCGTGTCCACGCCCGGACCGCCGGAGAACAGGTCCGCGCCGTCGGGCACGGCCAGCGCCACCGCGGTGTCACGGCCGGCGCCGCCGAACAGCCGGTCGTTGCCGAACCCACCGATCAGCCGGTCGTTGCCGGACCCGCCGATCAGGATGTCGTTGCCGGCTCCGCCGTCGAGCGTCGAGGCGGTGCCGGTGGTGTTGACCACCCGGTCGTTGAGGTTGCCCGAGTTGACGGCGATGCGGACGATGCCGGCCGTGGGGCAGCGCACCACGTTCGGGGTGAGCTGTACACAGCCCGGTCCGGCGGACAAGGTGTCACCGAGGTCGCTGACGAGGAAGTTGACGCCCGCCTGGCTGACCGTGATGACGTTCGCCCTGTTGACCGCGGCATTGACCACGAGCGTGTTTCCGATCTTGGCCACGCCGGTGGCCGCATAGGCCGGAGCGGCGAACGCCAATACCGGTGCCGCCGCGAGCACAGCCGCGACGGTGAGCCTGGGCAGCAGACGCCGCGGGCGATCCGCGCGGGTGTCGGCCGCCCCGGCCTCGGATACGGCCTCGAGGTTCCGAGACCGACCGACATGGTGCAGCTTCATGCGATCCTCCTTGGGAGTGCGTTGTCAACGGCGGGAAAACCCCTGCCGTCATTGCGCCGGTGGGTGTTCCGGACGTCGCCCAACGATCGCAGCGAAGCGGCGTTCGGCCTCAGGAAGAAGTACACGCATGAGCGCGTAAAGATGCGCGGACCCGGTGTCGGGAAATTGAATGCGTCCGACAAGCCGCGGTGTTACATGATTCGACTCGTGGTTGCTCGAGACGGGTCGGTCAGAAGCACCGGATAATTGATTCGGGCGCGTTCATCTAACCGTTCCCTCACCGCCCGGCACACGTCCGGTGTGGCGTTTGTACTGGCGGCTGAAGTACGCCACGTCCGTGTATCCGAGCGTCATGGCCACCTGCGTGACGGACATGTTCGTCTCGGTCAACAGCTGTCGGGCGCGCTCGATCCTCGCATTGATGAGGTACCGGGTCGGGGAAAGCCCGGTATGGGTCAGGAATCGGCGGGTGAATTGGGATCGCGACAGCGCTACCCGGCCGGCTAGTTCGGTCACGGTCCAGCGGCGGCTCGGGTCCCGCCGGATCACTTGGGTGATCTCGTCCAGTGCCATGTCGATCCGGCCCGGCGCCGGGCTGGTGGCGTCTTCGCGGATCATGCCGAGGATCTGCTCGAGGCAGAGCCGGGCCTGGTGCAGCCCGAGCGGGTCGCCCCGCCGGTAGCTCGTCTCACACCGCCTGGCCAGCGCACCGACCAGAGCCTGGTCCCGCATCTGCACGCAGCGGCCCGACAGCACCTCGTCGACGTAGTCGGTGGTGAAGTGCAGGCCGAAGACGAGCAGCCGGCGGTGCGGGTCGTGCTCGCCGACCGGCGCGTCTCCGGGCGCGAAGACGACACATGTGCCCGGTATCAGGTCGTTGTGGCGCCCATCGAGCGTCAGCACCCCGACGCCGTCGACTATGTACCAGAGCAGGTGGTCCGGTAGCGGGCGCGCGTGCCATGACCAACCCGGTTCGCAGTGCCAATAGGTGGGCGGCGAGGTCATTCGCAGACGCTGCAAAAGTGCAACTCCATGCACGTCGAGTCCTAGTAATCAGGGTAGAACACTGGAGATGCTGACGAGCATGAGCGATTCGTTCAAGGAGAAGTTCGACCGGGACGGGTACGTGGTGGCCCGGCGACTGTTCGACACCGACGAGGCAGATCGGCTCCGAGAGCACTACATGGTCCTGCGCCGGCGTGGCTCGTACGACCACGACCTGGTCGGGGTCCAGCCGGGCAGCCGTGATCCGCTACGCCGGTACCCGAGGATGGCGCAGATGCACCGCTGGGACGACACTTCCCTGCGGTGGCTGCTCGACGCCCGGCTGCGGAGCCGGATGGTCGAGCTGATCGGCGCCGATCCGTACGCGGTGCAGACGATGCTGTACTTCAAGCCGCCCGGATCGCGGGGCCAGGCGCTGCATCAGGACAACTTCTACCTGCGCGCGCAGCCGGGCACCTGCCTCGCCGCGTGGATGGCACTCGACCCCACGGACGAGGCGAACGGCTGCCTGCAGGTCGTACCGGGCAGCCACCGGTGGCCCATCCTGTGCACCACCGAGGCCGACACCACGATCAGCTTCACCGACGTGACGGTGCCGATCCCGGCCGGGCAGCCGATCGAACCGGTCCCGATGGACCCCGGCGACGTGCTGTTCTTCACCGGCTCCCTGGTGCACGGCAGCCTGCCGAACACCAGCGCCGACCGATTCCGGCGCGCCCTGATCGGCCACTACATCCACGGCGACGCCCGGCAGGTCGCCGCCTACTACCATCCCGCGCTGCGGATGGACGGCACGCCACTGCACCTCGACGTCAGCGACGGGGGTGGCGCCTGCGGCCAATGGACCGAGGACGGCACCATCGCGCTCACCGGACAGCACACGGTCACCCGCAAGCACGAGTGACATCCGGCAGGCGCGCGCCACCGCCGCAGGTGCACGGCAAACCGCGACATCGTGTCTTCCACTCGCGCCCGCCGAGTGGGACGCTAGACGGGCTCGATCCCCGCGACGTCGATGGGGGAAGCATGGTCGGTTCTCGATCAGCCTTCGAACCGCAGCAAGCCCCGTGTGGCAAGACCGTCGGGGGCGACTGCTACCGCGACACGGACGGCGAGGGCCTCGTCGTCTATGACCTCTTCTATACATGTGGCTGCCGCCAAACCCGGCACGAGTACCACGACGGCACCGTCACCACGCAGGCGATCCGACACGGACGCCGGCACAAGCTGCTCTCCGACGAGCATTCCGAACATCCTGTCTGACTCCGGAGAGCCATGAGCCTGTCCCATGACGTCGTCATCGTGGGCGCGGGCGGGGCTGGGCTGCGGGCGGCGATCGCCGTGGCCGAGACCGACCCGCGCCTCAGCGTGGCGGTGGTGTCCAAGGTCTACCCGATGCGTAGCCATACCGTCTCGGCCGAGGGCGGCGCCGCCGGCGCGATCAGTGCGGAGGACAGCCTCGACGAGCACGCCTACGACACGATCTCGGGCGGCGACTGGCTCTGCGACCAGGATGCCGTCGAAGCGTTCGTGGCCGAGGCCCCGCGTGAGCTGCTGAGGCTGGAACACTGGGGCTGCCCGTGGAGCCGCGAGCCGGACGGGCACGTGGCGGTACGCGCGTTCGGCGGCATGAAGAAGAAGCGCACCTGGTTCGCCGCCGACAAGACCGGCTTCCACCTGCTGCACACGCTGTTCCAGACCTCGCTCAAATATCCGAACATCACCCGGTACGACGAGTGGTACGCCAGCCGGTTGATCGTCGAGGACGGCCGGGCGTGCGGCGTGGTGGCGCTGGAGTTGATGTCCGGCTTGATCGAGACGATCACCGGCAGGTCGGTGGTGATCGCCACCGGTGGAGGCGGGCGCGTGTTTCCGTTCACCACCAACGCCGCCATCAAGACCGGCGACGGCATGGCCCTGGCGTACCGGGCCGGCGCCCCGCTCAAGGACATGGAGTTCGTCCAGTACCACCCGACCGGACTGCCGTTCACCGGCATTCTGATCACCGAGGCCGCGCGCGCCGAGGGCGGCTGGCTGCTCAACAAGGACGGCTACCGCTACCTGCAGGACTACGACCTCGGCAAGCCCGAGCCGGGGCCGGTGCTGCGAAGCATGGAGCTGGGTCCGCGCGACCGGCTTTCCCAGGCGTTCGTGCACGAGGCGGAGAAGGGACGGACGATCAATTCGCCGTACGGGCCGGTGGTCCATCTCGACCTGCGCCACCTCGGCGAGAAGATCATCGAGGCGAAGTTGCCGATGGTGCGCGAATTGTGCCGTGACTACGAGCGCATCGACCCGGTCCACGAGCTGGTCCCGGTACGTCCGGTCGTGCACTACATGATGGGCGGCGTCCACACCGACGTGAACGGCGCTACCGGCGTGTCCGGCCTCTACGCCGCCGGCGAGACGGCGTGCGTCAGCATCAACGGCGCCAACCGGCTGGGCTCCAACTCGCTCCCGGAATGCCTCGTGTTCGGTGCCCGGGCGGGGCGGGCCGCCGCGCTGCACGCCGCCGACGCCGCGCCGCCGAGCGCGGCAGTCGAGGCACAGGGCGACGACGAGCGGCGCAGGCTCGACGACGACCTGCTGCGCCGTCGCGGCGGCCCGGACCGCATCTCCGGGATCCGCAAGCAGATGCAGACGATCCTGGAGGACGTCGCCGGCATCTACCGCGACGGCGACAGCCTCACCAAGGCCACCGACAAGCTCCGGGAACTCAAGGAGCGTGCGGCGACCGCCGCCATCGACGACACCAGCCACCGGTTCAACACCGAGCGGGTCGCGGGTCTGGAACTCACCGGCATGCTGGAGCTGGCCGAGTGCATCGTGCACAGCGCCCTGCGCCGCGAGGAGTCGCGGGGGGCTCACCAGCGTACGGACTTCCCGGAGCGCGACGACAAGCAGTTTCTCGCCCACTCACTGGCGCACCGGGAGCCGGACGGCTCCCCGCGCGTGTCCCACCTGCCGGTCACCGTCACGCGCTGGCCGCCGGGCAAGCGAATCTACGGGAGATGACGTGACCGACTGGACCGAGCGGAACTCTGCCGCACCCGACGACGGCCTCGCGGGTGCGGGCCGGGAGGGCGCGTCAAAGGAGGCGCACCCGTGACGGAGCTCATCACGCTGCGGATCACGCGGTACCGGCCCGACGAGGAAGAAGCCGAGCCCACGCTCGCCGACTACGACGTACCGCTACGCCCGGACTGGGCCGTCCTGGACGGCCTCAACTACATCAAGGACGAGCTCGACGGCACGCTGTCGTACCGCTGGTCGTGCCGGATGGGCATCTGCGGCAGCTGCGGCATGATGATCAACGGAGACCCGAAACTCACCTGCGCGACGTTCCTGTCCGACCTCGCGCCCGGACCGGTGCGCATCGAACCGCTGGCCAACTTCCCGGTGATCCGTGATCTGGTCGTCGACCTCACCGACTTCATGCACAAGCTCGGCCGGGTCAAGCCCTGGCTGATCCGGGACGAGGAACAGCCGGTGGAGGACGGGGAGTATTTGCAGACACCGGCCCAGCTCAACGACTTCAAGCAGTTCAGCATGTGTATCAACTGCATGCTCTGCTACGCGGCCTGCCCGGTGTACGGGCTGGACGGCAGGTTCGTCGGCCCGGCGGCGATCGCCCTCGCACACCGCTACGACCTCGACTCCCGCGACGAGGGCGACCACCAGCGGCTGACCATCCTGGCACAGCCGGACGGCGTCTGGGACTGCACGTTCGTCGGAGAATGCTCCGCGGCGTGCCCGAAGGGCGTCGACCCGGCGGGCGCCATCCAGCAGGTGAAGCTCGCCGCGGCGCAGGATGCGGTGAAGTCGCTCCTCCTGCCGTGGCGGTCACGATGATCTCCCCGCTGGAGGCCAGGTACTACCGGCAGCGAATGCCCCTGCTGTGGTGGACGCGACGCCGGTCGTACGCCACGTTCATGCTGCGCGAACTGTCCAGCCTGTTCGTCGCGGTGTTCGTCGTCGAACTGCTGCTTCTCGTGCGGGCGGTGGCCGACGGCGCCGCCGCGTACCAGGACTTCCTGGACGCGATGGCCAGCCCGGCGGTGATCGTACTCAACGTGGTGACGCTCGCTTTCGTCCTGCTACACGCGATCACCTTCGCCAACCTCACGCCGCGCGCCATGGTCGTACGGATGCGGGGCCGAACAGTGCCGTCGCGAGTCGTCCTCGCAGGCGTCTACCTGGGGTGGCTCTTTGTCACCGGCTTCCTGGCCTGGCTGGTGGTGGGTTGAATGACGCATCCCCAGGGCCGGACCACCCCGGAACCGTTCGTCTGGCTGCTGTTCAGCGCGGGCGGTGTGGTGGCCGCGCTCGTGCTCCCCGTCCTGCTGGTGTTGCTCGGCGTAGCGATCCCGCTGGGCTGGGTGGACGCACCCGCCCACGTTCATCTGCTGGCCGTGCTCCGAAACCCGCTGACCCGGCTGGGGATGCTCGGCGTCTGCGCGCTCGCACTCGTGCACGCGGCCCATCGGTTGCGGTTCACCGCGGAGCATGCTCTCCAGTTGCGGCGGTACGACACGATCATCGCCACGATCTGCTACGGCGGCGCGCTCCTCGGCATCGTTGCCGCCGCCTACCTTCTGTTGGGTGCTCTCTGACCGAGCTGTGATCTCCCCTGTCCGCCGTGCTCAGGTGGTGAACCGCGCGACGATAGTGCGCAGCCGTTCCGCGGTTCGGGCGAGTTCGTCGGCTGCCTGGGCGGTGGAGACGGCGCCGACAGTGGTCTGTTGGGCTTCCTCCGTGACACGGTTGATGCCCGCGGCAATGTCGTGTGCGCCGGTGGCGACCTGACTGATCCCGTGGCTCATCTCGCGAGTGGTGGCCGACTGGGCCTCCACGGAAGAGGCGATGGTGGCTTGGAACTCGCTGATCCGGGCGATGACCGATCCGATCTGATCGATCGCCTGCACGGCGGCCTGTGCATCGCTCTGGATCGCGGTGACCCTGGCGGCGATGTCCTCGGTGGCCCGGCTCGTCTCCTGGGCCAGTTCCTTCACCTCGCCGGCGACGACCGCGAAACCCTTGCCCGATTCGCCGGCGCGGGCCGCCTCGATGGTGGCGTTCAGCGCGAGCAGGTTCGTCTGCGCCGCGATAGCGGTGATCACCTTCACCACCTCGCCGATCTCCGCGGAGCTTGTCCCGAGGCGCCCGATTGTCTGCTGTGTCGTGTTGGCGGCATCGACCGCGTCCACGGCCACCGCGGCGGCCTGACCGGCGCCCGACGAGATCTCGTCGATCGAGGCGGACATCTGCTCGGCACCGGTGGCAACCGTCACCACGTGCTTGGACACGTCGTTGGCGATGGCGTTGACCTGCCCCGCCTGCACAGCCGTCGATTGCGCGGTGATGCGCATCTCGCCACTCACCGCGGACAGCTCGGTAGAGGCGCTGGCGATCCCGTCCGCGTCGCCCCGGAGCGCGTGAATCGCCTCCCGTACGCGGGCGAGGGCGTTGTTGAGAGCCGAGCCCATCTGCCCCACCTCGTCGCGGGTGTCCACCGGCACCCGCCCGGTGAGATCACCGTCGGCTAGCGAGCGGAGGGCACGGACCATCCGCCGCAGCGGCACCGTCGCAGAACGGTAGAACCCGACCAGGAGGTAGCACACCAGCAGCACCGCTGCCAGCGCAGTCGCCTCCACCGCGAAGGCCTTCGCACGGAAGGCGTCGATTCGGGTGACCAGCAAGGCGTCCAACTGCGGTCCGAGTTTGTCCATCAGTCGAGTCAGGGCGGCACGAGCCTGATCGGCGGCAGGTGCGGTGATGCGCGTCAGCTGTCCGGATTCGACGGCCTCGTCCACCTGGCCGAGCACCGCCGCGAGGGTCCTCTGTTCGGCTTGTACCTCACTCAGCGCCGCCCGAAGCTGCTCCCGCTCCGTCTCGGCGAACGCGGTCTTCATCCCGGAGTCGACTGCGGCCTGGGTGCTGGCCAACGCGCCCGCCGCCCGCGCGAGGTGCAGCCGGGCAACGTCCGTCGCGTCTGACGAGCCGGCCATCGCCAGCAGCGCTTCGTCGGCCGCTTGCCCGGTCAGGTCCAACAGCATCGGCAAGCGGAACACCAGCGCGTCCATCACGTAGTACGAGTCCAGGTCTGGATCGAGCGTGAGGTTCGACGTATCTGACACCGCGACGATCAGGGTCAGCAGGGCGGTCGACGCCTTGCCGTACGCGTCGAAGGCCCCCTGGCCGGGGGTGGACCGCTCGGCGTCGGCGATCGCGGCCTTCGCCGCCGCCCACGCCTGCGCCACGCCCAGGTCCGCACCGTAGCGGGCGTCGGCGGCATCGACTGCGCCGACCGCCTCCGAGAGACTGGCGCCTGCACGCTGACCACCGGACACGGCCAGATGGCGCGCCTGCACCGTACCGGCCATCAGGGTCAATACCGGGCGCAGATAGGCGACACCGTCACGTTCCTTGGCGCTGAACGCCACCTGCCTGGTCTGGATGTCGATGTATCCCCACGTCACGAACCCCAACGGCAGCACAAGTACCACTGTCACCAGCAGGATCTTGTAGGCGTACTTCAACCGCCCCAACAACGCGATCGCCGGCAAGAACAGAGTCCCCACAGCCGTACTCCTCCAGTGCGAGGCACGGGCACCTTGCCCAGAATCTGCGTCCCGAACGGTGCCGCGGGAGAACCAACCCGCAGCACCACCGATAATAGGCGTTTTTAGTGGGACTTAGACGGGTTCGAAGATTCCGTAGGCCGCACGCGTCCACGCCATGAGCCAGGATCATGGACGCTTCGGTACGGATTCACGGCGTGGCGAATCCAAGATCGTAAACGTGACCGGGCGGATGCCCGGCCGGTGTGACCGAACGACCCATAGATCATCGCCGAGTCGCCAGCTAATTTCCGCTTAAGGAGCGCGGGAGGGCGGCGAGGGTCGACATGGGCGAAAGCAACAGTCATGTACTTGACTCAACACAGAGAACGGCGATTCGGCGTCGTCTGAGACTTTCGGCAATGTTCTGCCTGATCGTACTTATTCTGCTGAACCCGCTGATGCTCCCCACTCCGGCGAACGCCGCCACGCTGCCGGCCGGCTTCCAGGAGTCGGTCGTGTTCAGCGGGCTGCAGAATCCGACAGTCGTGCGTTTCGCCGCCGATGGCCGCATTTTCGTCGCCGAGAAGCGCGGCGTGATCAAAGTGTTCACATCGCTCACCGACACCTCTCCCGATATATTCGCGGATCTGAACACCAACGTGTACAACTTCTGGGACCGGGGATTGCTGGGAATGGCTCTGGCTCCCAACTTCCCCACCGATCCGTACGTATATGTCCTCTACACCTACGACCACGAGCTCGGGTCCGCGGCGCCGGCCCCGAGGTGGGGTGCGCCCGGTGTCTACTCCGACCCCTGTCCGACGCCGCCCGGCGCGACAGGCGACGGCTGTGTCGTGAGCGGGCGCCTGTCGCGCCTGCAGGCGGCCGGCAACTCGATGATCGGCGCCGAGCAGGTACTCGTCGAGGACTGGTGCCAGCAGTATCCGAGTCACTCCATCGGCTCGGTCGAATTCGGGGCGGACGGCGCCCTGTACGCGAGCGGCGGTGACGGTGCCAGCTTCAACTTCGTCGACTACGGCCAGGACGGCAGCCCGCTCAACCCGTGCGGTGACCCACCGGGCGGCGCCGGCGCGACGCTGACCCCGCCGACCGCCGAGGGCGGCGCTCTCCGCAGCCAGGATCTGCGCACCGGTGGCGACCCGGTTTCACTCGACGGCACCGTCATCCGCGTCGATCCGGCCACCGGCGCCGGGCTCCCCGGCAACCCCTTCTCCAGCAGTTCCGACGCCAACGCCCGGCGGATCATCGCATACGGGCTGCGCAACCCGTTCCGTGTCACGCCACGTCCCGGCACGAACGAGCTGTGGCTGGGCGACGTCGGCTGGAACACCTGGGAAGAGATCAACCGGATGACCGTGACCACGACCATGGCGGCCGCGACGAACTTCGGGTGGCCCTGCTACGAGGGCGAAGCGCGCCAGCCCAATTACGACGCGGCGAATCTCAACGTGTGCGAGAACCTCTACAACGAGTCGGGAGCCGTGACCGCTCCCCATTTCGCCTACCACCACTCGAACCGGGTCGTTGCGAACGAGACGTGCCCCACCGGCAGCTCCTCGGTCGCGGGGCTGGAGTTTGAGTTCGCCGCGGGCGCCAACAGCTATCCGGCCGAGTACGATGGCGCGCTGTTCTTCGCCGACTACTCTCGCGACTGCATATGGGCCATGCTCAAGGGTGCCGACGGCAGCCCGGCACCGGGCCTGATCAGGACCTTCGTCGCAGCGGCGGCCAATCCGGTCTACCTGCAGAACGGGCCTGGTGGCGATCTGTTCTATGTGGACTTCGACGGCGGCACCATCCGGCGGATTCAGTACTTCACCGCCAACCAGCCGCCGACCGCGGTGGCCACGGCCACGCCGACCAGCGGTGCGGCGCCGCTCACCGTCAGCTTCAACGGTTCCGCTTCGAGTGATCCAGATGGCGATGCTCTGACGTACGCCTGGGATCTCGACGGTGACGGCGCGTTCGACGATTCAACCGCGGCCCAGCCGACGTACACCTATACCGCGGATGGTCGCTACACGGCCTCGCTCACGGTCACAGACACCAGGGGCGCATCCGGCACCGCCACGGTAACGATCACGGTGGGGAACACCCCGCCCACCGCCACGATCATCAGCCCGGCGGCCGGCACGACGTGGAAGGTGGGCGACGTCATCAACTTCTCCGGCTCGGCGCAAGACCAGCAGGACGGGCAACTACCGGCCTCGGGGCTGAGTTGGGATCTGGTCCTGCAGCATTGTCCGTCCACCTGCCACGCGCATCCGTTGCAGTCGTTCACCGGCGTTGCCGGCGGTTCCTTCACGGCGCCGGACCACGAATACCCGGCCTATCTGGAGCTGAGACTCACCGCGACGGACTCCGGCGGCCTCACCAATACCAAGACCCTTCGACTGGACCCACGCACCGTGACGCTGACCTTCCAGACCAACCCGGGCGGAATGCAGCTCGTGGTCAGCGGCGGTACGGGAACCGCGTCGTTCACCCGCACGGTGATCGTCGGGTCGAAGAACACCATCAGCGCGCCGTCGCCGCAGCGAAAGGCATCCAAGCAATACACGTTCGTTTCATGGTCGGATGGAGGGGCGCAAACCCACGACATCATTGCGCCCGCCACGGCGGCCACCTACACAGCCCGATTCCGGTCCTGATACCGAGACCGTGGCGGGCTCCCGGTACGGATGTGCTTGCCAGTGCACATCCGTACCGGGAGCCCTGCACTCGGGGTCAGGCCGCCGGGCGGATTGCGTCGCGGGCCTGGAATGTCTGCGTGTGGGCGGGTCGCACGGCGAAGGCGTCGGCGACGGCCTGCCGGGCCCAGCGCATCCGGATGACCGCCGACTGCGGGGCGTCGCCGAACTGCTGCGCCATCCGTGCCGCACAGCCGCGGGTGCCGAACTGGCGGACCATGTGCCTGATCTCCGCCTGAATCTGCACGGCCGTCGGCTTGTCGGAAGGCTGCAGCGCTGAGGCGAACAGCGCCTCGGACCGCACGTCGTTGAGGATCAAGTAGGACATCGTCGGCCCCTTTCATCGGAAAGTGTGCTGCCGGATCTCGGTGGTGATCGGTCCGGCCTCTACCTGTACGTCGAAGCCGGACGGCGCCGTTCGACATGCCACGCCAAGATTTTCTCGATGTGGTTCATCTACGGCGGTAGTGGTCCGCCTGCCGTCTGCTCAGTCCCGCCGAAGCCTCCCCCGCCGGTGGCCGGCCTCCAACCGGAAGACGTCCGCAACCGCCAAGCGGTGAAACTCCACCCTTCTGCTCAGCCGGAACCGCGTCGGTACCGCCACGCGGGCGCCTCGGCGTCTCCCCGATCAACCGGGCGGTAAATCCCGGATCTGTCCGGCTCAGGAGACGTAGAGCTTGAGCGTGGCGCTGTAAGCGGCGGCGTTGAGGCTGGTGCTGGGGACAACAACCCGGTAGGTGTAGGTACCCGCGGTGTTCCAGGTGAAGGAGAAAGAGTACGTGCCGTCGGTGCGTACCGTTGTGGAGGACACTGTGGTCCACGCGCCGTTCACGTACCTCTGGCGCCACACGGCGGCGCCGGCGCGGATCGGCGCGACCTTGCCGGTAAGCCGCGCCGTGGTACCCCGGCTGACGGTGGCGTCGGAGAACGACGCGGAGACCCGCCAGCGGACCAGCGTGGTCAGCGAAGCACTCGTCGATGACAGATACGACCAGGACGACGGCGCGGTGAGCCGGAAGGACCCGTTCGAGGCGGGGGCATAGCGCAGCGACACCGTCCCGGTCGAGGATGTCGTGCCCGTTACGACGCTGCGCCACGTCGTGGAACCGGCCTGGCGCCATTGCAGGACGACCTTCTGGTTGGCGACGGCGGTGCCCGCGGTCGTGGTGAGCGTGCCCGACACGGTGGCCGCCGTGCCGTAGGTGACCACCGTCGGTGCGGCGATGGTGAGCTTGGTGCTCCTCTGGATCGCGTACGACCGCAGGCTGGACCACTGCCTCGTGTCCTCGTAGCCGACGGTCCAGAACGCGAGGCCGCGGACGCCGTACTTGCCGATCAAGGTCATCTTCGCCTTGGTCGCGTCCACGTCGTTGTACCAGACGACGTGTGTCACGCCGTCGGTCGCGGTGTAGGTGAAGTACGGGGCCGCGTCGGAGGCCGACCACTGCCGGACGGCGGCGTACTGCACGCGCAACGCCTCGGCCTGCTGATAGTTCAGGGACGTGGCGATGCCGTACCCGTCCGGTTCGAGGGGATCGGCCGGCCAGTCGTAGCCGTACAACGGAGTCCCGATTTCGATCTTGCTTGCCGGCACGTCGGTCACCGCGTAGGTGAGCACGGTGTTGACCCACGAGATGGGCGCCACCGCCCCGGGCCCTCCGCCACGCCAGTGGTAGTCATACGTCATGATCCGGAACCGGTCGACCGACGGCGCTATCCCGCGATAGTCGAAGACCGTCCAGTTTGGGTCGTCGGCGCGGGTACGCGCGCCGACAGTGACCGATAGCAGCTTTCCCTTCGAGTGCAACACCGTGGCCAACTCGCGCAGCAGCGTCACGAACCCGCTACGTACGGCGGCCCTGTCGGTCGAGGTGCCCCCGAAGTTCATCGCTTCGTAGTCCACGTCGACGCCGTCGACACCCGTGGCGATCACCAGGTTGACGAGCGTCGACACGTGCGCCGCGCGCTGGGTCGAGTCGGCGAGGAGCTTCGCCATGCCGGGCGCGTCGAGAGCCTCCGTGACGGTGGGCATGACCTTGATCCCCTGACCGTGCAGGGCATCGATCACCGTGATGTCGCCCGCACCGGTGTAGCTCGCGATCGTCGTCGCCGTGGTAGCCCGGTACCAGAACGGCGAGGCCTCCCCCCACAGGTCGGCGTTGCTGGTGACCGACATGAGTGAGCGGCTCATCGACCAGTACGGAAGCCACCCGTTGACGATCCGGCGCGGCGCGGTGTCGGCGGAGGCCGAATGAACGGCGACCAGACCTGTCACCGCCAGCGACACGGCAAGGACGCCGGCAATTGCGGCACGCACCCGGGCACGGCTCATGGCGGCATATCGTATGCCCTTCGGACGACTTGTCAGCCGCTTGAGACCAAACAATGACACGGCGATGCGGCATTGTCCGTTATGCCACTGGCGAATCCGCCGGCCGTGCCCGTATCAAGGGCTCCGGTCGATGGGTCGTCGCCGCTGCGAGCTACGCCTCGCGATGAGCTGTGGTTCCAGCACGACCGTCCGATGCTCGTGGTCCCCGGCGCCACGGACGTCGTCCGGCAGCAGTTGAGTCGCGGCCTCAGCCGTGTCAATGAACAGCGAATTGCCGATGTCGACCACGACCAGACCAACAGCGTCCATTGTGCCCGACCAACGTGCGCGCGGCATGACTGCGTACGAATCCCAGCTCGGCTATGGCGTTCTCGACCTTGCGCCGGGTGGATTCGCTCACTTCTCCGGGCTGTTGAAGACGTTCAATACGGCTCCGCCGGCCAGCCGGGCGACGTCCTGCACGCTCGGCTTGGCACCCTTCTGGCCGCGTTGTTTACGCCCCTGCGGCGAACCGGAGGACCTCGGCATGATCGCCAGCGTATCCGCGACCACTCCCCGCCACCGCTCGAGCGCCGCAGGCCCGGCGCCTCCACCCCTGCGGGTGCACCATTTTCTCGAGATCTTGGATTCGCCGCGCCGTGGAGCCGTACCGAGAAGTCCATGATCTGGCCTGGCCGACCACGCCCGGCGGTGGGCAAACCTGTGACGGGGCGCACCCGAACGATGCGCCCAGTTCCCTGGACTGGGCGGGAGCCGCCGCCTAGATTCAACAGACTCCGAAAGCCGAGACCGCCCACAAGAGCGAGATCGCGTGGGAAGGGCGGATCGAGAAGGGAGTGTAGAAATGGCCGAAGTCGTGCTGTTCCACCACGTGCAAGGACTCACCGACGGCGTACGGGCGTTCGCCGATGGCCTGCGCGCCGGCGGGCACACCGTGCACACGCCGGACATGTTCGACGGCGAGCGACCGGCGACCATCGACCAGGGCGTTGCGCACGTTCGGACCATCGGCCAGGAGCCGCTTCGCGAACGCGCCGACCGGATCCTGGCCGACCTGCCGGACGGCCTGGTCTACGCGGGCTTCTCCTGGGGTGCCGTCATGGCGCAGCGATGCGCACAGACCCGTCCCGGCGCCCGCGGCGCGCTGCTGTACGAGTCCTGCCTGCCGATCACCGGCGACTGGGCCATCGGCCCGTGGCCCGACGGGGTACCGGTGCAGATCCACGGCATGGACCACGACCCGTTCTTCGCCCTGGAGGGCGACATCGACGCCGCTCGGGAACTGGTCGACACGGTCGGGCCGGACCTGGCCGAGCTGTTCGTCTACCCGGGAGACCGGCACCTGTTCACCGACAGATCGCTGCCGTCGTACGACGCGGATGCGGCGGAGCTGGTGGTGCGGCGGTCGCGCGGGTTTCTGGACAGGATCGACTGACCCGAGCGCCCCGGCACCTCACCGGGCACGCTCCGGCCCATGACGACCGATGGCCGACCGGATCGGACCGCGCCTACTGATGGTCCGGTGCACTCACCGGGTCGGCGGTTGTCCGGTGCCGGGCGATCTGGTCGCGGGCGGTCTGGGCCACGGCCTCCGGAGTGAAGCCGAACTGGGTCTGCAGCGCCTTGAGCGGTGCGGACTCGCCGAACGTGGACATGGCCACGATCGCCCCCTCGGTACCCACGTAGCGCTCCCACCCGAAGGCCGAGGCCTGCTCGATCGCGACCCGGGCGGTCACCGCGGGCGGCAGGACCTCTTCCTGATACTCCTTCGACTGACGCGCGAACAGCTCCCAGGACGGCAGGCTCACCACCCGGCAGCGGACGCCGTCACCGGTCAATTCCTCGTACGCCGCGACGGCGAGGGCCACCTCGCTGCCGGTGGCGATGAGAATGACCTCGGGATCGCCTTCGGGCGGGTCGGCCAGCACGTATGCGCCGCGGGCCAGTCCGGCGGCGGGCGCGAACCGGGAGCGGTCGAGCGTCGGCAGCGCCTGGCGGGACAGCACCAGCGCCACCGGCTCGTGCCGCAAGGGCATCAGGAACCGCCACGCCTCGGCCACCTCGTTGGCGTCGCCCGGCCGCATGTCGATCATGCCCGGCATGGCCCGCAGCGATGCCAGGTGCTCGACGGGCTGGTGGGTGGGGCCGTCCTCGCCCACGCCGATCGAGTCGTGCGTGTAGACGTGGATGACGGGCAGCTCCATCAGTGCCGAAAGCCGAACCGCGCCGCGCTGGAAGTCGTGGAAGATGAGGAACCCGGCCTGGTAGGCGCGCAGCTTGGACAGCGCCAGCCCGTTGGTGACCGCCGCCGCAGCGTGCTCGCGTACCCCGAAGTGCAGGTTGCGGCCGCCGTACGAACCGGCCTCGAAGTCGCCGAACTCCGGCCCCTTCAGCAGCGTCTTGGTCGACGGCGCCAGGTCCGCGGAACCGCCGAGCAGCCACGGCACCCGCCGGGCGACAGCGTTGAGCACCTGGCCGTTGGAGTCGCGACTGGCGATGCCCTTGGGATCCGGCTGGAAGGTCGGGATGTCCGCATCCCAGCCGTCCGGAAGGGTGCGCTTCTGCATGCGGTTGAGCTGATCGGCGAGGTCGGGGAACTGCTGGGCGTACGCTGCGAACTCCGCCTCCCACTTATGCCGTAGCTCGCTGCCGCGCGCGGCGATGCCGTCGGCGAAGTGCCGGTACACCTCGTCGGGTACGTGGAAGGCCGGCTCAGCGGGCCAGCCGAAGAACTCCTTCGCCGCACGAACCTCGTCGGCGCCCAACGGTTCGCCGTGCGCCGCGGCGGTGCCCTGCTTGGTGGGTGCCCCGTACCCGATGTGGCTGTCCACGATGATCAGCGTTGGCCGGTTCTCCTCGCGGCGGAAAACCTCGAAGGCACGGGCCAGCATCTCCATGTCGTTGGCGTCGCCCACCCGTGTGACGTTCCAGCCATAGCCGATGAACCGCGTCGCCATGTCGTCGGTGAACGCCAGTTCGGTGGAGCCCTCGATGGTGATCCGGTTGTTGTCGTAGATCCAGCACAGGTTGTCGAGCCGCAGGTGCCCGCCCAGGCTCGCCGCCTCCTGCCCGATGCCTTCCATCATGTCGCCGTCGCCGGCCAGGGCGTACACGTTGTAGTCGAACAGCTGGAAGCCCGGCCGGTTGTAGTTGGCGGCCAGCCACTTGCCGGCCATGGCCATGCCGACGCTGGTCGCGATGCCGGTGCCGAGCGGCCCGGTGGTGGTCTCCACCCCGGACGTCCACCGGTACTCGGGGTGACCGGGCGCCTTGGATTCGAGCTGCCGGAAGCGCCGCAGGTCCTCCAGGGATACTGCGGGGGTGCCGATCGTCTCGTACTCGGCATTGACCGCCTTGACGCCGGACAGGTGCAGCAGCGCGAACAGCAGCGTCGAGGCATGGCCGGCGGACAGCACGAAGCGGTCGCGGTTGGCCCAGATCGGCAGCTCCGGATCGAACCGGAGGAACTGCTGCCACAGCGTGTAGGCCACCGGTGCCATCGCCATCGGGGTGCCAGGATGCCCGGAGTTCGCGGCCTGCACCGCGTCCATCGCGAGTGCTCGAATTGCGTTGACCGACACCTGGTCCAGATCCGTCGAGGTCGCCGTCATTGCCGTTGTCTCCGTTCCCCAATGCCGATGGTGCAACTAATCCGGGCAGCCGTACACCTGGTCGAGAACCGCCGCGACATCGGCAGATCGTGGAGGAACCTGTCGAAGAACGGGCCGCTGCCCGGTCGCCGAGTCTGGACGGAAGTCGGGGCTCGTTGTCACCCTAGATGACCCGAGCGCCGACGAGGAACCGTTCACCGCGGACGATTCGGCGCCGGATGGGTGCTCATAGGGTGAACTCGGCGGTGAACGACTCGCCGGCGTTGGGCAGTACGAAGCGCCGGTCGGTCGCACGTACCGGCGTCCCGGCCACGTGGATGGTCTCCGGCTGGGCGCCGTGCACGATCAGGTGGAACTGCTCACGGGCGAACCCGGCGTAGCCGTCGCCCTGCACGTCGGCCCGCAATGTCAGGTCGTTGCCGGTCCGGGTGACCTGAAACGTGGTTCGGTACCGGGCGCCCTGAAGCGCGTCGAAGGTCAGCCCGTCGTCTTCCTGCAGCAGCGATGTGTGTACGCCATCGGCGCCGGGCGGGAACAGATGCAGTTCGATGGTCGCGGGATGGTACCCGGCGGTCGACGGCGGCGCGTCCGGCCACATCGGGATCACGGCCCCGCCCCGGGCGTAGAGGGGGATCGCATGCATGGGCGTCGGAGCAACCACGAAGCGCCCGCCGTCGACGCTTTGCCCCGAGTGCCAGTCGTACCAGGTGCCGGCCGGGAGGTAGACCTGCCGGGCGGTGCTACCCGCCTCGAACACCGGAGCGACGAGCAGGTCGGGCCCGAACAGGTATTCGTCGTCGATGTCGCGGACCGTCGGATCGTACTGGTAGTCGAAGATCAACGGACGCTGCACGGGCGCGCCGGTTTCCGCGGCCCGCAGGAACGTCGCGTACAGATAGGGCATGAGCCGGTAGCGCAGGCGGATCGCGTCGCCGACCAGCGACTCGATGACATCGCCCCACGCCCAGGCGTACTGGTCGACGTTGCCGATCTCGGAGTGGTTGCGGCAGAACGGGGTCAGCACCCCGTACTGCATCCACCGCAGATAGAGCTCGGCGTTGGAGTTGCCGTGGAATCCGCCGATGTCTGCTCCCACGAACGGCTGCCCACTGATTCCGAGGCCGCTCGCCATCGGCATGCTCAGCCACAGATGATCCCACCGGGACAGGTTGTCACCCATCCAGTTCGCGGCGTATCGCTGGATGCCCGCGAACCCGGCGCGGGACAGCACGAAGGTGCGCCGATCCGGCATCGCCGCCAGGAGCCCGGCGGTGGTTCCCATCGCCATCAGCAGCGCGTATTGATTGTGGTACTGCTGGTGCGAGTTCTGCCCGCCGCCGAATCGCATCCGGTTCGGATCGATCGCGCCGGTAGCGGGCTCATTCATGTCGTTCCAGATGCCGGCGAGTCCGGACCGGACGTGCGCCGCGTTCAGTTCACCCCACCAAGCGCGGGCCTGCTCGGTCACGAAGTCCGGAAACGCGGTGAGGCCGGGCCATACCTGACCGATATAGACGTCACCGCCTTCGGTCTTGCAGAGCACGTCACGCTCATGCGCCTGGTCGAACACCCAGTACCCGGGCTCATACTTGACGCCCGGGTCCACGATGGTGATCACCTTGAATCCCTGCTCGCCGAGCCTGGTCAGCATGCCCTCGACGTCGGGGAACGCCTTCGTGTCCCAGGTGAAGACGCGGTAGCCGTCCATGTATTCGATGTCCAGCCACAGGCCGTCACACGGGATTCGCCGGTCGCGGTGCTCCCTGGCGAGCTGCTCGACGGCGTCCTGGGTGTAGCGGAACCAGCGGCACTGGTGGTACCCGAGCGCCCAGAGCGGCGGCGGTGCGGTGCGTCCGGTGAGCCAGGTGTATGCGGCCAGGATGGCGGGCATGTCCGGTCCGGCGAAGACGTACTCGGTGTATTGACCGCCGGTGAATTGGATCTCGTATTCCGATGGGCGCGAGAAATCGTAGTGTGCGCGGTAGCCGTTGTCGACGAACGACGCCGCCATCGTGCCGGTCGGGTAACTGAGGTGGTAGAAGAGCGGGATCGACATGTAGTAGGGGTCGAAGTCGGTGCTGGTGCGGTCGGAACGCGGATCCGACGCGGGCCGGCCCGCCGTGAACTCGCGCGTCGCGTAGGGATCGAGCACGTCGGTGTTCCACAACGTGAAGTCCCGGCCGCGGCGATTGTGGCGTCCGGTCTTCTCCCCCAGGCCGTAGATGGCGTCTTCCTGCCGGCACCAGCGGCGCACGGTGAAAGCGTCATTGAGGGTTGCGTAGGTCCAGTAGCGCCCTTCCTCGTCGGCGGCGGACTCGATCACCGTCGTCCCGTCGCGGCGGTGCACGTCGAGTCGGAACGGGTCCAGCCAGACCGAGACGACCATCTCCGCGGAGCGCAACCGCACCACTCCGTCGTCCCGCTCGACCGTGAACTCGACGAACTCCTCGAGCGGATCGACGCACACCGCGAACGTCGGGGATTCGTCGAACACGCCACCACGACTGATCTTGATGCGCACCACGTCGGGCCGGACGAGGTCGATCCGCAACTGCTCACCATGAAGCCGCGCCAGCACACCATGATCAGTAGTCTCGACCGCGCTGACCTGCTTGAACCGCACATAGTTCCCGGTGTCGATCACGATCCGGCTCCCCACGTCGTCGATCAGTACGCGTTGTCGGTTCCACCCATGCCCCGGGACAGGTCAAAGCTCGAATTCCTGCCGTTGTGCGGCGGGCACCAGGTCCAGGTACACGGGGTGTCGTTGGATGAAGTCGCGCACGAACGGCGACACCGGTAGCACGGACCGTCCTTCGGCGCTGACCGCGTCCAAGGCCCCGCGGACAAGCACCAGGCCCAGGCCCTGTCCGGCCCGGCGCAGATCGGTCGTGATCTCCATGAACGACACGATGTCGCCGGTGCGCTCATAGGCCAGAAAGCCCGCCGCCTCGCCCTCGACGTGCAGCTCGAAGCGGCCGGCTTGCCGGTTGTCCACCACGCTGGTTTCCATCGGTGTTGCCGCTCCCGCTCGCTCCCTTCCCAGTATCAGCCTTCGCCTGCGGGCTCGCATCCGTGACAGTGGCGCCATCTCCACAGGTCGCCGAGCTTCTCGAGCACTCCGGAGATGCGGTAGGCGAACGGCACGGTACCGCCCGTGTCGGTGTGTGCGAGCCCGTCCGCCTCGGCGAACAGGTAGGCGCAGTCGCCGTACTGGTGAACCCGGGTTTCCGTCACCTTCCACGAATATGCCTCGTCGCGGGCGAAAAGCGTCTTGAAGAGCGCTTCGATCGCGGCTCGTCCGGTGGCGTTCTCGGCACTCTCCGAGCCGACGTAGCCGATGTCGTCATCGGTCACGAAGCAGGCCAACGCGGCAGCGACGTCACGTGCGGCGAATGCGGCACTCAGGCGGTCGGCCGCGGCGACGATGAGCGCATCGGAGTGTGCACGCCGCCCGTTCACGCCGATGCGCCCACGCCGAGGAGGCGGTCGGCGCGGTGCCGGCCGGGCCGGTGCGCCGCGGGCCGTTCCTCCGGAGCCCGCATGCCGGGCAGGAAGAGGAAGCCGAAGGTCACCAAGGCGCCGAGGAAGCCCGCACCGACGAGTGTGAGCCGGGCTCCGATCCATGCGGCGACCGGAGCCGCCATGGCGTACGACAGCGGCAGCAACGCGGTGGAAACGAACCAGTCCACACTTGAGACGCGTCCGAGCAGCCTTCCGGGAACCAGCCGCTGTTTCGCGGTGGCCCATGCGACGGTTCCGGCGGCCTCGAGTCCGTTGACGAACACGCATGCCGCGGCCAACTGCCACGTGGCGGTGGCAAGGCCGTAGCCGGCAACGGCCAGCGTCGCGACGGCCCAGGTGCCGTACATGAACGTGATGAAGCGGCGGGGAAGCCCGGTCCAGCCCACGGTGACGGCGGCCACGACCGCACCCAGCCCACCGGAGGTCAGGATCAGTCCGAGCGCGGCGGCGCTGCCGCCCAGTTCGGTCTTGACGACGTACGGCAGCAGCACCTCGGTGGGGCCGACGAAGAGAAGGTAGGTGAAGGTGGCGGACAGGAAGGTGCCCCACAGCCACACGTGCCGCCGCACGTACGACAATCCCTCGCGAAGTTCCACCCACATCGACGGTGCGTCGTCCTGAGCCATGTCCGGCTCGGGTAGCGACCTGACCGCGGAGCCGCGCATCGCAAGTAAGCAGGTGGCGGACACGGCGAACGTGGCCGCGTCGGCCGCAAAGGCCCAGCCCGTGCCCGCGATCGCGATGACCGAGCCGCCCAGCATCGGGCCGAGGATCTGCAGGCCGACCGGCCGGACAAACTGGTCGAGGGCGTTCGCCGCGACCAGGTCGGGCTCGGCGACGAGCCGCGGGACCAGCGCATCGAACGCCGGCCCGAAGAAGCCGGCGGCGGCGCCGTACACCGCCGTCAGCACCACGATCTCCCACAGCCGCACGGCACCGGTGACACTCAGCGCGGCGAGCGTCGCCATGACGGCGCACCGGACGAGATCGGAGACCAGCATCACGCGGCGGGGGTCGAATCGGTCACTGACCACGCCACCGAGCAGCAAGGTCACCACCTGCGGCACGGAGAGCGCGACACCGACGGCGGACATCGCGGCCGGCGCGCCGGAGAGGTCGTATACCTGCCAGGCCAACGCGACAAGCAGGATGCCGTTGCCGATGAGCGAGGTGCTCATCCCGGTCCAGAGCAGGCGGAACTCGCGATGCCGCAGCGGCGTCAACGGCCCCACGGCGAGCCGGTCGACGACCCCCATCAGCCCACCCTGCGCAGCAGTCCGTCGGCGGCCAGGTCGGTGATGACCGCGTTGAGCTCATCGATCTCGGCGTCGGTGTTGGCCGCGGTCACCTGGGCACGGAATCCCACCTGGTCGCGGGGAACGAGCGGGTACGCCGCCAGGGTCACGTAGATGCCGCGGTCCCACAGCCGCTTGCCGACCATGTCGATGTCCTGGCCGTCCGCCAGGGGCAGCTCGATGACCGGCGTGTTGCCGACGTTCGGCGTGTACAACCCCAGCGACCGGACGTGGTCCAGCACCTTCACGCTCTTGCGGTGGAGGTCGGCTCGGATCTCGTCGCCCCGCTTGGCGTTGACCTCCATCCCGGCCAGCACGGTGGCAAGCGACGCGGTAGGCGCCGGCCCCGAGTACAGGTACGGCGGCGCGGAGACCTTGAGGTGATTTTTCAGCCAGGTGGGCAGCGCCAGGAACGCCAGCAACGACGAGTACGACTTGGAGAAGCCGCCGACCAGGACGATGTTGTCGTACGTCTCACCGCAGTACTTCACGATCGCGTTGCCGCGTGCGCCGTACGGCGACAGTTCGTCGACGGTCCGCTCCCCGAGCACGCCGAAGCCGTGCGCGTCATCGACGTAGAGCAGCGCATCGTTCTCCCGGCAGACCCGGGCGAATTCGATCAAGTCCGGCGCGTTGCCGGTCATGCTGTTGACGCCGTCCATGCAGACCAGTCGGGAGTGCCCGGCGGGCGCCTCGCGGAGCAGCTCGGCGAGGTGCTCGAAGTCGTTCGCGCGGAATCGCCGTACGGTCGCGCCCAGCCCGCGCGCGTACGTGCACCCGTCGTAGATGGTCTTGTGCGCCTGGGCGTCGAGGAAGATCGTGCCGAGCCCGGCCAGGATCGGGATGACCGACATGTGGATGTGGGTGATGGTCGGTAGGACGAGCGTGTCCGGGGCGTCGAGCAGCTCGGTCAACTGCTCCTCGATCTGCGGGTAGAGAGCGGGATTGCCGAGCAGTCTCGACCAGCTGGGGTGCGTTCCCCAGCGGCGGATCTGAACGTCGACGGCATGCATGATCTCGGGCTCGAGGTCGAAGCCGAGATAGTTGCACGACGCGAAATCGGCCAGCCAGTGGTCACCGACCCGGATCCGCCGGCCGTCGATCTCCTCGATGGTGGCGTCGTACATCGGGTTGCCGGTGCGCAGCCGCTCCAGGTCGGCCCACCGCGTGTCCCGGCGCACGTAGTCCAGCCCCGCGCTCGGGTGCGTGGGGGCGCTCAGTTCGTCGAGGCGGAGGGTCATGACGGTCCTTCCGTTCTGATGGGATTGGCGTGCGGGCTCGTCGTCATGAGACGAGTGCCTGCGGGGCGAGCCAGCGCATCACTTCGGCCGCCGAGAGGGGCTTGGAGAAGAGGTAACCCTGGCCGTACGGGCAGCCGGTCTGGATGAGCCTCCGGCGGTGTGCCTGGTTCTCGATGCCTTCGGCGACGACCGCGAGCCTGAGCGTGCGTGCGAGGCTGACGATGGCCGCGACGAGCGCCAATTGCTCGTCGCTGCGCAGGATGTCGTCGATGAACGACTTGTCGATCTTCAGTACGTCCACCGGCATCTGCCGCAGGTAGCTCAGCGAGGAGTAGCCCGTGCCGAAGTCGTCGATGGCGATCCGGACACCGAGCTCCCGCAGCTCTCGCAGGTCTGCCCAGACCTTCTCGGCGTCGCGCAGTACCAGACTTTCGGTGATCTCCAGCAGGAGCCACTGCGGCTGGGCACCCGTGTCGGCGAGCGCGGCACGTACCTCGTCGACGAAGCCCGGCGTGCGGAACTGCCGCGCCGACACGTTGACGCTCACGTACCTCAACGCGCTGTCCGGCGCTGCCGTACGCCATTCCACGAAGGTGTGCAGCGCTTCCCGCAGCACCCATTTGCCGATGCCGACGATGGCGCCGTTTCCCTCGGCGTGCTCGATGAACTCGTTCGGTCCGAGCAGTCCGCGAGTGGGGTGCTGCCACCGCACCAGCGCCTCCACGCCGACGATCACCTCGGTCGGCAGGTCGACGATCGGTTGGTACTGCACCATCAGCTCGTGACGGGCGACCGCCTCGTTGAGGGCCGAACGAAGCTCCAAACGCTTCACGACGGCGGTGTGCAGGCCGCTTTGATAACGCTGCCAGTTGTTCTTGCCCTCCGCCTTGGCGACGTACAGTGCCAGGTCCGCCTGTCGCTGCAACTCCGTGGTGCCAGACGCCTCCAGATTGGTGGCCACGCCGACACTGCCGGCACCGCTGACCACGTGCGTGCCGCCGCTGCCGTCGCTCACCTCGAACGGCTGGGCCAGCGCCGCGACGATGCGGGCGGCGACCTCGTCGGCGTCGGCGGGACTGTCCGCGTTCTCGACCAGGACCGCGAATTCGTCCCCACCCATGCGCGCCGCGGTGTCCGACCGGCCGATCGCCCGGGCGATGCGCTGCCCGACCGCGATCAACAGCTGATCGCCGACGGCGTGCCCGAGAGTGTCGTTTACCTCTTTGAAGTCGTCCAGGTCGATGAACAGGACACCGATCGTGGAACCGTCGTTCTGCGCGAGCAGGGCGGCATGCTCGAGCCGGTTCTGAAACAGCAGTCGGTTGGCGAGCCCGGTCAGCCAGTCATGGAATGCCTGATGGGTCAGGTCGCTTTCCAGCTGACGGCGCTCGGTGACGTCCCGAATCGTGAGGACCAGGCCGGCGACGGTGGGATCGTCGCGCAGGTCGCGGCAGCCGCACTCGACCTGCAGCGGCCGGCGGTCGGCGCGGACCGCGGTGAGATCTATGCCATCGTGGTGTCCGTGCCCGGTTCGGGCGCGAGCGAGCAGATCTTGCAGATGCTCGTGGTGGGTGCCGGCGATGAGCGCGGTCAGGGGCGCACCGACCAGGTCCGGCCAGCCGAAGACGACTGTCGCGGAGGGGCTGGCATATCGGATCCGCTCGTCGTCGTCGACGATGAGGATCACGTCGGAGGCGCTGCGGATCAGGGTACGGAAGTAGTCCTCGCTGCTGCGCCGGTTGACCTCGTCGGTCAAAGCGATCCGTTCCAACGCCATCGCCGCCTGTGCCATGAGCGCGTCGAAACTCGGCCGCAAGGAACCCAGCGTCGCGGACGTCGTGGCAAGGTATGCGTGCTTGCGGCTTACCGGGTCCCCCGCACTCCGCCCGACGCCTTCCACCGCCGTGTGCAAGGCGAACTCGAAACCGGTGAGCTGTGCGGCGATCTCCGGCGGGAGGCTGTCGACCCGGACCACCGTGGCGGTGTAATCCGCGCCGGACGCCTCGTTGCCGAGTTCGCCGGCACCATCGAGGTACAGCCGGTAGGGCTGGCCCTCGGGCATGAGCTCGGCGACCGCCTTACGAAGTGCTTCGTCGGCGTCACGCTCGCTCGCGGCAGCGACAAGCATCGCTCCGGCCCGCCGCAGGGCGCGTTCCCGCGCACCGGCTTGGCGCTGGGTGCTGAGCAGACCGGCGACACGTGCCATGACCAGCAGGAACATCAGGGCGCATGCGGCCGCGATGATGGGCGCGTCGTTCACCTCGCCCCGCACGTCCTGCAACAGCAGGACCGCGGGTCCGATGAGGGAGGCGATGGACATGAAGACGATCCGCTTGCCGCCCGCCTCCGCCACCACCGGCGTCGGCTCCACGGCCGGCGTGAGTCGGGTCATCGACGGATGCAGGGCCGAAATGCCGATGGCGGCGTAGAAGAACACCCAGCCCGCGTCGGTCGGGCCGCCCACCTCCCAGGTACCAGCCAGCTGCCGTAGGCCGTAGAGGACGTCGGTGACCAGAAGCCCGGTCACACCCGCGCCCAGGATCGTGATCGAGACCGGCTTACGCCCGGGTACCGTGAACAAGCGCAGCAACATGGCGAGGGCCAGAACGTCGCCCAGCGGATAGGCCACCGAAGTGAGCTTCTCGGGGAGCGTGAGGCCCGTGTCGCGCACGTACGGCGCGATGAGGAACAGCCATGACAGCAAGCCCAGACCCGCCGTGGGCAGGAGCGCATCGAGCAACGCCGCGCGGTTGTTGCCACCGGAACGGGCCCTGATCAAGATCAGCAAGGCCGCGGCCAGCATCGGGTAGACGGCGAGATAGAAGCCGTCGGCCAGGCTGGGGAACGGGTTCTCCCTACCGAGGTAGTCGGTGAGGATGTTGTAGGTCGTGTCGCCCATGGTGAAGCTGATCAGAACGCCGGAGAGCAGGATCCAAGGCAGTCGCCGTGACGGGCGATGCAACCTGATGCCAACGAGCACGGCGGCTGCACCGGAGAGCCCGATTGCGGCCCAGGTGAACATGCTCAACTGCGGCACCGTGTAGAAGGCAGCTGTAAGCGCGACCATCCAGACGCCGAAGAACGCATGCGCGAACCGCGATGGCATTAACACTCCGTTCAACCGGAAGGCGGGATTGCCGTACCTGCCTCATCGGCCACGCTGCAACGACTCTGAGCAATAGGCGTCTTCTGCAACCGAATCCGTCCGCGATCGCCGCTTGTGAGCGGTTCACTCCTTCGGCGCGGTCCGAATCAACTGTGAGAGGCCGAGAAATCAGACCGATACCGCGGACGGCGCGGCGGGGCCCTTCGCGCGACGCGCAACGGCGGTTCCGCATCTCGCGGCGCCTGCCGGGCGAAGGGCGGGCATTATACGCGCGGGTCTCGCGGCTGGCAAGCGGGTGTCTCGGGGCAGGTCAGTGAGGGAGCAGTCGGCCCACGCGACGCATCCGCACCGAGCGGAGTTCCACACTATGTGCGCCCTGACAGTGTTGCAGTGATCAATGTAGCTGTAGGGTAACCGGCCGGGGGTCTCCAGTAACGACCTTCCCATAGGCCTCCGGAGGAACGATGGTGACTTGGGCCGCAAACCATGTCCCATTTATCCAATTAGGACACATGTACAGTCCGGCGCTCGTCAGCCGGCAAGGTCTCCCCTGCTGTTGTGCATCCGTTCAGGTCGTGTGCATTCCCGGCAAGGCGGCGCGGTGATGGGCCCCGAACTGGAGTTGGCTGACGAGTTCTGGCTCGTCGCGCACGACACGGTGGGCGGGAAGCCGCAGCTGCCGCCGCCCACGCTTGGCATCGGTGTCGCCGCGGCGTTGGTGGCCGAACTGATGATCAGACGGTGCGTGGTCCTCTCACAGGGCCGCCTCCGGTTGCTGACCGCGACGCTGCCCGACGATCCCGCCCTGGCCCCGCTGATGAGCCAGATGCTCGCGGAGGACAAGCAGCTGCGGTCGACCGGTGTCGCCCATGATCCGGGCAGCCAGAGCCTGCGGGACTGGATCGCATTCCTCGCCGCCGAATCCCGGGCCGCCGACCTGGTGGCCGCGCGACTGGCGCGGGCCGGCGTGGTGGAGCGGCAGGAACGGCGAAAGCTCACCGGTCGTAGATCCGTCACGTACGTCCCGAAGGACTCGTCGACGGCCGGCTGGCCGGCCAGCCGGATAAGTACCGCCATCCGCGGTGGCCGATACGTCGATGATCTGGACCTGGTGCTGGCCGGGCTGATGTTGGCCACCGGACTGCATCAACGAGCACTGGGCCAGCTCGAGCCGCACGAGCTGCGGCAGCTGGGCCAGCAGATGAAAACCCGCATGCACGACATGCTCCGCGAATTGATTCATCACGCCGAGGTAGCCGTCGGCGAGATCGTCATGATCCGCTAGCCGTCTCCGGGCATTCTCCCCTTCCCCTCAAGGAGCCCCCCGTGACCACCAGGCACACCGCCCGACCAGCCAGCAGCACCTTCTCCACCGCGTTAGCGCGAAACCGGATGGGCACGCCAGGTGTCAGCCTGTCGATAGTCTCGTCCGTCGCCCCTCTGACCGTCGTCGCGGGCGTGGTCACCACCGGCTTGGCGGTCACGGGCCTGACCGGAGTGTCGGTCGCCATGGTCGCAGTTGCCGTGACGCTCATCCTCTTCGCAGTCGGCTACGTCGCGATGGCACGCCACATCACCAACACCGGCGCCTTCTACGCCTATATATCCCTGGGATTGTTCCGCCCGGTCGGGGTGGGATCGGCATGGGTCGCGGTGGCCGCGTACAACTGCTTTCAGATCGCTTCCTATGGTGGCCTCGGCACCATCGGCGCGCCACTGATCGAACAATGGTTCGGTGTCGCCGTGCCGTGGTGGACCATCGCGCTGGTCGCCTGGATCATCGTCGCGATCCTCGGCGTCCGTGACGTCAAGGTCTCCGAGCGGGTGTTGGCGGTGCTGGTGCTCGCCGAGACGACGCTGGTGCTGGTCTACAGCTTCGCGATCCTGCTGTCCTCGGAATTCCGCCCCTCGCTTGCACCCTGGTCGCTGGAGAGCCTGTGGGGGCCGGGCGCCGGAGCGCTGCTGGTGATCGCGGCGACCGGGTTCGCCGGTGTGGAGCAGGGCGCGGTGTATATCGAGGAGAGCCGGGAGCCGAAGCGCACCGTCGCCCGGGCCACCTTCCTCACCATCACGCTGGTCGCGGCGCTGTATGCGTTCGCTTCGTGGGTGCAGATCTCCGCCGCCGGCGACCAGGCTGTCGACCGTGCCCGGGCGGAAGGCCCCGATCTCTTCTTCAACCTCGCCTCCGGCCCGCTCGGATCCTTCACGGTCGACCTCGGCCGGCTGCTGTTCCTGACCTCCCTGCTGGCCGCGTTGATCGCCTTCCACAACATCATCTCGCGCTACACCTTCTCGCTGGGCCGCGAAGGCGTATGGCCGCGTCCGCTCGGTGAGGCACCCGGGGGTGCTCCGCGCCGCGGCTCGATGGTGCAGTCCGCGCTGGCCCTCGTCGTGATCAGCGTGTACGCGATCGCCGGGTGGGATCCCCTCGTACAACTGTTCTTCTGGGGCGGCACGACCGGCGGCCTCGGCGTGCTGCTGCTCATCACCGCCACCAGCATCGCGGTGATCTTCTATTTCGCACGTGACTCCCACGGCGAGACCGTCTGGCGGCGCCTGATCGCACCGGTCATCGCGTCGGCCCTACTCCTGATCATCAGCTACCTGGCGCTGGCGAACCTGGCCACCCTGTTCGGTGTCGAGCCGGGAACCGGACCGG